>Ga0210040_10008531_pt1 | contig 12127 bp, 8 predicted proteins | sample CryGeyCG12114_NA_FD_185462 | JGI IMG/M metagenome (GOLD analysis project Ga0210040, IMG submission 185462) | Groundwater microbial communities from aquifer - Crystal Geyser CG19_WC_8/21/14_NA (SPAdes) (version 2) | ecosystem: Environmental > Aquatic > Deep subsurface > Groundwater | place: USA... | reverse complement strand
CTTCCGGCGCTTCTACCATAACCATGCAGGTAGCGCGCCTGCTCTATCCGAAAGAGCGTACTTACCTGCATAAAATAATGGAAATGGGCCGGGCCCTGCAACTGGAAACCCAGTACAGCAAAGACGAGATATTGCAATTATACCTGAACCTGGTGCCCTTTGGTGGCAATATTGAAGGCATAAAAGCCGCGTCGGTGCTGTATTTTCAGCAATCGCCGCAGCAGCTAAGTCTGGCGCAAGCAATTACGCTAGCGGTTATTCCCAACAAGCCTTCGTCCTTGCAGATTGGCAGGCGTAATACCCAAATTATTAAATTCCGAAATAAGTGGCTGCAGCATTTTAATACTATTAAAGCCTTTCCGGCGGAAGATATTCAGGACGCCTTGGCCGAGCCTTTGGCCGCTACCCGTTGGGAAGCGCCGCGCCTGGCCCCGCATTTTGCTTACCGGCTTTACCACCAGTACCCCAATCAGCCCATTATTAAAACCAACCTGAACCTGCCGGTGCAGGAAAAAGTAGCGCAGCTAACTTATAATTATTTGGTACAATTGCGTACTAAAAATATACATAACGCTTCGGTTATTGTCCTAAACAATCAAACGCACGCCGTAGAAGCTTATTTGGGTTCGGCCGATTTTTCCGATACCGAGCACGGCGGGCAGGTAGATGGCATCCGCGCTAGTCGTTCGCCGGGTAGCACGCTTAAACCATTTTTGTACGCCACGGCTTTCGACCGCGGCCTGATTACGCCCAAAACTATTATTAGTGATGTTCCCGTAGATTATGCCGGTTACCGACCCGAAAATTATTTCGGCAATTACAGCGGTAATATTACCGTAGAGCAGGCGCTGGCTACTTCGCTTAATATTCCGGCAGTTAAAATATTAGACCAGATGGGCGTACCAACCTTTGTGCAAAAACTACAACAGGCCCAATTTGCGCAGGTAAAGAAAAAGAACAACCAGTTGGGCTTGTCGCTTATTCTGGGCGGTTGCGACGTTACCCTCGAAGAACTCACCTCTTTATTTTCGGCGTTTGCCAACCAGGGCCAATACAACTCGCTGCGCTGGCAACAACAAGACACCATAAAACTACAAAAGCAATTAATTTCGCCGGCCGCCGCCTTTATGCTAAACCAAATTTTAACCCAACTGCAACGCCCCGACTTGCCCCACAATGCCCAGAACAGCTCGTACTTACCTAAAATTGCCTGGAAAACCGGCACTTCTTACGGCCGCAAAGATGCCTGGAGCATTGGTTACAATAAAAAATACACGGTTGGGGTGTGGGCCGGTAATTTTTCTGGCGAAGGCGTGCCCGAACTCAATGGCACCGATACAGCCACCCCGCTACTTTTTTCAATTTTTAATAGCCTCGATTACAATAGTTCCGAAAGTTGGTTTTCTCCGCCCCGTGAGCTCGCCTATCGGCTCGTTTGCCTCGAAAGCGGCCACCCGGTTAACTATTTTTGCCACGACCAGGTTTTAGATGCCTATATTCCGGGTAAATCGCCGGTAATTAAATGTAATCACCAGAAACAAGTGCTGGTTTCTTTAGATCAGAGATATGCCTATTGCACCACTTGTGCGCCCTACAATAATTACGTTAATAAATGGTACCCGAATTACGCGCCCGAAATTTTATCTTTTTTTGAAGCCGAGCATATTCCTTACGAGAAAATACCGGCCCATAATCCGCAATGCCGCCGTATTTTCCAGGAATTTGCCCCGGTTATTACGGCGCCCACCGCCGAAATGGAGTATTTACTCGAAAGGGCCGAAAATCAGAAACTAATGCTGCATTGCAACGCCCACAACGAAGTAAAACAAGTATATTGGTACATCAACGATAAATTTCTGCAAGCATCGGCGGCTAACGAGAATCTTTTTTTTGCGCCTACTAAAGCCGGCAAATACAAAATATCCTGCACCGACGACCAGGGCCGCAATAGCAACAGTTATATCTCAGTGCGATTTCTGGATTAATAGTTAAGTACAATTTATTTAAGTAAAAATATATTTAGTTGCATTTTTGCTAAATTACATCTTATTTTATTCAGAATCTATCATCCTGCTTCATGAGATTATTTGGGCCAATCAGCACAGTTAAAAGAATAAGTTTATATTTTTATTTACTGGCGATACTTTTACACGCCTGTTCGCGGCCCCAAACTGTCAGTCGCGGCCCGGTAGCAGCCAATGGCATGGTAGTAAGTGCGCACCCCGAAGCCTCGAAAGCCGGCCTGGATATTTTAAAAGCGGGGGGCAACGCCGTAGATGCGGCCATTGCCGTGCAGTTTGCTTTGGCGGTGGTATTGCCGGCCGCCGGTAATATTGGTGGGGGCGGTTTTATGGTGCTGCGCCAAAGCAATGGCGAACTTAATTCCCTGGATTACCGCGAAATTGCCCCGGCCAGCGCTGGTCGCGATATGTACCTTGATGCCCAAGGGAATGTTATTCCGAAATTAAGCATCGAAGGCCACCTAGCCGCAGGAGTGCCCGGCACGGTAGACGGCATGGTAAAAGCGCATCAGCAATACGGATCGCTGCCCTGGGAAAAACTAGTACAACCAGCGGTAGATTTGGCTACTACAGGTTTTGCTATTACCGAAAAAGAAGCCAGCGGCCTTAACCGCAGCCAAAGTAAGTTCTTATTATTCAACAATTCCAATGCTGCTTTTATCCGGCAGAACCCCTGGAAAGCCGGCGATATATTATTACAAAAAGATTTAGGCCAAACCTTGCTGCGCATTCGCGATAAAAAAAGGGCCGGTTTTTACGAAGGCGAAACGGCCCGTTTGCTCGTAGCCGAAATGAAACAAGGTAAAGGCCAGATTACTGCGGCTGATTTACAAAACTACAGTTCTAAGTGGCGCACACCCGTTACCGGCTCCTACAAAGGTTACCGGGTTATTTCCATGGCGCCCCCCTCCAGCGGCGGTATTGCCCTGCTGCAGCTTTTACAAATGGTAGAACCTTATAAACTTAAAAAATACGGCTGGAATACCGCTAAAACCACGCATTTGCTTACCGAAGCCGAACGCCGCGTATACGCCGACCGCTCCGAATATTTAGGCGACCCCGATTTTTTTAAGGTACCAGCTACCGCCCTCTTAAACCCTGGCTATATTACTTCCCGCATGCAGAGTTTTAACCCCAAGCAGGCCACGCCGAGCGCCAGCATTAAACCCGGCACTTTAACGGCCCGCGAACACGAAGAAACCACCCATTTTTCGGTGGTGGATAAAAGCGGTAATGCCGTTTCGGTTACTACTACTTTAAATGGCGGCTACGGCAATTTTGTGATAGTAGATGGCGCCGGTTTCTTATTAAATAACGAAATGGACGATTTCAGCGCGAAACCGGGCGTGCCCAATATGTTTGGCCTGGTTGGTACCGCTGCCAATGCCATTGCCCCGGGCAAACGCATGCTCAGTTCCATGACGCCCACTATTCTGGAGAAAGACGGCAAATTATTTATGGTAGTAGGCACGCCGGGCGGCTCTACTATTATTACGTCGGTATTCCAGACTATTTTGAACGTGCTGGAGCACGATATGAGCATGCAGGCCGCCGTAACGGCCAAGCGGGTACACTCACAATGGTTGCCCGACGAAATTCGCTACGAAAAAGAAGCTTTGTCGGAGAAAGTATTAGCGCGCCTCCGGCGGATGGGCCACAAAACTACCGAAAGCAGCCCCATTGGCCGGGTAGATGCTATTCTGGTATTGCCCGACGGCCAACTCGAAGGCGGCGCCGACCCCAGAGGCGATGATACGGCTCTGGGTTATTAATAAGTAAGCAGATAGTTTTAAATCAGAAGTAGTACGTTTATAGAAATTTCATTATCAGTAAAATATCCAGAATAATGGTTTGGCTTAACTTTGCTCTATTACTTAATAACTGATGTTACGCAAAAGTTCGGGAAATATTAACTTTTGGCATATTGAATCCAAACCTGTCATTCAGGAGGAAACTATTTAGTAGTCAGCCAAATAGTTTCCTCCTGAATGACAGGTTTGGTTTTCTTAAACCTATATTATTTAATCTTCTGCGTAACATCAGTTATTAATATGGCTCTGAATTGTTTATATTAAATTAAAAAATGCTGCAATTAACCCCAGAACAAATAGTAGAAATAGCCGACCAACTGGAATCGGGATGTAAATGCTTTGTAAATAAAAAAACAAACAGTTTGGTTTGTTACCCCGATGAGCTCAGAATGCCAGTTGATGACACCGAGCTTTTTGAGGAAGAGATGGCGCAGATTAATGAGAATCCGGATGATTTTGTTTTAATTTCAAGTATGGATTCGCGGGAGTCTTTTGGCGTAATGGAAGATTTTGTGACAACGGTTAAAAACAAAGCTTTGCAAGATAAGTTATCGGCTGCCCTGGGCCAACCTAAACCTTTTCAGAAGTTTAAATATGCCATTGATCATGCTGGCGCCTACCGCGAAAAATGGTTCGCATTTAAAAGAGAACAATATATAAATTGGGTAGAAAAACAAGTAGCTGATATATCCGATATAGATTTATAGGCAAATACGTAGGTTCGGCTTCATGAAAAATTTACTGGTTTTTATTTCGCTTATCTTGTTTTTCCGCCAGGCGGCATTGGCCCAGGATAATTGGGAATTAAAAAAGAACGAAAACGGGATAGCGGTTTATTCCCGCGGCATCGCCAACGAGAAACTAAAAGAAATTAGAGTAGTTTGCGAATTACCCGGCACCCCTGCCCAATTAATTAACATTCTGCAACATGTAAAAGGACATGTAGATTGGGTTTACTTAACGAAACAATCTTACCAGGTTAAAAAAATTAACGAGCGTTCTCTTATTTATTATTCCGCTACCGATATGCCCTGGCCGGTAACCGATCGGGATTTAGTAGTGGAGTTAGTAATCAACGAAGTGCCAGGCACCCGCAATTTATCTATCCGGGCTAAAAGCACAGCGGAATACTTGCCTCCCAAAAAGAATTTCATTAGAGTGCCCTACTCGCTGGCATCCTGGGAAGTAGTACCTATATCCCCAAACAAGTTAAAGATAGATTATACTTTCCGGGTTGATCCGGGAGGCGCTATTCCGACATGGTTGGTTAATGCGGCGGCGGCTACCGGTCCGTATAATACTTTTGTTAAACTAAGAGAGTTAATGGCGAAGCAGCCTTGAAAACCTTAGGCGGTGAATAGATTTAACGGCTACTAAAACTAGTACCTATCAACCTGATATTTATATAATTCTACCTATTTACATTCTATTAATTTAATAAAAATTAAACTTATTTTGGGGCAGGTAGTTTAAAAAGCACCTGATTTAAATTGTCATGCCCGAACTACCCGAAGTAGAAACCTACCGCCGCTATTTTACCGAAACGGCCTTAGGCCAAATTGTAACGCGTATTGAAGTAGAAGACCAACGCCAGCTTACCACCGATTTCGATACGCTGCAACAAGCCTTAAAAGGAGCACAATTTACCGAGGTTCAGCGGATTGGCAAACATTTCCTGATTACCTTAAGCACGGGTAAAATATTGGTATTGCATTTTGGTATGACCGGTGATTTAGCTTACTACCGCGACGATGAAGACACGCCCCGTTTTGCCCGCGTGGTGTTTTATTTTAAGAATGGTTTTAGGTTAGCTTTTATCGATTCGCGTAAGTTTGGCCGGGTAGGCCTAGCCGAAAGTGTGGAAGCTTACCGCCAGGAAAAAAGTTTAGGCCCCGATGCCCTGGATATTACCTACCCGCAACTACAAGCCAGCTTAGAAAAACGCAAAGCCCCCATAAAATCGCTGCTCCTCGACCAGAAAATACTAGCCGGCATTGGCAACTGGATTGCCGACGAAGTATTATTCCAAGCCCAGCTATTTCCGGCTAAACCAGCTAATCAGCTTACGCCGGCTGAGTTCCAGCGGCTGCACACTGCTATTCAAAACGTGCTGCATACCGCCATTGAGCAAGAAGCCGTTTACCAGAATTTTCCCAAATCTTTTCTTATTCACGCCCGTGGCTGGGACGATGCGGCCCTTAAACCTTCCGAAAGACAGGTTTGTCCGCAACACCGCGAGCGGCTGCAGCTCAGTAAAGTAGGCGGGCGCACCACTTATTTCTGCCCTATTTGCCAGCCGGAATAGCTAAACTTTTAGTTAATATTACTTTTCACGTAAACCTGCGCTTACGGCAACTTAGTTAATGCTTTATCTGGCGCGGGCGTCCTCGCCCGTGCTTTGTTTTTTCAGGCCTCTGGCCTGTATTATCCAGATTGCAGAGAATACAAGGCCAATTTAATGCTAGTAGCAATGTAAAACAGAAAAACTGAGTAATACTGTTTTTTGCTTTGTAAGGTAATCATTTTTACCTTTTTTACAGGTATATTTAAGCTTTTACAATAATGGGAAGCCCCTAAATAGAAATATTTTATAGCTGTTGAGTATTCATATAAAGGTTTAATTATAAAACAAAGGTCATGTTTAATAAACACATAAAGGATTTTAATGAAAGCATTATTGGACTAAGAGAGTTTGTAGATTTTATTGACCCTTATTTAAATGATAAAGCAAAAGAGCATGATAAGCACATTTCACCCTTAATAGTTTTTGGATTGATAAAAAATTTCATTTCTAAAAAGAATGATTGGCAAGATAATGAAAAGGAGGAATTAGAAAAATTAAAAGCTGAAGCAAACGCAGAAATACTAGAAGTTTATAAAAGAGAAATTGATTTTGAAGTTAAAATAGAAGATCAAGTCGATGAAAAAAGCAAGGTTGTGAAAATTGTTTATAAACCAATAGATAATATTGAGCTAAGAGACCACATTGATAATGCTAATAAAGTAAGAAACCATATCAATCTATTATATAAAAATTCATTAATTTCATTGCTAAGTTCTGTTGAATGGTTCTTTTCCCAAATCCTTCATTATTATTATGATAAACACCCTGAATCCGCAGGTATTCAGAAGAAGACAATGACACTTTCAGATTTAAAAGGTTTTGGCACAATTGAAGATGCAGAAAAGTATTTGATTGATGTAAAAATAGAAGAAATTTTAAGAGGTAATTTTGAAAGTTGGATATCAGTATTGAAATCTGAATTATCATTAGGCTTGGGGTATATTGAACCAATTAAGGAGGAACTAATTGAAATTTACCAACGCAGGAACTTATTTGTTCATAATGGTGGCGTGGTGAATTCAATATATCTTTCTAAGGTAAAAGAGCAATATAGAAAAGATATTAAAGCCAATCAACAGCTAGCAGTAGAAAAGGAATATCTAGAAGACGCAATTTGTAAACTACAAAGAGCATTTATTCTTATTGCATCTGAACTATGGAAAAACCTTGATAAAACGGATAAGACTCGAGGGGACGTTCTAACTGATATAGTTTATGAAAATCTCTTGAAAAATAGATGGGACATTTGCGAAGGGTTGACATTTTTTATTATAAATGATTCACAACTTGACATAACAGACAAAGTTGTCTCTCAATTAAACTATTGGTTATGTAAAAAAAGAACAAACCAATATGAATCCATCAAGAAAGAATTAGAAAAAGCTGATTATTCAGACAAAAAAGAAATTTTTCAACTTGCATTATTTTCATTGAAGGACGACAAAGAGTCTTTTTTTCGAATGCTTCCGTCAGCATTAGATTCTAGACAGCTAAATATTGAAAGGCTTGAAGAGTTTCCTATATTTAAAGAAATGAGAGAAAGTGAAGAATATCAAAAGTTCAAAGAAGAATCAAAATATTTTAAAGAGCCTAATCAAGAGATTGAAAGAACATATTCTACAGAGGAACAAGACGGCAATATATAATAAGGATTTGTGATAGCTGCTTATAACAGTGAAATTAATGTTAATGTTTTTCTTTTAATATAATTTACTAATTTAATCTTTATGAATAATGTTTAGGCTAAATACAATCTTTTTGAAAGCACGGATATTATAAAAAGATTATTTTGTGAAAGACATAATAGAGATTTAAATACAGCTAAAGTAAAAGAGATGTATATAAACTAAACAGTACATCTTTATTCAATATCAGAACACAAGCTAAGCTAAAGTACCTTAAACTACGTACTTGGCAAGCCATTAACTCTTATGAACCAGATAATTTATCACAAAAAGTCAATTAATCTCCTATGAAAAACGAAAATATATCCAGACGTCAGTTTCTAGGCACCACCGCATTGGCCGTAGCCGGAATCGCACTGACCGCCAAACCAATTCTGGGGGCACCGGCTTACATTAAAAATCTGGGCAAACCTAACTCTTTGTTTAATGGCGTACAAGTAGGCGCCATTAGTTATTCCTGGCGCAGTATGCCCAGCAGTGCCGAACAGATTCTGCAGTATTGCATAGATTGTAATATTAGCGCCTTAGAACTAATGGGGCCAGCCGCCGAAGCCTTTGCCGGTGCCCCGCAGGCGCCTGCCTCCAATACGAGTGGCCAGCGTTCCCAAATTACGCCGGAGCAAAAAGCCGAGCAAGCAGAATACTCTAAAAAGTTAGCCGCCTGGCGGGCCAATGCCCCGCTGCAAAAATTTGAGCAGCTCCGCAAAATGTACAAAGATGCCGGGGTTAGTATTTATGCTTACAAGCCCAGCGCCTTAGGGGCCAACAACACCGATGCCGAAATGGATTATGCCTTTAAGGCAGCTAAAGCTTTGGGTGCCACCCACGCCACCGTCGAATTGCCCAATAGTGAAGCCCAAACCAAGCGCCTGGGTGAAATAGCGGCCCGCAACAAAGTATATGTAGGCTACCACGGCCACTTGCAACAAACTTTTACGTGGTGGGATGTAGCCCTGAGCCAATCGAAATATAATGCTATGAACTTTGATATGGGCCATTATGTAGCCGCCGGTTTCGACCCGATTCCGCTTATTCAGGCGAAGCACAATTCTATTTTAAGCATGCACACCAAAGACCGGAAATCAAAAGCAAACGGTGGAGCGAACGTACCTTGGGGTGAAGGTGATACGCCCATTGCCGAAGTGCTGCAATTAATAAAAAAGAATAAATATAAGTTTCCCGCCACTATTGAACTGGAATATCCCATTCCGGCGGGTTCCGATGCGGTTAAAGAAACGGCTAAATGTGTGGAGTTCGCCCGGAAAGCTTTAATGGCTTAAAGAGAATCAACTTTTTAATCGCCAGCTAAGTTGACACCTTAACAGTACCAACTAATTGTTGTTTCCTGATAAGAAGGTTTCTAGCCGAGGATTTCTGCTAAGAACCTTATTATCAGGAACAGCAAGGCTTTTATTTGATAACCGAAAGAATATAAAATAGAAATAATCCCGCTGCTGCTAGTCTATCTATAATACAGATAACCGGAACTACTACGTTTATCTGTTAATTGTTTGTAATATTCACCAATGTATAAATTTACGAATGATATTTAATATATACTATATTAACTTTCCCAAAGTTTATGAAATAAAAATGATGTTGGGTAATGTGATTCTTTTAAACAAAGAACTAGAAAGTAACAAAAGCTTAGATGGAGGAGCAGATTTAGGAGCGAAGCTTGATATAGGTAATAAATTGTTTAAATTATTCAATATAGAAAGTGAAGCAAAAGGAAGAATATCTGGAACTTCGGCTCAAAAAGTTCTTGAAACATTTGAAGTAAAAACAACAAAGTCTGTCATTTTAAACGACGTTATTGAAAACTCAAGAAGAATTCAAAATTTTGAAGACGTAAAAGAAGGAGAATTAATAAGAATAGATAATGTCTCACTTTCTCTAGAGAATGAGCCTGAATTAAGGCTGGTTAAATTATTTACAAGTGACGCATTCAAAGGATTTGCAGTTCCAGGTGCAAATGAATTTGACATGACAAGTATGTTTAACTCAATATTTAAAGATTATGCTTATAAGCTCAAAGGAAAAGCTTCAAACATCAAAGAAAATATACTCATCAAGATTCCTCTTACTTTTGAAAGTGAATTTGAGAGTTCTTATAGTGTCGATGATTTATTTATTGGAAGAGTATCATTAGTTGGTTTATATAAAGGAAAAATCAAACTTGGAGACCTTAAAAACTCTCTTGAGTTTTTTCAAGAGATAGGAAACATGCAACAACTAATAAATCGAAATGAAGATGATGAAATACAGAATAGTCAGTATACAGATGATGTAGCCCCAAATACATTTAATCCATTTATTAGTAGTTTAAAAGACGATAAGGATTATCATTTCATAGACATTCTATCAGTAATTCAAATAATAAACACCCCAATAAAATAATGATTATCAAAAGCGAGCTTCTTCTATACAGTCCATCAAAGTTTAAGGAGCTAAAGTCTTATTATATATTGCAAGGCAAAAAAATTATAAGTATAACAGAGTTTATCTTAAATGAGGATTTGATTGAAGAAACTTATGGATTTGAAACAATATTAGATATTACATCTCTCACAAATATCAGTCAATATCATTGTGAAAGACTAATTAGTTTGTTTGATGATACTTATGTTTTTATTGCAGACGAGAAGCACAAAAGCTTTTTCGAAAAAGAATTGAGATTTTGCTTCTTTGATTTTAAAGTTTTTGAAGAATATTCGCAACAAGACGAAGTCCCTCAAATAACTGATAAGAAATCAATAGTAAAAAAGCATAAAAAAATTATTGACTTTGAAACGAATCAATTAGAATCGTTCTTTTATTTGTTTAATGAATCTCTTTATGGTCATAATAAATTTAAAGACGATTTCAGAATACAAGTCGATAATTTTAGAGTTTTTAATAAACTTGGTGAGCATAAAATCTTGTCACTCTTTTTAATGGGTGACTCTGGAGTAGGAAAGACTGAAGTTGCTCGAGCTATTCATAAAGCACTTGAAGGCCAAAACAAAATGGCTAAAATAAATTTTGGAAATTATAGCAGTGATAATTCTCTTAACTCTCTTATCGGAAGTCCTAGAGGTTACGTTGGAAGTGAAGATGGTGAAATATTCATTCGAGTTGCAGAATCTGACACAGGAGTAATATTAATAGATGAATTTGAAAAATCAAATACTACCTTATTTAACTATTTTCTTGATGTATTAGAGAACGGAAAAATGACGAGTTCTTTAGCACAAGAAATTGACCTAAATGGCTTTATAATTATATTTACATCTAATATTTCGAAAGAAGATTTTAAAAAAGTCATCTCACCTGAGCTACGCTCAAGATTTGACTACAAAGGTTACTTCTCTATTCTTAAAACCGAAGATAAACTTAAATATGTTGAGTTCAGAATAAATAGTATAGTTAGAAAGTTCAATAAAAACGTGGCAAATGTTTTAGATGACGATTTTAAGTTTGAAGTTTTTACAGAAACTAATGTAACTAAGTTCAAAAATATGAGAGATTTGAACAAAGCAATTAAACAGACATTTGTTGAAAAGTTGCAGAAAAGACTTATCGAATAATATTAAACACAACATTCTATAAACATTGGGCAATGGCCGCCGTCACCGCTTACACTAGACCGTAAATATATAATAAACCTACAAACACCTCCTTTCTTAAACTGCAATAAAAAGGCTATTTCTATATTATAATCTTCATCCGTCGTTCTTTTAAATTAAGTAATCTTGGACTTTTGTTTTAACAGAGTCTCTGCCCACAATAAATCTTCGGGCGTGGTTATTTTAATATTTTCGTAACTTCCTTCTACCAAATTAATAGGCTGCCCCAAGCGTTCCACCACCGAGGCATCGTCGGTAAAGGTGGGTTCTTCGGATAATTCGTAGGCTTGGCGCAGCAGCGGCAACCGGAAACACTGCGGCGTTTGAATAAGGCGGTAGTGGCTCCGATCTAAGGCTTTACTGTTAGTTTCAAATACCTGCCGGATAGATTCTTTTAAGCCTACCGCTACTACTGCCGTTCCTTTCTCGGCGGCTACCGCGAAGGCCTGTTTAATAACGGTAACCGGAACAAAAGGGCGCACGCCATCGTGTACAGCCACTACCCCATCGGGTGCTGTAATGGCGGCTAATCCGTTTTTTACCGAACCAAAGCGGGTAGTTCCGCCAGGTATTACGGTATGCTTAATATCAAATACATGGGTAAAACAAAGGGCCTGCCACTTCTTAATTTCGTTCGAGGGCAGCACCACCACCAGTT
>Ga0210040_10008530_pt1 | contig 12127 bp, 14 predicted proteins | sample CryGeyCG12114_NA_FD_185462 | JGI IMG/M metagenome (GOLD analysis project Ga0210040, IMG submission 185462) | Groundwater microbial communities from aquifer - Crystal Geyser CG19_WC_8/21/14_NA (SPAdes) (version 2) | ecosystem: Environmental > Aquatic > Deep subsurface > Groundwater | place: USA... | reverse complement strand
TTTTTTTTTGTGGCTTGCGCATGGTAGAATTCGCGACTTTCCTATTTTCCAATTTTTAATTTTTTTAGGACTCACCGCCATGTTCTCCAGCAAAAACACTATCGCCGTTACCGACCCGGAATTGTGGGCAGCCATTCAACATGAAAACCAGCGTCAGGAAGATCACATCGAGCTGATCGCGTCTGAAAACTATACCAGCCCCGCCGTGATGGAAGCGCAGGGTACCAAGCTCACCAACAAGTACGCCGAAGGTTATCCGGGCAAGCGTTATTACGGCGGTTGTGAGTATGTGGATGTGGCCGAGCAACTGGCGATTGATCGCGCGAAAGCCCTGTTTGGCGCGGAATACGCCAACGTGCAGCCGCATTCCGGTTCGCAGGCCAATCAGGCGGTGTATGTTTCCGTGCTGAAGCCGGGCGACACCATTCTGGGTATGTCGCTGGCGCACGGCGGTCACTTGACCCACGGTGCATCGGTCAATATCAGCGGCAAGTTGTACAACGCCATCCAGTACGGTTTGAACGACAAGGAAGAAATTGACTACGACGAAGTGCAACGTCTGGCGACCGAACACAAGCCCCGGATGATCGTGGCGGGAGCTTCCGCTTACGCGCTGGTCATAGACTGGAAGCGTTTCCGTCATATTGCCGACAGCGTCGGCGCGTATCTGTTCGTGGACATGGCGCACTATGCCGGGCTGGTTGCGGCGGGCGTGTATCCTTCCCCGGTCGGTATCGCCGATTTTGTCACCACCACCACCCACAAAACCCTGCGCGGCCCGCGCGGCGGGCTGATTCTGGCCAAGGCGGAACATGAAAAAGCGCTGAATTCGGCGATCTTTCCTTGCCTGCAAGGCGGCCCGTTGATGCACGTTATCGCTGCCAAAGCGGTGGCCTTCAAGGAGGCAGGCAGCAAGGAATTCAAGGCGTATCAAATTCAAGTGGTCGAAAATGCGCGCGTCATGGCCAAAGTGTTGCAAGCGCGCGGTCTGCGCATCGTATCGGGACACACCGACAGCCACGTCTTCCTGGTTGATTTGCAAGCCAAGCATCTGACCGGCAAGGATGCCGAAGCGGCTTTGGGGCGCGCGCATATCACCGTCAACAAGAACGCCATCCCGAATGACCCGCAAAAACCGTTTGTCACGAGCGGCATCCGTGTCGGCAGCCCAGCGATGACCACGCGCGGCTTCAAGGAACTGGAAGCCGAAAAACTCGCCAACCTGATCGCTGACGTGCTGGACGTGCCCAACGACGAGGCGGTGATTGCCCACGTTGCGGCTGAAGTCAAGAAATTGACCACCCAGTTCCCGGTGTACGGCGCGTAAAGCGGTGAGTGGAGAGTAGGGGGTGGTCAGTGGGAGGGTGACTTTCCACTTTCCACTTTCCACTTGCCACTTTCCAATCTTCTATGAAATGCCCCTTCTGTAAAGGTCACGACACCCAGGTGGTGGATACCCGCGAGAGCGAGGAGGGCGACAGCATTCGCCGTCGCCGCCGCTGCGTGTCGTGCGACAAACGCTTTACCACCTTTGAGACGGTGGAGTTGCATATGCCGCAGGTGGTCAAGCAAAACGGGACGCGCAGCGAGTTCGATGCAGAAAAATTGCGCACCAGTTTCAAGCGCGCCTTGCACAAGCGCCCGGTTCCCGCCGAACGGGTGGAAGCGGCGCTCGATTGCGTCATTCAGCAGTTGTATGCTCTAGGCGAGCGGGAAGTCGGTTCGCGCCAGGTCGGCGAGTGGGTGATGCAGGAATTGTTGAAGCTGGACAAAGTCGCCTACATTCGTTTTGCCTCGGTCTATAAGAGCTTTCAGGATGTGGGCGATTTCACCGATGCGATCAAGGAGGTGCGCGACAGGCGCACCCCCGCCAAGGCGGATTGATGTTGGTCAAGGAAGACAGCAGCTGGATGGCCGAGGCACTGCATCTGGCGGAGCTGGGTTTATACACGACCAGCCCCAATCCGCGTGTCGGTTGCGTGGTAGTGCGGGATGGGAAAGCCGTTGGCAGCGGCTGGCATAGAAGAGCCGGGGAGTCGCACGCCGAAGTATATGCCTTGCGCGAAGCGGGTGAGGCGGCGCGGGGGGCGACGGCTTACGTCACGCTCGAACCGTGCAGCCATCACGGCAGAACCCCGCCCTGTGCCGATGCGCTGGTTCGTGCGGGCGTGGCGCGGGTGGTGGTCGCCGTGCAGGATGCGAATCCGCTGGTGGCAGGGCAGGGTATTGCCCGCTTGCGCGCCGCCGGAATCGAGGTTGAATGCGGTTTGATGGAAGCGGCGGCACGCGAGTTGAACGCAGGATTCTTCGCCCGCATGACACGCGGGAGGCCGCTGCTCAGAAGCAAGGTCGGCATGAGTCTGGACGGGCGCACCGCCTTGTCCAACGGAGTCAGCCAGTGGATCACGGGGGCAGAAGCCAGGCTCGATGTGCAACATTGGCGCGCGCGCGCTTGTGCCGTGCTGACAGGCATAGACACGATTTTGTGCGACGATGCGCAGTTAAATGTGCGAAATCCCTCCCGGCCTCCCTTGGCAAGGGGAGGGGGTGCGTGGGTTCGACAGCCGTTGCGGGTGGTGCTGGACAGCCGGTTGCGCATCCCGCTGGAGGCGAAAGTTTTGCGGGGCGGTGCGACGTTAATTTATGCCGCACATCAGAATGATAAAAAAATCAATCAGTTGCAGGATGTAGGTGCAACGGTAGTGGTGTTGCCGGACGGCAACGGGCAGGTGGATTTGCCCGCCATGTTGCGCGATCTTGCTGCGCGCGGTTGCAATGAGGTGTTGGTGGAAGCGGGTGCTGTTCTCAACGGCGCGCTGTTGCGCGCCGGATGGGTGGACGAATTGCTGCTCTACGTCGCACCCGCCTTGCTGGGTGATGCGGCCAGAGGCATCGCGGCCTTGGGCGAACTGACCGACTTGGCTCAGCGCGTCAATTTAACCTGGCAGGATGTGCGGCAAATCGGCAAGGATTTGCGCATCATCGTCAAAGTGGCTTCGTGATGCCCCCCTGACAGGGATGGTTTGAGAGGTGTTCTGAGGGCGAGCCGGATAATAGGATTCCCTCCCCCTGACAGGGGGAAGGTTGAGGCGCTACGAATACCGGGCGACGTTGGAATTGGAATAATCCCCTCCCCCTGACAGGGGGAGGGTTAGGGAGGGAGTTTTTAATGTTCAGTGGAATCATTGCCGATGTCGGCAGTATCAAACAGGCGACTGACCGCGCCGGCGGGTTGCGCCTGGAAATCGAAACGCACAAGCTGGATTTGAGCGATGTGCGCTTGGGCGACAGCATCGCGGTGAACGGCGTGTGTCTGACGGTCATCAAGCATAGCGCCGACACCTTTACGGTCGAAGTGTCGCGCGAGACGCTCAATTGCACGGTAGGGCTGGATGCAGAAGGTGCGCCGGTCAATCTGGAAAAAGCGTTGTGTTTGGCTGACCGGCTGGGCGGGCATCTGGTCAGCGGTCATGTGGACGGCGTGGGGGAGGTGTTGGCTTTCACCGATCTGGGCGAAAGCTGGAAACTGGACATCCGCGCCCCGCAGAGCTTGGCGAAATTCATCGCCATCAAGGGTTCGATCACCCTCAACGGGGTCAGTCTGACGATCAATCAGGTGAACGGCTGCGCGTTCAGCATCAACCTGATCCCGCACACGCTGGCGATGACCAATCTTAAAAATCTGCACGCTGGCAGCCGGGTAAATCTGGAAATTGACCTGATCGCGCGCTATGTGGAACGCATGATGACGGCGGACAAAACGTAGAACCGCAGAACCGGGGACAGACCACGGTTTTTACGGAGAACCGGGAGAACCGGGGACAGACCACGGTTTTTACGGCAGCCCGTTTTGCTGGCGTACTCCGTCAACCAGCCCAGATAACGGCGATAGTCCTCATCGGAAAAAAACAGGGTTGACGGTTATTGCCGCGCTGGATAACGTGAACGGGAACATTCGGCAATGCGATGCGAGCACGGCGAGGCATGATGAACTCCAGTTTGCCGGGATAAGGGAGCGGTTTAGCCGAGTTTAGAAAACCGTGGTCTGTCCCGAATGGCACTGAACGTAGGGCTAGGTGACATTCGACCCTCCGCGAATGATCTCGGCTTCGCAACTCGATGTAGCATGAGCCGATGACGAAGATGCCACACCGATAAACCGGCGACCCATGTACTCGGCCAAGTAGCTCTCCGCCGTGCTTTCGGGAGATAACAGCAAGTGCGAGATATTGGCGCTTGTTGCAACAAGCTTCGCACCTTTTTGCATAGACAAAGGTGAAATAACAATACCTCCGGTGCCGCCAACATCCTTAATTACATACGCAATCGCCGCAAGAGATTCTTGCTTTAAAGCAGCTTTGCGTTGACGCACCTCGATAACAAGGAACCCATCTGCCCCCTCGCGCCACGCCTTTGCATCGACCTCCCAGTTCGTACTACTCGCGCCCTCAAGGGACTGCTTGCACTCAACAATTGAAATGCCAAGTACTTGCCGAATGTCGAAAAGAACTTTGCGGGCTGCATCTTCGTAAATTAACCAAGCGGGTGGCATATGGCACCTAACGTTTGAATTCACCAGCGCTGCGCGGTTTTTTGCGCAGCGTCCGGTGGAATGATGTGTTAGGCAGCAGAAATTTATTGTGTTCGTTCACATTCGTATGGCGTATTCAGGATTTCATTTCCTGCTGCTGAATAGAAGGCGCATTGTCCTTTAAGGGTGCGTCCATTGTTGGTAAGCATCAACGCTACCGTTCCGCGATTTAGAGAATTATTATTAGTGGGTCGGTATGTAGCAGCTAATATTAAGTTCTTAAAAACCCCCTCAATTGCGTAAACACTTCCCTCGTCTGGGCCATTCAAACAAACAACCTGACCAGAGATTTTATGAGCCACCTGCTTAAGTTCCCAACGTAGTCTTTCGGGCTCATCGCTTCCTATAATGGAGCAGCTCGCAAACCACATTTTATCAATGCGACAATCTTGGTATATCCGTTCTTCATACCAAGGCAATAACTGACCAAGCCACCACGCTCGAAAAATCAATAAAAGCAGTGTTGTTACTAGACCTGAGACTATGCCAAGCACAAAGTTATTCAGCAAATCATTCATAGTGTTATCAGTTGAAGCCTAACGAATAGCGTTTATCTGCCGCCCCACCCAACTTTATTTGAACTGCGACCTGCATTGGCGGCAGATAAACCTCGTTGGACTGAACCTTGAGTAGAGCGAAACCTATGGGGATTGTAAGGGTTTGAGATTGTGCGTCAACCGCCCGATGTGAGCGTGGGTCAACAAATAAGGAAGAAACAGCAGCCCAAGCGTCATTCTGTGACCCGCATTTGCAAAGACACACTGTGCTAACCACCCCAAACAAGCACCGTTTATGCCGCATGGGCGAGCGCATCCAGGGCGGTTGCGAATGCTCAACTGCCGGAAGAGGCGCAAGAGGCAATCAGGAGGCATCACGGTGATCCCTTGGGTGGAGAAAATCAATTAAGTCTGATCTCATTGACCCGCATTGACCCAGTGCCGAAATCATCGCAATTGCTAAACGGCGTGAGCGGAACACGTCGTGATGGTAGAATCGCGGCTCTTTGGGCGGTGGCTGGTGTCGCCCGGTTCATTTAAAGGTTGGCTATGACAGGAATTTCACCGATACAGGAAATCATCGAAGAGATTCGATTGGGCAATATGGTCGTTCTGGTGGACGAGGAAGACCGCGAGAATGAAGGCGACCTGGTGTTCGCCGCCCAATTTGCCACGCCGGAAAAGATTAACTTCATGGCGCGGCAGGGGCGTGGGTTGATTTGCCTGACGTTGACCGAGGCGCACTGCAAGCAGCTCGATTTGCCGCTGATGGTGCGCGAAAACGGCCTGGCGCTGGCGACCAATTTCACCCTGTCCATCGAGGCGGCGGCGGGGGTGACGACCGGCATTTCGGCGGGCGACCGGGCGCGTACCGTGCTGGCGGCGGCGGACAGGAATGCCCGGCCTGCCGACATCGTGCAACCCGGTCACATTTTCCCGCTGCGCGCGCAGAATGGCGGCGTGCTGGTGCGTGCAGGCCACACCGAAGCGGGTTGTGATCTGGCGCAACTGGCCGGGCTTACCCCCGCTGCGGTCATCTGCGAAATCCTCAAGGACGACGGCGAAATGGCGCGTCTGCCGGATTTGCTCGAATATGCCAAGTTGCACGGTTTGAAAATCGGCACGATAGCTGATTTGATCGAGCATCGCAGCCAGCATGAAAAACTGGTCGAGCGCGTGGCGCGGCGCACCCTGCCGACCGCCTACGGCGAATTTGAATTGGCGACTTACGTTGACAAAACCACTGGGCGCACCCACCTTGCTTTGATAAAAGGCGAAATAAATCAAGAGGTTGAAACGCTTGTTCGAGTGCACGAACCCCTTTCCGTGATGGATTTTATCGAACAGAATGCGCCCGAACATTCGACCAGCGTCCACGAAGCCATGCAAAAAATCGCCCAGGCTCAGGCGGGCGTGTTGGTGTTGCTGCATCGCGGCGAAACTTCGCAGGACTTGCTGGCGCGCGCTACGCTTGTGGCGGGCGATAAACAACATGCGCAGTGGGACCCGCGCAGTTACGGTATCGGCGCGCAGATTTTGCGCGATCTGAATGTCGGCAAGATGCGTTTGCTGGCCACGCCGCACAAGATGCCCAGCATGGCCGGATTCGGTTTGGAAGTGACGGGTTACGCGGCGCATTAAATGACCCCGCCCCTCAATAGGGGCGTAAACATTCCGCAGGGCGGGTTTTAACCGACATGTCGGGTTACGGCGCGGATACAAATTTTGTAAAGGAATAAAAATGAAGGAAATTGAAAAGAATCTGGACGGCAAAGGCTTGCGCATCGGCATCGTGCAAAGCCGTTTTAACCCGGAAGTTTGCGAAGGGCTGCTGGTGGCGTGTCGCGCGCAACTGGTGCAACAAGGCGTTGCTGAAGATGACATCACGCTGGCGACGGTGCCGGGCGCGCTGGAAATTCCGCTGGTGTTGCTGCACATGGCGGACAGCGAAAAGTTTGATGCGCTGATCGCGCTGGGTGCGGTGATACGCGGCGACACTTACCATTTTGAAGTGGTCTCCAACGAATCCGCGCGCGGCGTGGGGGATGTTCAGTTGTCCTGCGGCGTGCCGATTGCCAACGCGATTTTGACCACCGATACCGACGAACAGGCGCTCGAGCGCATCAGCGTCAAGGGCGGCGAGGCCGCGCTGGTGGCGATTGAAATGGCGAATTTGTTGCGGGGGCTGGCATGAAAAAGTCCGCGATGAACACCGCAGCCGGGACAGGCGTAGAAGTTAAACCGCAAAATAAAAGCCCGCGCCACCGCGCGCGCGAACTGGTGATGCAGGGCATTTACCAGTGGCGCGTGTCGGGTACCGATGCCGCCGACATCCAGCAGCATATGGAAGGCGAAAAAAATCTCGGCAATTACGACAAGGCGATGTTCTCCCGGCTGCTGCGCGGTGTGCTGGCACAACATGTCACGCTGGAAGAATTGCTCGTCGCGCATCTCGACCGGCCACTGGACGACTTGAGTCCCGTGGAATATGCCGTATTGCTGCTGGCAGTCTATGAACTTTCCCAGCAACTGGACGTACCCTACAAAGTGGTTATCAATGAAGCGGTTGAAATCGCCAAGACCTTCGGCGGAACCGATGGCTACAAGTATGTCAATGGCGTGCTGGACAAGCTCGCCCCCAAGCTGCGCGCGGTAGAGTTCGCCCATAACAGAAAGCAGTGAGTCGTAAGTCGTTTGGCACCTTGCGCTTCACCACTCACCACTCACCACTCACCACTCACCACTCAGCCACAGATCATGTCTGAATTCGATTTAATCCGTCGCCATTTCACCCGGCAGACCCTCGGTGCCTTGTTGGGCGTGGGCGACGATGCGGCGCTGTTGCAGGTGGGGGAGGGCAAGGTGTTGGCGGTGTCTTCCGACATGCTGGTGGCGGGCATCCATTTTTTTGCGGATGCCGACCCCTATTGTTTGGGACATAAGACGCTGGCGGTCAATCTGTCCGACCTGGCGGCGATGGGGGCTGTGCCGCGCTGGGCGACGCTGGCGATCTCATTGCCGCAAGCGGACGATGCCTGGTTGGCGGCGTTCAGTGCGGGATTTTTTGCGCTGGCCGAAAAGTATAGTGTGGATCTGGTGGGCGGCGACACCACGCGCGGGCCACTCAATCTGTGCGTTACGATCATGGGCGAAGTGCTGCCGCAGCAGGCGTTGCGCCGCAGTGGCGCACGGGTCGGCGACGAAATCTGGGTGTCAGGTCGGCTGGGCGATGCCGCGCTGGCATTGGCGTGTCTGCAAGGCAAAATCGTGCTGTCGGCAGAGGATTTTGCCGCCTGCGCGCCCGCCTTGCACCAGCCGCAACCACGCGTGGCGCTGGGTCTGGCCTTGCGCGGCATCGCCCATAGCGCGATAGATGTGTCGGATGGGCTGCTGGCCGATTTGGGGCATATTCTGGAAGCATCGCAAGTGGGCGCAGTTTTGGATTTTTCGGCTATGCCGGTATCGGCGACCTTGTACGCTCATTTGCTTGAGGAATATGGCAAACGCTGTGTGCTGGCGGGCGGCGACGACTATGAATTGTGCTTTACCGTTCCCGCAGCGCGCCATGACGAAGTGCTGCGGTTTGCGGCGCAGCTCGAACTGCCCTTGGCGCATATCGGCAACATTGTTGCGGGGCGGGGCTGTGTCGTGCATGATGCGGCGCAGCAACCCATTAACCTTGAAGGCGGCGGCTATGACCACTTCCGATGAAGTGCAGCAAGAACATGAATTGAAGGTTCAACCCAACTGGCGGTTTTTGCGCAGCCATCCCGCACATCTGTTGTCGTTTGGTTTTGGCAGCGGTCTGGCACGCCATGCGCCCGGAACGTTTGGCACACTGGTCGCCTTTCCGATGTACTGGTTTATCGCGCCGCGCCTGTCGGATGCGATGTTTATTCTGGTGCTGATCTGGGCATTCGCCATCGGTGTCTGGGTGTGCGGCATAACGGGTAAAGCGCTGGGTGAGGAGGACTATGGCGGCATTGTCTGGGATGAGATCGTAGCGATGCTGCTGGTGCTGTTTTTTACCCCGAGCGGATGGTATTGGTCGCTGCTGGCTTTCGTGCTGTTCCGTTTTTTCGACATCCTCAAGCCGCCGCCGATACGCTATTTCGACAGCAACTGGCACGGGGGTTTGGGCGTGATGTTCGATGACCTGCTGGCTGCCGGTTATGCGCTGTTATGCATGGCGGCTATCCGTAGCGTATTGCTGTGAGCCGTTTCCTCTGTCTGGTTGTTGCGCTATGCACCTCAGGGTGGACACAATTGGCATCGGCACAGGAATTTACCACCCGAGTCATTGCCGTGCTGGATGGCGATACCGTGCTGATCCGGCGCGGCGACGGCGTGCAGAAAATCAGGCTGGCAGACATTGACGCACCGGAAGTGGCGCAACCGTTTGGCGCAAGTGCCAAGCGCTCGCTCGGCGAGATGGTGTTGGGCAAGCAGGTGCGTGTGGTCAGTCAGGCGGTGGATCAATATGGACGCATGGTCGCGCATCTCGGTCTGGATGGCCTGGATGTCAATACCGAACAAATCCGTCGCGGTATGGCGTGGGAATACTCGCATTATCACAGCAACAAAACGCTAAGCGCTCTGGAGGCGGAAGCCCGGCAAGCCCCGCGCGGGCTGTGGGCGCAGCGCAATCCGACCCCGCCCTGGGATTGGCGCAAGTTGCATCCCAATGTGGACCGTCATCCGGTGGCTCAGCCAGGTCGAGCCGACACGGTGGTGCGGTCAATTCAGCCTGCCGACCCCGCTTGCAGTCCTCGTAAACATTGCTCTGCAATGCATTCTTGCGAGGAAGCCCTGCATTACCTGCAACAGTGTGGCGGCGGGAGGATAGACGGCGATGGGGATGGTGTGCCGTGCGAAAAGCTGTGCAAAAAGTAGCCGGCAGCTAGGAGTCTGTCGGACTTGAAGAATCGTAGCGAAAAGGTTTAAGCAGGCAAAGCCGCAAAGCGGCTGCTCGCAAAATTTGGCTGGGCGAGGGCAGATTTTGCTGGTTTCGCAGGTCAATAGTTGTTCTATTGACCAAGAAAGCGGTGAAATATGCGCCGTCCAGGCGAATTTGCAGTAGATTTCCTTTAAGTCCGACAGACTCCTAGTCCGCGACCGTCTGCCAGCGGATACCGCTGGCATCCACGCGCAGCGCATTCGCCCGAGTGTCCCAGTCGCCCAATACCCAGCGTTCGCAAACCCGTCCGTCCACGTTATGTTCGTGGCGTTGGGGGCGGTGGGTGTGGCCGTGGATCAGGCGCGGATAGTGGTATTCGCGCAGTAGTCTGGCGACGGCATCGTCGTTTACATCCATGATGGCAAGGCTTTTAAGCTGTTTTTCAGCGGCGCTGTGCTGACGCAATTGTTCGATATAGGCTTTGCGCGCCGCCAGCGATTGGGCAAGAAACTGGCTTTGGAAATCGGCGCTATGCACCTGGACGCGAAAGTGTTGATACTCGACATCGTCGGTGCAAAGCGTGTCGCCGTGACTGAGCAGGGTCGGCGTGCCGTATAAATCCAGCAGGGTAGGGTCGGTTAGCAGGACGGCACCGCACGCCCCCGCCAGCGCCTCGCCCATCAGCAAATCGCGGTTGCCTTGCATCAGGTAAACGCGTGTGCCATTCCCAGCAAGGCTGCGCATGGCGGCAATCACCTGTTGATGGAATTCGTCCTGCATGTCGTCGTCGCCCGCCCAGTAATCGAACAGGTCGCCGAGAATATACAGGGCATCCGCTTGGGCTGCGGCGCTGGCGATAAAATGCCGAAAAGCCGCCATGCTGTGCGGATGGCAGGCGGCCAAATGCAGGTCAGAAATGAAGAGGGTATGTGGGATTGAGGATTGAGGATTGGGGATTGAGGATTGAGGATTGGGGATTGAGGATTGAGGATGGGGGATTGAGGATTGAGGATAATCCACTGCGCCGTTTTTAACTCGATCCTCGATCCTCACTTCGCTATCCTTTATTGAACGACTTCAGCCTTGGTGATGATGACATCTTCCCCGGGCACATCCTGATGACCCGCTTGGTTGCCGGTTTTGACCTTGCGGATCGCGTCCACCACTTCCATGCCTTCGACCACTTTGCCGAATACGCAGTAGCCCCAGCCATCCTGTCCCGGATAGTCGAGGAAGCCGTTGTCGCCCGCGTTGATGAAGAACTGCGCGGTGGCGGAATGCGGGTCGCCAGTGCGCGCCATGGCGATGGTGTATTTGTCGTTCTTCAGGCCGTTGGCGGCTTCATTCTTGATCGGCGCATTGACCTTTTTCTGTTTCATGCCGGGCTCGAAGCCGCCGCCCTGAATCATGAAACCATCAATCACGCGATGGAAAATGGTGTTTTCATAAAAACCCGCATTGACGTAATCCACAAAATTTTGCGTGGTGACGGGGGCTTTTTCGGCATCCAGTTGCAGTGTGATAGTGCCGTGATTGGTGTGTAGTTTGATCATGGTTTTATTGCCTTGAGTTGAAGAATAGGTGGGTTGCATCAGGCCGCACAGCAGCAGTGCGAAGAGTGCGGTGAGTAAGCCGTTTAATGAAAATTTCATGCGAGTCGGGGTATGCATCAGTAATTCTGTCTCCTGAGTGTGCTCCGCAAATGCTCTGCGTTGATAAGTTGCAGCGGCGGATTCTAGCAAAGATTTGGGCAAAAATTCAGACAAACAATCAGTACGCTTTGATTTCCGGCACATATCAGTGTGACCGGATGGGGTTGGTCTGCGTATTTTCGGGTAAAATCTGCTGAGAAATTTATGCCCGTTTTTTTTCAAACCAATCAAGATACAAGAAAGTTCAGCATGAGCAGTTTGCAATCCCCCGCTGATTCCACAGCGCCTGTTTCCAATTTCATCCGCTCAATCATTGATGCCGATCTCGCCTCGGGTCGGCATGACAGTATCGTCACGCGCTTCCCGCCCGAGCCGAACGGTTATCTGCACGTCGGCCACGCCAAGTCTATCTGCCTGAATTTCGGGCTGGCGCAGGATTATCACGGCAAGTGTAACCTGCGTTTTGACGATACCAACCCGGAGAAGGAGA
>Ga0210040_10008529_pt1 | contig 12127 bp, 12 predicted proteins | sample CryGeyCG12114_NA_FD_185462 | JGI IMG/M metagenome (GOLD analysis project Ga0210040, IMG submission 185462) | Groundwater microbial communities from aquifer - Crystal Geyser CG19_WC_8/21/14_NA (SPAdes) (version 2) | ecosystem: Environmental > Aquatic > Deep subsurface > Groundwater | place: USA... | reverse complement strand
CCCCGCCGCGGCGGCGCCAGCCGCGCCACATCAGCGCCCAGGCCAGCGGCACCACCGCCAGCATCGCGACGGCGGCGATCACCCGTTCCACGGGTCACCGCCCGCGCGCCGCGGCTGCGCCAGCTGACCGTCGAGCACGGTGGCGTGGCCGCGCCAGAAGGTGGCCACGACCGCGCCGGGCAGCTCGGTGCCCCGGAACGGGCTGTTGCGCCCCCGGGTGGCCATCGCCGCGGGGTCGACCGTCCAGCGCGCGGCCGGGTCGAGCAGGACGACGTTGCCGGGCTCGCCCGCGCCGAGCGCTCCCCCCTGGTCCGCCACGCGCCCGATCCTGGCCGGTGCCGCCGACAGCACGCGCGCCACCCCGGCCCAGTCCAGGTGGCCGGTCTCGACGAGGGCGTGCTGGACGACGCTGAGCGCCGTCTCCAGCCCGGTCATCCCCATCGCCGCGGCGGCCCACTCGCAGTCCTTGTCCTCCACCGGGTGGGGGGCGTGGTCGGTCGCGACGGCGTCGATGGTGCCGTCGGCCACGGCCTCGCGCAGCGCCTGGACGTCCTCCGCCGAGCGCAGCGGCGGGTTGACCTTGAACACCGGGTCGTAGCCGCGCACGGACTCGTCGGTGAGCAGCAGGTGGTGGGGCGTGACCTCGGCGGTGACGTCGGTGCCGCGCGCCTTGGCCCAGCGGATGAGCTCGACGCTGCCGGCCGTGGAGACGTGGCAGACGTGCAGCCGCGACCCGACGTGCGCGGCGAGCAGCACGTCGCGGGCGATGATCGCCTCCTCGGCCACGGCGGGCCAGCCGCGCAGGCCCAGGACGCCGGACAGCGCGCCCTCGTGCATCTGCGCGCCCTCGGTCAGGCGCGGCTCCTGGGCGTGCTGGGCCACGACGCCGTCGAACGCCTTGACGTACTCCAGCGCCCGGCGCATCAGCACGGCGTCGTGGACGCACTTCCCGTCGTCGGAGAAGACCCGGACGCCAGCGGCGGAGTCGGCCATCGCGCCGAGCTCGGCCAGGCGCTGGCCCTCCAGGCCGATCGTCACGGCGCCGACCGGGCGCACGTCGACCCACCCCGCGGCGCGGCCCAGGCGCCAGACCTGCTCCACGACCCCGGCGGTGTCGGCGACGGGGGCGGTGTTGGCCATGGCGTGCACGGCCGTGAACCCGCCGCGGGCGGCGGCGGCCGTGCCGGACTCCACCGTCTCGGCGTCCTCGCGCCCGGGCTCGCGCAGGTGCGTGTGCAGGTCGACCAGGCCCGGCAGGGCGACCAGCCCGTCGGCGTCCACGACCGCGGCGCCCGTGGCGTCGCCGGTGCCGGCGGGGACGACCTCGGTGATCCGCCCGCCGCGCAGGACGACGTCCGCGGGCTCCCGCCCGAGCGGGCGGGCCCCGCGCAGCACGTACGCGGTCATCTCGGGTGCAGCGGTCATGCGTCCTCCCCGGCGAGCAGCAGGTACAGGGCGGCCATCCGCACCGCGACCCCGTTGGAGACCTGCTCCACGATCCGGGAGCGGGTGCCGTCGGCGGCCTCGGCGGTGATCTCCAGGCCGCGGTTCATCGGCCCGGGGTGCAGCAGGACGGCGTGGTCGGGCAGCAGCGCGAGCCGCCGCGCGTCCAGGCCGTAGCGGCGCGAGTACTCCCGCGCGGAGGGGAAGAAGGCGGCGTCCATCCGTTCGAGCTGCACCCGCAGCGCCATGACGGCGTCCAGCCCCTCGAGCGCGCCGTCGAGGTCGTAGGAGACCCGGCACGGCCAGGTCTCCACGCCCACCGGCAGCAGGGTCGGCGGGGCGACGAGCGTGACCTCGGCGCCGAGGGTGTGCAGGAGCAGGACGTCGGAGCGCGCGACCCGGCTGTGGAGCACGTCGCCGACGATCCCCACCCGCAGGCCCGCGAGGTCGGCGCCGGCGGCGGGCCCTCCCCCGCCGACGAGGTGGCGGCGCAGCGTGTAGGCGTCGAGCAGGGCCTGGGTGGGGTGCTCGTGCGTGCCGTCGCCGGCGTTGAGCACCGCGCTGCGCGTCCAGCCGGCGCGGGCCAGGCGGTGCGGGGCGCCCGAGGCCGGGTGGCGCACGACGACGGCGTCCGCGCCCATCGCCTCGAGCGTCAGCGCGGTGTCCTTGAGGCTCTCGCCCTTGGAGACGCTGGAGCCCTTGGCGCTGAAGGTGATGACGTCGGCGGACAGCCGCTTGGCGGCCGCCTCGAAGGAGATCCGGGTGCGGGTGGAGTCCTCGAAGAAGAGGTTGACCACCGTGCGCCCGCGCAGGGCCGGCAGCTTCTTGATCTCGCGCTGCTGCGTGCCGGCCATCTGCTCGGCGACGTCGAGGACCTGCACGGCCTCCTCGCGGGAGAGGTCGGCGGCGGAGAGGAGGTGCTTCACGCCCGCCCCTCACCGCTCTCCGGTGCGCCCTCGATGAGGACGGCGTCGCGCCCGTCGGTCTCCTCCAGGAGCACCCGCACGCGCTCGCTCGCCGCCGTCGGCAGGTTCTTGCCCACGTGGTCGGCGCGGATCGGCAGCTCGCGGTGGCCGCGGTCGACGAGGACCGCGAGGCGGACGGCGCGCGGGCGGCCGAGGTCGTTGAGGGCGTCGAGGGCGGCCCGCACGGTGCGCCCGGAGAACAGGACGTCGTCGACGAGGACGACGATCCGGTCGTCGACGCCGCCGGGGGGCAGCGCGGTCGGGAGCAGGGTGCGCGCGGGCTGGCGTCGCAGGTCGTCGCGGTACATCGTCACGTCGAGGGAGCCGGCGATGGCGGCGGCGTCCACGCCGGGCTCGACCGCGGCGAGGCGCTCGGCCAGGCGGCGGGCGAGGTGCACCCCGCGGCGGGGGATGCCCAGCAGCACCAGGCCCTGCGGGCCGTGGTTGCGCTCCAGCACCTCGTGGGCGATGCGGGTGAGCGCGCGGGAGATCTCCGGCGCTTCCAGCACCGGGCGCAGTGACGCCATCTGGCGACTCCTTCCCCGCCTCACAGGACGGAGGTTGAAGGACGTCGAACGGCCCTCAGGCTACTGCACCGGCGCCGGGCTGCCGGTGGACGGTCTCCGGTGGGCGTGATGCCTCACCGTGACCGCCGAGCTCGCACCGTGCGTAGATGCTAGTCACTCTGGGTGACTTCCTCACGCGGGGACGCGCCCAGCAGTTGACGCCGGGGTGACTCTTCGTGACGATCATCAAGGATCTTCTGTGCACCATCTTCGAGGAATGGGGGTCGGCCATGGCTGAAGAAGGCACTGGCTACGCCAAGGCACTGGGCGGGAGGCTGCGCGCCATCCGCACCCAGCAGGGCCTGTCGCTGCAGGGCGTGGAGCAGCGCTCCGGCGGGCAGTGGAAGGCGGTCGTGGTCGGCTCCTACGAGCGCGGCGACCGAGCGGTGACCGTGCAGCGGCTGGCGGAGCTCGCCGACTTCTACGGGGTGCCGGTCTCGGCGCTGCTGCCGGACTCCGGACCGACCGGCCACAGCGAGCCGCCGCCGAAGCTCGTGCTCGACCTCGAGCAGCTCCAGTCGGTGCCGAGCGAGAAGGCCGGTCCGCTGGCCCGCTACGCGGCGACGATCCAGAGCCAGCGCGGGGACTACAACGGCAAGGTGCTCTCCATCCGCGCCGACGACCTGCGCGCGCTGGCGGTCATCTACGACCTGCCGCCGTCGGAGCTGGCCGAGCAGCTCATCAGCTGGGGCGTGCTCGACCCGGACGCGCGCCGCGCCGTCCGGATCGCCGGGGACCTGACCCCCAGCTGACACCGCACGCACGACGAAGGCCCCCGCACCGGTCGGTGCGGGGGCCTTCGTCGTGCGTGCGGTGGACCGAGGTGGCCGAGCTCAGTCGACGAGGCTCGGCTTGAGGCTCATGAGCCGGCCCAGCAGCCCGTTGACGAACGCGGCGGAGTCGTCGGTCGACAGGTCCTTCGCCAGGCCGACCGCCTCGTCGATCGCGACGGCGTCCGGCACCTCCTCCGCCCACAGCAGCTCGAACGCGCCGATGCGCAGCAGGTTGCGGTCGACGGACGGCATGCGGTCGAGCGTCCAGCCCTGGGAGTACGTGGCGAGCAGCTCGTCGATGCGCTCGCGGTGGGCCTGGACGCCCTCGACCAGCGCGACCGAGTACTCCGGCACCGGGACGTGGCCGCTGGCGAGGCGCTCCCCCGCGAGGGCCAGCGGGTCCAGGGACCGCTGCTCGGCCTCGAAGAGGATGTCCAGCGCCCGCTTGCGGGCCTTGGTGCGGGCGGCCACTAGTTGACGCGCCCCAGGTAGTCGCCGGTGCGGGTGTCGACCTTGATCTTCACGCCCTGGTCGAGGAAGAGCGGCACCTGGACCTGGTAGCCGGTCTCGACCGTGGCGGGCTTGGTGCCGCCGGTGGAGCGGTCGCCCTGCAGGCCCGGCTCGGTGTACGTGACCTCGAGGACGACGGAGGTCGGCAGCTCGACGTAGAGCGGCGTGCCCTCGTGCAGCGCGACGGTCGCCTCGGTGCTCTCGAGCATGAAGTTCTTGGCGTCGCCCACCGTGGCCTCGGGCACGTTGATCTGGTCGTACGTGCTGGAGTCCATGAAGACGAAGTCGTCGCCGTCGCGGTACAGGTACTGCATGTCGCGCTTGTCGACGGTGGCCGTCTCGACCTTCGTGCCCGCGTTGAAGGTGCGGTCCACGACCTTGCCGGAGAGCACGCTCTTCAGCTTGGTGCGCACGAACGCGCCGCCCTTGCCTGGCTTCACGTGCTGGAAGTCGATCACCGACCACAGCTGGTTGTCCAGATTCAGCACCAGGCCGTTCTTCAGGTCGTTCGTGCTCGCCACGTCGCAGGTCCTTCTCGTCGTCGGTTCGGGCACCCGCGGGGCGGGCGGTGATCGTCGCTCCCGGGCCGCGGGTGGTCAGCAGCGCACGGGATCGCCGCCCATCCTAGCCGAGCGGGCGGGGGCCGCTCCTCCGCGCGAGTGGCGCCGCTCGCGCTCCGCACCGCGACGGCGGGCGACCGGCACCCCTGGGGCACGGGGCGGCCCCGTGCCCGTCTGGATGGCACAGGGCCGCCCCGTGCTCACCCAGCACGGGCACGGAACCGCCCACGGGCGCCTCGGCCCGAGCTGGCGACGCCTTGCATCCGGCCGGCACCTCGACCGGGGACGCCGAGCCGTGTGAATGGGGCCTGTTCGCACGGCTGGGCGTCCCCAGTCGAGACGGGGCGCCGTCGCGGCGGCACGGGGCCGGTCGGATCAACCGGCGAGGACGCCGTCCACCAGGGCGCTGCGCCCGGACAGCACCTCGACGGGCACCGGCGCCGACGTGACCTGGGCCTCACCCTCGATGGGCAGCCACGCGCCGCCCGCGACGGAGTACTCACCGCTGTAGTGCGTGGTCAGCGTGACGTCGTACGCGCCGGGGGCGCTGTAAGCGTGCGTCAGGCGCAGGTCCGGATAGGGCGCGCCCGGGTCGGTGGTCGGGCCGAGGGACGCCCCATCGCCGAAGGCCCAGGAGAACCGCTCCGGAGTGGCGCGCACCCGCACGGGGAAGCCGACCACGACCGTGTCGAGCTCGACCGGCGCCGCCTCGGCGTAGACGTTGGTGCCGACACCGACCAGCGCGTACCCGTTGTCGGGCTGCAGGCGCGGGGTGCCCGAGGGCAGCGGGAGGCGTTGGAGGTCGGCCTGCGTGAGGCCTGGGAACTCCGGCGCTGCCGCTGCAGCTTCGGCGGCGGTCAAGCAGCGCGTGTCGACCTGGTCCCACGCCTGGGGCTGGACGCCGCCCGGGGACCGGAAGAGCCAGTACTGGAAGTAGCCGTCCGGGCACCCGAGCGTGGCGTTCACGCAGATGTTGTCGAGCCCTCCCGCCTCAGGCGTGTTGCCCGAGCAGGCGACGACGTAGCGGTAGGCGTATACGGGAGGCTGAGATGAAATTGGACGCTCAAATTGCGCACTCGCCGCGCGATCATCGCTAACGCGCCCGCGCACCTCCGCAACGTCATCTTGAAATGAGCCGAAGACGTCTTCTGTATTCCCGCCAGCAGGCCCAAGCACGCCCGGAGTCAACATGAGCACCATCGCCAGGAGCATCGGCCGTTGAGTAAGCACTAGGGATCCATCTTGGCGATATCAAACGCGAGCCATGAACCGGAGCCCCACTTGGCGAAGAACACGGCGCTCCTGGGCTCGGTCGGCGCGACCGTTTCGACTACCGATCCGTCAACTTCGACCGTCTCATACCCCGCTTCCTCCAACTGGAAGCTAACCTCTGAGCCGAAATCATTGGGGGGCGGCGCGGCCGACGAAACGACATCGACGGAAAATCCTCGAACGAGTCGCCCTTCACCATACGTCTGATTAACACGCCGTATCAGCTCGGCGCAGGACCGGCACTCGGGGTCTGACAGAGCGGACAGCTGACGTGTATCGCCAGTGGCATATGCGTATTCGAGTTGCTCAAACCAAAAGCGAACGAACGCCTCCGCCCCAGCCGCCGTGCGCTCCGCGGCCTCGGGCGGCAGGGTCGGCGCCACCGCGGTGGGCGACGAGCTCGCCGTGGCGGTCCCGGTCGGGGAGGCGCTGCTGGCGGTCGGGGACGGCACGGCGTCCGGCCCGTCGCCCGAGCAGGCGACGGCACCCATCAGACAGGCGGTGACCAGGCCCGCACCCAGCGCTCTGCGCATGACCCGGGACCCTAGCCAGAACGCGACCGCCCGGTCGGGCGACGGAGGCCGCGCCTGTGGACGGACCACCGCCCGGGCGAGCGCCGTCACCGAGCGCCCACACCAGGTGACGCCTCAGGCGGAGATCTCGGTGTACGCCGCGACCAGCAGGGAGGGGTCGGGGCCCTCGAGGCGCCCCGGGCGGGCGAGCCCGTCGAGGACGACGAAGCGCAGCAGGTCGCCGCGGGTCTTCTTGTCCTTGCGCATGGCCTCGACGAGCTGGGGCCAGCGGTCGCCGCGGTAGGTCAGCGGCAGGCCGAGCGAGCCGAGGATCGAGCGGTGGCGGTCCGCGACCTCGTCGGACAGCCGCCCGGCGGCCCGCGCGAGCTCCGCGGCGAAGACCATCCCGATGCTCACGGCCGCGCCGTGGCGCCACTCGTAGCGCTCCACGAGCTCCACGGCGTGGGCGAGGGTGTGCCCGTAGTTGAGGACCTCGCGCAGCCCCGACTCGCGCAGGTCCTGGCCCACGACGTCGGCCTTGACGCGGATCGCCCGCTCGACGAGCTCGCGCACCACCGGAGCGTCCCAGGCGCGCACCGCGGCGGGGTCGGCCTCGACGAGGTCGAGGATGAGGGGGTCGGCGATGAAGCCGCACTTGACCACCTCGGCCATGCCGGCGACGAGGTCGTTGACCGGCAGGGTCGCGAGCGCCCCGAGGTCGCACAGCACGCCGGCCGGCGGGTGGAAGGCCCCGACGAGGTTCTTGCCCTCGGAGGTGTTGAGCCCGGTCTTGCCCCCGACCGCGGCGTCGACCATGGCCAGCAGCGTCGTGGGCACGTGCACGACCCGGACGCCGCGCAGCCAGGTGGCGGCGACGAAGCCGGCCAGATCGGTGACCGCTCCCCCGCCCACCGCCACGACGGCGTCCGAGCGCGTGAAGCCGGCCTGCCCGAGCACGCCCCAGCAGAACGCGGCGACCTCGGCCCGCTTGGCGTCCTCGCCGTCGGGCACCTCGGCCAGCAGCGCCTCGTACCCGGCCGCGACGAGGTCCTCGCGCACGGCCTCGCCGGTGGTGCGCAGCGCGCGGGGGTGCACGACGAGCACCCGCTGCACCTTCTCGCCGAGCATGCCGGGCAGCTCGCCCAGCAGCCCGGTGCCCACGAGCACGTCGTAGGGGGCGTCGCCCTCGACCCGGATCCTCGTCACGGCGTCCGCCGGTGCGCTCTCGACCACGGGAGGGAGTCTAGGAGCGGAGCCGCCGGCCGGTCGGCGCAGCGGTGACCGTCACAGGGCCACGCGCTCCTCGCGCCCGTCCGGCCAGCGGACGACGACGACCTCGCCGTCCTCCCCGTCCTCCACGCGGACGCCGATCTCGCGCCGCAGGGCCTCCGGGTCCACCCGCTCCCCCGACAGGACCACGGCCACCACGACCAGCGCGGCCTCGGCGAGCACCTCCGTGGCGAGCACCGGCACCGCGACGGAGGGCCCGAGGGAGTTCTCCGCGTGCTCGGACACCGAGGCCGTCAGGCCCGGGGTCAGCCCGACGAGCCAGCTCCCCGTGCCGTCGGGCGCCAGGGCGGCGGCGACCCCGGGCGTCGCGCGGGGGGCCGGCGCGGTCGCACCGCTGAGCGCGTAGCCCGACACCTCCAGGCGCGAGCCCGCAGCGCCGAGCACCCGCAGCACCCGCACCTCGACGGGCCCGTCCACGACGGAGGCCATCCGCAGCCGGGCGCCGTCGGGCGATCGGTCGAGCGCACCGGCGGGCGCGAACCGGTGCGCGGAGACGACGGCGGTGGGGCCCAGCGCCGTGACGGAGGAGGCCTCCCGCCAGGACCTGCGGCCGTCGGGGCCGACGAGCACCGCGTCGCCGTCGGGCGTGCGCACGAGGGCGGTGCCGTCGCTGCAGTCGGTCACCGGAGCCGTGGCGCTGGAGTACGCCAGGCGCGCGTAGTACGGATCGTCGGGCCAGGGCGTCCCCTGCTCGCGCTCCTCCAGGGGGCGGGCGCCGCTGGGGTCGAGCAGGCGCACGACGCCGTCCGGGCGCGTGCCCTGCACCAGCCAGCCCGGCACGGCGAGCGGGCGCACGAAGGAGCCCTCCTCGACCGGCAGGCCGCGCTCGACGGCCGTCCACGCCGGGTGGTCCGGCGGGAGGAGCAGCCCGGCGAAGGCCTTGCTCATCCAGTACGGCGAGGCGGGCCCGGAGTAGGGCTGGACCATCGGCAGGTGCTCCCCGTGCCAGCCCAGGGGCAGCGTGCCGCCGTCGAGGACGCCGGCGTCGACGAAGGAGCGCAGCACCCCGCTCGCCAGCCTCCGGGTCAGCCCCGGCTCCAGGAAGCCGGCCCCGACGAGCTCCGCCGCCCACAGCGGGGCCACGACCGCGGCCCGGTAGGTCATCGAGCGCCCCTGCTGCACCGGCGAGCCGTCGCCACCCACGAGGTGGGCGAGGTCGTGCAGGTAGGGGCCCACCCGCTCGGCGTAGGCCGCCGAGCGCTCCGGTGCGCGCTCGGGGCCCACCATCCGCGACCACAGCAGCGGGTAGAAGTGCATCGCCCAGCCGTTGTAGGAGTCGAAGCGCCGACCCCCGCTGCGGTCGCCGTCGGTGTACCAGCCCTGCCCGAGGTACCAGCCGTCCATGCGGTCCAGCGCCGCGGCGACGCCCTCCGGGTCGCCCGGGCCGCCGACGGACTCCAGGAAGGTGAGCACCACGACCCGGAACATCACCCAGTTGTTCGAGTGGGTGTCGCAGTGCAGGAAATCCGCCAGGTACCGCACCACGTCGGCCTGGACGCCGGCCGGCAGGGAGTCCCACAGCCAGGGCCGCGTCTCGTGCAGCGCGATCGCCACGGACGCCGCCTCGACCAGCGACTGGGAGAGGTCCTCCAGCGGCGGCCACGCCTCCGGCCCGCCGGGACGGACGCCGGCCGCCAGCCCGCGCGCGTAGCGCTCCACGAGCCGGTCGCGGACCGGCGCGGGGGCGTGCGGGATGCGGAAGGCGGCGAGCAGGAAGGTCCGCGCGAACCCCTCGAAGCCGTCGCTGCGCCTCCCGGCGCTGCTCGGCCGCGGGCCCGGGAGGTCGTACAGCGCGCCGAGCGGGCTGGCGTGCGGCACCACGCCGTCCAGCAGGGCGTCGGCGACCGCCTCCCAGTGCGCGCGCCCCCACCCGGTCCGGGGCGAGAGGGCCCGGTCCTCGGGAATCCCGCCCAGCGCCACTCAGCGGCTCCCGGCGGCGTCGTCGAGCAGGCTGACCAGCCCGCCGCGGAGGTGGGCGAGGAAGACCGGGTCCGCGTAGGCCCGCGGCTCGTGCCCCAGGGCCGTGGACCAGGTGCGCCCGGCGCCGTGGGTGCCGGACCAGACGAGCGGGTGGTCGGTCCCCATCTTCCCGCCGGAGTACGTGCTCTCGTCGACGCGGGCGAGCACCCGCACCCGCCCGCGCGGGTTGGTCGTGAAGTCGTACCACTCGTCCACCGGCGCCCAGCCGTCCGGCAGGCAGGACGTCGACGGGTGGTCGGCGTCCTCGACCACGACCGTGGCGCTCTGCACCTCGGGGTGGCTGTCGAACCGGGCGCCGATGATGCGCTCGTACTCGGGCCAGCCCGGCTCGGCCGTCGACGCCGCGTGGACGCCCGCGAAGGCGCCACCGCCGCGCAGCCACGCCCCGAGGGCCTCCCGCTGGCCGGCGTCCAGGACGTCGCCGGAGGTGGAGAGCCACACCACGAGCCGGGCGCCGGACAGCCGCTCCGCGGTGAAGACCGAGGGGTCCTCGGTGTGCTCGACGGCGAGGCCCTGCTCCGCGGCGAGCTCGGTGAGGGCGCGCACGCCGTCGCGGATGGACTCGTGGCGGTACCCGGTGGTGCGCGTGAACACCACCACCTCGGGGGCGCGCGCGAGCGCGTCGGCGGCGCTCACGGCAGGGCCGCCACGGCGAGGCGGCTGAGGTCGACCGGCCACCGCAGCGGCTCGCCCAGCGCCAGGCGCTCGAGCTCCTGCGCCATCATCGCGCCCATCCGCCGGCACTCCCGCCCGAGCGAGCCGGCGATGTGCGGGGTGAGGACGACGTTGGGCAGCGCGCGCAGCGGCGCGTCCGCTGGGAGGGGCTCGGGCTCGGTGACGTCGAGCACCGCCTGCAGGTCGGGCCGCGCGGTGAGCACGCGCACGAGGTCGTCGGGCCGGATGACGGCGCCGCGGGCGGTGTTGAGCAACGTGGCCCCGACCGGCATCGCGCCCAGGTGGGCGGCGGTGATCATCCCGCGGGTCCCCTCGTGGAGCGGGGCGTGGACGCTGACGACCTCGCAGGAGGCGAAGAGCTCCTCCAGCCCGACGAGGCGGACGCCGAGCTCGCGCGCCGCCGCCTCCTCCAGGTACGGGTCGTGGGCCAGCAGGTGCACCCCCGAGCCGGCGAGGCGACGGCAGACCTGCCGCCCCACCTCCCCCAGGCCGACGAGGCCGACGGTGGCGCCGTAGGTGCCCTGCACCGAGGCCAGCACCGCCGCCTCGCTCGCCGCGTCGGGCGCGCGCAGGAACGACCACAGGCGCTTGAGCGAGAAGTGCACGGCCGCCACGGTGTAGTCGGCGACCGGGACGGCGTTGCCCGAGACGGCGCTGGAGACGACGACGCCGCGCTCGACCAGGGCGTCGGTGACGAAGCCGCGCACGGAGCCGGCGCCGTAGAGGACGGCGCGCAGGCGCGGTGCCCGCGCGAGGAACGCCTCGTCCATCACCGGCGCCCCCCACCCGGACAGCACCACCTCGACTTCCTCGAGGGCGCGCGTGCCGACGGCGGCCTGCTCGCCGGTGAGCACGGGCGGCTCGCCGTCGGCCCACCGCAGCACCTGGGCGCGCTCCTCGGGGCCGTAGATCTGGCCGAGGGCGTCCGCGCCGAGGACGTACGCCGCGCGCAGCCTCCTCATGCCTGGGTGATCAGCTTGGGCGTGAGGTAGCCCGCGACCGCCTCCGGGCCGCCCTCGGAGCCGTAGCCGCTCTCCTTGACGCCGCCGAAGAAGGTGTCGACGCCGCCGAGGTTGAAGGCGTTGACCGAGACCATCCCCGCCTCCAGCGCCGCGGGGACCTGCGCGGCCGTGGCCAGCGAGCCGGTGAAGACGTAGGAGCCCAGGCCGAACGGCAGCCGGTTGGCCGCGGCGACGACCTCCTCGGTGGAGGAGAACGTCGAGGTGACGGCGATCGGGCCGAACGGCTCCTCGTTCATGAGCATGGCGTCCTCCGGGACGCCGGCCAGCACCGTGGGCTGCCAGAAGTACCCGTCGCCCGGCACGGCCGCCCCGCCGACGAGCAGCTCGGCGCCCATGCCCACGGCGTCGGTGACCAGGCGCTCCATCGCCGCGATGCGGCGGGTGTTCGCCAGCGGGCCGACCTGGGTCTGCGCGTCGAGGGGGTCGCCCACCCGCAGCTTCGCGGTGAGCTCGGCGAAGCGCGCGACGAACGCGTCGTGCACGCGCTCGTGGACGTAGAACCGCGCCGGCGAGCCGCAGGACTGGCCGTTGTTGTGGAACTTGCTGCCGACCGCCGCCG
>Ga0210040_10008527_pt1 | contig 12130 bp, 11 predicted proteins | sample CryGeyCG12114_NA_FD_185462 | JGI IMG/M metagenome (GOLD analysis project Ga0210040, IMG submission 185462) | Groundwater microbial communities from aquifer - Crystal Geyser CG19_WC_8/21/14_NA (SPAdes) (version 2) | ecosystem: Environmental > Aquatic > Deep subsurface > Groundwater | place: USA... | reverse complement strand
CACTGACACTTAACTCCAACTTGAAGTTCACTATCCCCGATTCCTTGGGCTAAGTACCTACTGAGGTATGCTTAAGGCCCGGATATATGCGCGACCGATTGGCTGTTGTCTGCGGTCTGGTCCACTTCTCGGCGCTCGCAGCATCGATGATGCACATCCATGCGATCATCACTCCCTGACTCCCCTCTCGACAGAAGGCGTTGCCGTTTCCGTTTCCGCATACGCATACGCAATCCCCTGCACGTTGCTGGCCGCGCGTTGCTCCAGGCTGCCTTCAACCTCGCATTTACGTTGCTCTCGTTCGCATTTATCCTCTCTCACTCTCTATTCCCATCTTCACATCTTCAATCTTAGACCAAGTCCAAGATGAAGACCTTTACCCTGCTACAGCTGGCCGCTGTGGCCTCTGCTTTCGTCATTCCAGACGTGCAGACCGCTAACTCTCTCACTCTCGAGAAGCAGAATCCTTCCTCTCACCCATTCTGGGATAACATCCCCAAACCTGAGCACGTTTGGCAAGATCTGGAAGAGCAGTTTGAGAAATCTCTCAAGTCTGTGAAATGTGCAAAACACAAGTTTGATGACGTAGTCGAGTACACCCACGACACCGCAGTCAAGTACGGCGAGAAGTTTGAGAGTGCATTTGCTGGCGATGCCTGGCTCGAGACTGCCGACCTCGAGACTGACCTGATCGATGGCGAGCATCCTCCTCACCACGGTCCGCCGCATCACCCACCTGGCAAGAGGCCACACCACCCTCCTCACCATGGTCCAGCCAACCAGACTGTATACGAGCTGATCTCTAAGAGCAAGTACACGACCAAGCTAGCCAAACTCATCGATGAGTTCCCGGACCTTGTCGACATGTTGAACAGCACAAAGGCCAACTTCACTGTCTTTGCTCCTACAGACAAAGCCTTCGAGAAGATCCCAGACCACGCTCCGAAGCCATCCAAAGAGTTCTTGAAGAAGCTACTAACATACCATGTCTCGCCTGAATTCTACCCGGCTGGTCGTGTCTTGGTCACCCGTACAATCCCAACGGCTCTCGAGGCTGAGGCCATCGGCAAGGTACCTCAACGCCTATCCACTCAGATTGGCCTCAGGGGTCTGACCGTCAACTTCTACTCTCGTATCGTGGCCGTTGACATTTTCGGCACAAACGGTGTCATTCACGGCATTGACTCCATCCTCCTCCCACCACCAAGGGTCATTGACATCATCACCTCCTTCCCAGGCGAGTTCAGCACACTCGAACTCGCGCTATACAAGACTGGACTCTTCGATGCATTCAACAGCACCCACACACACAGTGGCGGCACACTCTTTGCCCCATCGAACTTTGCCTTCAAGCGTCTCGGCCCAAGAATCAACGCTTTCCTCTTCAGCCAATACGGCCAGAAATACCTTAAGGCCCTGATCCTCTACCATGCCGTTGACAACATCACCTTGTACTCAGACGCCATCTACAAGAGCGGCGACGATGCTGCCAACAACCCACACCACGGCATTCCCAAGGGTTTGTACCACATTGACCTACCTACTGGCCTTGAGGACAAGCACCTCAGTGTAGATGTTGCCAGGTACGGCCGCTTCATCACCATCAAGATCAACGGTTTCACCAACGTTGCCGTGCTCGATGGTGTCGCTGCAGATGGTGTCATCCAAGTTGTGCCGAGCGTTTTGATCCCACCAAAGGCACCTGGCAACTCAGGTACTACTGGCGAGGAGTTGAGCGTCGAGGAACTCAAGGAGAGACTGACTCCCTTCGTCGAGGTCGGTGAGGATGAGGACGACTATGACTTTGGCTTTGAGCAGGAGTTGTAACTGCAGATACGAAAGTGAGGACGACTAATCATGTATATTGTCTAGAAGCGGGGACAACCTTTACCTCTATATCGGTGTCATGGAATGACCTATAATGATGTGGGAGCATTGTCTAGCTAAATCAAAAAGAAATCCAAGCAATTAGCAACCACAAACCACCAATCCCTCCTCTTCAATAATGCTTTTCTGTAATCTCCACACTCTCGACATCGACTCCGTCCGTGAACCACCTGCCCTCGATGCCTTCTTCAGGCACTGCCACCCCATCGCCGCCCCGACCGAGTAAGACGTCGTTTCCGCTCATCATCCGCTTACACATCTTCCCCTCGTGGTTGAACGTCCAGTCCTCGAGTCCGTAACAGCGCTTCCATCTCATGCCGTCGTGACCGTCTCGGTACTCGTACCAGAACTGCACCGCGATCTTGTCGTCGCTGAAACAGAAGAGTTCCTTGCGCAGCCGGTACGAGTGCTCCTTCTGCCATTTCGCCGTCAGGAGCTGGATTATTGCGTCGGTCCCTGTGGCACGATTGTTTGTGGTTAGGAACTAGCCCGGCGAGGGGGATCTGAAGAACAAGACATATGTATACATGTATGTGGGTGAGATCGTGGAAGGATGGAGGGTTATCGGGTGGATGTTGATTTGCGGGTCATGTTGAATCGGTGGATTTTGTTAGGAGGTAGAGAGGAACGGACCTTTGATGAATTGGTCCCGATTCCTCCAGATGCAATCCGGCGTGTAGCCTTTGGCGACTTGCGAGGGGTTCTGCGTGTTCCACATGCCCTGCGCGAACTTCAGCTTCTTGACCGCCGTTTCTGAAGTGAAGGGAGGCTTGATGTCGGCCATGTCGGGTGATTGATGGTCAGTATTGACGGCGGTGAGTTACGGCAGTTGGAACGAGGAGATTGGCTTGTGCGAGCGACGAAGCGCTTTGAGAGAAGGATGAGGGTCGAAAGTGCATCGGTGTGGTGCGGACTTGTGTTTATATCCCTACGAATGCGAAAGCAGGTAGGTAGGCGAGGAGGACTATTCGCAAGGCTGTTTGATGCCGCTTTGATAGCTACGATAGGGCGGCGCTCACCGCGGTGATTCCCTCCTCACACGGGATCTGTTGAGCCCGTGGCCTATGGTATCGTGTGCTGAGTCTAGCGTGAGCAGATCCGAATCTTCTCGACCAGCGGTTTGCACTACCAGGTGCGTAATGCATGTTGTTAGTTAGGGATCATGTACAGAAGCGAAGCTTGAGTGGACCTTTTGCACGCGGTTCCTGCCAAGGATGATGTGCCCCTCCAGCATCATTGTGGACAGACTGCGGGAAGTGGCCGTATCATAGCCCTGGTGGGGTGTTTCGAGTGTAAGCCAGTCGATTTGTCGTCCAGTGAACGGTACGTTCTCTCAATTGTTAAAAGACAGATAAACACGATCTTGCACAGGAAATACCTCATCAAGACTAACACCAAGATCTATCAGCAATTTCTGACACAGAAACTCAAGATGTCAGGTTTGAAAGTCGGAGACAGTTTTCCAGGCGATGTTGTCTTCTCGTAAGCATATTCTATGCTTGCGCTAGATGACCCTGTTGCTTGTATTGACCCATCCTGCACAGGTATGTACCGTACACCCCCGAGAACGAGTCGATAACCTCCTGCGGAATCCCCCAGAACTATAACGCCTCGAAGGAATGGGCGGATAAGAAAGTAGTGTTATTCGCAGTCCCAGGCGCATTCACACCCGGCTGTTCGGTGAAGCATCTGCCAGGCTATATCGAGAATATGGAGAAGATCAAGAATAAGTCCGTCGATGTTGTGGCCGTTCTGGCATTCAACGACGCGTGGGTCATGAGCGCCTGGGCTAAGGCCAACGGTATCAAGGATGAGATAGTATGTTTATCGCCGGACAACAGATACGCAACTACTGACCCCAGCAGCTCTTCCTTAGCGACCCTGAAACAAAGTTCTCCAAGAGCATCGGGTGGAACATGGGCGAGCGCACAGCCAGATACGCCATTGTGTTAGATCACGGCAAGGTCGTATATGCAGAGAAGGAGCCTGGAAGGGATGTCACCGTAAGTAATAGGACCGTTCTTGTGGAGTCGTTAAGCTGACAACGATCATTCAGGTGTCTGGTGCTTTGGCAGTCATTGCCAAATTGTAAGGCCTCTCGTCAATCGATATTTAGCATGATCAGGCTGCTTGCCGCCTCGATAGAATTATAGCGAGGGCAACGACGGAAGTCCCGGCATTTCAATCGATGTGCCATGGTGCTTCGTCGGTATTCGGGCGGTCCGCCATACAAGTACACGTGCCTAAGACGACTTCGAGCTAGCTTGTGCCGCTGATACTGTATATAACATAGCCTTTCTGCGAGGTTGTTTTCGAGGTCAGATGCTTTTAGACACATACGCGCCACTAGAAAAGTGGTCTTCGATGGTTCAAGGGTTGCTGGACCACATGTCCGGGCTGTAGCCTTAATCTAGAAAGTATTCAAGCTGCTCGTTCAGTCAAGGTCTTGAAGGAATAAAATCCTGCAGGGACGCCTTGGCGCTTCAACTTGCACTAAACCCTCCACAGATTGCAGCATGTCGCCGATGTTTTAGCACCTGCTGCACAGCTTGCGGAGTCTGCATGATTTATCACATCACGACTGGGCAAGTAAAAGTCGTTCTGGCATATACACTCCAATAAAACCACACAAGACATCTTGTTAGCTCTCAATCGGTTATACAAGTCACATAACTCAGCCCCCGGGGGTAACCATGGATTCGACCGACCTTGACCTCCCGATGCCCACTCCCACTGTACCACCCAAACCGCTATCCTCCTACAAATTAATCTCCTGCGACATCTACGGCACCTTGATCGACTGGGAGTCCTCTATCATCTCCCTCCTCCAGAAGCTGACCTCACGTATTCCCTCCTCCTCCTCCTCCTCACCCAATGCCATCTACCGTAACTCCGCTTCCGGTGAAGGCCGGACCAAGCTCGCCGGCCTGTTCAACCACTATGAAGCCGCCTTGCAATCCGAGCAACCTTCTCTCCTGTACGGCCAGTTGCTAACACAGGTCTACCTCCGCATGGCGAGGGACTGGGACGTATCGGTCGACGACGAAGTAAAGTCCGAAGCCGAGAACTTCGGCCAAAGCATTGGCTCCTGGTCCGCCTTCGCGGACACCGTGTCTGCGTGCCGGAGGCTGTCAAAGCACTACCGTCTCGTGCCAATCTCGAACGTAGACCGGCAATCCTTCGGCCGCACGTGCGCTGGACCGTTGAAAGGCATCGACTTCTTTGCCGTGTACACGGCGCAGGACATCGGGTCGTATAAGCCGGACTTGCGCAATTTCGAGTACTTGACCAGAAAGGTGAAGGAGGATGCCGGGGTAGAAAAGGGGGAGATTCTGCATGTTGCCCAGAGCTTGTTCCATGATCATAGGCCCGCGAAGCAGGTCGGACTGAGTAGTGTATGGATTAACAGGCAAGGCGCCGGGATGGGGGCTGCGGAGGGCGTGAAGGCTTTGCATGAGAAGAGTGAGGTGGGATATGCATGGAGATTCGGTAGTCTGGGTGAGTTGGCGGATGAGGTTGAGAAGGTATTTGCCGAGAAAGGGAAAAGATGATGGACTGAATTGGAATAGATTACTCATTTCGAGAAGTTATGAGGTACAACTTCAGGGCATACTTTCCATGTTCAAGGTATAGGTTGTTCTTCTCCATGTGGTGTGTCGCAGACGTGTATGTCAATGGAAATGGATACTGCATTGCATTGGCTGTAGAAAGGACCTATAATCTAGACCTGTGCATTCTCTTCCATGATACTCAAGACAAAGGAGTAAACCACCCGTGCTCCTGCATACCACGTAACCTTCCTCGAACCCACACAACTGATAAGACAACATGATATTCGCCAGGACACCCACAGGAAACCGTGTAGTAAAGACAGGTCAGAATGCAACGAAAAGCAAAACGTTGCAAGGCACAAATTGTGTCTGCCATCAGAGCCGGATCCTCCTTGAACGCCAATCTGTCTCGCAGACCAGACCATATGGCCAAATTCGAGACTTTCTAGAACCAAAGTCGGCCATGCTAGCAGAGCTCGTGGTCAAATCCGGAAGGACTCCTCGTCATCATACTGCGGAGCATTGGTTGCATCTGATGTGCTCGCATCCACAGCATTTCTTGGGCGAGAGAGCTGGATTGTTGTGGCTCCGGCATTTGTGACAGTGCCACCAACCTGTCATGCTCGGACGATGGCTGTGCAGCCGCAGACTATCCCTGGAAGTCGTGCTCGATGTTCCCCGATTCCTTTGGCTCGAAGCAGTAGCGTTGCTGCTTCTCGGCCCCGTAGCTGGTGGTGATATCCGATTGTCTTTCTTGTACATAGAGCAATACGGATGTCCACATTGACGACCTTCGACTACTCCTGTGCATGCTGTGGTGGTTGCATAGACATGAGGGCCACTGTTGCAATTGTGACAGCCCCATACGCTGGGATACTGTAGAGCCATGCTGTTTCTGCTGGAAAGGCTATGCACTAAATAGATAGTGATACAAGATCAAGGATTGAAAACGTGGAAGGTTGTGAAGCTTGATGCTGCAAGATACAGGAGCGTCTCTGTGGTCGTAGTTTCTTCACTGTTTATATAATTTTATCCATAGGACTTGCTATCCGGGATATACATAGGCCGATGCCCATATGGACGAGAGTTCTGTGCTTTTCTGAGGCCGCTTTGAGTGATACTACCGCAAAAGTACACCACATTTGCTAGGCAACTGGTGCGATCAGTAAATTGGGGCCAATGATGCTTCCTCACCCTCTATCACCGTACTCGCCTTGCATTGCAGGTTTCTAAGAAGGCCCAGTTGACGCATCTGGAAAAGACTTGAATAGCTTCATCTTGGAACTTGAGATATCAGGCCGCCAACTGCGTGAGACTGGCTCTATGTATAACACCACATAATTCAAGCATGGCCTCTGGACCAGGCCCTTCGAGATATCCAATTTACATACCATAGCCACTCTTCGGTGTGGCCACCAACGCTGTCGACAGAAAGTCTCTGCAGCGAGGTATAATTTGAACCCTCACTCAGGCAAGTGAAGCTATCCTCTGGTATTTTGCAAAGTAAGGCAATTTGGGTGGCTGAGTCGAGGACTTTTGTATGTTTCCTTAGGTAAGGTTGTAGCCTGCCTCTACAACGGTAATTAAAGACAAGATGACGTATTATGGAGGTTGACAAGGGGTATACTACCTTCAAAACCGAACCTTTTATTCCACTGGAACCGTCGTCAGAGATCCATGGAACGGAACGAAAGTGGAAATGGTGGCAGTTTGAATTTTGAACAGCAAAACCCCATGAAGTGCTTCCGGGGAAGGCCATCAGACGCTTACAGGCCGGTAGTTCCAGGTATCACACACAAAGTCCCCTGCTTCATTTAAATAGGATGATTTATGTCAGATGTCAGTGTCTGTAAACGTAGGCCCAGGTTTGAGCCAGTAGTGCTAACATAAATGCGGCGCTTGGGATCAAGCTCAGCCATCTTGTGGTGTCGGGCCACAGTTGGAGCACGACATGGTTCGATTCGCTTACACTGCTCGGTAAACTCACATGAACTGAAGCGCCCCAAGCGCAAGGCATCAGGCAAACATTGCAGCAAGGACGTTTGGTTTTGCCGGAGCACCTGACGAGGCTGAAGCATTGGCTGCCAGGTACGGAGCTCCTCGTTTGGTACTGCCTGTTTGATGCTGCCTCAATACTCAGGTATCCTGCATTGCCGAGTTGTTCCTGCGCGTGGCGACAGCAAAGGCTTAAAGATTATCCTTGATGCTCACTTTCCAGTACGACGATATAGCCGAGCCTTCCATATGTTGTCTCAGCTAGCTATGGCGTGACCGGTGTGGGCTATGTGACCATCTGCATTTCAGCCGGGTTTCATAATTGCTCCCCCTTCCGATTGGCCAGTGATTCAGGTTGAGAGAGTGCCTCGGAAAGGATGGAAGAGAGCCAGAACGACCTCGCATGAAGCGGGCACGTGGCGGGGTTGTCGATCTCTGGTCGCGCCTGACTTTGCTACGAGGCTGAACTGCTTCCGATGTGCATCCAACTTCTGAAATGAAGTGTTGAGAATTTGGAAAGAGCGGAACAACCGGGATCGGTTTATGGCAACACCTGGTTCGATTGAGCATGCAACAAGAACCGATGGTGTGGGTATTACGGCAGATTCTTGTTTCTAGGATCTGATAGTCCTTGGTTGGGCATAAAGTGGTACTAGTCGCGCGTTGCGCAGGGTGTTGCTACAACATCAGAACAGGTGTCAAAGCATTGATGCTCTCGGTAGCACAGCTTTCGATGAGTCACTGGGCCGCAATCTGGAGGCTGAGCCATCAGACCATCCGATCAAGTGTCGAGGCTCGAGGCGCATCAAAGCAAGGGAGAAGCAGAAGGTAGAGTAGTCCGGGAGTTGTCAGTTACTACTACTCATGCTAACGTTACTGTAGTGGGGTCACGGTGCTTCAGGTTCGCATCGCATCGCAGCTTCGATTCCAATGATTATTTGGATTGTGGGGTGGGTGTCCTTGACACATGACGTCGCCTTATGCCTGCGCTCCCAGGCTCCATCGCTACCTACAGTAGCAGCATCTGACTCTTCAAGTTTCGTTTGCCCATCAACGTTGCTCTTCTCGTTTTCCCCGTTCGCCTTTGTCAGAAGCACAACCGCTTACATCCGATACTTATCACGCACCACAAGGCTCGAGTTCATCAAGCACATCGGTCTGCTCCAACGTCACTACCATCCCTTGTTAGCCGCAGCTTGAGCCCTGAGCGCCTGCAAAGTGCAGTGGTCACACGATTAATTTGCCCCATCACACAGGCAACCTCAGGCTCAACAGGCTTTATACGTGGTCAATGCCTGTCTATTACTATGCATAGCCCCTACCATCGAGCTTCCGGTACAAGCATCCAGAGAACACCCACATTCTCCTTGACAGTCTTGGCGGAAAGCCAACACACATCACGCAGACACAGCCTCGAGCAGATATAGACGCATTTCGTGATCGAAACAGAACTCTCGACACCGGAGCAAGTGATGTCAGCATATCGCACGCGGCCGGCGTCCCCGCCACGTCGGCATGGAGACCCACGAGCATCAACAGGCATGGTCTTTTCAACCTCCTTCGATCCTCGTTTCAGCCAGCAGCCACGAAGTAGCCACGATGCCTTTCCTATCCAACGTCATGGGAGTCTCTATGAGACGCAGCCTATAGTAAGGAGAACTTACGCCGATGACGCTCGCCCTGGCTCTACCATATCCAAAACGGAATATGCAGTACGGCCCAGAGATAATACCTCAATCAATGCTGAAGGCCGGAGACCAGCAAGCATGCTGATGCAGGCCAAGCCGCCTACAAGAGATCGACCCATTGTCACTGCATCGAGTCGAGATCGGCCTCGGAGTCCAGTGTATGGCTCAAATGATCCTCGATATCTACAACCCGCTGTCACACACGGCCGCCAACACCATCAACGCCACAATAGCGCTACTAGAGCGGAGGTAGACCGCCTTCACGTAGCTTCACGAGATGGGAGACAAAGAGGAGAATATCACAGAACGGGCCCGCCTCCTGTCACCCAAAAGTCATACCCTATGAACCGATCAAATGTGCGACCTGACGAGGACGACATGTACTCCTATACCGGTCCTCGAGAGCAGTTTGCGCGTGACTACCCTACAGGGCCCCCTCAACGACGTGGCAGTTATAGCAGACAGGAGCGTCCGGTCAGCGTGATTGAGCCCCCTGAGTACAGACCTGGCCCTCCAGGCCGTAGGGATCTGGGACCTCCTCCCTCTGCGAGTCGGCAGTTGGAAAGGCTTGACAGGACAGACCCTCCTCGGATACCAAGACGGTCTGGACTCGAAAGCGACTCGGACTATGGCAGTGATGCGCCAAGGAGACGGCGGTCTGTAAGGGCTCCTGTGCTGCACCAAGGGCGTGATGACGGGTACGGCTCTTCAAGGGATGACCAGGAACGCCGCCGCGTGGCTGAGCCTCGCCGCGATCGACCCGACGATCAAGAACGCGTTGTACGGCAAAGACAGCGGGACCTCGAGCGGGAAAGCGCGCGAAACCGGGACAAATATCGAGACTCGGACAGAACCCGTGTCGAAGAACGTCCACGTGACTCAGAGAGAAGCCACAAACCTCACGATAGTCGAAAGCCACCAAGGAGCAGGGAAAGCAGTCCCGAGCGATCGGGCTTAGCTAAAGGCCTAGCTGCTGTAGGTCTAGGCGGTCTTGCGGCTGAATTGGGAAGCAAAGTCTTGCAAAGTTCAAGGCCCACTAATGACGGAGCATCAGAAGCGGAAGGCAGCAAGGAGCACCGGCGCAGAAGGCGTCGCCACCGCGATCGTACAGGCGACAAAGAACCCAGTACAGAAGACTCTGATGACGTCGAACACAATAAGACTTCAAGACGTGAGGACCGCGAACCCGTTGAATACAAACGTGGCGAACGAGAGTCTCGTGGCTCAGAGCATGAGAACGAGTCGGTTGCAGAGCATTCGCGCAGGAGGCGTAGAAGACGCCAGAAGGATAAGCGCGTGGAAGATGATGAGTCTGATATTGGCATCAACGCTCCAGACCCGGCACAGCCCGATTTAAGGAATCGAGATCTGGAATCTGATGATGGTGAGCGCAAACACCGAGAACGGCCTACGCGTTCAGACCGCGAGCCAGACGCAGGCAGTCTTGAGTCGCGAACTATCTCACCGGGTGAGGCCGAAGACGACAGACCGCGCAGAGTCCAACTTGTTGAGCCTGTGAATCAGAAGGAGGAAGCCAAGCCCAGAGGTATACTCAAGCCCCCACGTGCTGTACCGTTTCCGGAGGATCCCAACCCTACACGAGAGGGTGTGGCGCCACTCAAAGAGGCTGGAAAGGACGGTGTCCCAACCGGAGCCCGTTGGACCAAGATCAGCAGAGTGCTTGTCAATCCTGACGCGCTCAGAGACGCTCATGAGCGGTTTGAGGAGAGGGACGATTACGTGATTGTCCTTCGAGTTATCTCTAGAGAAGAGATACAAAAGCTTGCCGAAAAGACTAGTGAACTTCGAGGTAAGTGTGCACAAAACTTCATGGCAGATCCGTACTAACGAGCATCACAGAAGCGCGAGAACTGAAGTGGCAGGAAGACTATGCAGAGCGCAAGAAGCACAAGGGTGAACGTCGGCATGAGGAGGATGACTACGCCAACGATGGCGAAGAAGACGAGCGGAGGACGCCTCTTGCAATCGAACAGCCGCCTCCACCCGCTCCTTTCGATCCACGAATGCCACTACAGCAAAATCCACTGGGCAGAGCGATGTCAGGAGCAGCACCCATTCCTGCCATCAACGTCAATGGTAGGAGTGGGGAGCAGTCGATGCCGCCGACTTACAGCGACAACGCATGATGGTTGCGACATGTCTATCACTAAACGACAGATTGAGCTGCCAGGCTAATTTCACATCTATGAATTTTGTGAGAGGCAATCCGCGAGGAAAGATGGTAATACAGCCGACATTCGGTGTTGAAAGATAGCCTGGGGTTGATAGTCATTGGATTCCAGATATTCGGTCTGACATGTAGGACATAGATGGTCGTAGATGCAATGCCATTGCGAAGACAACCAGATGTCCGAGTCGTACTGTAGCCACCAAGGCTGTGCTGAGCTCGTGTGCGCAATGCAAGACCATGGCTGACCAACCTAGAATAGCATTGCTGCCGAAGACGAAAGCATGTAACCTGAACAGGCAGCTGACGGTTGGGCTATGGGGGCCGCAGACCTTGGAGCGTTGCACTGCGTCCAAACGAGGTCTTCTGTGCTTCGGTCTCGTACATGAGGCCTCGACTCATTGAGGCATGAGGCCGGTGATGACGGCTTCACAGCTTGCGGCACATAGCTTGGTAACACAGGAGCCAAGGCTGATGACTGGCTGTCTCGTCTGACGCATACTAGTAGTATTCTCGACCTGCCTGGCTGGGCAATGATCGCCCGTGACCCGATACCATGACCGCGGTAGAGTAACTTAATACTCTCTTCCTTGTCCGCACGTCCATCACTGCGTCGATCGATGCGACGTTACGCAAGGACTTGTAGTATTGTAAACGAGCTGTGAGCGACGAAGATGAGACACCTGTCGCTGAAGTCGTGCTTGCCGAGGAGCGATCGTCCAGGCACGAGCATCGATGGGGTAGGGTATGTTGGGCCCACCACGTAGTACGAGTATTGTACACATACAGTATTGCGATTAATAATGATAAATGACGGCATC
>Ga0210040_10008526_pt1 | contig 12130 bp, 11 predicted proteins | sample CryGeyCG12114_NA_FD_185462 | JGI IMG/M metagenome (GOLD analysis project Ga0210040, IMG submission 185462) | Groundwater microbial communities from aquifer - Crystal Geyser CG19_WC_8/21/14_NA (SPAdes) (version 2) | ecosystem: Environmental > Aquatic > Deep subsurface > Groundwater | place: USA... | reverse complement strand
CGGCGTGGCCGCCGCGCCCGACGATCCGCGCATGCACCGTGTTGGCAGAGGCGAGCAGCGGCCCCGGCCGCGTCACCACCACGCCCGATGGCATGTTGGGGCTGATGTGCAGCGCGAACGCCGCCTCGGGTGCCGGGTCCGCCAGCAGCCCGTCCTCCATCATGAAGCGGGCACCGTGATAGCCCTCCTCGCCCGGCTGGAACATGAACACGATCGTGCCTGGCAGTTCCTCCTTGCGCGCGCACAGGGCCTTGGCCGCGCCGACCAGCATCGCCGTGTGCGTGTCATGGCCACAGGCATGCATCGCGCCGGGGGTTTGGCTGGCGAAGTCGAGCCCCGTTTCCTCCATCATTGGCAGCGCGTCCATGTCGCCGCGCAGCAGCACCGTGCGGCCATTGCTGCCCTCACCCACTCCGCCGGCACGTCCGCCGCGCAGGATCGCAATCAGCCCGGTGGTCGACGGTCCTTCCCGGAACTCCAGCGGCAGGCCCTGGAGCGCCGCCTTCACCTTGGCCGTGGTTCGCGGCGTTTGCAGCCCGATTTCGGGATCGGCATGGATCGCACGTCGCAGCGCCACTGTCTCGGCCAGCCCCGCCTCACCGATCGCGGTCCAGTTGGTGTCGGATTGATAGGTCATGGCTGGCTCCGGCGACGCGTTAGAATAGCAGACTAGCGCCGTCGCCCGCCCGTGATAAGCCCGGCTGGGCCGGCACGGCACGGTTCCTCCCTAAGACGCCCGTGCTGGCGACGGCCTAGCGGCCCCGCAACAGGTTCCCCAGGATCGATCGCGCCACGCTGCCGATCAGCCCACCGCCCGACGACGCCGACGAACGACGTCGCGTTCCGCCGCCGAACACCTCGCGCCCGATCTCGTTTGCGACCTGCCGTCCGATCGAACTTGAGGCGGAGCGCGCGGCGCTGGTGGCCATCTTGGCCCAGGGGTCGTTCGCTTGCGCCCGCTGCGCCTCACGCCGTGCCGCAGCCTCGGCGCGTTCCTGGTCGCGCTGCACCGCCCGCTCCACGGCCAGCCGTGCCCGCTCGGCCCGCGCGTCCTCCTTGGCCTGGGCAGCCGCGGTCTTTTCCGCCGCGCCCGCCGCCTTGGACTCGGCCGCCGCTGCCGCCGACTCCTGCGTCTTGGCGGCGAGCATCTCTTCGGCCGACTCCCGGTCGACGGCCTGATCGTACTTGTCCCCGATCGCGTCCGTCTCGATCAGCACGCGCCGTTCCTCGGGCGTGATCGGGCCGACACGGCTGCCCGGTGGCGCGATCAGCGTGCGCGCGACCGGCGCCGGTGAGCCATCGGGCTGGAGCAGCGACACCAGCGCCTCGCCCACCTTCAGCTCGGTAATGGCCGCCGCCACGTCCAGGCCGGGCCGCGGGCGGAACGTCTCGGCCGCCGCGCGCACCGCTGCCTGGTCTCGCGGAGTAAAAGCGCGAAGGGCGTGCTGCACCCGATTGCCGAGCTGCCCCGCCACCTTGTCCGGGATGTCGAGCGGGTTCTGGGTGATGAAGTAGACGCCGACACCCTTGGACCGGATCAGCCGCACGACCTGTTCGATCTTGGTCAGCAGCGCCGCGGGCGCGTTGTCGAACAACAGGTGCGCTTCGTCGAAGAAGAAGCACAGCTTGGGCTTGTCCGGGTCGCCCACCTCCGGCAGCGCCTCGAATAGCTCGCTCAGCAGCCACAACAGGAACGTCGCATAAAGCTGCGGGCTCGCCATCAGCTTGTCGGCGGCGAGCACGTTGACGACGCCACGCCCCTTGTCGTCCACCGCGATGAAGTCATCAAGGTCGAGCGCCGGTTCGCCAAAGAAATGCTCCGCGCCCTGGCTGCGCAGCTGCAGCAGCGCGCGCTGGATCGCGCCCACCGACTGCTTGGTAACATTGCCATAGGTGGTGGTCAGCTCCGCCGCCCGCCCCGCCACATTGGCCAGCATCGCTTGAAGGTCGCCCAGGTCGATCAGCGGCAACCCTTCCTCGTCCGCAAGGTGGAAGGCGATCGCCAGCACGCCTTCCTGCGCTTCGCTGAGGTCGAGCAGGCGCGACAGCAGCAGCGGCCCCATCTCCGTCGCGGTGGTGCGGATGGGGTGCCCTTGCTCCCCGAACAGGTCCCAGAACTGCGTCGGATTGTCGCGGGAGCGCCAGTCGGTGTCGCCCACCTCCGCCGCCCGCGCGCTGAACGCGGCATAGGTCTTGGCCGTCGCGGATCCGGCCATGGCGAGCCCGGCCAGGTCGCCCTTCACGTCCGCGACAAAGCACGGCACCCCGGCCGCGGAGAACCCCTCCACGATGCGCTGCAAGGTCACTGTCTTTCCGGTGCCGGTCGCGCCCGCGATCAGCCCGTGGCGATTGGCGAGCCGCAACTGCAACGCCTGCGGATCCGCCCCACCCACGCCCGAGCCGATCAGGATAACGTCGCTCATCCAGTGTCCTCCGCTTGCCGCCCGCTATCGATCCGAGACGTTCAAAAGAAAAGGGCCGCCGCGGTTCCCCGCGACGACCCCCTCCAACCAATCAGGTCCGATCAGTTCTTGATCTTCACCGGAATGAAGATCGCATTGCTGCGACCCCGGCTGACCAGCAGCAGCACCTGCGTACGTCCGGCTGCCCTCGCCGACGCGACGCCGCGCGCGAGGTCCGCCGCGGTGCGCACCGGCACAGAGTTGATCGACTGGATCACGTCGCCGCGCTTCAGCTTCTGCCCGGCGTCGCTCGACGGATCGGCCTGGGCGACGACCACGCCCTGCACGGTCGAGTCGACGCCCAGCGACCGCGCGATCTGCGGGGTAAGCGGCTGGACGCTGAGGCCCAGCGAACCCGGCGCGGTCTGCGCCGTGCCCGAGCCGCTGTCATCGTCGGGGATCCCGTCGCCATCGTCACCGCCGCCTTGCAGCGCCGCGATCTGGTCTTCCGATGGACGGGTGCCGACCGTGGCAGTCACGGACGACGGCTTACCTTCGCGGATCAGATCAAGGCGGACGGTTGAACCCGGTGCGGTATTCGCAATCAGCGACGACAGGGTCTGGTCCTGATTGACCTGCTTGCCGTTCACCTTGGTCACGATGTCGCCAACGCGCAGGCCAGAGCGCGATGCGGGACCGCCCGGCTCGATCGAACCGATGATCTCGCCCTGGTCCTTGCTGACGCCGGTGGCGGCCGCGAAATCCTCGTTCAAACGCTGGATCCCGACGCCCAGATAACCGCGCTGGATCTTCTGGCCCGAGCGGAGCTTGTCGATGATCGGCTTCGCCTCGGTCGCGGGAATCGCGAAGCCGATGCCGATATTGCCGCCCGACTGGGAGAAGATTTGGCTGTTGATGCCGATCACGTCGCCAGCCATGTTGAACATCGGGCCACCGCTGTTGCCCTGGTTGATGGCAGCATCGGTCTGGATGAAGGTATCGAACGGGCCCGCCTGGCCGGTCTGGCGATGCACCGCCGAAACGATGCCGGCGGTCACCGTGCCGCCCAGGCCGAATGGCTGGCCGATCGCGACCACCCAGTCGCCGACGCGCGCACGGGTCGAATCGCCCAGCCGCACGAACGGCAGGTTGGTAGCGTCGATCTTCAGCAGCGCCAGGTCGGACGTGGGGTCACGCCCGATCAGCCGCGCCTTGTACTCCTTGCGATCCTGCAAGGTGACCGTGATCGATTCAACGGTGGCGCCGCGGGTGCCCGCGGCGATCACGTGGTTGTTGGTGACCACATAGCCGTCGGCGGAAATGATGAAGCCCGAGCCGAGCGACTGCGCCTCGCGAGTGGCCGGCGCACCGCCGCCCTGGCCGAACTGCTGGCCAAACAGCTCACCAAATGGCGTGCCCGCGAACGGGTTCTGCTGCTGCTGGACCTGGACGCGCTGGGTGGTGGAGATGTTCACTACCGCCGGCTGCAGCTTGGCTACAAGGTCGGCAAAGCTCGACGGCGCACCGGCGCGCGGCACGGCCGTGGAAATCTGGCCCGGGTCATTCTGGGCCGTCTGGGGCGGTGCAGGCTGGAGCGCGAGTGCCGCGGTCGCGCCACCGAGAAGAAGAGCACCGGTAAGGGTGTAAGCATTGCGCAAGGGGATCTATTCCTCTCGTAGGATCGTCACTTTGCCACGTTTACTGGCGTAAACAGGCTGAACGCTGATTGAATATGACCGGGTGGGACCGGCGGTTGCAACACAGGTGGGAACGCCCCGTGCCGCTCGCCAGCCCCTTATCGGTCGCGCCCGGCAAATTCCTTCAGATACGCATTGTCCGGTCCCAGCACGAAACTGGTCGACCCCGACGGCGGCGGGTTGCCGTCTGCACCAAAGGTGCGGCGGTAGGACTGCATCGCGCGATAGAAGTTGTAGAACTCCGGATCGCGACCGAACGCGTCGGCATAGATGCGCGCCGCATCAGCGTCCGACTGGGCCCGCACAATCTGTGCGTCACGCTGGCCGCGCGCACGGATCGTGTTTGCTTCCTGCTGACGCTGCACCTGCATCCCGCGCAGCGCACTGTCGAGCGGCGAACCGACCGGCAGGTCCGCGTGCTTGATGCGGACGTCGACAATCTCCACGCCGTACTTTTGCGCGTCGCGCTGCAGCCCGGCCTGGATGTTGTCCATCAGCCGCCCGCGCTCGGGGCTGAGCAGTTCGGCGAACTGCCGCTTGCCAAGCTCATTGCGCAGCGCGGAGCCGAAGATCGGCTTGAGCTGGTTCTCAACACCCAGTTCGCTACCCGCGGTCACTACCATGCGCAGCGGATCCACCACGCGGAAGCGGGCAAAGGCATCGACGTTGACGCGGATCTGGTCGGTGGACAGCACGGGCGTGTCCTCCAGGTCCAGGTTCAGCACGCGCTTGTCGACCCAGACGATGCGGTCGATGAACGGCACCCGCACGATCAGCCCAGCGCCCGACCGGCCAAAGGCTTGCCCGGGCTGGTAACGGTTGATCGCGTTGCCCACCGGCTGTTCGAACCGAAGGATCACCGCCTGCTGCGTTTCGGGCACGATGGCGAATGTTGCCGCCGCAATGATGACGGCGATCAGCGCGGCGATCCCGATAAAGACCGGGTTGCGCCAGGACCACACGCTCATTGTGCACCTCCCGTCGGGGCGGCAGGCTGGGCGGAGGGTTGCACCGTCGTTTCGGTGGGCGGCAACGGCAAGGGCTGTGCCCCCTTCAGCGACAGATAGGGCATCACGCCGGGCGCCGCGATCACGGTCTTGTCACTGCGCGCCAGCACGGCCTCCATTGTTTCATAGTAAAGCCGGCGGCGGGTCACCTCAGGCGACAGCTTGTACTGGTCGTAATATTTGTCGAACGCCGCCGCTTCGCCCTGCGCGCGGGCGACGACCTGGCTGGCATAGGAGCGCGCCGCCTGAATGTTGGCGGACGCTTCCTGCTGCGCGGCGGTGACCGCGTTAAAGTCCTCAATGATTCGCGCGGGCGCCGATGCCTGTTTGATCGACACGCCCTGAACGCGGACGCCCGACTTGTAGCTGTTCAGGATCTCCTGCGTCAGGTCGGCGACCCGGCTTTCGACCAGGGTGCGGCCGTTACCCGTCGCCTGCTGGAAGGTCGTCGTCGCCAGCACCGCGCGCATCGCGCTTTCGGCGGCATCGCGCACCGTCTGCTGCGGCTCGGCAAGCTGGAAGACGAAGTTCTGCGGGCTGCTGATGTCCCAGCGCACCGCATAGGCCAGGTCGACGACGTTGCGGTCGCCGGTCAGCATCAGGTTCTCCCCATTGTCCTTGGGGAAATCGTCGGTGCGGATCTTTTGCACGTCGACCTTGCGCACCGTGGCGATCGGCGCGGGCAGCGTTACCCGGATGCCCGGATCAAGCGTCCCCGCATAGGCGCCGAGGTAGCTCACCACGCCCTGCTGCTGCGGCCCGATCGCATGAATGGAGGTGAGCGCGATCCAGAGCACCGCAATGATGCCGGCCCCGATCCCCCATAGCGCCCGCGCGTTGCCGGACGGCAGGCCGCCGCCACCAGAGCTGCCGCTTCCGCCGCCACCGCCGCCGGTGCCGCGGGCGCGCTTCAGGAACTCGTCCAGGGCACTTGGCTTGGTCGCCGGACCCTTGCGCCCGCCGGGGGGCACCGACCACGGATTGCGCGGCCCCGCGCCATCGTCACCGCCAGTGCCGCCCCCGCCCCAAGGGCCCTTGGACTCGGCACGCAGGATGGAGGGCAGGGAAAAAGGGCGGCGCAGCCAGCCCGTCAGGTTCGTCATGCTGACTTCTATAGGAACGGGCCCGGCACAAAAACAGTGCCAAGCGTCCGTACCGGCCTTATGCGGTCGCCATGGTCGATCGGGCAGAAGTGGAAGCGGCACTGGCCGCAGTGGCGGGCCGCCGGGCAAGTGTCCGGATCGAGGGCTCGCGTGTCGGCGTCGTGATCGATGCGACGGGGCTGTCCGCGCTGGAACGCGACGCGCTGGAGGCCAATGCCCGCGCCGCCGCCAGCGTGCCGGGCGCAGAGGTCCGCGTCGTGGTCACCGCCGAACGCCTGGATCGCCGCCTGATCGCGGTTGCGTCGGGCAAGGGTGGCGTCGGCAAATCCACCGTCGCCGCCAACCTGTCAATCGCACTCGCACGGGCTGGCCGGCGAGTCGGCCTGGTGGACGCAGACATCTATGGCCCCTCGCAGCCCCGGTTGATGATGGCGGAGGGGGAGCGCCCGACCGCGCGCGACCAGCGGCTCGACCCCGTGCCCACCCCTTATGGCGTACCCATGCTGTCGATGGGGCAGTTGGTGGAGCCCGGCCGTGCGATCGCCTGGCGCGGGCCGATGACCGCGGGCGCGCTGGGGCAGTTGGTTGACGCCGATTGGGGTGCGACCGACACGCTGGTGGTCGACCTGCCGCCCGGCACCGGGGACGTGCAGCTGACCATGATCCAGAAGCATCGCCCAGCGGGCGCGGTGATCGTGTCGACGCCGCAGGATCTCGCCCTGATCGACGCCACCCGCGCCATCGACCTGTTCGCCAAGGCCGGCGTGCCCATTATCGGGGTGATCGAGAACATGGCGGGCTATGCCTGCCCCCATTGCGGCGAAATATCCGATCCGTTCGGCCGTGGCGGCGCGGAAGCGGAGGCGGCGCGACTCGGCGTGCCTTTCCTTGGCCGCGTGCCCCTGTCCATCGACATCCGCACCGCGTCCGACGCGGGCAAGCCCCCCGCCGCCGACCCCGACGACCGCGTGTTCGCACCCATCGCGCAGCGCGTGTCGGAGTGGCTGGCCGCCGGCTGATCGAGGAGCCCGACCCATGCAACTGGACCGCCGCCCCCGCCTTCCTCTGCTGGAGGGGCCAACGCCGATCCAGCGCTTGTCTCGTCTCGAACAGGCATTACGCATCGCGGGCGGCTCCGGGCTGTATGTGAAGCGCGACGACCTGATGGGTTTGGGCGGGGGCGGCAACAAGCTGCGCAAGCTCGAATATCTGCTCGGTGAAGCGCTGGCGCAGGGTTGCGACACGTTCGTTACCACCGGAGCGCGGCAATCGAACCATGCGCGCCTCAGCGCCGCTGCCTCAGCCCGCGCCGGCATGGCTTGCGAGCTGGTGCTGACGGACACGGTGCCGCGGAACGATGAAACTTATCGTCGCAATGGCAACGTCTTGCTCGACGACTTATTTGGCGCAACCGTTCACCGCCACCCTGCAGGCACCGACGCGCTCGCCGCCGCGCAGGACCGTGCCGCCGTGCTGACGGCAGCGGGCAGGCGCCCCTATGTGGTCGGATCGGGCGGCTCCTCCCCGCTCGGCTGCCTGGGTTACGCTGCCTGCGCGGCAGAGATCACGCGCCAGGAGGGGGAGCTCGGCCTCCGCTTTGCCCGGATCATTGTTCCCAATGGCAGCTCGGGCACCCATGCCGGCCTCACCGCCGGGCTGAAGGCGCTGGGGGACGACCCTGCGCGCGTCGCCTCTTTCACCGTGCTGGCGCCGCTGGCGGATGCGACTGAGACCACCCGGCAGCTCGCCGACCGGACGCTGCACCTTGTCGACCCCGGCGCCGCCATCAATGACGCGGACGTCGTCGTGCGGGGCGATCAACTCGGGGAGGGCTATGGCATCCCGACAAAGGCGATGTTCGACGCGGTGCGGCTGGTCGCACGAACGGAGGGGCTGCTCCTCGACCCGGTTTATGGCGGAAAGGCCTTCGCGGGCCTGCTCGCCGCCGTCCGCAGTGGTGAGTGGCGGGAGGGGCCTCTGCTGTTCGTGATGACCGGCGGCACCCCCGGCCTGTTCGCCTATGAGCCCGCCTTCCGCGGCTGAACCGCCGCCCCCGACGCGCGTTTCTTCCCAACATGGGAGATCACGCATGCCGCTGACCCGCGACGAGGACATCAAGGCCCTGCTGGAGGGCGCCCGCACCATCGCGCTGGTTGGCGCGTCCGATCGACCCAGCCGCCCCTCATACGGGGTGATGCGGTTCCTCCAGGGGCATGGCTATCGCGTTATCCCGATCAACCCGCAGATCACGGGCGAGCATGTTCATGGCGAGTTCGTGTTCCGCGACCTGCACCAGCTCGGCGACCCTATCGACATTGTTGACATCTTCCGCCGGCCAGAGGCGGCCGGGGAGGCAGTGGACGAGGCGATTGCGGTCGGGGCAAAGGCCGTGTGGATGCAATTGGGTGTCATCAACCATGCGGCCGCCGCCCGCGCCGAGGCTGCCGGGCTGAAAGTCGTGATGGACCGGTGCCCCGCGATCGACATTCCCCGATTGGGCGTCGCCAGGGTGGACGCGGGCTGACCCGTTCGACTCCGCATTCCACGCTGGACAGATCGGCATGGAGGTCTAGGCTCCACCTTATGATCGCGCTGCTCCTGCTCGCCGCGGCTGCTGACGACCCGGCGCTTGCCCGGGCGCAGGCGCGGCTTGCCCCCGAACAGCCGTGCAGCCTCCATCCGTCAGACCCCGACGTGGTGACCGTCTGCGCCCGTCGTCGCGCCGATCGCTTTCGCGTCCCCTATCTTACCGTCACGCCGGGCGATCCGCGGCATGAGGCTGTCCTGGTCGAGCGCGATCGCCTGCTCCAGCGGACCAACCCTGTGCAGGAACTCTCGCCCTTCCTGGTCGGCGGCGGGATGGCCGGCGCTACGGTCAAGGCCGGCGCCGGCGGCGTTCATGCCGAAACGTTGAGGCCGCTGGCACCGTGATCTGGCTTTTGCTGCTGCAGGCGGCTGCTGCGACCCCCGCCGCGACTCCGGCGCCGCCCGCGGCGCCGGTCACGCGCGCCAGTTCGGCACCCAGCGGGAACAGCTTCTCGATCCTGGCAGACCCGTGTGCCCGCAGCGGCACTACCCCGGTCGGCAATGACGTGGTGGTGTGCGGCAAGGGCGCGGATACCCGCCGCTTGCCGCTGCCCGACGAACGGGAGCCGACCGGCCCCACGGCATCGAACCCGAACAGGACGGGCACGGGAGCGTTGATTGCCAGTTCCACGCCCTGCGCCGCCTCGATTGGCGGATGCCAGGTCGGCTTTGGCCAACCGCTGGTTGCCGCGGCGGTGAAGGGCCTGGTCACCGCCGTGTCGGACGGGATCGCCGATCGCAAGGTTCGCCGCGCCCGCCGCGAAACCGCGGGCCAACGTGTCGCCATTCCGCTGGACGACCCGGTTGTTCCAGCGAACACGCAAGGGCGCGTCCTGCCCTGAAGCCTCGCCGGGCTGGTGCCTCAGCCCAGGATGTGCATCCACAATGGCTCGCCGGTCAGGCTTTGCGACCCACGCAGCCGCTCCAGTGCCTGTGCGACCGAGCGTTCTGGGCCTTCATGCGTCACGATCGCGACCAGGACGCTGCCGTCCACCGCCGCGCCGCGCTGGATCAGGCTTTCGATCGACACGCCCGCGTCGCGCATCGCCGCCGCGATTTCCGCCAGCACTCCGACCCGGTCGACCACACTGAAGCGCACATAGGCGCGGCCACGACGCGCACCGCCATCGGCCGGCTCGGGCGTTTCCAGCGAAGCGGCGGGCATGGCGAAGGGCGGGCCGAACTCCCGCCGGGCGATGTCGATCAGGTCGGCGACCACGGCGCTCGCGGTCGGCCCCTCCCCTGCGCCCGCGCCCTGGAACAGCAGCCGCCCGACGAAGTTGCCCTCCGCCACCACGGCGTTGGTCGATCCGGTGACATGCGCCAGCGGGTGGCTGACCGGTACCAGATGCGGGTGCACCCGCTGGAAGAGCCCGGACGCACCCGCCTCCGCCACGCCCAACAGGCGTACGCGATAACCCAGCGCCGCTGCCTCCGCGATGTCGGCCGCCAGCACGCCGCGAATGCCGTGCGCTTCCACCGCGTCGAAGGCCGGGCGCGACCCGAAGGCGATGGCGGCCAGGATCGACAGCTTGTGCGCGGCATCCACGCCGTCGATGTCAAAGGAGGGGTCCGCTTCCGCAAAGCCCAGCGCCTGTGCCTCTGCCAGCACCTCGGCGAAGTCGCGGCCTTCGGCTTCCATGGTCGACAGGATGAAGTTGCAGGTGCCGTTCAGCACGCCATAGACGCGGGCGATTGCGTTCGCCGCCGCGCCCTCGCGCAGCCCCTTGATCACCGGGATTCCGCCGGCAACCGCTGCTTCGAATTTCAGCGGCGCTCCCGCCGCCTCCGCCGCTTGTGCCAGTTCATAGCCATGATGCGCCAGCATCGCCTTGTTGGCGGTGACCAGGCCCTTGCCGCCGGCCAGAGTCGCGCGGGCCAGCGCCAGCGCCGGACCGTTGGACCCGCCGATCAGCTCCACCACCACATCGGCATCGGCATGGGCCAGCGCGCCGGTGTCATCGACCCAATCGAAGCGATTGAGGTCGATGCCGCGGTCCTTGTGACGGTCGCGCGCGGATACCGCGACGACCTCGATCGGCCGGCCCGCCCGCCGCGCGATCAGATCGCGGTTGGCGTCGAGCACGCGCACCACCCCCGCGCCAACCGTGCCCAACCCCGCCAGTGCCACCCGCAACGCGTCCGCCATGTCCTGCCCTCCGCTTGGGGGTGGGGGCTAGCGGAACGGGGGCGCCCCTGTCGAGGCGCGTTTGGGCGCGTCGTTCCCCCAACGCGAGGCGTGAGGAGGACGCGCCGGAGCGGGTCAGATGCGTCGGCGGCCCGAGAAGAGCTGGATCAGGCCAATTACGACCGCAACCACCAGCAGCAGGTGGATCAGGCCGGCACCGACATGCAGCGAGAAACCGAGCAGCCACAGGATCACCAGGATAACGACGATCGTCCACAACATGGCTTCATCTCCTCACCGCAGGTCACGGCCTGTGGTGAGGAGAACCGGCGCCGGGCGTGAACGTTCCTGTCGCGCAACGACGGCGCGGATCGACTGCGCATCAAATGCTGTCCTACACCGATCCGCTCTGGCAGGGTGCGTCGCATGATCCGAGCCACCGTCCCCTCGCCTGCCCTTCCGCCGAGCGTTGGAGGGCGAGAGAGGGCGAGCGGTTCGGCCCTTTGCATCACCCGGCGGACGATTCGGGCATGAGCGCCACCACCGCGTCCTCGCCCGCCGAGCTGACGATTCGCGGCGTGCTGCTTGGCGCCGCGATCACGCTGCTGTTCACGGCCGCCAATGTGTATCTTGGGCTGAAGGTCGGGCTGACCTTTGCGACGTCGATCCCCGCCGCGGTGATCTCCATGGCTATCCTGCGCTACCTGCCGGGCGCGACGATCCTGGAAAACAATATCGTCCAGACGGTCGCCTCTGCCGCCGGCACGCTGGCCGCGATCATCTTTGTTCTTCCCGGGCTGGTCATGATCGGCTGGTGGAATGGCTTTCCCTATTTCCTGACTGCCGGAATCACGGCGACCGGCGGGCTGTTGGGCGTCATGTTCTCCGTGCCACTCCGCCGGGCGCTCGTGGTCGATACCGACCTGCCCTATCCCGAGGGGCACGCGGCGGCCGAGGTGCTCAAGGTCGGCGCGGGCAGTCGCGAGGGCGAAGAGGAAAGCGCGCGGGGGCTCCGGATCATTGCGCTCAACTCCCTTGCGTCGGCCGCCTTTGCGATCCTGACTCAGACCCGGCTTGCCGTGGGAGAAGCCACCACCTTCTTCCGCGTCGGATCGGGCGCGTCCACCGCGTCGACCGGACTCAGCTTTGCGCTGGTCGGGGTCGGGCACCTGGTCGGCCTGTCCGTGGGCATGGCGATGCTGGCGGG
>Ga0210040_10008525_pt1 | contig 12132 bp, 10 predicted proteins | sample CryGeyCG12114_NA_FD_185462 | JGI IMG/M metagenome (GOLD analysis project Ga0210040, IMG submission 185462) | Groundwater microbial communities from aquifer - Crystal Geyser CG19_WC_8/21/14_NA (SPAdes) (version 2) | ecosystem: Environmental > Aquatic > Deep subsurface > Groundwater | place: USA... | reverse complement strand
GTCGACGCCGGGTCCGTCGATCCACGCGACCCCGGTCGCGGGCGACAGCCCGTGCCGGACCACCTCCGCGTCGACCACGCCGCCGACCGGGTGCACGGCCTTGGCCGAGCGCACGCGAGCGGCGAGTCGGAAGGCGGCGGCGACCGCGCTGTCGGGCCACGGGAGCGAGCGGTCCACGGGCCGATCCTCACCGACGCCCCCGCCGGCCGCACCTGCGCGCGGCCGGCCCGCTCCCACCGCGCCCGCGAGGGGCACGGGGTCCCCCGCCGCGCGGGACGGCGTCAGCGGCGCGGCCCGCCCTCGCCCGCGCCGTCCAGGACGGAGGACGGTCGCCCGTCGCTGCGCCGCACCGCGTCCCTGCGCTCCAGCAGGCGGGAACCTGCGAGCGCCAGCAGCCGGTGCAGGTCGCCCGAGTCGCCGGGGCAGCTGCTGACGCCGACGCTGACGGAGACCTCCACGGGCTGCCCGCCGATGCGGTAGGGCGCGGACAGCGCGGCGCTGAGCTGCCCGGCGACGCGCAGGGCCTCCGTGCGGGCCGTCGCGTGGTCGAGGTCGACGAGGGCCACGAGGAACTCGTCGCCGCCCGGCCGGGCGGCGAGGTCGGTGCGGCGCAGCCGGGACTGCAGCCGCCGCGACGCGGACACGAGCAGCAGGTCGCCGGCCGCGTGCCCCAGCTCGTCGTTGACGGCCCGGAACCCGTCGACGCCCAGGCTGAGCAGGGCCGTCCCGCCGCCGTTCGCGGCCGCCGCGCGCAGCTCCCGCTCGGTGAGCTCGCTGAAGCGGCGGTGGTTCAGCAGCCCCGTGAGGGGATCGGTGACCGACAGCTCCTCGAGGCGCTCGAGGGAGCGGCGGGCCCGTTCGCGCTCCAGGACGAGGACCCGCTCGGCGTCGCGGGTGCGGGTGACGTCGGTCTGCACGGTGATGCACTGCACGACCCGGCCGTCCGCGTCCACGACGGGGGAGGCGTGGACCTCGCTCCACCACGGTTCGCGCTGCGGCCCGCGGTACTGCAGCAGCGTCCCGTGGCCGTGGCGCCCCTCGGCCACCGCGGCCAGCAGCCGGTGCACCGCGGCGGCGTCCGTCCCGGTGCCGTCGAGGTGGCGCACGCTGCGGCCGAGCAGCTGCGGCACGGGCCACCCCGCGAGGTCCGCGAACGCGTCGTTGGCGAAGACGACCGGCTGCCCCTCGCGGCGCAGGTCCGTGATGGTGATGCCGCTGGTCGCGGCCCGCAGCGCCCGGTGCAGCAGCGGCTCGTCCCCCGCGGGCGCCCACCCCGGGTCCGCGGACGCCGCCGGGTCGGCCGGAGTCGGCGTGCCGGGAGCGGTGCGGGGCTCGCGCGTCAGCGTCGAGGCGCTGTCCGGCACGACGCGCAGCATCAGGGCGTGCGCCGCCGCGAGCACGGTCTCGCGCCGGTAGGTGAGGGCGTACTCGAAGGTGCGGTCCAGGTCGGGTCCGTCGTCGCCGAGGTCGCGGGCCAGCAGCGCGGCGCCGAAGTGCGGGCTGACCACGACGACGTCCCACTCGGCGCGGATCGGGTCGTCGGCGTCCAGCACGGCCCCGCGCACGCCCGGCAGCGGCTGCAGGGACAGGTCGTTGCCGAGCGCGGCCACGAACCCCGTGCGCGCGGCCAGGTCGCGGTAGCGGTCGACGGTCCCGGGCGTGAAGTGGCGCGCCTCCTGGAACGTCGCGGCGACGATGCAGGTCTTGCCGAGCTGCGCCGCCTGCCGCTCCAGCTGCCTGCTCAGCTGCACCAGCAGCCGCTTGGGAGCCCGCTTGAGCTGCGTCCCGGGCGGCAGGCAGTCGAACGGCGACGGGGGCGCCGCGTGGTCCTGCTGCGGGGCGGGGGCGGGGAAGCGCAGCTCGCCGCGCGGGGGGTGGGGTTCCGGGGCGGCGGTCGGACGGCCGAACAGCCAGCCCTGACCGAGGCCGGCGCCGAGCCCGCGCGCCGCCACCAGGTGCTCGGGGGTCTCGATGCCCTCCGCCAGCAGCAGGGCCCCGGTCCGCTCGGCGTAGTCGTTGACCGCGTTCACGATCTCGGCGACGACGGGGGACGGACGCTGCTGCACCAGCCGCAGGTCGAGCTTGACGACCTCGGGGCGCAGCAGCGGCATGAAGGCCAGCGACGCCGGGTCCGCGCCCACGTCGTCCAGGGCGATGCCCCAGCCGAGGGCCCGCACCCGCCCGACGGTCCGCAGCAGCTCCGCGGGCCGCGCCGACAGGGCGCGCTCGGTGATCTCCAGGACGATGCGCAACGTCCCGGGGGCGCGGTCGACCAGCGCCAGCAGCTCGTCCACGGGGGCCGTGTCGAGGACCTCGGGCTCGACGTTGACGAAGACGGTCAGCGGGGAGAACAGGCCCTCGGCGACGGCGCCGCGGAAGGCGGCCGCGCGGCACAGCTGGTCCAGCTCCCCCAGCAGGCCCGCGCCGCGCGCAGCGGCGAACAGGGCGTCCGGGCCCTGCAGCGGCCCGACGGGGCCGCGGGCCAGCGCCTCGTAGGCGACGACCGCCCCGTCGGTGAGGTCGACGATGGGCTGGAACACGCTGCGCACGTCGGCGCCCGCGAGCACGTCCTGGATGGTGGTCACGGCGTCCCCCCGGGCGACTCCTCTGGGGTGCGGTCCCGGAGAGGGCGTTCGCACCGGCCGCGCTCGGTCGTGAACGCGGTGCGGTGCCGGCTCACCCCACCACGGGTGGCAGGCGTGTGCTCGTCCGGGCCCTGCGCGTCCCGGTCGGCGGGCGGGCAGCGGCCCCCTTCGGGTGCCTCCCCGTGTGAAGAGTGCGTTACGCGCCCGGTCGCGTCCCGGGGGGCAGGTCGGCGGGATCGTCGACGTCCGCACCCGCTCCCGGGCGGGGCACCGCGACCACCCCGAGGTCCGCCAGGAACTCCCGCAGCCCTGCGTCGCCGCGCACCGCGGCCCGGGCCGCCGCCCAGTGCCGGCGCCCCAGCGCGACGGGGTGCCCGGCCCGCCCGTCGTCGGTGGCCCGGACCGCGGCGGACGACGGGTCGGCCGCGGCCGCCGCGAGGACCGCGGCCACGTCGGCCGCGCCGAGGCCCGGCAGGTCCACCGGGACGAGCACCAGGACGTCCGCCGTCCCGGCCGCGGCGTGCTGCAGCGCGGCCCGCACGCCCGCGGCGAGGCCCTCGGCCCAGTCCGGCACGGGCACCCCCCGCACCCCCGGCGGCAGCAGTGCCAGGACCTCCGGCGCCGCGGCTCCCACGGTCGCGGCCACCTCCGCGCAGCCGCCCGCGCGCAGGGCCCCGGCGGCCCGGGCGACCCACGGCGTGCCGTCCGCGGTCCGCAGCAGCGCCTTCGGCGTCCCCATCCGGCGGCCCGCCCCGGCGGCCAGCACCACTCCGAGCGCCCTCACGCCCGCATCCCACCACGGGGACCTCCACGCGCGGGCCGTGTTTCGGGCAGGTTTCGCGCTCGTTCCGAGCGTGCGGCGTCCGCGTGGAGCGTGTGACCGGCACCCGCGCGATGGCGTAGAACTCAGGGAGACCGGGACGTCCCCGGCCCACCCCGCACGTCCGGGGTGGCGGGAGTCCGGAGGTGCGGGGAGTGCTCGACGTGGACGACGACGCCGCCTTCCGCGCGGTGCTGCTGTCCTGCTGCGACGCCCCGGCGTGGGCGGAGCGCGTGCTGGCCCGCCGTCCGTTCGCGGACCCCGACGCCCTGCTCGTGGCGGCCGGGGAGGAGCTCGCGGCGACGTCCGAGGCCGACGTCGACACCGCGCTCGCCGCCCACCCCCGCATCGGGGAGCGGCCCGCGGGCGCCGCCTCGCAGCGCGAGCAGTCGGCGGCGCTGGCCGCCGACGCGGGCGTCCTGGCGGAGCTCGCCGCGGGCAACGCCGAGTACGAGGCCCGCTTCGGCCACGTCTACCTGGTCTGCGCGTCCGGGCGCAGCGCCGAGGAGCTGCTGGCCGTGCTGCGCTCGCGCCTCGGCAACGACCCCGCGACCGAGCGCCGCGTCCTGCGCACCGAGCTCGCCGCCATCACCCGGCTGCGGCTGCGGCGCGCCCTCGACGGGGCCCCGGCGTGACCAGCCTCAGCACCCACGTCCTCGACGCGACGACGGGGGCCCCGGCCGCCGGGGTCGCCGTCGTGCTGACCGGCGCGGACGGTGCGGAGCTCGCCCGCGCGCGCACCGACGCGGACGGCCGCGCACGCTTGCCCACCGAGCTGGCGCCGGGGGTGTTCCGGCTCGCGTTCGCGACGGGGGAGTTCTTCGCCGCGGCGCAGCGGGAGTCGTTCTACCCCGAGGTCGTCGTCTCGTTCACCGCGACGGCGGACCGGGAGCACCTGCACGTGCCGCTGCTGCTCTCCCCGTTCGCCTACTCCACCTACCGAGGGAGCTGACATGGCCATCGTCCTGGCGGACCACCAGTACGGCAAGGCCGAGAACCGCGTCGTGCGCTTCCACCGCGACTCGGCCCGGCACGAGATCGTCGACCTGAACGTCACCTCGACCCTTCGCGGTGACTTCTCGGCGGCCTACCTCGCGGGGGACCAGGCGCAGGTCCTGCCCACCGACTCGCAGAAGAACACCATCTACTCCTACGCCAAGGAGAAGGGCCTCACGAGCGTCGAGACGTACGGCCTGGACCTGGCGCGGCACTTCGTCGACGACGTCGTCCCGGTCACGGGCGCGCGCATCGACGTCGAGTCCTACCTGTGGGACCGCGTCGTCGTGGCGGGGTCCGGGCACGACCACACGTGGGTCCGCTCCGGCACCGAGGTCCGCACGGCCGCGGTGACCGTCGACGGCACGGGCGAGGCGCAGGTCGCGCACGTCGTGGCCGGCCTGAAGGACCTCGTGGTGCTGAAGTCGACGGGTTCGGAGTTCAAGGGGTTCCTCGTCGACGAGTACACGACGCTGCCCGAGACCGACGACCGCGTCATGGCGACGTCGTTGTCGGTGGCGTGGCGCTACGGGGCGGCGGCGCTGGCCGACGGCTACGACTTCGACGCGGCCTACGCCACGGTGCGCCGCACGATGCTCGGGGTGTTCGCCACCCTGCACTCCTCCGCGCTGCAGCAGACCCTGTGGCACATGGGCAAGGCCGCCCTCGAAGCCGTCGGCGAGATCGCCGAGATGCGGCTGTCGGCCCCGAACAAGCACCACTTCGACTACGACCTGGCCCGGTTCGGCGTGGAGAACCGCGGCGAGGTGTTCCACGCCGACGACCGCCCCTACGGCCACATCCACGCCCGCATCGTGCGCGACGACGAACCCGCGGCGCCCCTGGCGTGGGAGACGGGGTCGCTGCTGTGAGCGCCCCGGCGGGCGAGGCCGACCGCGTCCACCTGCAGGCCGCCGTGGACCTCGCGGACGGCGGCGGGCCGTTCGGCGCGCTCGTCGTGCTCGACGGCACGGTCGTCGCGACGGGGCAGAACCGGGTCACGCGCGACGCCGACCCGACCGCCCACGCCGAGGTCCAGGCCATCCGTGCGGCGTGCCGGGAGCTGGGCACGTTCTCCCTCGCGGGCGCGACGCTCTACTCCAGCTGCGAGCCGTGCCCCATGTGCCTGGCCTCGGCCCTGTGGGCGCGCGTGGACCGCGTGCTGTTCGCGGCCGACCGCTACGACGCGGCCCGCGGGGGTTTCGACGACCTCGCGTTCTACGACCTGTTCGCCACCGACCGGTCCCTGTGGTCGGTCCGCGTCGAGCAGCAGCGCGACACGGGTTCCGCCGCCCCCTTCGACGCCTGGCTGGCCGCGGCCGGCAAGGTCGCGTACTGACCCGTGGACCTGACCTCCGTGGAGGCGGTCGTCGCCGTGCACGACCGCGGGGCGCTCGCGACCGCCCACGACGGGAACCCCGCCACGGCCGTGCTCGCGGGTGGCACGTGGTTGTTCTCGACGCCGCAGCCGCGGCTGCGGCGCCTGGTCGACCTCACCACCCTGGGCTGGGAGCCGTTCACGGTCTCCGACGACGGGGTGCGGCTGGCCGCCACCTGTCCGGTCGCGGCGGTCGCCGACGTGCCCGCGCGCCCCGGCTGGGCGGCGCACCCGCTGCTGCGGCAGTGCGTGCGGGCCCTGCTCGCCTCCTTCAAGGTCCGCTCGGTCGCGACGGTCGGCGGGAACGTCTGCCTCGCGCTGCCCGCGGGCTCGATGACCTCGCTGGCGGTGGCGCTGGACGGTTCCGCGGAGCTGTGGGCGGCCGACGGCTCGGTGCGCCACCTGGCCGTGGAGGACCTCGTCCTCGGCGACCGCCGGACGGCGCTGCGCCCGGGAGAGGTGCTGCGCGCCGTCACCCTGCCGGCCGCGGCACTGCGGGGCACCACCGCCTTCCGGCGCACCTCGCTGAGCCGCCTCGGGCGCTCCGCCTCCCTCGTCGTCGGCCGCCGCGACCCCGACGGCGGCCTCGTCCTCACGGTGACGGCCGCCACCGGTCGTGCTGCGCTACCCCGCCGTCCCGCCGCCGGCCGACGTGGCCGGCGACGTCGAGCGGGAGGTCCAGGCCACGTGCGGCTGGTTCGACGACGTCCACGGCGCCCCGGACTGGCGGCGCGCGACGACCCTGCGCTCGGTCGCCGAGGTCTGCGAGGAACTGGCGTGAAGATCACCGTCGACGGCACCACGAGCGACCTCGACGCGCGCCCGGGGCAGTGCCTGCGCACGCTGCTGCGCGAGAACGCCCACCACGGCGTGAAGAAGGGCTGCGACTCCGGCGACTGCGGGGCCTGCACCGTCCTCGTCGACGGTTCCCCCGTGCACTCGTGCCTGTACCCGGCCGTGCGCGCTGCGGGCCGCGAGGTCACCACCGTCACGGGTCTCGGCACCCCCGACGCGCTGCACCCCGTCCAGCAGGGGTTCGTCGACGCGGCCGGGTTCCAGTGCGGCTTCTGCACCGCCGGGATGGTCGTCACCGCGGCCGCGCTGGACGAGGAGCAGCGGGCCGACCTCGACGAGCACCTCAAGGGCAACCTGTGCCGCTGCACGGGGTACCGGGCCGTGCGCGACGCCGTCACCGGAACCTCCGCGGGCCTGAGGGACAGCGGGGCGACGGGGGAGCGGGTCGGCGCGCCCGCGGCGCGCCGCGTCGTCACGGGCACCGAGCCGTACACCCTCGACACCGCCGTGCCCGGCCTGCTGCACCTCGCGGTCCTCGGCAGCCCGCACGCGCACGCCCGGATCACCGCGATCGACGTCTCGGCCGCCGAGGCCCTCGACGGCGTGGTCGCGGTGCTGACCTCCCGCGACGCCCCGGACGTCCTGTTCTCCACCGGCCGGCACGAGGACCGCCTCGACGACCCCGACGACACCCGCGTCCTCGACGACGTCCTGCGCTTCCACGGCCAGCGCGTCGCGGCCGTCGTCGCCGAGGACCGCGGAACCGCCGAGGAGGCGCTGCGGCGCATCGTCGTCGAGTACGAGGTGCTGGACGCGGTGTTCGACCCCGCGCAGGCGCTGCTGCCCGGGGCGCCCCTCGTGCACGGCGACAAGGACGCGGCGACCTCCCGCATCGCCGACCCCGGCCGCAACCTCGTCGCCGAGATGCACGGCGGGGTCGGCGACGTCGAGGCCGCCCTCGCCGCGGCGCACGTCACCGTCGAGGGCACCTGGCAGACGCAGCGGGTCTCCCACGTCGCGCTGGAGACGCACGCGGCGATCGGCTGGCTGGACGAGTCCGGCCGCCTCGTGGTGCGGACGTCGACGCAGGTGCCGTTCCTGGTGCGCGACGAGCTGGCGCGCATCCTCGGGCTCGCGCCCGAGCGGGTGCGGGTGTTCGCGGCGCGCGTCGGCGGGGGTTTCGGCGGCAAGCAGGAACTGCTCACGGAGGACCTCGTCGGTCTCGCGGTGCTGCGCACGGGCCGCCCCGTGCAGTTCGAGCTCACGCGGACCGAGGAGCTCACGGTCGTCCCCGTGCGGCACCCGATGCGGGTGGGCGTGCGCCTGGGCGCCGACGCGCAGGGCGTCCTGACGGCCCTCGCGGTCGACGTCCTGTCCGACGCGGGCGCCTACGGCAACCACTCGCCGGGCGTCATGTTCCACGGCTGCCACGAGTCGATCGCGGTGTACCGCTGCGCGAACAAGCGCGTCGACGCCCGCGCGGTCTACACGAACACCGTGCCGTCGGGGGCGTTCCGCGGCTACGGCCTCGGGCAGGTGGTCTTCCCGCTGGAGTCGGCGATGGACGACCTCGCGCGCGAGCTGGGGATCGACCCGTTCGAGCTGCGCCGCCGCAACGTCGTGGTGCCGGGCGACCCGTTCGTCGTGACGTCCGACCCCGGGCTCGACCAGTGCCTGGACCTCGTCGAGGAGGCGCTCGGCCGCGACGCCCTGCCCGTTCCCCCGGGCCCGACGTGGCGCACCGGCACGGGCATGGCCGCGTCGATGATCGCGACGACCCCGCCGCGCGGGCACTACGCCGACGCCACGGCGGCGCTGGAACCGGACGGGACCTGGCTGCTGTCCGTGGGCACGGCCGAGTTCGGCAACGGGACGACCACCGTGCACACCCAGATCGCCGTCGGCGCCCTGAGCACGACGGCCGACCGGATCCGGCTGCGGCAGGCCGACACCGACGTCACGGCGCACGACACGGGCGCGTTCGGGTCGGCGGGCGTCGTCGTGGCCGGCAAGGCGCTGCTCGTGGCCTGCGGTCGGCTCGCGGAGGAGGTCCGCGGGCTCGCGGCCGACCTGGCGGGGACGCCGGTGGCCGACGCCGTCCTGGAACCCGGCGGGGTCCGCTGCGGCGGGAGGCTCGTCGCGCTGGCCGACGTGCACGCGGAGGCGGTGCGGCGCAGCGGAACCGGGCCCGCCGCCGACGGGCGCGAGGACGCCGCGCGGCGCTCGGTGGCGTTCAACGTCCAGGGCTTCCGGGTCGCCGTCGACACCGCGACGGGGGAGGTCCGGCTGCTGCGCTCGGTGCAGGCCGTCGACGCGGGCGTCGTGATGAACCCCGTGCAGCTGCGCGGCCAGGTGGAGGGCGGCGTCGCGCAGGCGATCGGTTCCAGCCTGTTCGAGGAGGTCCGCACCGACGCCGACGGCCGCGTCACCACGGCGAGCCTGCGCGAGTACCACGTGCCGCGGATCGGGGACCTCGTGGACACGGAGGTCCTGTGCGCCGACACCGTCGACACGATCGGCCCGCTGGGCGCGAAGTCGATGAGCGAGGCCCCCTACAACCCCGTCGCGCCCGCGCTCGCCAACGCCGTGCGCGACGCCACCGGGGTGCGGCTGCGGCAGCTGCCGCTCAGCGCCGACCGCGTGTGGCGGGCCCTGCAGGGCGCACGCCGCGCCTGACCGGCCCACCGCGCCGGCCGCTCGCTGATCGAGATGTGCGCCGTGGACCCTCAAGGAGACGGGCCGCGCCGTCGACACCGGGAGCTCCACGTCACGTGAGAGGTCACACCCCGATGCCCCGTCGCCGCTCCTCGCCCTCGCTGGTCCCCGACCACCCGCTGCTGCAGGCCGCAGAGGTCCTGGCCAAGGCCCCCGCCACCCTCTTCGTCACCGACCCCGCGGGGACCATCGTCTACCGCAACGAGGCCGCCGAGCGGACGCTGCGCGAGACGGTCGCGGACCTGGGCGAGGAGGCGCTGGGACTGCTGCGGGCCGCGGTGCCCCGCGTCATCGCCGAGGCGCCCTCGTTCCCGCACTCCAGCGTCGTCCGCGTCGGGAGCGCCGAGCGTCCGGCCGTCGCGACAGCCGTCGTGTCCCAGGTCCCCGGCGGTTACGTCGTCACGTGGGGCAACGTGACCGACGCCCCCGAGCACAGCGCCACCACGCACCAGGTGGCCGTGGGGCTGGCCACCTCCGCGAGGGTCCTCGCCCGCCTGGGCGAGCAGCTGGACACGGCGACGTCCACCACGGGGTCGCAGGCCGCGGCGCTGGAGGCCGACGCCGAGCAGCTCGACGCGAGCATCGCCGAGATCGAGCAGGGCTCGGCGCAGGCGGCGGACAGCACGCGCCAGGCCGCCGCGTCCGCCGTGGCGGCGACGGACACCATGGAGCGCCTGCGCGGGTCGATGACCGAGATCGGTTCCGTGGCGAGCCTCATCACGGCGATCGCCAACCAGACCAACCTGCTGGCGCTGAACGCCACCATCGAGGCCGCGCGGGCCGGTGAGGTCGGCCGGGGCTTCGCCGTCGTCGCCCAGGAGGTCAAGGACCTCGCCCAGCGCACCGCGCAGGCCACGGAGCAGATCAGCCAGATGATCGCGACGATCGACCGGGACACGAACGCCGCCGTCGACGCCATCGCGACCATCACCCGGATGGTGTCCGACGCCGAGGAGCGCCAGGTGCTCATCGCCGACGCCGTCTCGGTGCAGGTCGCCACGACGAGTTCCATCTCCGCGGGGGTCCGCTCGCTCCGCCAGGCCGCCACGACGGCCGCCGAGGCGGTCACCACCACGCGCGAGGCCGCGGGCGCGCTCGACCGCGACGCCCAGCAGCTGCAGGAGCTGGTCCGGCGCTAGGTGGTGCCGCCGCGGCGGGTGGCCCCGCGGGCGTCACGGCAGGGTGAGGACCTCCGCCCCGTCCTCGGTGATGGCGATCGTGTGCTCGCTGTGCGCGGTCCGGGCGCCCGTCGCGCTGCGCAGGGTCCAGCCGTCGGCGTCGGTGACGAGCTCGGCGGTGTCGGCCATGATCCACGGCTCCAGGGCGAGCAGCATCCCGGGGCGCAGCGGGAACCCGCGGCCGGGCCGCCCGGTGTTCGCGACGTGCGGGTCCTGGTGCATCGTCGAGCCGACCCCGTGCCCCCCGAACTGCGTGTTCACGGGGTAGCCGGCCTCGGTGAGGACCGTGCCGATGGCGTGGGAGAGGTCCCCGACCCGGGCGCCCGGCCCGGCCGCGGCGATCCCCGCCGCCAGCGCCCGCTCGGTCGCGGCGATCATCGCGAGGTCTTCCGGTGCGGCGGTCTCCCCGACGACGAAGCTGATCGCCGAGTCCGCGACGATGCCGCCGAGGGACACGGCGAGGTCCAGGGACAGCAGGTCGCCGTCGGCGAGGGTGTGGTCGGAGGGCTTGCCGTGCAGCACGGCGTCGTTGACCGACGTGCAGATGTAGTGGCCGAACGGCCCGCGCCCGAAGGACGGCTCGTAGTCGACGTAGCAGGACACCGCGCCCGCGCCGAGGATCGCGTCCTTCGCCCACCGGTCGATCTCCAGCAGGTTCGTGCCCACACCCGCGCGGTCCCGCAGCGTCCGCAGGATGCCGGCGACCAGCGCGCCCGTGCCCCTCGCCCGCGCCACTTCTGTGCTGTTCAGGATCTCGATCACCGGGCAACCTCCTCGCGTTCCAACAACTATCCCGGTCATGTTATCCCGGGACTAGAATCGGTGCCATGGTCAGGTTGCCGCACACGCCCGACGAGATCGCCCGCGGTCAGCGCCTCGGCGCCCTCCTGCGCCGCGCGCGCGGTGAGAGGTCGATGCTCTCGACCGCCCTCGCCGCTCGCGTCTCCCCGGAGACGCTGCGCAAGGTCGAGTCGGGGCGGGTGGCCACCCCCGCCTTCTCGACCGTCGCGGCGATCGCCGACGTCCTCGGTCTCTCCCTCGACGCCGTGTGGGCGGAGCTCAACGAGGCCGGCAGCACGGCCGACACCGGACGCGCCGCCTCCTGAGGCTCACGCGCGGGGGCCAGCGCAGGCCGCGCCGTCCCCGTCGCCGTCCGCGACGGCCGGCCCCTCCACCGCGCGCAGCAGCAGCTCCGTGACCCGCCGGACCCGGGGCAGGTCCTCCGCGCCCAGGTGGTCCATCACCAGGGCCCGCACCCCCGCGAGGTGCGCGGGCCACGCCTCCCGCAGCTGCTCGCGGCCTGCACCGGTGAGCGTGAGCAGGGCCGCGCGCGCGTCGCCCGGGTCGGGGTTGCGCACCACCAGCCCGTCGCGCGCCATCGCCTGCGCGACACGGGTCATCCGGCTCGGGGAGATCGAGGCGGCGTCGGCGAGGTCGCTCATGCGCAGGGTCTCCGCGGGCGCCTCCGACAGCCGCATCAGCACGACGTAGCGCGTCAGCCCCAGGCCGCTGCGCCGCAGCAGGTCCTCGTCCACGGCGCGGGGCAGCGCGATCATCAGCCGCATCAGCGTCCGCCACGTGAGCTCCTCCTCGGGCGTGAGGGGCGCGGGCGTGGACCCGGGGGGCGGCATGGCGGCAGTCTCCCCGACCGGCGGGGACCCGCCG
>Ga0210040_10008524_pt1 | contig 12132 bp, 13 predicted proteins | sample CryGeyCG12114_NA_FD_185462 | JGI IMG/M metagenome (GOLD analysis project Ga0210040, IMG submission 185462) | Groundwater microbial communities from aquifer - Crystal Geyser CG19_WC_8/21/14_NA (SPAdes) (version 2) | ecosystem: Environmental > Aquatic > Deep subsurface > Groundwater | place: USA... | reverse complement strand
TCTACGCCTTCCCCGACAAGATCCGCACCGCCATCCGCCACCGCGACCAGACCTGCACCTTCGCCACCTGCACCCGCCCCGCCGACTGGTGCCACCTCCACCACCTCACCGAGTACTCCCGCGGCGGCCCCACCAGCGAACGCAACGGCACCTGCCTGTGCGCCCACCACCACCGCCTCGTCCACCGCCAAGGATGGCGAGGACAGCTCACCGGCACCCAGATCACCTGGCACCCACCCGACAGCACCGACCCCGCCGTCCCCCCACCACCCTGGCGACCAGCCCTCGACCGCCTCATCGACCACTGGCGACAACGCGCCACCGGAGCCGCACCCTGAGGCGATGAGGCGATGAGGCGATGAGGCGGGGCGGCGGGGCGGCGGGGCGGCGGGGCGCGTGGACCCGGGGGCGCGCTGTCGGCGCGCTGTGGCGTCGACCTACGGCGTCAGCACGTCCACCAGCTCCGCGCCGGCGGCGGTGAGGTCGTCCCAGGCCCCGTCGACCTGCAGGACGGCGGCCTCGGCGGTGCCGAGCCCCGCCATCACCCGGGCGCGGCGACGGACGGCTCCGTCGTCGCCCGAGGGGCCGGCGAGCGCCACCGTGAGCCCGGAGGCGCCCGGTTCGTGGCAGACCAGCAGGGCCGTCCGGGCGTCCTGCGGCAGGCGACCGAGGACGGCGGAGAGACGGGCGGGGCTGGCCTCGTACACCTCGGGCTCGACCCGCAGCGGCCACCCGTCGTCCGCGACGACGATCTCGGCCGTGCGTCGGGCGCGCAGGGCGTCCGAGCTGACCACCACGTCCGGGACCAGGCCGCGCTCGCGCAGCAGGCGGCCGACCGCCCCGGCCTGGCGCTCCCCGGTCCCGGTCAGCGGGCGCGCGTGGTCCGGCCCCGACCCCGCCAGGGCGGCGTGGGCGTGGCGGAGGACGACGAGGACGGCCAGGTCAGCTCCCCATCGCGTGGACACCGCCGTCGACGTGGACGATCTCGCCCGTGGTCGCGGGGAACCAGTCCGACAGCAGCGCGACGCAGGCGCGGGCCGCCGGGCCGGTGTCCGAGAGGTCCCAGCCCAGCGGCGCTCGCTCCGGCCAGCTGTTCTCGAAGGACTCGAAGCCCGGGATGGACTTGGCGGCCATCGTGCGCAGCGGCCCGGCGGAGACGAGGTTGACGCGCGTGCCCTCGGGGCCGAGGTCGCGGGCGAGGTAGCGGGCCACGGACTCGAAGGCCGCCTTGGCCACGCCCATCCAGTCGTACACCGGCCAGGCGAAGCTCGCGTCGAAGGTCAGCCCGACGATGCTGCCGCGCTCGGCCATCAGGGGGCGGGCGGCGACGGCCAGGGACTTCAGGCTGTACGAGCTGATCTGCAGCGCGGCGGAGACGTCCTCCCAGCTCGCGTTCATGAAGTCGAACGCTCCCTGCGGGGCGAAGCCGATCGAGTGCAGGACGCCGTCGAGGCCGTCGACGTGCTCCCGCACGCGGCCCTCGAGCGCGTCGAGGTCCTCCTGGTTCGAGACGTCCAGCTCGACGACGGGCGCCGGCTCCGGCAGGCGCCGGGCGATCGCCTGCGTGATCCGCATCTGGCGGCCGAAGGAGGTCAGCACCACCGTGGCGCCCTCCTGCTGGGCCACCTGGGCCACGCGGAAGGCGATCGAGGCGTCCGTGAGGACCCCCGTGATGAGCAGCCGCTTGCCGTCCAGGATCCCCATGCGCGTCTCGTCCCTCTCGTCGGTGCTCGGTATTCGGTCGGTGCTCGGTCTGTGCTCGGTCTCGCTGGTGCTCGGCGCCCGTCGGTGGTGCCGGGGCCGGCGGCGCGCCCCACGGCGCGTCCGCGGTGGTGCCGGTCAGTGGCCCATGCCGAGGCCGCCGTCCACCGGGACGACGGCGCCGCTGACGTAGGCGGCGGCCTCGGAGGCGAGGAACAAGCACACGCCCGCGACCTCCTCGGGCCGCGCCAGCCGGCCGGCGGGGATGGCCGCGAGGTAGCCGGCGCGGGTCTCCTCGGAGAGCGCGGCGGTCATGTCGGTCTCGACGAAGCCGGGGGCCACGACGTTGGCCGTGATGCCGCGCCCGCCGAGCTCGCGGGTGACCGAGCGGGCCATGCCCACCAGGCCCGCCTTGCTCGCCGCGTAGTTCACCTGGCCCGGCGAGCCGTAGAGGCCGACGACGCTGGAGATGAGCAGCACGCGGCCTCGGCGCAGGCGGACCATGCCGCGCGTGGCGCGTCGCACGCAGCGGAAGGCGCCGGTGAGGTTGGTGTCGACGACGTCGGTGAAGTCCTCCTCGCTCATCCGCAGGAGGAGCTGGTCCTTCGTGACGCCGGCGTTGGCGACGAGGACCTCGACGGGTCCGTGCTCCTGCTCGACGCGGGTGAAGGCGGCGTCGACCGAGGCGCTGTCGCGGACGTCGCAGGCCACCCCCAGTGCGCCCTCGGGCGCCTCCCCCGAGCGCGTCGTGACCGCGACGCGGTCCCCAGCGGCGAGGAAGGCCTCGGCGATCGCGCGGCCGATGCCGCGGTTGCCGCCGGTGACCAGGACGCTGCGGGGCTCGGGCACGCGGGGGCCTCTCGACGGGGACGGACGGCGGGTCCGCCGGTCGTGCGGACCGGCGGGAGCAGCCGGGGCGGAGCGCCTCGGGACCACCAGGGCCGCCGGTCCCGGCGGGTGGGGCGCTGCAGGACGCTACCGGAGGCGACGCCGTCGGGGACGCGCCGCGCCGGGCCGTCCGCGGGCCCGCCGGGGTGGAGCGGACCGCGGCCGGGGGCTCCAGCGCCGGTCCACCCCGCCCGCTCCCGCGCGCAGGGGCGACATACCATAGAGACGTGGGACCAACGAGCGCCGCAGGCGCACAGCGGACCGCCCCCGGGGCACCCGGGCGCGGTCTCCCCTCCTCCTCCCGGATCGCGCGGCCCCGCCGGGTCGCCGAGCCGGTGCAGCGCATCACCACGGCGCCCGTCGGCCAGCGCCAGCACCAGCACCAGCAGATCGGGCGCTACCTCATCTCGATGGGCATCCGCACGGCCTGCTTCGTCCTGGCCATCTTCGTGCCGAGCCCGTGGCGCTGGGTCCTCGTCGCGCTGGCGGTCGTGCTCCCCTACATCGCCGTCCTCGTGGCCAACGCCGGCCGGGAGACCCCTCGGCCGACGACGACCCAGGTGACGGCCCCGCCCCAGCCCGCGCTCACGCGCGCGCCGGCCCGCTCGGTGGACGAGCCGGTCGTCGTCGGGCGCGTCTTCGACGGTCCGAGCGGTGGCAGCGCCCCGTCCCACGGGGCCCCTCGGCCCGCGGCCCCGGGCGGGGACTCCTCGGACGCCGCCCCCCGCACCTGGCAGAGCGAGCGGCTCCGCCCGCCGTCGGACGTCGGCTCGACGGCCGGCGGCACGCCCCACCGCGCCGGGGACAGCCGCACCGCGGCCTAGCACCGTCCCGCTCCTGCGCCGCGGGCAGACCGGTCCCGCGGCGAGGGCGGCCTCCCTTCCCCCGGTCGGAGCACGTGGTGACCCGTCCGGGGAGGAGGTGCGCACGCGTCAGCGGCACCCCCCTCCCGCGTGCCATACTCCGTGCCGGCGCAGCCCGTCCCCCCCGTCGGGCGCGCGCCGAGGGCGCCGGGCGGCGTCTCCCCCGTCGCTGCCCGGCGCCCGTCTGCGTCTGGACCCCGTGCGCCCCGCGCGGCTGCTCCAGCTCGACTGCCCTGGCTCGACTGCCCCGGCTGACCTGCTCCGACCCGGCTGCTCCGGCCCGTCCGGCCCACGGCCGACCCGGCGGTGAGCCGCTCCCGCGGCGGTGGACACTGGTGGTCGTGCCTGCCTCCCTCGACGACCCGGCGACGCCGGCCCCACCGCTCGTCTGCAGCGCGCGCGGGTGCCGGGCGACCGCCACGTGGGGCCTGCGCTGGAACAACCCCTCGCTGCACGCGCCGGAGCGCCGCAAGACGTGGCTGGCCTGCGACGAGCACCGCGAGCGCCTGTCGTCCCACCTGGCGGTGCGGCGGTTCCTGCGCGACGTCCTGCCCGTCGACGAGCTGACGAGCGGGAGGGAGTAGCCGGGTGCGCTTCCTGCTCACGCCGCGCTGGCTCGCCGGCTTCGCCCTGGCCGTGGCCTTCGCCCTCGTCTGCGTGTCCCTGGGGCTGTGGCAGTGGGACCGCCGGACCGCCCGCCACGAGGCCAACATGATCATCACGGCCAACTACGGGCAGCAGCCGGTCGACCCGGCGGAGCTCCTCCCGCCGGAGGGGAGCGACCTCCCCGTCGGGGACGAGTGGCGGCCCGTGGTGGCCACGGGCCGCTACCTCGCGGAGGGGACCGTCCTGCTGCGCCAGCGGCCCCTGGACGGCCAGAACGGCTTCCACGTGCTGGTGCCCCTCCTGCTGGAGGGAGCCGGCGGCGCGCCCCGGGCGCTCCTGGTCGACCGCGGCTTCGTGCCGTCCGGGGACGAGGCCGGCGCGGTGGAGCCGCCCGCGGCGCCCCAGGGGGAGGTCACCGCGGTCGTGCACCTGCGACCGGCCGAGGAGGCCTTCGGGGACGCGCCCGAGGGCCAGACCCGCAGCATCGACCCGGCCGGCCTGGCCGCACGGGCGCCGACGAGCGCGGCGCTCGCCGACGCCGGCGCCGAGCTCGTGGACGGCGCCTACGGCGTCCTGGCGCAGGAGCAGCCGGCCCCCGGCACCGCGCCGCAGCTCCTCCCCGCACCGCCCGTCGACGAGGGCCCGCACCTGTCCTACGCGTTCCAGTGGTGGGTCTTCGCGGCCGGGGGCTTCGTGGGCTACGGCGTCGTGGCCCGCCGGCACGCGGCCGACCTGCGCGAGGACGCCGAGACCGACCGGCGCGACGAGGAGTTCCCCCGCGACGACGCCGAGGACCCGCCGGCCCCGCGCCGTTCCCCCGCCGAGCGGACCGGCGTGCGGCCGACGCCGACCGGGACGCGGCGCTCCCGGGCGCAGGGCTCCCGCCGCCGCCCGAGCGCCGAGGAGGAGGAGGACGCGCTCGTCGACGCCGCCGAGCGCACCCGCAGCGAGCGGCCCCCGCAGGGCTCGCCCCTCTGACCCGCGGCGGCCTGGCCGGCGCGCCCGAGCCGCGTCAGGCGGGTCCGTCGGCCGGCGCGAGCTGGGTGCGGTGCAGGACGGCGTACGGGCCGTCCTGGGCGAGCAGCTCCTCGTGGCTGCCCGTCTGGACCACGCGCCCGGCGTCGACCACGGCGATCACGTCCGCGCTGCGCACCGTCGACAGCCGGTGGGCGATGACGATGCTCGTGCGCCCCTCCAGGGCCCGCTCGAGGGCGCGCTGCACCGCCGCCTCCGAGCGCGAGTCCAGGTGGGCGGTGGCCTCGTCGAGCACGACGACGTCGGGCGCCTTGAGCAGCAGGCGGGCCAGGGCCACCCGCTGCTTCTCCCCGCCGGAGAGCCGGTGCCCGCGGTCGCCGACCACGGTGTCGAGGCCCTCGGGGAGGTCGCGGACGACGTCGAGGACCTGCGCGTCCTCGAGCGCGGCGACGAGCTCGGCCTCCGTGGCCGAGGGGCGGGCGTAGAGCAGGTTGGCGCGGACCGTGTCGTGGAACATGTGAGCGTCCTGCGTCACGACGCCGACGCGGTCGTGGACCGACGCCAGGCGCGCGTCGCGCACGTCCACGCCGCCGATCCGGACGGCGCCCTCGGTGGCGTCGTACAGGCGCGCGACGAGGGCCGTGATGGTCGTCTTGCCGGCGCCGCTGCGCCCCACGAGCGCGAGCACCTGGCCGGGGGCGACGTGCAGGTCGACGCCGGTGAGCGCGGCCTCCGAGCCGCTGGCGGCCGCCGGGCCCGGCAGCGGGGCGTCCGCGGTGACGCCCTCGAGCGAGCGCAGGCCGTCCCCCGTCCGCGGGTAGGTGAACCCCACCCCGTCGAGGCGGACGTCGAGCGGGCCCGCGGGCAGGTCCACGGCGCCCTCGGCCTCGGCCAGCGGCGAGGGCAGGTCCAGGACCTCGAAGACCCGCTCGAAGCTGACGAGCGCGCTCATCACGTCGACGCGGACGTTGGCGAGGGAGGTGATCGGTCCGTAGAGGCGGGACATCAGCGCGGCGAGCGCCACGACCTCGCCGACCTCCAGCTCGCCGCCGATGGCGAGCAGGCCGCCGGCGCCGTAGACGAGCGCGGTCGCCAGCGACGTGACCGTCGTGAGCGCCGTGAAGAACACGCGGTTCGACATCGCGATCGAGGTGCCGATTCGCCGCACGCGGTCCGCGCTCTCGCGGAACTGGGCGTCCTCCTCCTCCGGGCGCCCGAAGAGCGTGACCAGCAGGGCGCCGGAGACGTTGAACCGCTCGGTCATCCGGTTGCCGAGGTCGGCGTTCAGCTCCATCGAGCGGCGCGTGAGCCCCGACAGCCGTCGGCCGACCCGACGGGCGGGGATCCAGAACATCGGCAGCAGCAGGAGCACCGCGACCAGCAGGACCGGCGCCCGGCTGAGGATGACGCCGCCGGCCAGGACCAGGAGCACGACGTTGGAGACCACCGACTGCAGCGTCGACGTGAACGCCTGCTGCGCCCCGGAGACGTCGGTGTTCAGGCGCGTCACCAGCGCCCCCGTCTGCGCCCGCGTGAAGAAGGACACGGGCTGGCGCTGGACGTGGGCGAACACGGACGTGCGCAGGTCGTAGATCAGCCCCTCCCCGATCCGGGAGGAGTACCAGCGCTGGGCCAGGGTCACGCCGCCCTCGACGAGCGCGAGGACGGCCACGACGCCGGCCAGGACCACGACCGCCCTGCGGTCGCCCGCCACGACGCCGCGGTCGACGACCGCGCCCAGCAGGAGCGGTGTCGCCACCGCCGCGGCCGAGCTGAGCACCACGAGGAGGAGGAAGGCCACGAGCTGGCGGCGGTAGGGCCGCGCGAGGCCGGCGATGCGCTGCCAGGTCTCGCGAGGGACCCCGGCGCGGCGCAGGGACGGGTCGCGCGTGAAGCTCCTCAGCGTCGTCCACGACGCCGCCCCGTGCCCGCTCATCGCCGACGCCCGGGGACGCGCGGTCTGGGCGAGCGGCCGGCCGCCGTCAGGACGCCTCGCGGCGCCGGGTGCTGCCGCCCCGCCCGCGCAGCTCCGTGCCGCTCTCGGTGAGGAGCCGGTGCACGAAGCCGTACGACAGGCCCTCCTCGCCGGCGAGCCGGCGGATGCTGGAGCCCGCGGTGTAGCGGGCCCCCAGCCGCTGCTGGAGCGCAGAGCGCTCGTCGGTGCTCAGCCGACGGCGACCGCCCGTCGCCCGGCCGTCCTCGTGCTCCGACCCGTCCGGGGTGCCTGCCACGACCGACCTCCTGGGACCCTCGTCCGGACGGCCCCGTCGGCCGTCCCCGCCTCCGCGATCATGACCCTCCGCGGAAGCGGCGGCCACCCGGCCCGCGAGGGGCTCGCGGGCGCGCGCACGGACGGGTGACGGCCCCGGCCTCAGGCGAGCTGCACCAGCTCGGCGTAGGAGGGGTTCCACAGGTCCTCGGTGCCGTCGGGCAGCACGACGACGCGCTCGGGCTCGAGCGCCTCGACGGCGCCCTCGTCGTGCGTGACGAGCACCACCGCGCCCGCGTAGCGCTGCAGCGCCGACAGCACCTCCGCCCGGGAGGCTGGGTCGAGGTTGTTCGTGGGCTCGTCCAGGAGCAGCACGTTGGCCGCGGAGACGACGAGCGTGGCCAGGGCCAGGCGCGTCTTCTCCCCGCCGGAGAGCACCGACACGGGCTTGCCGGAGTCGTCCCCGGTGAACAGGAACGAGCCGAGGACGCTGCGCACCTCGGTGTCGCCCAGGTCGGGCGCCGCCGTGCGCATGTTCTCCAGCACCGTGCGCTCGGGGTCCAGGGTCTCGTGCTCCTGCGCGTAGTAGCCGAGGCGCAGGCCGTAGCCGGGGACGACGCGGCCCTCGCCGTCGCTGCTCTCGACCCCGGCGAGCATCCGCAGCAGCGTCGTCTTGCCCGCGCCGTTGAGGCCGAGGATGACGACCCGGCTGCCCCGGTCGATGGCGAGGTCGACGCCGGTGAAGACCTCGAGCGACCCGTAGCTCTTGCTGAGGTTCTCCGCCGTGACCGGCGTGCGCCCGCACGCCGCCGGCTCGGGGAAGCGCAGCTTGGCCACCTTGTCCTGCTGCCGGACGTCCTCCAGCCCGCTGACGAGGCGCTCGGCGCGCTTGGCCATGTTCTGGGCGGCGACGGCCTTGGTGGCCTTCGCCCGCATCTTGTCGGCCTGCGCCATGAGCGTCGAGGCCTTCTTCTCGGCGTTGGCGCGCTCGCGCTGCCGGCGCTTCTCGTCGGTGGCGCGCGCGGCGAGGTAGGCCTTCCACCCCACGTTGTAGACGTCGATGACCGACCGCGTCCCGTCCAGGTGCATGACCTTGTTGACGATCGCCTCGAGCAGCTCCACGTCGTGGCTGATGACCACCAGGCCGCCGGCGTAGCGGGCCAGGTGCTCGCGCAGCCACGAGATCGAGTCGGCGTCGAGGTGGTTGGTCGGCTCGTCCAGGAGCAGCGTCTCGGCCCCGGAGAACAGCACCCGGGCCAGCTCGACCCGGCGCCGCTGCCCGCCGGAGAGGGTCTTCAGGGGCTGGTCGAGCACCCGCGGCGGCAGCGCGAGGTTGGCCGCGATGGTCGCGGCCTCGCTCTCGGCGGTGTAGCCGCCCTGGGCGGTGAAGTCGGCGTCGAGCCGCGCCCAGCGGTTCATCGCCTTCTCGCGCACGGCGTCGTCCTCGCTGGCCATCCCGACCTCGGCCGTCCGCATGCCGGCGACGATGGTGTCCAGGCCGCGGACGGCGAGGATGCGGTCGCGGGCGAGGACCTCCGGGTCCCCCGCGCGCGGGTCCTGCGGCAGGTACCCGACCGGACCGCTGCGGGTGATGGTCCCCCCGGCCGGCTGGGTCTCCCCGGCGAGCGTGCGCGTCAGCGTCGTCTTGCCGGCGCCGTTGCGCCCGACCAGGCCGACGCGGTCGCCCGCGCCGACGCGGAAGGTGGCGCCGCCCAGCAGCAGGCGTGCACCCGCCCGCAGCTCGACGTCCTGTGCAGTGATCACGTGGGGCCCTCCGGGGCGGTGCGCCGTCGCCCGGGTGGGGTGCGGCAGTGGCGTGTGTCGATCGTAGAGAGCGCGGCCCGGGGGTCGGGCCGCGCCGGGCTCGCGTCCGGGCGTCGGGGCGTCCGGGCGTCCGGGCCCTCGTGGCGTCACGAGCGGGCGTCACGAACGGGGGCGCGGCGAGCGGGGCGTCAGGAACGGGGGCGCGGCGAGCGGGGCGTCAGGAGCTGGGGCGCCAGGAGCTGGGGCGCCAGGAGCTGGGGGCGCCAGGAGCTGGGGCCTCGCGAGCCGGGCGTCGCGGGGGCGGGCGTCACGGGTCGGACACCTCCACGCGCAGCGCGCCCACCCGCGGCGCGAGGTCCTCCAGGACCCGGCGCCGCGGGTCTCCCCGCAGCTCCAGCTCCTGCCGAGGCAGGTCCGCGGGCGCAGCGGCCGCGGCCGGCAGCTCGGAGAGCGCCTGGTCGAGCAGCCCGCGGTCGCCCGCGGTGCACAGCAGCGCACCGGGCCGGGCCAGGGCCGCGAGGTGGGGGCCCCAGACCTGCCCGGCCGTCGAGGCGGCGTCGTGGACGAGCCCCGCGGACTGGCCCGCCCGGCGACGGGCGTACCGCTGCTGGGACCAGCCGCCCGCCGCCGTGCGCGACTGCACGTAGGCGGTGCGCACCCGCGAGCCCAGCACGCGCGCGCCCGCGCCGTCGACGTGCACGACCCCGACGACCGCACCGCCGCGCCGCAGGAGCAGCACGGCGGCGACGCGCTCAGCGCTCGCGCGGTCCACGAGCGCGGCGAGGTCGACCTCCTCCCCCGCCGCCGCTCCCCCGGTGAGGTCGAGGCCGACCGAGGACCACCGGGCGCTGGCCCCGTCAGGAGCCCGGACCACCGCCCGGCCGCCCGCCGCCGCGACCGCGACCGGCGGGCCGCCGTGGCGGTCGCCGAAGCGCGCGAGCCAGCCGGGGGCCCGGGCGACCGGCACGAGCGCGGTGCGCGTCGCGCCCGACGGGCCGCCCCCCGCGGCCGGGGCGCCGCCCGCGCCGGGGCCGCTCAGATGTTGAAGCCGAGGGCGCGCAGCTGCTCGCGCCCGTCGTCGGTGATCTTCTCCGGGCCCCACGGCGGCATCCAGACCCAGTTGACGCTGTGCCCGGCCACCACGTCGACCAGGGCCGCCGCCATCTGCTCCTCGATGACGTCGGTCAGCGGGCACGCCGCCGAGGTGAGCGTCATGTCGACGACGACGTGGTTGGCCTCGTCGACGGTGAGCCCGTAGATGAGCCCGAGGTCGACCACGTTGACGCCGAGCTCGGGGTCGACGACGTCCCGCAGCGCCTCCTCGACCTCGGCGACCTCCGCGGGGGAGGGCGCGGTGGCCGCGCCGGACGGCGCGGGCGCCGCCCCGTCGACGGGGGCGGTGACGGGCTGGGTCGTGGTGTCGCTCATGGTGCCTCCCGGGGTGGGTGGTCGTGCTCGGCGGTCGACGTGCGGGGCGCTGTCGTCAGGACGCCGCGACCGCCGTGAGGAAGCGGTCGTAGCCGTTCTCCTCGAGCTCGTCGGCCAGCTCGGGGCCACCGGTCTCGGCGACGCGGCCGGCGACGAAGACGTGGACGACGTCGGGGCGGACGTAGCGCAGGATCCGCGTGTAGTGCGTGATCAGCAGGACGCCGACCTCGCCGCTCGCGCGGACGCGGTTGACGCCGTCCGAGACGATCTTCAGCGCGTCCACGTCGAGGCCGGAGTCGGTCTCGTCGAGGATCGCGAACTTCGGCCCGAGGAGCTCCATCTGGAGGATCTCGTGGCGCTTCTTCTCACCGCCGGAGAAGCCCTCGTTGACGTTGCGCTCGGCGAAGGCCGGGTCCATCTTCAGGTCGGCCATGGCCGTGCGGACGTCCTTGACCCAGTGGCGCAGCGCGGGCGCCTCGCCGTCCAGGGCCGTCTTCGCGGTGCGCAGGAAGTTCGACACCGTGACGCCCGGGACCTCGACGGGGTACTGCATGGCGAGGAAGAGGCCGGCGCGGGCGCGCTCGTCGACGCTCATCGCCAGCACGTCCTGGCCGTCCAGGGTCACGGTCCCGCCGGTGATCGTGTACTTGGGGTGCCCGGCGATGGAGTACGCCAGCGTGGACTTGCCGGAGCCGTTGGGACCCATGATCGCGTGGGTCTGGCCCGACTCGATGGTCAGGTCGACGCCGCGGAGGATCTCCGTCGGCTCGCCGTCGGTCTCGACGCTCACGTGCAGGTCGCGGATCTCGAGGGTGGCCATGTCAGCTCTCCTTGCGGGCGGCGCCGGTGGCGGGCGCGTCCGGGGTCGTGGTGGTCTCGGGGGTGCCGGCGGCGTCGCGCTCGCCGGCGGTGCTGGGGCGGTCCTCCACGTCCACGAGCACGTCGTCGCCGTCGACCGCGACGCGGTAGACGGGGACGGCTCGGGTCGCGGGCAGGCCCGAGGGCTCGCCGGTGCGCAGGTCGAAGCGAGAGCCGTGCAGCCAGCACTCGAGGGCGCAGTCCTCGACGGCGTCCTGCTCGCCCTCGGACAGCAGCACGGACTGGTGGGAGCACTCGTCCGCGAGGGCGTGGTACTCCCCCGCCTCGTCCCGCACGACGACCACCGGGAGCAGCGTCCCGGCGGCGTCGGGGACGTCGACGGCGCGCAGCGAGCCGGGCTCGAGCTCGCCGGAGCCCAGGACGCGGACCAGGCTCACGCCCGACCCGCCAGGACGGGCTCGGCGGCCACGGCGTCCGCCGCGGCGGAGACGCCGACGACCGGCCCGACCGCCAGGTCGAGCTCGGCCTCGATGGCCGCCATGACCCGGTCGGTCACGGCGGGGACGCCGATGCGCTGGACGACGTCGGCGAAGAACCCGCGCACGACCAGGCGCCGGGCGACCTCCTCGGGGATGCCGCGCGAGCGCAGGTAGAACAGCTGCTCGTCGTCGAAGCGCCCCGTGGCGCTGGCGTGGCCGGCGCCCGCGATGTCGCCCGTCTCGATCTCGAGGTTCGGCACCGAGTCGGCCCGGGCGCCCTCGGTCAGCAGCAGGTTGCGGTTGAGCTCGTAGGTCTCCGTGCCCTGGGCCGCGGCCCGGATGAGCACGTCGCCGATCCACACCGTGCGCGCCGTCTCGCCCTGCAGCGCGCCCTTGTAGC
>Ga0210040_10008523_pt1 | contig 12135 bp, 10 predicted proteins | sample CryGeyCG12114_NA_FD_185462 | JGI IMG/M metagenome (GOLD analysis project Ga0210040, IMG submission 185462) | Groundwater microbial communities from aquifer - Crystal Geyser CG19_WC_8/21/14_NA (SPAdes) (version 2) | ecosystem: Environmental > Aquatic > Deep subsurface > Groundwater | place: USA... | reverse complement strand
CCTCCTGCTGGACCACTACGCCCGGCACGGCCGCGACGGCGGGCACCTCGACCGCCGCCTCGTCTCCAACCGCCCCACCGACGACGACCAGCTGAGCACCCGGTCCTGGTACGTCCCGCAGGTCTACCAGCGACCCTGACGGTGGGCGGTCTCCACCGCTCCCCGCATCGTCGCCCCGGCCAACCAACGAGGAAGCGGTCGATGACGCCCCGCCGCAGCAACCTGGTCCTGCTGATCTGCTGCTCCAGCCTCCTGCTCGTCAGCATGGACAACACCATCGTGACCACCGCGTTGCCCGCGATCCGGCGCGACCTGGACGCATCGTTGTCCGGCCTGCAGTGGACGATCGACGCGTACACGCTGACGGTGGCCAGCCTGCTCATGCTCGCCGGCTCCACCGCCGACCGGGTGGGCCGGCGGCGCACCTTCCAGACCGGCCTGGCGACGTTCACGGTGGGCTCGCTGCTGTGCAGCATCGCGCCGGGCCTGGGCTGGCTGGTCGCCGCCCGGGTGGCGCAGGCGGTCGGTGGTTCGATGCTCACGCCCGTGGCGATGTCGATCATCACCAACGTCTTCCCCGACCCCCGTGAGCGGTCCCGGGCCATCGGCCTCTGGGGAGCGACCGTCGGGGTGTCGATGGCGCTGGGCCCGATCGTCGGCGGCACGCTCACCGAGTCGGTCGGCTGGCGGGCCATCTTCCTGGTCAACGTCCCGTTCGGGCTCGCCGGGTTCGTGCTCGCCGCGCTGTTCGTCCCGGAGTCCCGAGCCGAGCGCGCCCGGCGTCCCGACCCGGTCGGTCAGGTGCTGGTCGCGACCACCCTGGCCACGCTCAGCTACGCCATCATCGAGGGGCCGCGGCACGGCTGGGGCTCGCCGGGGATCGTCCTCCTGTTCCTCGCCTCCGGAGTCACCCTGGCCGCCCTGCTCGGCTGGGAGCACCGGCGCCCCGAGCCGTTGCTGGAGCTGCGGTTCTTCCGCAGCCTGCCGTTCAGCACCGCCACCCTGACCGCGGTCACCGGCTTCGGCTCGTTCGCCGCGTTCCTCTTCCTCACCACCCTGTACCTGCAGGACGTCCGGGGGTACAGCGCGCTCGGTGCCGGGCTGTGCATCCTGCCGCTGGCCCTGGCGACGCTGGTGCTCTCCCCCGTCGCCGGCCGCATCATCGGCAGCCGCGGGGTGCGCATCCCGCTGACCGTGGCGGGCACCTGCATGGCGGCCGGCGCCGGCCTGCTCACCGGGATCACCCCCACCACCCCGCTGGCCGCACTGCTGGCCGTGTTCCTGCTGTTCGGCGTCGGCTTCGGCATGCTGAACCCACCGATCACCAACACGGCCGTCTCCGGCATGCCCCGCGCGCAGGCCGGGCTGGCCGCATCCGTCGCCTCGACCAGCCGGCAGGTGGGGGCCTCCCTCGGCGTCGCGGTCACCGGGTCGATCGCCGGTGCGGCCACCGGGCACGTCGGCCGGGGCTTCGCCGCGGCCACCCACCCGGCCTGGTGGCTGCTCTGCGGGTGCTGCGCGTCGATCGTGCCGATGTGCCTGCTGGCCACCGGCAGCCGTGGTCGGGCCTCCGCCCAGCGCGTCGCCGCCCTGTTCGCCGACGGCCCGGGCACCCGGGCGACGGTCCCGGCCCGCTGACCGGTCGAGGCTGGAGTGCAGACCCGGTCAGGTCGACTGCCGCACGACCACCTGTCCCGGCTGGGGTGCGAGCCCGCTGCTGTCGATCCCCAGCGCGGTCCGCGCCGCGACCCGCCCGTGGGTCTGGGCGTCGATGCGGATGGTGGTCAACGCCGGGGTGACCAGCGCGCCGTAGGCCGTCTCGTCGAAACCGATGACGGCGAGGTCACCCGGCACGTCCAGACCCAGGTCCTGGGCGGCGGCCAGGGTGCGCAGGGCGACGTCGTCGCTGAAGCACACCACCGCGGAGACCTCCTGGTGGGCGGCCCGGAACTCGGTGAGCGCGGCGACCGCACCGGCCCGCGACCGCGACACCGGGAGCACCTGCAGCGGCAGCAGGCCCACCTGGCGCACCGCCTCCTGGGCGAAGCGCAACCGCACCTCGGCCAGCGCCGCTCCCTCCTCCGGGAGGGCTGCGGCCAGCCGGGTGTGCCCGCGGTCGGCCAGGTGCCGCACCTGCAGGGCCACGTTCGCGGCCATGCCGCTCACCCAGCCTCCGTCGTCCAACTCGCGCCCGACCAGGTAGTTCTCCGCCAGCCGGAGGACGGCGCGGGGCGCGATGGCGTCCAGGACCTGCTGCAGGTTCTCCGGCGACGGGCGCCCGTGTCGCACCAGGAGCACGTGCCCGTACCGGCCGAGCTCGTCGTCGAGGCCGTCGATGTAGGTGCGGGCGTAGTTGCCGTCCATGCCCGAGTCCACCTGCAGGACGACGAGCCGGGAGGCCCCTTCGCGCAGTGCCCGGGCGATGCCGTGCGGCACGTAGCCCAGCTCCTGGGCGACCCGGCGCACCCGCGCCTTCGTGTCGGCGGAGATCGTCTGGTTGGGCGCGTCGTTGAGCACGAAGCTGACCGTGGACCGGGAGACCCCGCTGGCCGCAGCGACGTCGTTCAGCGTCACCCTGCTCGCGCTCATCACCCTCCCGTCCTCGAGGGGACCCTACCGAGGCGCGGCAGGTGATCCGCCGACGGACCACCCCGACGAGGGTGTGGCGCGGGCCACGACGGTGGTAGCGTGCACTAAATCGGTTTTGCGATGGCCCGCACACCGGGGCTCCGGAACCGATCTCCCCAACTCGACGGCGAGAGGAACCGCACCATGGCCGCACCCAGCCTGCAGGACGGCATCGACAAGGCCGGCTCACCGGTCGCGCTGCTGTGGAAGCCCGGCAGCCCCCCGTTCATGCCCCCGGTGGTGCACGACGAGTACGTCGGCTGGCGTCAGGAGCAGACCGCCTGGCACGAGACGGTGTCGATCTCCGACCTGTCCTTCCACATGTCCGACACCTTCTTCGAGGGCCCGGACGTCACCCGGCTGCTCTCCGCGGTGAGCGCCAACAACTACGCGAAGTTCGCCGTCGGCCAGGCCAAGCAGTTCGTACCGGTGACCAGTCGCGGGCTGATCATCACCGACGGCATCCTGATGCGGAACGGCGAGGACAGCTACAGCCTCACCGGCGCACCCTCGGCGCAGAACTGGGTGAAGTTCCACGCCGAGACCGGCGGCTACGACGTCAGCTTCGAGACCGACCCGGACTCCCGGAACCGCAAGGAGGGCGACCCCCGGCTGTTCCGCTTCCAGATCCAGGGCCCCCTGGCACAGGACCTGGTCGAGCGCGCGTTCGGTGGGCCGTTGCCGGAGACGAAGTTCTTCCACTCCAGCCCGGTCACCCTCGCCGGCGCATCGATCCGGGCACTCCGCCACGGCATGGCCGGCCAGGCCGGGTACGAGTTCATCGGCTCCTTCGCCGACTACGCGCCGGTGAAGGAGGCCCTGATGACCGCCGGGGAGCCGCTCGGGCTGGCCCATGTCGGTGCGATGGCCTACACCACCGCCAACGTGGAGAGCGGGTGGATCCCCTCCCCCATCCCCGCCATCTACACCGACCCCGACCTCGCCGACTACCGACGCTGGCTGCCGCTGTTCGGCATCGAGGGCCAGCGGCCGCTGCACGGCAGCTTCTTCTCCGAGGACATCGAGGACTACTACCTCTCCCCGTTCGAGCTCGGCTACGGCCGGTCCATCTCCTTCGACCACGACTTCATCGGGCGCGACGCCCTCCTGGCGGCCAAGGACCAGGTCTCCCGGCGCAAGGTCACCGTCGTGCTCGACCCCGCCGACGCGCACCGCGTGCTCGGTGACGGGTTCGTGCTCAACCACGCCCGCTACCGCGTCGAGGCCGGCGACCAGGTCGCCGGCATGACCTACCAGGCGGCGTCGCTGGACCCCGCCGGCACCGTCCTGGCCCTCGCGATGGTGGCGGAGCAGTTCGCCGAGCCCGGCACGGCGGTGGAGGTCGTCTGGGGCGAGCACCCGGGCCCCGGCACGGCGCCGGACGCGGAGCTGGACCTGCCCCGCATCCGCGCCACGGTCCAGCCCGCTCCCTACAACGAGCACGCCCGCACCGCGTACCGACGCAACGGCTGAGCTCCCCGCAGCTCGCCTCCGCTGCCGGGCCGCACGTCGCTGCGGCCCGGCAGCGCCCCCCTGCCCTGACCCGCACTCCCCTCCCCCAGAGGAACACCATGAGCACTGCACCTGCAGCCTCGACCGCGGCGATCGTCGCGCTGCTCGAGGACTTCTCCATGGAGATGACCGGCAAGGACGTCGACAAGCTGGCCGAGGCCCGCACGTCCATCCCGGCCGGCACCCGGATCAACGTGACCTTCCTCGGCAACGAGGACCTGCAGCTGCGGCTGGACGCCGCCACCGCGGTCCTCCGGTCCGGTTTCGTCCCCGTCCCGCACATCTCGGCCCGCCGGCTGGCCTCCCAGGCCCAGCTGGAGGAGTACCTCGCCGCGCTGCAGGCCGTGGGCGCGAGCGAGCACGTCTTCGTGGTCGGTGGCGACCCGGCCACACCTGAGGGGCCCTACGAGGACTCCCTGGCGGTCATCCACTCCGGTCTGCTGCAGCAGTACGGCGTCCGGTCGGTCGGCGTGAGCGGGTACCCCGAGGGGCATCCCGGCATCGGCGACCCGGTGCTCTGGCAGGCGATCGACGGGAAGTTCGCCGTACTGAGGGAGCAGCAGCTGCCCGGCAGCATCATCACCCAGTTCGGCTTCGACGTGGCACCGGTGCTCGCCTTCGCGCAGGCCTGCCGCGAACGGGGCATCGACCTGCCGATCCGCGTCGGTGTGCCGGGCCCGGCCGGGGTCAAGCGGCTGCTCGGCTACGCCAAGCGGTTCGGCGTGGGCACCAGCACCTCGATCGCGAAGAAGTACGGCCTGTCGATCACCAACCTCATGGGCACCGCCGGCCCCGACTCGTTCATCCGCGAGCTCGCCGAGGGCCACGACCCGCGCGTGCACGGCGAGCTGAAGCTGCACTTCTACACGTTCGGCGGCCTCAAGGCGACCGCCGACTGGGTGACCGAGTTCCGGAAGAAGGCCTGACCATGACGCTCGTGCAGACCGGCCCCGGGCCGGTTCCCGCGGACCTGCGCAGCCGCAACCACGCCTCGCTCATCGTGCACGGTCAGGACCGCGACGGCATCGTGGCCGCGGTCGCGGCGGTGCTCAGCGGGCACGGCGCCAACATCGTCGCGCTGGACCAGTACTCCGACGACCCGGTCGGCGGGGCCTTCTTCCAGCGGACCGTCTTCACCCTGCCCGACCTCGCCGTGGCCCTCCCCGCCATCCACGCGGACCTGACCACGGCGCTGACCGAGCCGTTCGGGCTGGAGTTCGAGCTGCGCGACATGTCGGTCCCCAAGCGCGTGGCGATCTTCGCCTCGAAGTCCGACCACTGCCTGCTGGACCTGTTGTGGCGGCACCGGCGGGGCGAGCTGCCGGTGACCGTCGCCATGGTCGTGTCCAACCACTCCGACCTGGCCGCGGAGGTGCGCGCCTTCGGGATCCCGTACTTCCACGTCCCGTCGATGGGCCCGGACAAGTCCTCGGCCGAGGCGGAGCACCTCCGGCTGCTGCAGGGCAACGTCGACCTCGTCGTGCTGGCCCGCTACATGCAGATCATCTCGGGCCAGTTCATCCGGGACGTCGGCGTGCCGATCATCAACATCCACCACTCCTTCCTGCCCGCCTTCATCGGCGCCGGTCCGTACGCGAAGGCCAAGGAACGTGGGGTCAAGCTGATCGGCGCGACCGCGCACTACGTGACCGAGGACCTCGACGAGGGCCCGATCATCGAGCAGGACGTCGTCCGGGTGACCCACGCGCAGACCGCCGCCGACCTGCAGCGCCGGGGCGCCGACGTGGAACGGGCCGTCCTGTCCCGCGCCGTGCTGTGGCACGCGGAGGACCGGGTCATCCGGCACGGCAACCACACCATCGTGTTCGCCTGACCGGTGCGCCCCGTGTCTGCCCTCGGTGAGGTGGGCCCGTCCCCGGGCCGGTGCCTGGTGATGGGGGTCCTGAACGTCACCCCGGACTCGTTCTCCGACGGCGGCACCTTCGCCGACCGGGATGCCGCGATCGAGCACGGCGTGGCGATGCACGCCGCCGGCGCGGACTACGTCGACGTCGGCGGGGAGTCCACCCGGCCCGGCGCGGACCGGGTGGACGCCGAGGAGGAGTGCCGCCGGGTGGTGCCCGTCGTCGCCGAGCTGGCCGCGGCCGGGGTGCGGGTAAGCGTGGACACCACCCGGGCCGACGTGGCGGCCGCCGCGCTGGCGGCCGGGGCGACGCTGGTCAACGACGTCAGTGGCGGGCTCGCCGACGAGGGGATGGCCCGGCTGGTCGCCGAGGCCGGGGTGCCGTGGGTGCTCATGCACTGGCGGGGTCACAGCCGGGAGATGTACGCCGCGGCCCGCTACGGCGACGTGGTCACCGAGGTGGGCGCCGAGCTGACCGCTCGGGTGGAGGACGTCGTGGCGGCCGGTGTCGACCCGGCCCAGCTGGTGCTCGACCCGGGGCTGGGGTTCGCCAAGAACGCCGAGCACAACTGGGCGCTGCTGGCCGGACTGGACCGGCTGGTCGCCCTCGGGCTGCCGGTGCTGGTCGGCGCGTCCCGCAAGACGTTCCTGGGCCGGCTGCTGGCCGGCCCCGAGGGGACCGTCCGGCCGGTGGAGGGCCGGGAGGCCGCGACCGTGGCCATCACGGTGCTGGCCGCGCAGGCCGGCGCCTGGGGCGTCCGGGTGCACGACCCCGTCCAGTCCCTGGACGCCATCGCTACCTGGGCGGCCGTGCGGGCCGCCCATCCCCTGCTCGACACGGTGGAGAGGACCTCGTTCCAGTGAGCGCACAGATCATCGACGGCCGGGCAGCGGCGGGGAAGCTCAAGGAGGACCTGGCCGGCGCGGTCAAGCAGCTCCGCGAGGACGGCCTGGGCATCGGCCTGGCGACGGTCATGGTGGGTGCCGAGTTCAGCACCGTCGCCTACGAGCGGCGGCTGCGTCGCCTCGCCGCCGAGCTGGACGTCCCGCAGGTGTCCCGCCGGCTGCCGGTCACCGCCACCCAGGACGAGCTCATCGCCGTCGTGCGGGAGCTCAACGACGACCCCGAGGTGTCCGGGATCCTGCTGTTCCGGCCACTGCCCGGGCACGTCGACGAGTCAGCGGTCTTCCGGGCCATCGCACCGGAGAAGGACATCGAGTCGGTGCACCCGGAGAACGCCGGGCTGCTGGCCCTCGGCGTCCCCCGCTTCGTGCCGTCGACCGCGGCGTCGGTGTTCCACCTGCTCGACACCTGGCTGGACTCGGTGGGTGAGGACCGCGCCGACTTCTACCACCGCTCGCTGATCGTGGTGGTCGGCCGGTCGAACAACGTCGGGAAGCCCTGCGTCTCCCTCGGCTACGCCCGGCAGGCCGCCGTCGAGTCCGTGGACGAGTGGGCCCGGCTGTCCGGTGGCCTCGCCCGGCACACCCGGCAGGCCGACGTGGTCGTCGTCGCCGCCGGACGGGCCGGTCTGGTCACCGCCGAGCACGTCCGGGACGGCGCCGTCGTCCTCGACGTCGGGATCAACGCCCTCCCCGGTGCCGACGGCCAGGTGCACATGGTCGGCGACGTCGACTTCGCGGCGGTCGCCCCGCGGGCCCGGGCGATCACCCCGGTCCCCGGGGGCGTCGGTCCGGTGACCGACGTGTGGCTGCTGAAGAACACGGTGCTGGCCGCCCAGCTCCTCGCCGGCCAGGCGGCATGACCACCGGCCCGCGGCGTGCCGAGGTGCCCGGGACCGGCCTGTCCGGGCAGACCATCGGGAACTTCCTGGACCTGTTGGCGGCCCGGGTCCCGGCGCCGGGGGGCGGCGCGTCCGCCGCTCTGCACGCGGCCCAGGCCGCCGCGCTGCTGGGCATGGTCGCGCGGTACACCACCGGCGAGCGGTACGCGGAGCACGCCGACGTCGTCACGGCCGTCTGCACCGAGGCCGACCGACTGCGGGGGCAGTGCCTGGCCCTGGCCGACGCGGACGCGGACGCGTTCACCGCCGTGGGCGCCGCCTACCGTCTCGCGCGCAGCACGCCGGCGGAGGAGGAGCACCGCCGGGCGGCCGTGGCCGCGGCACTCCTCGGGGCAGCGACCCCGCCGGGCGAGGTCATCCGCGCCGCAGCCGCACTGGTCGCGCTCGGCGAGCGGCTGCTGCCGGTCGCCAACCGCACGGTGCTCACCGACGTCGCCGCAGCGACCGACGCCGCCCGAGCTGCGGCCACGACGGCGCGGCTCAACGTGGAGGTCGACCTCGGCGGCATCCAGGAGGAGACGGCGCGGGCGGGGCTCCTCGCGGTGGTCGCAAGCGTCGACGACGTCGTGCGGCGGTGCGACGCGCTGCACGACGCCGTCCGGGAGGTGCTCCGCGGGTGACCGGCGCAGGCGTGCTCCACTCGCTGGCGGACGTGGAACAGGCGCTGCTCGCCCGCTGGCCGGAGAGCCGGATCGAGCCCTCGTTGCAGCGCACGACGGCGCTGATGGCCACGCTGGGCTCCCCGCAGCGGTCCTTCCCGGTCATCCACGTCACCGGCACGAACGGCAAGACCACCACGGCCCGGGTCATCGACGACCTGCTCCGGGAGGCCGGGCTGCGGGTCGGCCGGTACACCAGCCCGCACCTGCAGACGGTGCGCGAGCGGATCGTCGTCGACGGTGAGCCCCTGGACGCAGAGCGCTTCGTGGCCGCCCACCAGCGCATCGCGGCCGCGGTCGCCGAGGTCGACGCGTCCTCCCCGGTCCCGCTGTCGTTCTTCGAGGTGGTCACCGCGATGGCCTACGTGACCTTCGCCGACCTGGCCGTCGACGTCGCCGTGGTCGAGGTGGGACTGGGCGGCACCTGGGACGCCACCAACGTGGCCGACGGAGAGGTCGCGGTCATCACGCCGATCGGGCTGGACCACGTGGAGCTGCTGGGCCCCGACGAGGTCAGCATCGCCCGGGAGAAGGCCGGGATCATCAAGCCGGGCGCGGTGGCGGTGCTCGCCGGGCAGACCCCGGCGGTGGACGAGGTGCTGACCCGCCGTGCGCAGGACGTGCACGCGAGCGTCGTCCACGTCGGCGGGGACGTGCAGGTGGTCTGGCGGGCGGCTCAGCCGCACGGCCAGCGGCTCGGCCTGCGCGGAGCCTCGCCGCAGTACCAGGACCTGGCCGTGTACCTGCCCCTGCTCGGGCGGCACCAGGCGGAGAACGCGCTGACGGCGCTCGCCGCGGTGGAGGCCTTCCTCGGGCCCCGCGGCCGCCTGCCCAGCCCCGAGGCGGTCCGGCGTGCGCTCGCTCAGGTCCGCTCCCCCGGGCGGTTGGAGACGCTTCGCACGGATCCGCACGTGCTGGTCGACGCCTCGCACAACCCCGCCGGGATGGCGGTCAGCACCGCCGCCCTGCGCGAGGCGTTCCCGGCCACGGAGTTCATCGGCGTCGTCGCCGTCCTGGCGGACAAGGACGTCGCCGGGATGCTGGCCAGCCTCTCCGACCTGGTGGCCGAGGTCGTGGTCACCGGGAACGGCTCACCGCGGTGCCTCCCCCCTGCCGACCTGGCGGACGTGGCAGCGAAGACGCTCGGCCGGAGGCGGGTCAGCGTGGTCCCCGACCTCCCGGGAGCGCTCGAGCTGGCCGTGCAGCGCGCGACGACCTCCCCGGGGCGCGCCGCCGTCCTGGTGACCGGCAGCGTGGTCACCGCCGGCGAGGCACGGGCCCTCCTGACATGAGCCCTGCCCGCCGCACGCGGTCCGGTGCGTGCCGGGTCCGGGCGCGACAGGCAGGCTGAGCACCATGTCCGCACCGCCGGCCCAGGCGCGCTTCGACGACCTGACCACCGGCACGGCGCTGGTCTTCCCGCCGCCGCGCCGGGTGCTGACCACGCGGCGTCCGGACGAGGTGCCGGCGGTGCTGGCCGCGGTCGAGCGGGCGGCCGCCGCGGGCCACTGGGCGTACGGGTTCCTCGCCTACGAGGCGGCCTCCGGGCTGGACCCGGGACTGGTGACCCCCCGACCCGACCCCGACGGCGTCCCGCTGGTGTGGTTCGGGGTCGGTGACCCACCCGCCGCGGCCGACCCGGTCCGTGCTCCGGGGAGGTCCGGCGACCACCGCTGGTCGCCGGACTGGACCGCCGGTCAGCACGCCTCCGCGGTGGCCGCGGTGCGGGAGCAGATCGCCGCCGGCGAGACCTACCAGTGCAACCTCACCGACCGGCTGCGGGCCGAGCGGGTGACCGACCCCGAGGCCCTGTACGCGGACCTGGCACTCGCCCAGCGCGGCGCCCACAACGCCTACCTGGACACCGGCCGGTTCGCGATCGCCAGCGCCAGCCCGGAGCTGTTCTTCCAGTGGCGCGGGAACGAGCTGAGCACCCGGCCCATGAAGGGCACTGCGCCGCGCGGCGCCACGGCCGAGGAGGACCGGGCCCGCGCGTCCGCGCTGCGCGGGTCCGCCAAGGAACAGGCCGAGAACCTGATGATCGTCGACCTGCTGCGCAACGACCTCGGCCGGCTCGCGGAGCCCGGATCGGTCCGGGTGCCGGCGTTGTTCCAGCTCGAGCCGTACCCGACGGTCTGGCAGCTGACCTCCGAGGTCACGGCCCGGGTCGGCGCGGACGTCGGGCTGGTCGACGTGTTCCGCGCCCTCTTCCCCTGCGGCTCGGTGACCGGGGCGCCCAAGCACCGCACCATGCAGCTGATCGAACAGCTCGAGCCGACGCCGCGCGGGGTGTACTGCGGCGCGATCGGCTTCGTCGCGCCACCGGCGGCCCCGGTCCGGGCCCGTTTCAGCGTGGCCATCCGCACCGCCGTCGTGGACCGCGCGACCGGTCGCGCCGTCTACGGCGCCGGGGGCGGCATCACCTGGGACTCCGACGCCGCCGCCGAGCGGGCCGAGCTGCTCACCAAGGCGGCGATCCTGGGCGGCCGGGACCATCCGGGGGAGGCTGGGCACCCTCCTCCGGATGGTCCCGGGGCCCGGCGGATCAGTCCTGGCGGTACCCGGCCCGGGCGAACTCGTTGAACGGGCAGGGCTGGATGGTCGCCCGGATGCGCGGGAAGCCGAGGTCGGCGTCGGGCGCGGTGTCCCCGCCCGGGTGGTTGCCCCAGGTGACCGTCACCCGGGTGCCCGGCTCGGCCGCCTCCGCCGAGACGAGGGCGAGGCTCAGCATCGTCCCGTAGGGGTCGTTGAAGGCCGTGTACTCGGTGGTGCCGACCAGCGTGCCGTCGAGCTCGATGCGCTGCTTCGCCAGCGTGTTGACCGGGCCGTGGTCCGCGCCGAGGGCCTGGGCGACGTCGTCGGCGTCCATCACCACGGTCACCTTGTGCCGCCGCGGGGCGTCCTGGAGCGCCTGCAGCGCGTCACGGCCGTGGAAGTCGTGGCGAAAGGAGATCGAGCGGTGGTAGTCCAGCTCGAACGGCGTCACGTAGTAGTCGGCGATGTCCGCGGAGTAGAAGCTGCCGTTGAGCGGCTGCATGCCGTCCGGGGTGTGCAGCGGCAGCCACGACCGGTAGGCGCGCAGCGCCTCGGTGTCGTCGTAGATGGCCGGCACCGGGGCCGGCACCCAGCCACCCTCGGCCTGGGCCGTGGGATAGGCCACCGAACCGACCTGCTCCAGCCCGAACTGCTGCCCTGCCTCGAGGAACGCCGCCTTCACCGGCGCGTGGTCGGCGTGGTTCCCGATGAACTCGTAGCCGGGCTGGCCGGCCATCCCGTGCCGGAGGGCGCGGAAGGTCTTCCCGGCGAGGGTGACGTGCGAGGTGTGGAAGAACTTCGTCACCGGCAACGGGCCGCCGAAGGCGGCCTCGACCAACTGCTGGGCGAGCGGGCCCTGGATCTGGTAGCGGAAGAACGGCGGGACGTGCGACGGGTCGCGGGAGCAGTCGGGGTCGCTGACCAGCTCGACGTCGTACCCGCCCTGCTGCGCCTGGTAGGTGACCCAGTTCTGCGCGGTCGGCCGACCGGTCAGCACGTAGTCCTGCTCGCCCCGCCGGAGCAGGATGCCGTCGCCGATCAGGAAGCCGTCCTCGTTGACCGCCACGAACTGCTTGGCCTGGTCGACGGCCGTCTTGACGTAGTCGTTGGTGCTGAGCTCGCTGAGCATCCG
>Ga0210040_10008522_pt1 | contig 12138 bp, 14 predicted proteins | sample CryGeyCG12114_NA_FD_185462 | JGI IMG/M metagenome (GOLD analysis project Ga0210040, IMG submission 185462) | Groundwater microbial communities from aquifer - Crystal Geyser CG19_WC_8/21/14_NA (SPAdes) (version 2) | ecosystem: Environmental > Aquatic > Deep subsurface > Groundwater | place: USA... | reverse complement strand
ACTGGCCGTGCAGAAGGGCAACGACACCTACTCGACCAGCGACAAGGCGAACATCACTGCCGAGCAGGATGCGCTCGCGGCGCAGATCACCAACATTCTCGCGAACACCAAGTTCAACGGCCAGAATCTGCTCGACGGCACCGCCGGTGCAAATGGCGACGGCGACGTGATCATCCAGGCAGGCGCCAATGTAGGCGACGCGATCACGATGACCCTGGGCGACCTGACCACAGACGCGGAGATCGGCGGCGTCGTCAACGGCGGCACGTCCGTCACAGGCGCGGCGCTGGCCGATTACGACAAGGCGATTGCCAAGGTCGCAAACACCCGTGCCGACATGGGTGCCGTGCAGAACCGGTTGCAGTCGGCGGTCAACAACCTGACCAGCAACACCACCAATCTGTCGGACGCGCGCAGCCGCATCGAAGATACGGATTTCTCGGCCGAGTCGACTGCGCTCGCCAAGGCACAGATCCTCAACCAGGCGTCCACCGCGATGCTCGCGCAAGCGAACCAGTCGCAGCAGAGCGTGCTCAAGCTTCTCGGGCAGTAACGGGCTCGAGGCTCCCCGGCTTCTGGCCCCCAACTCTGTGAAGCTGGGGCCGACCGGGGTTCGCGTCTCGCGGGCCCATGTCGAACGGCGAACCTGGCGGTGCTTCGCGCACTGCCAGGTCGTTGCCGTTGGGGTCGCTCCGGCGCGCGCTCGTCGGCGACGCCGACGTAATCAGGACCCTGGGCGGCCGTCCGGCGCCGAAGGGGGTACCGGCACCAGTTCGTACAGGTCGATGTCCGCGCCGCGGCCCGCATGCGCCAGGACCAATCGCCAGCGGAACGGGGCGACGCGCGTTACCAATCCCACCAGGTCCCGCGCCGGATCGGCGCCATAAGGCTTGCCGCCCTTCTCCCCCGCTACACGCATGGTCCCCAGGAACACGAGGTTCGTCGCGGTATCGGAGTACACATAGCCTTCGGGAAGCGTGGATCCGGTCTGCTTGGTGAAGGCAAGTCGGTCATCCGCCGCGTCCACATAACAGAAATCCGACGGAAAGGTCCGGAACCGGGCGGCGCCGCCCAGGCGAACAAGCCGGCAGCGATAGGACCCGGGTGGCAATTGCGGCAGCGGCGCGGCGATCGCCGGGTCGAGCAGCGGCCCTTCCGCCCGGATTGCCTTTGCCAGTCGGGCCGGCAGCGCGGCGCGTGCCTGGGCGAATCGCTGGGGCAGATCGGCAAGCCGCGCTTGATCGGCGGGCGAGGCAAACGATCGCCAGCCTGTGACCGGCGGAACGGGAGCTTCGGCGGCGGCGACCGGGACGGAAGATGGCGTCACGGGCCGCCCTGCGTCAGCCGCGCATCCGGCCAGCAGCAACATGGCGGTCGCGCCGGTGATGGTGGTCCGCAACATCGATCTCCTCCGTCCGCGCCGACACTCGGGTTGCCGGCGTGTACAGGGTCCGTGTGCCTTGATGGTTAACGAAACGTAAACGCCGCGCCCGGAGGATGTCCGGACGCGGCGATTGGCAGTGCAGGGGCGACGGGCCGAGCGCAGTGGCCCGGCCAGGCCGTCAAATCTGTTTCTGAAGCGCTTTCTTCAGCTTGGCATGGGCGGCAGCCTTGATCTGGCATACCCGGGCAGCGCCAATGCCGAACACCTGGCCGATTTCCTCCAGGTTCATTTCCTCCACGTGATAAAGCTGGATCACCTGGGCCTCCCGCTCGGGCAGCGCGCTGATCGCTGCGATGAGGGCCTGGCGCAGGTCGCCCTCGGCCAGCTGCGCAAAGGCATCGGGGGTGTCGTCGGCAAACCAGGGCAGGTCGTCCTGGTAGACCTCGTCGATGGAGTCGAAGCGAACCGCTTCGGCAGTGACATAGTCGGTGCGCAGCTTGTCAATGCTGACGCCCAGCCGTTCGGCAAGCGCCGCTTCGGTGGGCGCGCGGCCGGTCTTGCCGGTCAGCTCTGCCAAGGCCTTGTGGTATTCCTTGCGTCGACGCATCGCGCCCCGGGTCGTGGTCGCCTGCCGGCGCAGTTCGTCGATCATCGCACCGCGTACGCGGGTCGCCGCGTACTGGTTGAAGGTAACCTGGCCGCGATCCTCGAATCCGGCAGCGGCCTCGACCAGTGTAACCAGGCCGACCTGCACCAGATCTTCGACGTCGACCAGCGTGCTCATCGAGCCGTGGACGTGCCAGGCGATGCGGCGCACCAATGGCAGGTGCTGGCGGATCAGCGCTTCGCCTTCGCCGCGCGGGCGCTGGCGGGGCGAATAGGTGAGGGGTGCCGCGGTCGCAGCCGGCATCGCTGCGGGCAGCTCGGCCGGCAAGTCGGCTGGCACATCGGCCGGCACTGGCGCGGGCCGGGCGCTCGTGAACGCCTGGTAGGAATGCATCACACTCATGCGGGGAGAGCTCCCGGGGCGCCGATCACCGCCACGACCTCAACCGCCTTCTCTTCGGGAACCTCGAAGAAGGACAGAACGGGCGTGTCGGGCAGGCAGGTTCGGACAAGTTTACGGATGGCCATCCGGCACGCAGGCTGGACAACAAGGGCGAAGGGCTTGGCTTCCGCGATCAGCGGCTGCGCGGCAGCCTGAAGCGCGTCGACGATGCGGCGGCCAAGGTCGGGTTCGATCACGTGGCGGCGCGACGGGTCGGCGCGCATCGCCTGGCCGAGCAGCCCCTCGAGCTGGCCTTCCAGCGTCATCACGCGCAGCGGCTCGCGCACGCCGCATAGCTTCTGGATGATGAGCGCGCCGAGATCGGGGCGGATCAGTTCGATGATCTCGTCGGGATCCTGCGTCCGCTGCGCCGCAACCGCGATGGACGAGGCGATACGGCGGAACTCTTTCAGCGGAATGTTCTCGGCGAGCAGGCCCTTCAGCACCTGGGTCAGCGCGGTCAGCGGCAGTGGGTTGGGAGTCAGCGAGGCGACAAGCTGGCCGGCGCGCTCCTTCAGTCCGTCGAGCAGCGACTGGACCTCGTCCGGGCCGAGCAGGTCGGCGGCGTTGGAGCCGAGCAGGTGGTTGAGGTGGGTCGCGATCACCGTGCCGGGATCGACTACCAGGAAGCCCATGCCGGTCGCAGCGTCCGCATCGCCCTTGGCGATCCAGGTCGCTTCCAGGCCAAAGGTCGGGTCCTTGGCCTTCTTGCCCTGCAGCGACCCATATGCCTGGCCGGTGTCGAGCGCGAGCATGTCGTCGGGCGACACCTGGTCCTCGCCGACGACAACGCCGTTGACCAGGATGCGGTAGGTGAAAGGGGCAAGGTTGATGTCGTCGCGGACGCGAGCTTGGGGCACAACAAAGCCCAGGTCCTTGGACAGCTGGCGGCGGACGCCGGTGATGCGGCCCATCAAGGGCGCCCCGCGGCGTTCATCGGCAAGCGGCACCAGGCCATAGCCGATGTCGATGTTGACCTGCATCGCGTCGGTGACCTCGTCCCAACCGATGCGGCTGTGGTCGACGGGCTCAACGGTGACGGGTTCGGGCGGCGGGGGGCGCTTTTCGACCTGGCGCAGTTTGAAGGCAGCGAAGCCGGCAAGCGCGGCGGCGGGCAGGATCACGAAATGCGGCATGCCCGGCAGCACGCCCAGCAGACCCAGGATACCGGCAACCGGCGTCCAGGTGCGCGACGCCCCGAACTGCGAGCCGATCTGGCCGGCGAGATCGTGCTCCGAATTGACGCGGGTGACGATCGCGGCGGCGGCGATCGAGAGCATCAGGCTCGGCAACTGCGCCACCAGAGCATCGCCGATCGCGAGCAGGATATAGTTGTGCGCGGCCTCGCTGATCGACAGGCCGTGGCTGACCGGGCCGAGGATCAAGCCGCCAATGATGTTCGCGGCAAGGATCAGCAGTGCGGCAACCGCGTCGCCCTTCACGAACTTGGACGAACCGTCCATCGAGCCGTAAAAATCGGCTTCGGTGGAAACCTCGACACGGCGCTTCTTGGCGTCGTCGGGCGTGATAAGGCCGGCGTTCAGGTCGGCGTCGATCGCCATCTGCTTGCCCGGCAAGGCGTCCAGGGTAAAGCGCGCCGACACCTCGGACACGCGGCCCGCGCCCTTGGTCACGACGATCAGGTTGATGATCATCAGGATCGCGAAAACGAAGATGCCGACAACATAGTCGCCGCCGATCAGGAACGTCCCGAACGCCTCGATGACGTGGCCCGCCGCGCTTTCGCCCTGGTGGCCGTGCACCAGCACCACGCGGGTGGAGGCGACGTTGAGGCCGAGGCGGAACAGCGTCGCGAACAGCAGCACGGTCGGGAAGGCTGAGAAGTCGAGCGGCTTCTGCGCGTTCAATGCGACCATCAGCACCGCAAGGCTGATCGCGATGTTGGCGATAAAGAACACGTCGAGCAGCGCCGCCGGGATCGGCACAACCATGACCAGCACGAGCAGCAGGATGGCGGCGGGCAGCGCGGACGCGCGGGCGTTGATGAAGCGCTTCATGGCTTCAGGCCCCCAGGTTCGCGAGCATCATGTAGGCGAGCCGAGCAGTGTTGGGCGTCGGACGCATCAGGCTGGCCGTCTGCACGCCGTTGCCGCCGCGACCGCTGATCGTCGTGCGCGCCCAGGCGAGCGCGTCCGTCGCGCTTTCACCGTTGCCCGTCACCACGGTGTTGCCGTCCCCGGCATCCAGCGCCTGCGCGGCGTATTGAATGTCGGAGCTGGCGCTCGCCGCACCCGCGCCGAGCTTGTCGGCGAAACGCTGATAAATGGCAGAGAGCGAGCGGGGCGAGCCGTCACGTTCGAAGAAGACGTTGCGATTGGCGGACGCGGCCTGCGGGAACAGCGATGCGCCGGTCGCACCGGGGCTGCGCTGCATGGTGGTCAGGAACTTGCGCGCGCCGGCAGCGCCCAGGAAGTGCGCCATATAGAGGTCGGTTCCGGTCGCCTCGCGCCCGGTGGCAGCCTCCAGAATGTCCTTATTATCCGATGCGTGCTCCGCCGCCATCAGGCTGGCGACGTTCGGATCGTTGCGCAGCTGCAGGATCGCCTGGCGCGTGGCGGGATCACCAACGCTGAGGCGGCCGGAGGCGGAATGGCCGATGCTGTCGGCGGCCCAGCCCAGGCCGTGTTCGGCGCCATGTTTCTTGACGACCGCAAGCCAGCTTTGCTCGATAAATTGATACAGGCCGGACGCGGACGAGGTGCCCGCCCGGGCGCCGGCGTTGAGGCCGCTTTCCAGCTTGGCCTGGCCCAGCAGGTAATCGAAGTCGATCCCGGTCCGCTGCGCAGCTTGCGCGATGGCGGACTGGAGGCGGCCGGCAGAGATGGCGTTGACGGTCATGACCCCCGCATCACAGCAAGGGACGTGCCAATTTCACGTGGGCAGGAAAAGTCAGCTTTGGCGAGCGTGCTTTATCGGCCTTTGCTCCTGCTGATGCAGGAGCGCGCGATGTCAGGCGTAGGCGCGCAGAACCGGCGTGTTGCCGCCGATGCCGGCCTGACCGGTCAGCGTTTGCAGGCGGCGGCGAACATTTGCCGCCATCAGGTTGACGTAGATACGGCAGGTCTCGTTCAGCCGGTTCGCCTCATCGGCAAGCTCGCGCAGCTCAGGGCCGGCCGGGCCGGTGCCGAGATTCGCAACCTCTTCGATCGCCGCCAGCTTCTGGTGGGTCGCCCGCTCCAGGCCGACGACGTCGTTGATCTTCAGTGCCGCAATCTCGGCATGGAGCGCGTCAATCACGCGGATCAGGGCATCACGCCTGGTCATTCTTCATCCACTCGAGCTTGTAGGCGATCAGACGGTCGGCGATGGTGATCGGCAGGATGGGGAACTTGCCATCCGCGATGGCCTTCTTGACCTTGGCGACGCGGTCGCTGTCGACCGGCGGAGAGGCGCTGAGCGTGCCTGCGGTCCCCGTCAGCGCGGCCGTGTCGACGCTGGCCGAGGCCGCCCGGGCGGTGCCGGAGGCCGCCGCCACGGGCGCGGTTGGCGCGACGCGCGCCACCGCCATTGTTCTAGCCGTTGCTGCCTTTGCCCCGATCGGATCGACCATCGCTGCACCTGTTTCCCACTGTCACGACCCTAAACGGCCGTTTGCGGGCAGGCTTTAGCGAGAAAATATCAGCTGCCCCAGCCCGGCAGGGTCGCACGGCCGCCTTCGAGGGCGACGGCCTGCACCGGACCCTTGGTGTCGTCGACCTTGACCATGAATCGTCCGCCCGGCGCCGCGTCGCCCATGGCCACGCCGTCGCGCGTGATGGCAAAGCCGTCCGCGCCCGCTTCGATGGTAACAGGATCGCCGCGCTTGATCACGGGCGCGGCCTTTACCGGCGCGGCGGCAACGGCGGCAGCCGCCCTTGCCGGGGCGGCAGGAGTTTGCCGGATGACCGGCACGAACAAGCGCCAATTGGGGCCGGAACAACTCACCACCACGGCGTCATGCGCGTCCGTTCGCCAGGACAGCGCCACGGTCGGGCATTGTGCCAGGCGCAGCCGGGGATCCACCGTCGCCCGCGCGCCGCCCTCAGCACCGATCGGCTGGCCGGTGAACGCCGATACCGCGCCGTCGAGCCCGGCGGTGCTTTGAAACGCGGCGGCGGCAAGCAGGAACAGCATCATTTCACGGAACTCCGAACGGGGTCGCCGGCAAAGGCGAAGGTGACCAGCCCGGCGCGGCCCCCCGGCCGCACGCTGGTCATGATGGAAAGGCGGTCCGCACGCACCAAGGGCGCGAGCGCGGCGGCAATGGCGCGAGCGCGGTCGGCGGCCAGCACAGCACCGCTGCCCGTGGCCGGATCGACATCAACAGAGCTGCCGTCAGCCGAGCCGGTGATGCTCAGCGTCACCCGCGGATCGCGGGCGGCATCGCGCGCCCAGGCCACAAGCTCCGCCGTGGAGGCAGGTGTTGCCGACCCAGGCGCAAAGGCAACGGTCATCGCGGCGACGGGCATCGCGGGTTCGGCTGCCTGCGTTGCATCGCCGAAACCGTCGCGAAGACCACGGGCAAGCTCAGCACGATCGATGCGCGATGCGTTGATGAGCACCAGGAACCCGACCAGCAACAGGGCAAGGTCAGCCAGCGTCACCAGCCACAGCGCCTTGGGCGGCGCATAGGGCGGAAATTCTGCGTCGAGATCGCTCACGCGGCGATCTCGGTCACGGCGCGCGCCACGACGGGCCGCGGCGCTTCCTGCACCGCCAGCGCGAGCAGGGGAGCCTCCAGACGGGTGCGCTCAAAAGCTTCCGCGCGTGCGCGAGTGCGCAGGCGGATCGCGACCGGCTGGGCGAGTAGGTTGGCGATCAGCGCGCCATAAAGAGTGGCGAGCAGTGCCACGGCCATTGCGCCGCCGATCGCGGTCGGATCGGTCATTGTCGCGAACATGCCGGCAAGGCCAACCAGCGTTCCGACCATGCCCATCGCCGGTGCAGCCTCCGCCGCGCCCGACCAGACGTCCGCGGCGGCGCAATGGCGTTCGATCCGGGCACGTCGCGCGTGGCGGACGAGCTCGGCCACCGAATCTGGTTCGGCGCCGTCGACAATGGCGGCCACCGCTGCTGCCACGTCACGGTCGGCGATCACGGTGCGGTCCAGCGCCATGGTGCCATGCCGGCGCGCGATGCGGGTGAGGGCCGACACTTGTTTCAGCAGCGGGTCGGCGCTGAACCGGGGGCGGGGCAGCACCCGCAATGCCGACACCGCGCGGCCGACATCCGCCAGCGGGTGGCGCAGCAAGGTCGCAAGCAGCGTACCCCCTGCGACAATGGCGAGCGCGAGCGGATCAAGGAACGTCGAGGGCGTCATACGCGAGATGATTGAGCAAGGGACGTGCCAAGCGGTGTGCGCCCTCTCGCTTTGCCTTCGGTCCGGCTCTCCGGCGCAGGTTGAAACTTGCGGACGGACGCCGTGATGCCGGCAACGGACCGAAAGACGCGGCCGATCACCGGCACCCTTCTTGCCGGCAACCGGCAACCCCTTGCCGTTCCCTCCTGCCGCCACATGGAAACGCGAGCAGCGCAGGCAGTTGGCACGGTGATTGCGAGAGGCCGGCTGCGCAATGGAGCGTGAGGAGGACGGCTATGGCAGCCGAGAGCTTGTTCGGGGTTCATGGAGCAGCGCTGGAGGTGCGTTCGCAGCGCATGGGGCTGCTCGCGTCGAACATCGCCAACGCGTCCACCCCGGGCTTCAAGGCCAAGGATGTCGACTTCCGCACCGCGCTCGCCAGCGTGGAAGGGCAGGGCGCCGACGCCTTCGCCAAGGCGGTGCAGTTCCGCGTGCCCAGCCAGCCGACGATGGACGGCAACACGGTGGAATTGAACCAGGAACAGACCGCGTTCGCCGAGAACGCGGTGCAGTATCAAACGACCCTGTCGTTCCTGAACGGCCGCATTGGCCAGATCACCCGCGCGCTGAAGGGGGAGTAAGATGGCCAGCAGCCAACCGATGACGATCTTCCAGGTGGCAGGCCGCGCCATGTCGGCGCAGCTCGTCCGCATGAACACCACCGCGTCGAACCTTGCCAATGCGGGCGGCGTCGCGGGGTCGGAGGCGGCGGCCTACAAGACCATGAAGCCGGTGTTCCGCACCTCCTTCGACCAGGCAACGGGGCTTGCCACGGTGGACGTGGAAAAGGTGGTCACCGCAGGCGAGGCGCCGACCAAGCGGTACGACCCGAACAATCCGATGGCGGACAAGGACGGCAACGTCTTTGACGCGGCCGTCGACGAAACGCGGGAGCTGGTCGACATGATGGAGACCGCCCGCACCTACCAGAACAATGTGGAAGTGATGCAGACTGCCAAGCAGCTCATCGTCGACACGCTCAAGATGGGCCGCTGATCATGGCAACGACTTTCGATAGCACGCTGAGTTCGCTCGGCATGACGCGCACCGGCCAGACGGCTGCGAACACGGCGGCGACGTCGAACAAGACCACGCTCGACCAGTCAGACTTCCTGGCGCTGATGACCGCGCAGCTGAAGAACCAGGACCCGTTCAACCCGGTCGACAACACCCAGATGATTGCGCAGATGGCGCAGTTCTCGTCCGTCGCCGGCATCTCGCAGATGAACACGACGCTGTCGGGGATCGCGACCAAGCTGGGCGCGACGTCGACCACGGACGCGATGGCCTATGTCGGCAAGACGGTCCTGACGGAGGGCGGCACCGCTTATCCGCGCTCGACCGGCGGCATTGCTGGTGCGGTCGAGCTGGAAGGCGACGCGACCGACGTCACCGTGCGGATCACCGATCCGTCCGGCAACCTCGTCAAGACCGTGTCGCTCGGCGCGCAAAAGGCGGGCACCGCCACCTACGACTGGGACGGCAAGACCGATGGCGGCGAACAGGCCGGCGCGGGCCCGTTCGGCGTCGCCGTACAGGCGGCGAGCAACGGCAAGACCGTCGCCAGCCACGGGCTGGTCTGGGCGCCCGTTGAATCCGTGTCGCTGCCCGCATCGGGCGAACCCACCCTTCAGGTCACCGGCCTTGGCGCCGTGGCCGTCAACGCCGTCCGGTCGGCCGGCTGATCCCCGTTTCAGGAGTTAACACCCATGTCTTTCTACACCTCGCTGTCCGGCCTGCAGGCTTCCCAGACCGACATGTCGGTCATCAGCCACAACCTGGCGAACGTCGCGACCACCGGCTTCAAGAAGAGCCGCACCGACTTCGCCGACGTGATCGCGTCGAACCTGGCCGTGGACCCCACCAAGATGGTCGGGTCGGGCGTCGTGGTGAAGGGCAACCGTCAGCAGTTCGGTGAAGGCAACCTGACCACCACCTCCTCCGCGCTCGACCTGGCGGTTTCGGGCGACGGCTTTTTTGCCGTGAAAACCGGCGGCGGGACGGGCAACATCGCCTACACCCGCAACGGCGCGTTCCAGCTCGATCCACAACGCAACATCACCGACGCGCAGGGATCGCTGCTGCAGGTCTATCCGGTCGACGCGGACGGCAACGCCACCGCGGTCGGCGCCGACGGCCTGACCAGCGTCAAGCTGCCCGAAACCAGCGGTGCTCCCGTGGCGACCACGTCCGTGACGTTGGGCGTCAACCTGTCGTCCAGCTCGGCCGTGCCGGCCAAGGCCTTCGACCGGACCCTTCCGGCTACCTTTAACAATTCCACCGCGACCACCGTGTACGACGCGAGCGGCAACGCGCAGACGATGACCAGCTATTACGTGCGGACAAAGGCAGCGACGGACGCCGATCCGACCAGCACCTGGGCCGTGTACAGCTATGTCGGCGACCAGCAGATGCAGGTTGGCGGGTCCAAGGAGCCGGTAACGCTGACCTTCAACGGCGCTGGCCAGATGACCTCGCCGACGGGCGTGACCAAGTTCGACAGCTTCGTGGCGGCCGGCAGCGCCGCGGGCCAGTCGATCAACCTGGACCTGTCCAGCTCGACCCAATTGTCTTCGGCCTTTGCCGTCGCGTCGCGCAGCCAGGACGGCAAGGCGGCGGGCCAGTTGTCGGGCGTTTCTGTCGACAAGGACGGCATCGTCAGCGCCAACTTCTCCAACGGCGACACTGCCAAGCTTGGCAAGGTGGCACTCGCCAACTTCACCGATCCGGCCGGCCTGAAGCAGATGGGGAACAGCTATTGGTCGCCCAGCGGCATTTCCGGCCAGGCAAAGTTCGGCGCGTCCAACGAGAATGGCTTTGGCAACCTGATGAGCGGGACGCTGGAAGGCTCCAACGTCGACATCACGGAAGAGCTGGTGGCGCTGATCGCGGCGCAGCGCAATTTCCAGGCGAACGCCAAGGCGCTCGATACGCAAAGCCAGATCTCGCAGACCATCTTCAATATCCGCAACTGATCGAAGGGAGCGGAGCCGGGTAGATGGATAAGCTGGTTTATACCGCGGCGACGGGCCTGCGCGCGCACATGGCGGCGCAGGCGGCGATCGCGAACAACATGGCGAACTCCTCCACCATCGGCTTTCGCGCCGACCGGGTGGTGTTCGACCGGATCGAGCTGAAGGGCGGCGGTTCGCAGCTGGAGGCGCGCGCGCCGACCAGCGAGGAAGTCACCGACGCGGATCGTTCGCCCGGCGCCATCCAGACCACCGGCCGTCCGCTCGACGTCGCCATGAAGGGCAACGACACCTGGCTCGCCGTGCAGTCGGCCGACGGATCGGAAGCCTATACCCGGCGCGGCGACCTGGAAGTGTCGCCCTCGGGCGTGTTGCAGACGGGCGATGGCTTTATCGTCCAGGGCAGCTCGGGGCCGATCAGCCTGCCCCCCTATAAGTCGCTGTCGATCGCGGGCGATGGGTCGATCTCCATCGTGCCCGCCGCCGGCGGCGAACCGCAGGTCGTGGACAAGCTGAAGCTCGTGTCGACCAAGGGCACCGACACGGTGAAGGGCCTCGACAACCTGCTCAAGGTTCGTGGCGGCGGTTCTCTGCCCGAAGACATGGACGCGGGCGTCAGCGCGGGCGCGCTGGAAAGCTCCAACGTCAACATGACCCAGGCGTTGGTCGACATGATCGAGAACCAGCGCAGCTACGAAGTCACGGCCAACCTGATGAAGGAGGCCAAGTCGATGGATGAAAGCAGCGCGTCCGTAATGCGCCTGCCGACCTAAGCGCCTCCCCGTCAGCCGGTGCCGGGCCAGTCGCGGCATACCCAACGCAAGATGCCCTTTGGCCCCGCTCGGGGCGAACGGTGAAAAGGACCAAGGACCATGTCTTCCGCCGCCATGCACATCGCGCGCACCGGGCTCGACGCCCAGGACATGCGCATGCGGGTGATCTCGAACAACCTCGCCAACGTCAACACGACCGGGTTCAAGAAGGACCGGGCTGCGTTCGAGACGCTGGCCTATCAGGTCGTGACCGCACCGGGTGCCGCGTCCTCATCCGAAACCAAGTACGCGACGGGCCTGAATCTTGGCACCGGTGTTCGCATCCAGGGCACCGCGCGCATCGACACGCAGGGGTCGATGCAGACCACGGGCAACAGCCTGGACCTGGCGCTGGACGGCGACGGCTATTTCCAGGTGCAGATGCCGGGCGGGCAGCTTGGCTACACGCGCGCGGGCAACTTCTCCCGCAGCCCCGAAGGCCTGCTGATCACCAGCGAGGGCTATCAGGTAATGCCCGGCATCACGGTGCCTGAGGGTGCGACCAACATCACCATCGGCATGGATGGCACGACGACTGCGACCGTGAACGGCCAGGCGACCGA
>Ga0210040_10008520_pt1 | contig 12140 bp, 8 predicted proteins | sample CryGeyCG12114_NA_FD_185462 | JGI IMG/M metagenome (GOLD analysis project Ga0210040, IMG submission 185462) | Groundwater microbial communities from aquifer - Crystal Geyser CG19_WC_8/21/14_NA (SPAdes) (version 2) | ecosystem: Environmental > Aquatic > Deep subsurface > Groundwater | place: USA... | reverse complement strand
CGCAGGCTCGACAAAGACCATGAAAAGACCACGCAAAGTGCCGAAGCATGGGTGCTGTGGCAGAATTGCAAGGTCATTCTTAACCGAATAAACTGATATGCAGAAAGTTAAAATTTAAACATGCTCTAAGTATTAATAATAAAGAAAATAAACTATGAGCAAGCTAAAGAACCTTGAAGAATTATTCCATCACGAACTGAAAGATTTATACAGTGCAGAAAAGCAATTGCTGGAAGCTCTACCGAAAATGGCTGAGAAAGCAAATGATCCTAAATTGAAACAGGCTTTCGAAAGTCACCTTGAAGAGACAAAAGCGCAGAAAGAGCGGCTGGAGAAAGTATGCGAATTAATTGGTATCAGCCCGGGTCGCATGAAATGCAAAGCTATGGAAGGGCTAGTAGAAGAAGGTGAAGACATGATTGACGAGAAAGCGACACCTGAAACCAAAGATGCTGGTCTTATTGCTTCTGCGCAGCGTATCGAACATTATGAAATCTCTGGCTACGGTACTGCGGCTCATTTTGCGGAACGTTTAGGGCACCCTGAAGCTTTTGAATTGCTAAGCCAGACATTGAAAGAAGAGCAAAATGCAGACACAAAATTGAATAAGCTGGCTAAGGGCTCCATCAATAAAAAAGCGATGGAACAATAAAACCAATAGCTTTTCATATATGATACAGAAGGCTTATGCTATTCTGTTTTTAAAAAAGAATAACATTTAGCAAGTATAAGTTGGCTTAATTAATTGATTCGATAATCAGTTCTAAATCTAAAGCCTCCTGTGAACTTCGGCTTGTACTATGATGCTGCTTTTACATCACGCAAAGCTGCTGGATATACTTATTGTATAATCAGCAGCTTTGCCTTTTTCTGACCTGATTCAGCAACAGCCTGTATCAGGTATAAACCGGGCGTAAGTGGCTGCTTCAGGGGCAACTTAAAAGAGGCAGCACCAGAGTTATTTGTACGAATGCTATACTTAAAAAATTCCCGGCCTAACACCGATTTATATAGCGTTATTGCAACCTGTTCATTTTGTTTTAAGTCATTGAGTTCAATCCATATCTGGCTGCCTGTGTTAGGATTAGGAAATATGCGCAGGTTTATACCTTTTTGTTTATTCTCTGCTGTGGCCTTACCGGCAGAGAGGGGCTGCCCGGCTCTGGCCAATACGATATAATTGTTCTCAGCGCCTTTTGCCGGGCTCATTATGTTGCCGCCCAAGGTCACTTTGCCTGCTTCAAAGGTCTTGCTATACAAGTTCATGCTGCTAATCTTGGAGTCATTTACGCCGAGGCTGTCATTGCTTTTCTGCCAGCCACTCAGCCAGCTTGGCAGCGCCGTGGCCCGCGGGTCGTAAGCCACATACACAGTAGCTTCCTCCGACAGGTAAAAGGAAAGCAGCGAAGTACTGGTGCTATTTTTATCATCATTAGCGGTCTGGATGAGCGAAGCCTCAGCCAGCGGGGATGGCACCGAAGTGATTTTATAGGTGCGGTCGATGTACATGAACTTGCCGGCGGCCAAATCAGTAACAGTATAGCGCTTGCCGGTGCTCATTGACACATTGCTTATCAGTGTTTGGTTATTTTCAGGAGCTTTTATGAATTTGAGAATAGTGATAGAAGCAGGAGCTACCTGCAAGGCAAATTGCGAAGCGTCATCGGGCAGCGATGCAACTGGTGGGGATGGTGCTAAAACAGGAATGGTGTCTAAAATTGATTTGCCCTGATAGGTATAACTTTCTGCTGTGCCTGTCGTGGCAAAATCATTTATAGTAAGATTTACAGCATGAGCTTGGTTATCTTTATTCAGCAGAAAAACATTTAAACCTGTGGCGCTTTTGGATGCATAAGATACGATACTGGCTGTACTGTTTACAGCAACCAAACTATCCAGCAGGTATTTTCCCCACACCGACAGCGCCAGTCCGTTTGCCTGTAAGCTTCCTGTGCTGCTTAGGGCATCATAAACATTAAAAGGTATTTCCCGGTTATCTACATACCTCGTATTCCAAAAGAAGGCCAGCTCCAGCTTAGGTATTTGTAGAAGCTTGCCAAGCATATCAAAAGCTACCAGCGCATGGCCTACATCATTTTTATTAGCCCACCCGTTTTCTGCCCAGTCAATCGTATTATATTCGGTAGCAATTACTTTAATGCGCTGCCTGTCAGTAGCATTTGTCACATACTTCGTAATAGCATTGGAGGCGATACTCACACTTTTGGTAAAGTCCGGGGAGGAAGTGCGATAATAATCATAACCTTTTGCCCAATTGTTGATAGGATATACGCTTATACCTAAATAATCTATTAAACCTGTGGCGGTAGAATTGCTCAGAATAGTTTTCCACCAGCTGTCTGACAAGCCATTCACTACAATTTTAATGCTTGGATCTTCTGCCTTCATGGCTTGCGCAAAGTCGATAAGATCATTCAGGTAATCGGTGGCAGACACAGCGCCATCATAGGCCGCACTATGATAGGATTCGTTGCCTATCATCCAGTACTTAATATTATACTTCTTCACAATATTGGCATACCTAACCCATTGCCTTGCTGCCATCAATAAACTATCCCGGGCAGGTACGCTGCCGCAGTCACCGCCTGTGTTATGGAAACCATCTCCATTTACCACTATCAATGGCTCGGTACCTGTTGCTTGAACCATTTTCATGAATTCATCGAAATCAAGCGTGGTGGGCTTAAGGCTTTTGTAATCGTCCTGAACAAACCTTGGGTCACTATTGGGCCAGTGGCAGGTATCTGTTAAAGCAAGGGTATGGTTGGCGGAAGTATAAGGATATTGTCCCCAGATATAGTTGTCAGATTTCTCGCCTCCCGGGAATCGTAAAAATTTAACGCCCATTTCTTGCAGGGCGCTTGCGGTACTGGTTTCGGGCTGAAGGTAAGTATCGTCATCCATCAGATAATCAACATTGATACCTATAGGATGATTCGACACGTCTTTGATAACAGTGCTTGCCTGAACCGTAATATTTTCCTGTGCAAAGGCAAGGCCGGAAAATAAGAATAGAAACAGATATAAGTAACATTTTTTCATAATCAAAGCTATAACTAATTAGGTTGTATTTATAACCAACAGGCAAATCGAAAAAATCACATTAGTAAAAACAATTATTTTATACATTTTTTATATAACCAGGGTTTGATTTAAGAACGTTATTTAAGTATAACTTTACCCTTCTGTTGATAAAAGATTCAAAACTTCTGGAGAAGAATTTATACTAATACCTGCGAAAATTTCCCTTTGGGCGGTTGAAGGAGATATTTCAGGTAACAAAGCTATCTACAGTGGAAATGAGGTAAAATTTGACTCTTCGTTAAATGACAGCTATCAGTATCATGACTACCATGAGCTTGTAGAAGTCAAAAACAAGATGAAGCGTGAAAAGGATTGGCGGTCAAACCCGCTCGAATATGGTTCAGACAGTTGTTTAGATGGAAATCACACCTTTCTTACTGTTTTATATCCCGATGGAAAAATAAACACATTGTATGTTAGGTGCTGGTGGTCCGAATTTCAGAGAAGACACAGAGAAAAATAGCCTCCCCCAACATAGTTTATACCTTATGCTCGGCTGATAGCCTCGCACATGGTAAACATGAGTTTTTATAAAATATTCAGGACCTAAATTTACAAGGTTATGGGATAATCTAAAAGTTTACCCTTACTTTAGGGGTTTGAAGTATATCTTTTTTACATTTTTATAAACTGAAACAAAGCTTTTTACGTTGGCAGAACTTGTGCTGAAAAGGGCCAATCAGAATGTTGCCTTATAATGGCAGCCTTAGTTCAAACAAAAGAATAATATGATGACGCAATATAACAGGTGGTCGCACCCGCACGACATTGATGAACGGTATAGCAAACGCGTAGCCTATTTTAGTATGGAATTTGCCATTCACCAGGCATTAAAAACTTATTCCGGCGGCCTTGGCTTTTTGGCTGGCTCACATATGCGTAGCGCTTTTGATTTGCGGCAAAACATGATCGGCATTGGCATGCTCTGGGAATATGGTTACTATGATCAGGGCCGTAACGAGGATCAAACGATGCGGGTACAGTCTCTGCAGAAGTTTTATACTTACCTGGAAGACAGCGGTATTACGGTAACAGTACAAGTTGATGAGCACCCGGTGCTGGTGAAGGCTATGGTGCTGAAGCCTGAAACATTCGGCACGGTTCCGATGTACTTCCTGACCACAGATGTACCGGGCAATGATTACCTGGCGCGTACCATTACGCACATGCTCTACGATCCGGTAGCTTCCACACGCATTGCCCAGGGAATTGTGCTGGGCATTGGCGGTGCCAAGGTAGTAGAGGCCTTGGGCGGTGCCGAAATATATCATATGAACGAGGGGCATGCACTTCCGCTTACTTTCCATTTATATGATAAATATCTGAATTTAAGCGAATTGCGCAAGCATGTTGTGTTTACCACCCACACTCCGGAAAAAGCAGGCAACGAAGAACACGATATCCATTTCCTGGATCGGATGGGCTTCTTCGATAATATGCATCTGGATGAAGTCCGTCAAATTACAGGGATGAACGGACAGATGTTTAATCATACTTTGGCGGCATTGCGCCTCTCTAAGGTAGCCAATGGAGTTTCGCAATTGCACGGGGAAGTTGCCCGCGATATGTGGTACGAAAATGAAGGCGTTTGTGAGATAAAAGCAATTACGAATGCTCAGAATGTGCCGTTTTGGATGGACACGGAGCTGCAACAAGCCCTGGAAAAAGATGATAATGCTGCCCTGGTGCGACGGAAAGCTATCATGAAACAGAATTTATTTGAAGTGGTGGCCGACCAGACAGGTAAACTTTTCCAGCCCGATGTTCTCACCATAGTATGGGCCCGCCGCTTTGCCGCTTATAAACGTGCTGATCTGCTGTTGCGTGACCTGGAACGTTTTTTTGCATTGATCAGCCGCGAAGAACAACCTGTTCAGGTTATATGGGCAGGCAAGCCTTATCCTTACGATAACGGTGCAGTAAACACTTTCGATAAGCTCGTAAAACTATCTTACAAACGAAAAAACTTTGCTGTATTGACGGGTTATGAACTGGACTTGTCAAGGAAGCTGAAGCATGGTGCAGATATCTGGCTGAACACGCCCCGTCGTCCACGAGAGGCCTCCGGCACCAGCGGCATGACAGCCGCAATGAATGGCGCGATTAACTTTTCGGTGCAGGATGGCTGGATACCCGAGTTTGCCCGCCATGGCGAAAACAGCTTCATTATTCCGGTTGCAGATACAAAGCAATCCGCAGATTTGCAGGATGAAGCTGACTATAACAGTATGATGCTCATCCTGGAAAATGAAATCGTGCCGGCCTACTACCTGAAGCGTGATAAGTGGATGAACATCATGAAACAAAGTATGCGGGATATTTCACCGGAATTTACAGCGGCACGTATGGCCGCCGATTACTATAACTCCATGTATAACTATTAACGTTCAGAGTTGCCTATAATGAAGCATCTTTGGTGGGCTGTAAATCAAGACACAAGTATAATTTACGCTTTTATAAAAAATACCTGCTTCGAGTTGAATACTTGTAGCAGGTATTTTTTTTATCTAAATACCCCATATATAAAGGGAGCTTACTGGTACTACGGCTTCACAGCTATATACCTAAACCAGAACGCATAACTCCATTTTGATTATGGCTTTTTATACACTTCGCCATCCTTCATCACAAACTGCACCTGCCTGATTTGGCTGATATCGGCAGCAGGATTTCCTGCTACTGCAACAAGGTCTGCCAGCAGGCCGGGTTTTATGCTGCCTAATTTGTCGCTGATGCCGAACACGCTGGCATTCACGGTTGTTGCAGCGCACAGCACATCCAGGGGCTTCATACCGTAGTCCACCATCATTACCATTTCGCGCGCATTATCACCATGCGTGAAAACGCCCACATCGCCGCCCATGCAAATTGTTACACCAGCTTTCATCGCATTTACAAAACTCTGTCGTTTTTCCTGCAGGCGAATGGGTTCAGGCTGCTTATTTTTCTGCCAGCCGCCATACTGCACGATAGCGTCGCCGGCGGCCAGAGTAGGGCAGAAGGCTACGCCCTGCTTCTTCATCAGCTTAAAAATTTCCGGCGTAGCATCGTCGCCATGTTCTATAGTGGAAACGCCTGCCAAAATGGCTCGTCGCATGCCCTCTGCCGTGGAGGCATGTGCCACCACCGGGCGGCCACTGCTGTTGGCGGCCGCTACTATGGTTTTAAATTCCTCTTCTGTAAAAGTTGGGCGCGCTTCCCCGTTTGGGCCCCAGCGGTAGTCGGCATATACTTTGATAACATCGGCACCTTTGCCAATTTGCGTGCGCACCTCTTTGATGAGGGCATCGTAGCCATTAGCCTCGGCTGCCCCCAGTACAGGCGCAGCTAGATCGGCGCCGAATACTTTTGGGCCGTAGCTGCCAGTAGCTACAATGGCTTTGGTAGCAACCAACATTCTGGGGCCGGGTATGATACCTTTATTTATCGCCTGCTTTAGCCCCACATCATCATAGTTTGCGCCTTCGGTTCCCAAATCCCTAGTGGTAGTAAAGCCTGCTAGCAGCGTGTTTTTAGCATGTACTGTAGCGCGCGCCGTCCGCTCCGCCCTGGATTCTTTCAATACTTGATCATTCCAGTTAGTTTCGTTGTAAGGATGCAGAAATAGGTGGCTGTGACCTTCAATCATGCCGGGCAGCAGCGTCATGCCAGGCAGGTTTATAATCTGCGCCGTAGCGGGTGCTTGGATGTTTGGACCAGCCGCCTCAATTTTATTGCCATGCACTAATACCTGCCATCCCTCATGTATTTGCGCTCCATCAAAAACCCGGTCAGGTTTCAGGAAATAATATGTTTCAGTGGAATTTGTTTGAGCCAGCAGGCACTGCAGAGGCAACAGGACAAGCAGTATGAGAATGTATAAGTGCTTCATTATTATTTATTATTTTTGACAAAAGAAACCGACAGGGCTAATATACAAACCGTCGGCGCAGGCAAATATAACATCACAAAAACAAAAAACCCTCTGCAAGTTTATACTTACAAAGGGTTTAGTTAATTAGGTGTAGCGGGGAGCAGAATCGAACTGCCGACCTCAGGGTTATGAATCCTGCGCTCTAACCATCTGAGCTACCCCGCCGAATCGGGTGCAAAGATAACGCAATGTTAATCTCAAAAGCAAGTATGGACGTTAAAAAAAATATTTTATTTTTAAGATATTTATACAATCAAAAATAAATACTATACTTACTCAGACACTTACCATACCTATTATGACGAAAGTTATCAAAGTAAAGTTTGTCCGGGAGTTTTCTATAAACGCTTCGGCTAAACTACTTTACCCTTACCTGAGCACAGCCAGTGGGCTGTCGCAATGGTTTTGTGACAATGTGGTGATAAATGAAGACAAAATCTTCAACTTTATCTGGGACGGGCACAGCCATTTTGCCGAAATGACCGGCCATCGTACCAACCGCTCTGTTCGCTTTATTTTCCTGAACGAAGATAAGAAACAAGTGGCCGATGCCCCTTTTATCGATTTTTCGATAGAAGCAAGTGAGCTGACAGAGGAGCAGTTTCTGAGAGTGATGGACTACTCGGATGAGGATGACATGGAAGAGTTGGAGGAACTATGGGAACACCTGATGCAAAAGCTCCGCGAAATAGTAGGAGGGTAGTTTACAATCTGTCTGGTCTGCTTATCTTTGCACGATTTTTGGTTGCTGCTTGTTATTTCAGACAAAGCAGTTCAAACCCTACGTTGCCGCACAGGCCCACATGAAGAAATTAGATAAGCTTATTTTACGGTCGTTTATCGGCCCTTTTATACTTACGTTTGCTGTTGTAGAGTTTATCCTGCTCACGCAGTATATCCTTAAATACCTCGACGAACTGGTTGGAAAAGATTTGGGGGCAGCTGTTTTCGGGGAGCTAATCTTTTACTTTAGTATGAACATGGCACCGGTGGCAATGCCTTTGGCGGTGCTGCTGTCTGCGCTCATGACGTTTGGCACCATGGGAGAACACCATGAATTGACAGCCATCAAATCTGCAGGCATTGCCCTGCCACGCATTTTGCGGCCGGTTTTCTTTCTGGTGCTGGCCCTTTCAATCGGTGCCTTTTTCTTTAACAATATCGTGGTGCCCAAGGCAAACCTCAAAGCTTACAGCCTGCTCTGGGATATACGGCAAAAAAAGCCGACGATGAACTTCAAGGAAGGCGCTTTTTACAACGGGCTGCCCGGCTACAGCATCAAAATAAATAAAAAGCTTGCCGACGGTAAATCCCTCCGCGATGTAATGATATATGATCACTCGGAAGGAGGCTCCAACACCAGAGTTATACTGGCAGACTCTGGCCTTATGTATACAGAAGATAATAATAGCTATCTGGTACTGGAGCTGTTTGATGGCAACATGTACGTAGAAAAAGGCGCTGTAAGTTTCCGGAATAACAACGATCAGTTTACACGCCAGAAATTTGACGAGAGCAAGATTGTGATGAGCCTGGCATCCTTTAACCTCGACCGCACCAAAGAGGAATACTTCTCCGACAACAAGATGATGAAGGACATTGACCAGCTCAAGCAGGTAACGGACTCACTGCGGCGCAGCAGCATAAAAGAGCAAAACCAGTATGCCCCGGGCGTAGATCCATTTTATATGTACTTTAAAGCGGATACCGGGCAGGTGAAAAACGGAATGCGGCTTGCCGGGCGTAAGGTGGAACGCAAACTGGAAGCCCCTAAGGTAAATGTACTGGAGATGGCAACAAACAAAGCCCGCAACATCAAAACCTATACATCCAGTTATATGGAGCGCATCACGGCAACAGTTCGCGAAGCCAACAATTATGAAATCGAGATTTGGCGCAAGTATACCCAGTCTGCGGCCATACTTATCATGTTCCTGATTGGCGCGCCGCTCGGAGCTATTATCAAAAAGGGAGGGCTGGGCGTGCCGGTGCTTATCTCCATCATGTTTTTTATACTATTATATGTGATGACCATACTTGGTGAGAAATGGGGGCGCGAAGGACTTATACCAGTGGGAATAGGTATGTGGGCCGCCAATGCCATCCTGCTGCCTATCGGGCTTTTCTTCCTGTATCAGGCCCGTAACGACTCCAGCTTGCTGGAGCTTGATTTCTGGCGAAAGTTTATGGCTCGCCTGCGCCGCAATAAAATTTAAATTATAGTATAAAAGATATCAAGCGGTAATTTTTAAGTTATAATTAAAATCCCTATCTTTGCGGCTTATACAGCATATTTTGCCAGGAAAAAAACAGATTGATACTTATACGCAATGAAATTAACTACTGAAGCGAAACAAGAAATTTTTGAAAAGCATGGCTTTGCCAAATCTACAACAGATACTGGTTCTGCCGAATCTCAAATCGCCCTTTTCACGACCCGTATTTCTGACCTGACGGAGCATCTGAAGATCCATAAGAAAGATTTCAGCACCCGTTTAGGCCTTTTGAAACTGGTTGGTAAGCGAAGAAGATTGCTCAACTACCTGCAAAAGAACGATATCGAACGATACAGAGCTATCATCAGCGAGCTTGGTATCCGAAAATAAGCTATTGGGTTTAGGGAATTCTTACAAGGAATTCCCTAAACTTTTTTAGGCTTTTCCCTTTTATTTTTTGCCAGTACCCCGACAGTGGATGCAATGGGTGTCCCTGTCTTTTTGATGTTAAAACAATTGAAGATGTCTCAGAACGCAATAACTAAAACTATACTTCTTCCGGATGGCCGGGAGATAACCATTGAAACAGGGAAATTAGCCAAGCAGGCTGATGGCGCTGTCGTTGTAAAACTGGGTAATACCATGTTGCTGGCAGCGGTAGTTTCTAACAAGGATGCTCGTGAAGGCGTAGATTTCCTGCCATTGTCTGTCGACTACCAAGAAAAATTTGCTTCTGCCGGTAAAATTCCCGGTGGCTTTCTGCGCAGAGAAGCGCGGCTTTCTGACTATGAAATACTTGTTTCACGCCTGGTAGACCGTGTACTGCGCCCGCTGTTCCCGTCTGATTACCATGCCGAAACCCAGATGACCATTAACCTGATTTCTGCCGATGCAGAGGTTGCCCCTGACGCCTTAGCTGCCCTTGCTGCCTCTGCCGCTCTGGCTGTTTCAGATATTCCCTTCAACGGGCCTATCTCTGAAGTGCGTGTAGCTCGCATTGATGGGAAATTAGTTATCAATCCCAATATATCAGACCTGCAGCGCGCAGACATCGACCTGATGGTTGGTGCTTCACTCGACAGCGTGACGATGGTAGAAGGTGAGATGAACGAGGTTTCGGAGGAAGAGATGCTCGAAGCTATTCAATATGCACACGAGGCCATAAAAGTACAGTGCCAGGCGCAACTGGAGCTTTCCGAAATGGTAGGTTCGCAGCAAAAACGCTCTTTCTCGCATGAAACGCACGATGAGGAGTTGCGCCAGAAAGTATATAGCGCTACCTATCAGGGCGCTTACGAAGTAGCTCAAAGAGGCGACGCCAGTAAGACCGGCCGCAAAGAAGGCTTTGCTGCGGTGTTGAACGAATTTATAGCAAGCCTGCCTGAAGATCACAGCTACGACACGGGCCTGATTAAAACATACTTCCACGATGTAGAGAAGCAGGCCGTTCGCAACATGGTTCTGAACGACCGCGTTCGCCTGGATGGCCGCCAGTTGGATCAAATCCGCCCTATCTGGTCGGAAGTAAATTATTTGCCTGCTACCCATGGTTCTGCAATCTTTACCCGTGGCGAAACCCAATCGCTCACAACCGTAACCCTTGGCACCAAACTGGACGAGCAAATGATTGACAGTGCGATGGTGTCAGGCACAAATAAATTTTTGCTTCACTATAACTTCCCTGCATTTTCTACCGGAGAGGTAAAACCAAACCGTGGCCCAGGCCGTCGTGAAGTGGGCCATGGCAACTTAGCCCTGCGCGCTCTTAAAAAAGTGCTTCCGTCCGAGGACGCAAATCCTTATACCATCCGTATCGTTTCAGATATTTTAGAATCCAACGGTTCATCATCCATGGCTACGGTTTGTGCAGGTAGCCTGGCGCTGATGGATGCGGGTGTGCCAATAAAGAATCCTGTTTCCGGTATTGCAATGGGTTTAATTACTGATGAGCAAACCGGAAAATTTGCTGTGCTTTCCGATATTCTGGGTGATGAAGATCACTTGGGCGACATGGACTTTAAAGTTACAGGCACTAAAAATGGTATCACTGCCTGCCAGATGGACATCAAAGTAAAGGGTTTGTCTTACGACGTACTGAGCCAGGCATTAGCACAGGCAAAACAAGGCCGTGCACATATCCTCAACGAGATGAACAAGACCTTATCTGCTCCTAACCCTGATTATAAGCCGCATACTCCGCGTTCGTTTAACATTGTTATCGATAAAGAATTTATTGGTGCCGTTATCGGACCAGGTGGTAAAGTTATTCAGCAAATACAGAAAGATACAGGCGCTACTATCATTATTGAAGAGAAGAATGAGCGGGGCCATGTAAATATCTTTGCCAGCAACCAGGAAGCTATGGACAGCGCAGTTTCTAAGATAAAAGGCATTGTGGCACAACCGGAGATTGGCGACGAATACATTGGCAAGGTAAAATCTATTCAGCCTTACGGTGCTTTTGTAGAGTTTATGCCTGGTAAAGATGGCTTGTTGCACATCTCTGAGATCAAGCACGAACGCCTTGAAAACATGGATGGCGTGCTGGAAATTGGGGAAGATGTGAAAGTGAAGCTTATTGATATCGATAAGAAAACAGGAAAATTCAAACTTTCTCGTAAGGCAATTCTTCCTAAGCCAGAGGCTAGCCAACAGCAGTAATATCACAAATAAGCTCCTGGCGCTAATATAAGTATGCGCCGGGAGTTTTATATTTAGTGGTTGCACTTCCGGTATCACGCGTTTATTTGTAGAACAGCAGAACTTTTGCACTGCGATCTAATGTTACCAATCCGAGCATAGATAAAGATTTTTACTTTTTGATAATATTGTATTCTAATGAGACAACTCAAGATAAGCAAACAGATTACTAACCGCGAAAGCCAGTCGCTCGATAAGTATTTACA
>Ga0210040_10008519_pt1 | contig 12140 bp, 12 predicted proteins | sample CryGeyCG12114_NA_FD_185462 | JGI IMG/M metagenome (GOLD analysis project Ga0210040, IMG submission 185462) | Groundwater microbial communities from aquifer - Crystal Geyser CG19_WC_8/21/14_NA (SPAdes) (version 2) | ecosystem: Environmental > Aquatic > Deep subsurface > Groundwater | place: USA... | reverse complement strand
GTTTGCAGCTATGAGAGGTCCTTCCGGCTTTGTCGGTCGCTCTCTGTCAAGAACGTTCTGGCGGTATCTGTTCACTATCACATCGAAGAGCGAAAAGTCCATGGTGTTCAACCACAATTCGAGTAATTTGACAGTATGCTGTTCCAGTTGGAAGAGCGTCGGTATTGACACAGCGGAGCGGCCCGGCGCCGGCACCTACCTACTGTAGGTTTCTGTTGTATTCACAAGGTTGGAGCAAGGTGCGAAGAGGAGATGAATAGGTGAAAGTGAGGTTGACACAAGTAGGATTGAGAGACCGATTTATCTCTTGCCAAGCTTCATTTCCGCTCCTGCCACTGCATTGCGCGTGCTTCCTTGTGTTTACCATATTCAAGTTCCTAGTCCATGTTGGGTATCGATGCTCATTCTGCCACGACTTCCCATGCTCTTTCTAGAACCTCTGGTTGGTACTAGTAGGCTCACTGGGCAACGTTCCCGAAGCTGCCGACGTCTGGCTTCCCATACTACCCACAGCCCCCGAGTGGGCTCCAGCCCCTGTGGTTGTTCCCTCAGTAGTAGTGCCACCAACACCGCCGGTCCTAAGGCCATGGTGCGTGCCGACGCGCTCGTCTGCTGCCTGCACGTCCTTGACACCTTTGTCCTTCACAGCTTGTCCTTGCGCTGCAGCCTGCTTGTCGCCAGCTGCTTCATCAACGCCCTGGTTGATATCTCCTCGGATGGCATCGCCAGCACCCTTGATGCCTTTTAGGCCTGACTTGACGTCGTTGAGGAGAGAGCCCGTGTTGCTAGACATGGTAGATGTAGCGATGGGTGCTTGTCGTCTTTGTTGTCAGTAACTATGGTAATAAGTGGACGGTTTACAGTCGCGGGGTTATCAGGTGGGAAGCTGGTGAAGTTGTGTCATGTAGAAGTTGTTGCTCTGTAAGGCTTGATATCACCGTAGAAGTAGCAGCTTTGGTCCAACGCCACTTCGACTGGTGCTATTGATCGCCTTATGCGTATAAGTACCTGGTAGATACCTAGGAACGGTGAAGTGATGGAAGCGTGAACCATGTACGGGATGATTATCCGGCTCATGTGCAAGGTGATGTCATGACCACCCTATGCCTACCTACCTAGGTACCTACCTAAGAAATCTCCGGCCCCGCAATCACTCACGTGCCCCGGACACGGATCTCAGAAGCACGTACCGTAGTTTGGGCGAGATTCAATCAGCAAGCGTAGCTTATGAGTGTTTCAGAAGGACGATCAAGCAAGGCAAGCTAGGGAACCACCGAGGGTTTTCTGAAAAGCCTCCTCGAGTCCTGAACGGACCAAAGCATAGATTGTACGAAAGAACGCGTTGATGTGACGAACGGTACACGGCAGAAATTCCCAAACACCCATTATGGTTCGCGAAGCAACCAAGCCCTCGTGGATGTACACCAAATTACCTGATGCTAGCCCTCCATGCTTTTTGCATCCCTTACACCCAGATCAGACGTCCTTGAGCGAATTCCTTTCCACCGACGTGACCTCATTCCCATGCACCGTCTCCAGCTCCGCCTCGGGCTTCGGCCCTCCAATTCCATCCCTTTCCCAGAACCGGTTCTTCTGATCCCTCTTCGTCACTATTCCCACCACATCGAAGGGATCCAAAAGCGACGCCAGAAAGCCCCTTTTGTCAACCATGCCGGGCCCTTCCACTTCAGTCTTCCCATCGACGGCTAGATATATCTTTTGGTTGGCGGGTAGGTACTTGGCTGGCGGCCAGACGTTCATGAGGAACGTATTCACCACCATGGGCAGCGCTTCGAGGACATAGAAGACGGCTTCGGAGCCGTTAGCGACGGAGTCGTAGGGGTAGAAGACGGCGGCGGTGCGGAAGATGTTGCGAATGAGGATGAGTAGCGAGGAGATGTAGAGGATGTAGATGATTGTCTTCGTCTTGTGGGTGAGCAGGTGGGTCTTGACGCAGCGGTAGTGGAAGACGCCGATTAGAACCACGAAGCCGAGGAACATGGCCAGTTGCAGGAACAAGGACACTTTGACCAGCATAAGTCCCGCGCGGATGGACGATTGGTCATTGGCACTGTTGGCGACGCGGGCGGCGCCGTTGCCGGCTATGACATCCGCGACCATGTCAAGGGCAATGAAGGTGGTCCAGACGCGTCCTGGGTGGAGGGGACTGAGATACGGCATGTAGTACAGAGCACGGCCGAGAATGAAATAATTGGCACCGTTGTAGACTGGTGGTGCGATGAAGAGGATAACATGGGAGCTGATGAAGATGCTCAGATTGTCGTAGTGGTACGCGCCGTATTCGCGGAGACAGAAGCCCACGACGAAGAGCGCCGCCGCCCATGGGAGGAGGAAGCCTATACGCCAGGAGCGGTATTTGATATTGTTTTGCCAGATGTGGAGGATGCCGGAGATAAAGAAGAGGACGGCAAATACGATGGGGACGCCTTTCGTTGGCGCATAGACGTAATAGGAGCCTGGGACTAAATGGACCATGATGAATCGTCCCGTGGTATGGTGCAATGTGCCTAGAGGTCAGGAAAAAGTCGTCTGCCTGGAACTAGACTTGGAAAAATGGGGGAAAGTTATCAGCTCTTATTGTTCTGTTCAGCATGAGAGTAAGCCAAGCAGCAGTCATCGTATATATACTTTGTGGTAAATTCATTCCTTCAGCTTTCTCAATGTTCGCGATAGTAACCAGATTGAAATGGCTATCCCTGCACGTATCGAATACGTCGAGGTGGAAAGGAGCGTACATCGGCCCGCAATAATGCTAACCCATTGGTTGGGCCGGCTTTCTGAAAGTAGATCACTGTGCGTAAAGTGAGCGAATAAGATGCATGGTTAATCTGGGAAGCACTATTCCCTCGTGTATAGCACAGCTTCAGGACCAATAGGCCTCGTGCAGGGTACTGATGGGACAGCCTCGTGGTTGCCTTGAGACAAGCGATGTCCAAGCTTGACCGTCGAGATATTGTAAGCTCCACCTCGCGAAATAAGACAGAAAACGTATTAGATCGCGTTTGTAGTTTGACGCGATTCCGCTAAGGCGATGTTCCGCGAGGTTGTCGCTTGAAGGCCGCATGTGACCTCGCGAATCCGGAACGTCCAAACGCCGAATTGCAAAGGGAAATACCTAGATAGTACGAATCGAATCAGCCTTGCAGAACGCCTCGCTTACTTAGGGAGGTATGCCGAGCTGCTGCTCATCGTCCGGCTCACAAACATTTCGTGTGCTGCAGTGCTCGCCCACTACCTGGATATGGCATTGTAGTGGCTCCAGATATATATATAAGTCACGACTGGACTGATGCAAGTAGATACCTACCATAAATACTCGGGCACTTACCTAGGTAAGCAGTTATTGTGTCCTAAGAAGTAGCTCGGTATACCTGCCTAGGCAGCTGACGCGGGAATGCTTGTTTTGCAGATCCAGCAGTATGACGAAATGCCCCGGTCGAACGAGGGGTGCGGGTGAGTAGCAACACCTCACAATAACATCCCAGTTCTTGTTTAGCAAGGACAGCAGGTTGAAAGCGATATCTGCGTGCATCGGGACGCCATGAAAGTCATGTATGTCCTGCACTCAGTTTGCGGGTAGCAGCCCGCTATCAGTACGTCTAGCGGAAATTTCTACCAGTATGATCTTTAATGCGCTGCATTTCTCATCCTCGCGGACCCTGATCGGTCCACAGGAAGTCACAATCAGCAAGTCACTCGAGTGAGGCCACGTCTTTCACCGTACCACTCCCTTTTGATAGTGATTTCGGAGCACCTACAAACCAGCCTCTGTTCTTCACTTCAGACATACTCACATCGCACAGTCCCACAAGTTCATCTTTAACATCTTGAAAGATACACTGCAACTGCTAATATCCCGCCGTGATATGGCGACCACCAATAGAGTATCGTCCAACCCAGCGACGGAGTATTTCGAGAACAATCCCACTCCAAAATCCTTGCCGAAGCATGCAGCCTTGGTGAGGGAATTCATCGACTATCACGTCCGCACAGCTCCAAACAGGAGAGTTGCACTAGTCACTTCAGGTGGCACAACAGTACCCCTCGAAACTCAGACAGTTCGGTTTGTTGACAATTTTTCTGCTGGCACCCGAGGCGCCACTTCAGCCGAATACTTTTTGCAGCAAGGTTATGCTGTGATCTTCCTGCATCGACAATACAGTTTGCTGCCGTACTCCCGACATTACAGCCACAGCGTCAATTGTTTCTTGGATTTCATGGAGTCCGAGGATTCCGATGGCGACGTAATCGTCCGTCGTGAGTACCAGGACAAAATGAAACGTGTTCTGCGACAGTATCAGCGTGCGAAGAACGAACGACTGCTCCTCTTGCTGCCCTTCACAACGGTGACGGAGTATTTGTTTGAGCTTCGTACCCTTGCGAGACTCATGCAACCTTTGGGTGGTAGAGCACTATTCTATCTCGCCGCGGCCGTGTCAGACTTTTTCATTCCACGCGAGCGGATGGAAGAGCACAAAATTCAATCGAGAGAAACAAATGGCGGCAAGCAAGGCTCGGGAGCTGGGAAGCAGCTGGTCATCAACCTCGATCCAGTGCCCAAGTTCTTGACTACTTTGGTCCAGACTTGGGCACCAAAGGGAAGCATGATTGTCAGCTTCAAGCTTGAAACGGATCCGAGTTTGTTGGTGGCCAAGGCCGAGCAAGCTCTGGAACGTTATCACCATGACCTTGTTATCGGCAACCTGCTGACAACCAGAAAATGGGAAGTTGTCTTTGTCTCCAAGGACCACCGGGAGAGATGGATTAGGGTGCCGAAAGCCAGAAGGTCCAAGAGTATTTCCGGAGTGGAAGAGCTCGTCGGTCGAGCAGAGAAGCAGAAAGACTCGGAACCTGTGGACCTCGAAGGTGGTACGGTGACAGAAGGGATGGAAATTGAGAGCTTGATCATCCCGGAATTGGCCATGATGCACACAGCCAGGATTGGTGATGACTCGTGCCAGTGAGGGGCAGTCTGTGAAGCTTCAGGTAGTAGAGATAGTGTGAAGGCCGGTGTCTGTACATACCTATGATAAGTACCTGGCGATGGCGCACGGCTTATCTCCGAGACGCATATCTGCTTGCAAAGATACCTAGGAAGTAGTCTGCTTGCGACTGGAGGTATGAACGAAACTCAAATCGTTCCGTACACGAAAGTACATGCATATTGTGGAACCGGCCGGAAATAGAGTACTGTGGTAGGTGACGGGCATCAAGCACCTGGACATGATCGGCACTGACACTGCCACCAGTACCGGTACCGGCACTGGCATGATCGGTTGGTCGGAACTGGCAACTACATTTATTATAGATCATTGTCGTTTGTGCTGGTTGTGAATCATGATGGACCTCACCTAGTCACCTAGGTAGGCAGGCTAGACTTTGACCGTTGAGCTTCAAGTTGGTAAGATGCCTACCTACCAGGTACCTAGGCACGCTAGGTACCCAGTACCTAGGTAGGTAGTGATTTTCAAGTTCGGGCCAAGGCGGCCATGCGAGTCATACCAACTGGCGGGTGATCTTTCTTGTTTGGGCGACCCGGTCAAGGTTCCAACTGAAGGTTCCGAGTCTCTTCAACTTGAAGGCCTGCAGCGCCTGCAACTTCCAAGGTCGGGTTGAAGCCACTGGCAGTGACGTGCACTTCGAAGATCTGGCCCCGAAAAGAGCCCTGGGCGTCCACGGGAGGTCTAACCCATGTTAATTTCATGCATGTACTGTAGGTACAAGTGTACAACTTGAAGTAGAGGTACAGGTAGCGAAAGACGGGTGTCGGTGACGCGGAGGCCCGATCTACCTAGGTACCCACCCAACCTACCGATAGGGTGCTAAGTTACTACTACCTATCTAGGTACCTATTCAGCTAAGTATTATAGGTAGGCTGCATCATCCTGCCGGGCGGGACCAAAGGCCGCCCGTTGGGAGTGTAAAGGCAGCCCTCTTTAACCTCCTTAGCCCTGGCCACACCTGCCAGTTAGCGGAGTGCTTCTACCTACTAAGTAAGTACTAGCTAACCGTGACCAACCTCGCTTGCTCCGCCAATACCACACCCCCCTCTACACACGCCGGGTCAAAACACAGCGCCTTCGCGGTCAGTGGCGCCGGCCCCGATCAAGCCTCGATCTTCAACTTGTCGCTTGAGCCCGCAACTAAGCGACTCGGAGACGTTAACTAACATAGCGTTAGACTGGGATCTGGGATACTTGTAAGTCCGAGTCCCATGAAGCCCAGAAGCCCAGAAGCCTGCAGTACTCGTCAGTCGTAACAGCCGTCCCTCTTCCTCTTGCGCAATTGTCATACTTCCATCATTCACCGTTACACACAGAGACATCCTCGTACCATTCTTCTCAACTTTTCCCTGTCAAACCGAGTATAAGCTTCTTTTGGCGTCGCACGTCCTACCGCTTTGATGGTGTAGTGTTTCATCGTCGCTGCCATCCCGCCAAGTTATCTGCCGATCCAGCTCGGACGCCATCCCATCGTCAGCATCCCAGATCCTGTCTTCGCCCGCCCGCACCTTACCAATCCTTGAGGACCATCGCAATCCGAGCCGTGCTCGGTCCCATCTGCTCTAGGGAGTCCGGGACATCTCTGAATCCCTTTGTTCTACCTGTGCAAAGTCGCAGCTGCAGCCAGCCGCCCTGGGTGGCACCGCTTTTCGCAGTCTGACGCACCGTGTAGTCCTCGTCCCTGGCAGAGGCAATGAAGTAGTGCTACAACCCGGCTTCTGTACGACCTGGCATGACCCCTACAAGCCCTTACCAGGACTAGACAACCACCATGGCTTCGACGACAATAGGGTCAAGAAAGAGAAGTCACTCGGACATGCGTTTTCAGAATGCTCCCTCCAAATTAATCGACGAAGAGATATACCGCACTACCGTCTTGCGTTTGCCTCTCGGATCTACAGAGGATGAGATGGATGAGAGTGTGGCACAGGAAGCGCACAATTTAGGACTTGCACCTGTACGTCCTATAAATGATATTCAAGGCATTACATCTTCACTATCAGGCACTACTATCGCTTCGGACTCCATACATCAAGGCTCTATAGTGTCTCAATCGACTGCGCCGACATCGTGCTCCTCAAGCGAACATAGACCAGTTACGCAGTCCTCGCAGGTCTCAGAGCGATCCCTGCCTGCCTCCAAGGCACCATCCTTCACATCAGAGACGGAGAAGAAGCCCTACTCAGCATTCAGAAAGAATATACGCAAGATGGCGGGCTTCAGGAAGAGAAAATCTGCCACGCTGTCCACTTCTACTCTCCCAGGCATGATCACAATCTCAAAAACAGCCAATGGTGACCATTTGATCGTGAAGAGCGATTTGAAAAGCCCTGCATCTGGAGAGTCTGGCAAATCTTCGTGGTCAACTCCTGTTTCGGCAACAAAGTTTAGCTATGAACAACCACCTCCACTGGACGACGATGCAACCAGGAGGAGTATGGACTGCACAGATATGCTTCGTGTGCGGAACTGCCAGCTCGAGGAACGTCTACGCTTTCTAGATTTTGAGGCTTCGCTTATCAGGGAGTTACGAACTCGAAGAGATACGCTCAGGTCCACAAGGAAACAGGTACATGCCCGCATTGTAGAAGAGCAGATTGCGAAGGTTGGTGGACGTTTCGACTGTATGATGCCGGCTAACCCTAGTATAGAACGAAAGGTCTATTGAGGATCTCGAGATGCGACAATTGGAAGAAGAGATGAAGATGCACAAAGAGCATGACATAGAGAAGCGCGCAATCAAGGTTCGCCTTCGATATATGGAGGCATATTGCGCCAATCCAACTCCACCACCCACTCCCATAGATCCCACATCCGGACGACCATCAACCGACTTTTCTTTACCGGAGCGCAAAGTTACTGAGAAGGATTACAATAACCTTGCTCAACAATACCGAGAACGAGATGTGATGGACAACCTGAATGCTGCAAAGATCAATGTATTGAGAGGCAAGCAAAAGAAAGCAGTTGAAAACCTTACAAGGAAGAAAGAGCTGGAAGTGGAGAGACTGCAAAAAGAGCAGCAAAAAGAACTCGACAGAATTGACCTCGACTTCGGACAACAAGAAGCTCTTCTCAACTTGGCCCTAGGCACGAAGCGAGCGCGACTCGAGCAACGCTGGAGACTCCAGGCTCTCGTCGAGCGAACGAAGGTGGAGAAGACGAGCGGTTTGAAGTATGCGGCTCTGCCGGATGTCCTTGCAGTTGAAGAACCGGAAGCCATTGCGCCTGGTGCATAGACCTTACGCATATCAGTCCGCGGTGATGGCTATTACCCAAACAATGCCAAAGCAGGCTTTGGAAGACACGAGCTGGAAATATTGTGTACACTTTGCTTTGTCCTACACGATACCCCTTGAGCACCGGCGCTTGATGACTGAACATGTTTTTCCCCTTTTTGTTTGCTGAGCATTTCACGTTCATGACATGATGATGATTTACGAGGAGAGCTTGACATAGGAGATGGAAGAATGCAAGGTAGATGGCAACGAAGCTGTATCCTTGAGCATGCATATGTCAGATAATGGAACAAGGACAACAGTACATAGATTGACCGCGAACCCTGCAAATCAAGATCAGCAGATCAAGTAGAAGTCATCCATTATGATTGCTGGCAGACACATTGCCTTCCCTTCATTCTCTGCCCTTGCATATATAAAAACTTCACCTCACCTTTTACGCCAACAGCCGTGATTACTTTCCAAAGTCTCGGCCGTCTACTGCAGCCAGGCTGATGCAGTGCGGCTTGAGTCAGTGGCCTGGAAAGGGTTAGCGCCGTACCAGTAAAGCAACAAGCCTGACACAACTTCTTTCCCCAGACTTCCTTTTCATACTGATCTTCTTTCACACTGCCGCATCATTTTTGCTCGAATGCAGCACAGCACCTTTTTGCCTTGTATGTGCGGCCTCGCCCATCACAGAGACAGTCAATGCCCCAGAGTAATGACCGATACTGACACTTTCGCTCGAGAACCGAAACGAGCCGGAACTTGAGCTGCTTTCCACAAATGATATTCATAGGCTGTCCCTTGGTCGGTCGGATCGGCTGTTTGGTGAGAAGGTGAGGAGGTGAGTGAGAGTTTCGAAAGCTATACGTCAACGGTGCTGGACTTGCGGGCAGTGTGTCGCGTTCAAGCTGCGTGTTGCAAGGGGTATGGCGCGTACGACGGCGTCGCAACAACCTACATTGTGAAGGCAACGCCGGGACTCTCGACGGGACGCACACGAAGTCCCACCACAGCCCGCCGAGCTCACTCTGGTACAAGCATCAGACGTGTGAGACGCAATTGGGCTCGTGTGAGACGATATGCCTTCGGGATACCACATTTGCCCTCTGGACACTAACGCTCGCTGCTGTGCTGAAAGTCGACCTCGTCAGGTCCAGACGACCCACGACGGCAGCAGGAGTCTTACGAAGTCCTTGGTTAGCTGAGTGTTTGCTTGAGTAAAGTCGAGTATATTTCGTCGCGTGAATGGAGGTACGAAGCCTGGTTGGTGTCACGACGCAGGTTAGATACTCATCGAACGGTCTATGGAGACACTCTCGGCAACTAGGCAGCATGGGATGGGCTCAGATCGGTCCTGAGTCGATAGGTTATGGCTCTACTAAGCGCCCAGACAAAGGCGTTGGTCCTTGTGTGTGTGGGGGGAAATTACTGTCTATCCCCCTACATACGGTCTGAAGTGCCAAATGGTGGTGCGACTGCCGGAAGAAACTGCTTGAGGGGTTTCTGGACGATTACTTGGTCGGCAAGATCAACTTCCCGGCCGCTCATGCTAGCTGTGCTCCAATGCATGCGGAGATCAGAGATACGAGGCATAGGCTTGACCTGAGATGGACGGGCGTGGTGGAGGTTGTGGAGGTATTGTTTGAGCTCGACGGCATGAGGAGCACCAAAGGATGTAACGGAGCGGTTGGAGGGCCACTCGGTGAGAAGGCGAAGGCATGGCAAACGGCGATTGAGAAGAAGTCTGGCCAGAAGACCTTGAAGAATGATCATTGGCCGAACCTCTGATCGAGGGACGACCCAACTAACTCTACAGATGCCAGACCACGGACCTCAACCCACCTCTGCAAAAATATGGTCTCAGGCCGCAGACATGGGATCCAAACAAGGCGGAACGAGTCTGCAGCCCAAATCGAGCCCGACGAGCCATTCCAGAGCTCTCTCTCTGTGAGTCCCTCTGAGCTTCCCTGCTTCGTCTCTGACAGCTTCTGCCTTTCGGTTCCGATGGAATTATGGTGTGTAGTAAATCCCAACCAGCATGCTCGCGCATGAACATGGAGGTACTACCGTGTGCCACCCCCCCGTCTTGCAGCTTCATCTCGTAGGGCGAACGACCATGTCGGTAGACCTGCGATGAACGATCAAACGGGTGGGATGGATCGTAGGCAATCGCTTCTTGTCCTTCTTCACCGCGTCCCTCAGTCAAAAAAACCATGCAATTCCCAAAGGTGGGAAACAAACCCCTGTCTAAACACCCACCTCTCCCGCAACTCTAATACCTTGAAGCCTAGTTTATGTCATCGACAGCCCAGCGTCGTTGTCTGTCGTGGAAGTGGAAGTCGTAGGTCCCCAGTTTTTCGATCGTGATCGTGATTGCGGCCGTGACTGTAGACCCAACTGTGTCTGTTGGGTGAAAGAGCCATGGACCTTGCGCTTCGCTGACTCGGGCTGAAGTTGAGGTTCGATGGGGCGGCCCGGTATACCCCCACAGCCGTGAGCGATGTCTCATGCTGGGCCAGACGGGGAAGGTGGGAGGTGAGCTAAGGCTGGCGACGGCGTTGATGTTTGTACACTTGATATCATCTGGTTCTATAATACGCAATTGGCCCCGCGCGCTGACGCCTCGCTAATCGATTTTGCATTACCAGTCAGTGTACAGACGTACACCACGTCTATGGACTGATCGGTTTCACAGCGTGATCTGCCCGCCGCCTCCGCCTCCTCTTGCGCCAAAAACGCCGAACGAGTTGGCGACATTTCTGCCTCCACTGCTTTCTCCTTGCGACGATTGGCCTGTCGGCGCATCGTTGCCGCCCATCCATTTTGGCGTCTTGAACCCACCACCAGAGGTCTGGCCCTGCATCCACCTCGGGGGTTCAATCGTGTCGATCGTGTTCTTCACCCTCTTGCCGAACAGGCTGAAGAAGTTTTCCTCCTCCGGTTCGGACTCAAGGACCGGCCTCGCTTGCCTTGCCGCGACAGGGCGCTCTGACGGCGGCGTCCATCTCGTGGTTGGTCTCCCTCCCCTGCCTTCCAGTGAGGGCCTCGGGCTATCCGTAAGACCCAGCGTTGTGGTCCCATGCCCTGTCAGGTCACGTGCAATGAGATCACGGCCCTCGCGCCACCCGCCGGTCCCGAAACCAGAGGGGTTCTCCTCGTCGTATTCGTCTTCGATGATACCGAAGCCGAAGACCCTTTTGATCTTCCCGTAGAGGTTGAAGAACGTGGCGCACACGGGTAGTAGAATGAAGATGGGAAAGAGGTAATCAAACCAGGTGCCTAACGGTGTCAAATTGATGAGTCGTCCCAGGAACTGGTAGAATGTCGTCTTCTCGTGGATATCGCGTGGAAGGAATGTGAGGAAATTGTACGCTAGTGGGACGGTCAGTTTCGCGATTTGACCTGCATACCAGCATGCAGATTCGGGATAGGTGTTTCGTGGTACAAGGGCACGTTGACCCCAAACTGGAACGTCGTTGACGCTGGACAACGCGCAGGCGCACATGTAGCTTGTCCAGAAAACAGCAAGGAGTTGACCACCAAACCCGATCTGGTAGTCTTTGTTGCTTGGGTGGTGGATGACAGTCAGGGACACGGCGGAGAGCTGAGGTGCTGGGAAGCGGATAATCTCGGACCAGAGAATCGAGACGGAAGCGAGTGAGAGAATGCCACCAAAGGCGAGCCGGAGGCTGGGTATAACGTGGATGTGGAGGTGGTACCGCATGTATGGTGTTACAAAGGATAGACGATCGAGGTATGATGATTGCGGAGACGAGCGGCCAAAGGTGAGTTTCTTGGAAGCTTTGGAGTCAAGGATGGTCTGAAGGTCCGAAGCTGTTTGGACTATCCCGTCCCATTCGTCCACATATCTCGCACGTTGTTGGCGAGC
>Ga0210040_10008518_pt1 | contig 12140 bp, 11 predicted proteins | sample CryGeyCG12114_NA_FD_185462 | JGI IMG/M metagenome (GOLD analysis project Ga0210040, IMG submission 185462) | Groundwater microbial communities from aquifer - Crystal Geyser CG19_WC_8/21/14_NA (SPAdes) (version 2) | ecosystem: Environmental > Aquatic > Deep subsurface > Groundwater | place: USA... | reverse complement strand
GGTGGGGAGCTGACAGGCAGGTATCGGGCCGGAGCTGCGGTAAGCTGCCACTCGAAGGAGGCGCCGGCCCAAGGAGCTGACGCAGAATGGCGGTTCTAGTGCCCTCCGAACCGCAACCGCAGGCCAGTGTTCACGGTGAAGCCGTCCAACGGCGCCCAGGCATCCACCGTCCACTCTCCGCTTGGGGCGCGCTGTGGCAGGAGCAGTGGATCATAGCGGGTCTGGCGCACATTCAGCAGATTCTCTGCATTCACGAACAGGCTGACCTTACCGATCACGATCTCTCCCAGAATACCAAGGTGGAGATAGGGCCGCGAGCGGGTGCGATAGGGATTGTCCTCCAGTGCCTGTCGGCCGGTGTAATAGGCCTCGATCCCGACCCGCCCCTTATCGTGCTCCTCCCACATGCCGACGAGCCCCGCCGTGTGCTTCGGGGTAAGCGGCACTGGCCGCCGGCCGCGCAGGTCGCGCCCAGGTTCCGTCGCATCGACAAAGACGTAGCTGCCGGTGACCGTGAAGCCGCCGCGCCGGAACCGCAGCAACAGTTCGGAGCCACGCACCCGCGTCGTTCCGTCGATGTTGACGAGGCGGACCCTGTCGGCCGCGATGTCCTCAAGCCGCGTGGCATTGTCCACATTGGCACCGAACAGCGTAACATTGGCCTCCCAGGGACCATCGGCATATCCGACGTCGAGCGAGGCCGTTCGGGAAGTTTCCACTTCGAGGTCTCCCAGGGGCTCGAGCCGGGAGAGCCCCGCAGCCTCGATCTCGTCGACAAAAGGCGTCGGGGCGAAGAAGCCGCCGCCGATGGAGCCACGCACCGTCCAGTTGCCCGGACGATAGAGCGCCGACAGGCGGGGGCTGAACTGGGTGCCGTAGATGTTGTGGAAGTCGACACGCGCGCTGGCGGCAACGGTCAGGTCAGGCGTGGCCTCCTGCTCGATTTGTGCGAACAGGCCGGGCACTTGGTAGTCGTAGGCGAACACCGGGAAGCTCTGCGAGCGAAAGCCGTCTGACTGGAACGCAAAGCCACCGAGCCATGAAGTGCCGTCGAAGCCTCCGGAGATTGACGCTTCCGCGAAGCTACTGGTGTGCCGATCATCCTCGATGACCGAACCATAGCGGTGCAGATGATCCTGCCGCATGGTCGAGGCTCGCAGGTGCAGAGTGCCAACACCTTCCACAGGCGTCTGGGCGACGAGCCCTGCATCGTAGCGTTCGGTATCCTGCGTCTGCGCGAACGACGTGCCATCCGGCACCGTCCTGCCTAGCTGGGTGCCGCCGGTCCGGTCTTCGGTCATGGCGCCGAGCGTCAGATATAGCGACGAGCCATCATCGCCATTCCATTGGACCCGGGGACGCGCGGTAAGGCGATCGTAGGTCGGAATATCGTACCAGCCATCGCCATCGATATCCTGCCCACTCTGCCGGTGAGCACCGGCTGTCAGGGACAAGCCTGCGGCGGCGCTCACCGGGCCTGCGGCATAGGCGGTAAGATCCTGCCCGTTGCGCGTCGTGGCGTTCGCCAGGATGTCCCCCTCGAATGCGTCACCGGGGCGCTTGGAGATGAGATTGATCACGCCGCCCAAAGCAGAGGCACCATACAGTGCCGACGCCGCGCCCTTGATCACCTCCACCTGCGCAAGATCGGTAGGCGGTATCTGCAGCAGCCCGAGCGAGGCAGCGGGCCCACCATAAAGCGGGAGGCCGTCGGCAAGCAGCTGGGTATAGCGACCCTCCAGCCCTTGTATGCGAATGTTCGCTGCGCCCAGTGCGGGCGAGGTGACCTGCACCCTGACGCCGCCCGTTTCGTTGACCAGCATGGCGATGTTACCGGGGCGCATGATCGCCTTCTCCTCGGCCTCCTCGCCTGCGATCACTTCAACCCGGATCGGCTCATCCTGCACCCGGCGCCCAAAGCGGGTGCCCTGCACGATGATGACGTCCTCGCCCTCTTCCTCATGCAGCTCCGTCGCGGTGGGATCGGCTGCCTCCTCCTGGGCTGTGGCCGGGCTCGCCAAGGCCGATGCGGAAAGCGAACACGAAACGAGGAAACGCCGAAGGCAAGCGATCACTGTCAGACCTTTGAAGCAGGAGGGCAGCAGACGGAGACGTGGCCGCTTGCCACGTCCGTGATGAGTTGAGGCGGCGGCATATGCACCTTGTAGCAGCTACAAGGTCAAGCGATGCGGATTGGAGACCTGGCACGTGCCACCGGCACCAAGGCGAGGCGAGGCGATCCGATACTGCGAGCGCGAAGGTATCCTGCCACCGCCTGGCCGCATCGGCGGCAATTGTCGCGACTACTCGCCTGATCATCTCGCCACGCTGGCCTTCGCGCGACGCGCGCGCGAGTTACTCAGGCATTGTGCGGCGACAGGATCGATCCGCAGGCGCGCCCATCCGCTGCCCCCCGCGATCGCCACGAAGGTGGAGGACCGGAAAGCTTTCAAAGATTTCAGGTAAGCCGGGCTGCGCCGGTGAGGCGATGTCTTTCACCGGTGAACATGTCGGAGAGGGACTTGCCCGTTCTCGTGCTGATAACGGGGGACGCTGCCAAGACGCGCTGCACGAGTCACTTCAACCCGATCTCCGTCAGGCGCGCACGTTGCGCAGCGTCAAGCAGGAACCCTCGGATGATAAGGCTCTTCTCGAACATATCGGCAGATCGCGCCCCGCCGGCGGGCACCTTCTTCGCATGATCGACCACGACATCGCTGCCGGCGATAAGGCGACCCGATACGCGGCCATCAATCCGTCGCGGCAGGTCGTCGCCCGCATTGTGCGAGACGCTGGTCGCGATCACCTCCTGCCCGTCCGGCAGCGCGACCCAGGCCTGGATGCCATGCAGGCGATCACCCTACGCGCGTGCGTGTTCGAGCCGGTCGCTAGATGGTCGGCAACTGCACCGCGCCAAGCCGGCAATCGCCGTGTTGCGTAGCACGGACATGTCGTCTCTCACCGCCATCAATGCTTGGGAACACACCGAGTTCAAGCAGGCCGTGAAGGCGTTAGGGCGGCGCAAGCTCATCATGACGGCGCTTTGGACGGAGGCGGGCCTCATCTTCCCGTCGATGCGGTGCGATGCGGGAAGGTTATGAGGTGTACGTGCCGATTGATGCTTGGGGGCACCTCCCTCAACGCGCATCATGCGCACCACGTCGGCGGTACGAGTTTCAGCCCCAAGGCAGAAAGGATTACAAGCTCTTTCCTGCCTGACGCTTGCCAAGCCGTGCCATTGAAGGCACACGTTTGCGCAAGTCAAAAAGACCTGCGGGACTCGCGAGTCCTGCCGGAGAGGATGATACCATGCCAATTCCATCACGCCTGCTGCGCCGTGCACTGCTTGCTTCGACTCCATTCCTGCTGGGGATTGGAGCTGGCGCGAAGGCGCAGGATAGCCACGCCCACATGGACATGCCGGCGCAGGGGCCAGCGACAGCGCTCAAGCGGTCACGCTGGTCCGATCCGGCATCGTGGCCGAGCGGCAAGGTGCCAGTTGCCGGCGACGCGGTGACGATCGCCAGGAACCGCGAGATCGTGCTCGACGTCAGCCCCCCGGCACTGCGCAGCATCACCGTGCAGGGCAAACTGACCTTCGCCGACGAGCGCGATCTCGACCTCGTCACCGACTGGATCTACGTCCCCGGGGGCGAGGTGCAGATCGGCACCGAGGCCAGCCCGTTCCAGCACAACGCCACGATCACGCTGACCGATATAGTGTCGGGTGAGGACATCAACACCATGGGCGACCGCGGCATCATGATGCTGCGGGGCACGCTCAACATGCACGGCAATCGCGATCACACCTGGACCAAGCTGTCGAGCACGGCAGAGGCCGGTGCCACGTCGATCAACGTCTTGGACGCGTCCGAATGGCGTGCGGGCGACGAGATCGTGCTCGCATCGACCGACTTCAATCCGCGCCAGGCGGAACGCCGGACGATCACCGGCGTCAGCGGCAACACGATCAGCTTCGCCGAGCCGCTCGAATACATGCACTTCGGCGAAATCACCTTCGGCGTGGACGAGCGCGGAGAAGTCGCCATGCTGACGCGCAACATCAAGGTGCAGGCCTCCGAGGATGCCGCGGAAAACTACTTCGGCGGCCACATCATTGCGATGGGCGGCTCGACTGCCTATGTCGACGGCGTGGAACTCAACCGCATGGGCCAGCACCTGACGCTCGCTCGATACCCGATGCACTTCCATATTCTCGCCGAAGCGCCGGGCCAGTACATCAGGAACGCGGCGATCCACGACACCTACAATCGCTGCGTGACCGTTCACGGCACCAACAACCTGCGTGTCGAGAACAATGTCACCTTCAACACCGTCGGCCACTGCTTCTTCATGGAAGACGGCATTGAGCACGGCAACGAATTCGTCCGGAACCTGGCGATTCAGACCAAGTGTCATCCCACACTGGACTGCGTACCCACGAATCTTGCCGCCAACGGAGAGTTGGACTCCAGGTACGAAAGCCGCGAGGCGATGAGAGAAGCCAGCTTCCACGGCGGGAACACCCTGCTGCCGTCGGACAATACGGTGTCATCCTTCTGGATCACCAATCCGGACAACAGCTACATCGACAATGTGGCGGCAGGTTCCGATCAGGTCGGCTTCTGGCTATCGATCCCGGAGCATCCCAACGGCGCCTTCCTGGGATCGCAAGTCAGCCTCAACACCTGGCCTCGTCGGACGCCGCTGCGCGAATTCAGGGGCAACACTGCCCATTCCAACTTCGACGGGTTCCTGATCGACCGCCACATCGACCAGGACAACACTTTTGGCCTGGCCTCCATTCCGTTGCTTCCTTTGAAAGATCCCACCGATCTGGAGAGCGAAGTGATGGAGACGCATTTCGAGAACCTGACCGCCTACAAGAACCGCAATGGTGGTCTCTGGGGCCGGGGTGACCTTTACGTGTACAGCAACATGAAATTTGCCGATAATGCCATCGGCATGACGCAGGCCGCCGGTGATATCGGCAGCCTGCCGTTCAGTTCTCGTCTGGTGGACGCGCTGGTCGTGGGCGAGACCGACAATATCGGCAATCCTGCGACGCCGGAGGAAGTGGCCTATGGCCGCAGCCTGCCCAAGCCTTCCATTCCGGACTTCCCTATCCGCGGCTACGAATATTATGATTACCGCGATGATGTGGTGAACACGACATTCGTGAATTTCCAGGACAATGATCAGAGGAAAACAGGCGCGCTGTCCTTCCTGCTGTTCACGAGTGCGGGGCTCAGTACCGGAAGCACCATCAGCGGTGCTGATTTCATCAACGCCAAGCCGGTCTACTTCCCGAAGTACGACGCCCGGTTCGATAACGACAACCGCGGCGGAAACGCTTATCGGACCCTGTCCTTCCGCGACCTCGACGGATCGGTGACCGGCATACCCGATTCCCAGGTCCTGCTGCACGACGGCGAAAATGACAGCGTCGCCAGCGACGACAGTTGCGAGATCCGTCCCAGCTGGAACGCCTCCGTGTGCACGGGCGATATCGGACGCCTGAATCTCTCGGACAGCAGGGGCGAACTTCCAGCCGCAGTGGATCTGGAATCCCGCACCGCCCGGTTCGCTCTGCTCTCCTCGCTGAGCCCCAACGCGCCGAACACGCCCCTCGTCCAGGCCCAGCGTGCAGCCCTGTTCTCCCGCCGCCCCCCGCAGGCGCCCATCGCGCTCGTTCGCAACGGCAAGGAATTCAGGGTCAGCGGCGACCAGAGCACCGTCCGAGCCGGTACCGAGATCCAGGTCAACACCGAAAGGCCGGAAATCACCCTCAGTCTGGCCGAAATGGACCAGGGCTCATGGGTCATCTTTGAACTGCCGGGATTTGCCAATGCAGCATCCGGAACGGAAAAGAGCAGCATGGACGCATTGCGCCAAGCGAGCGAGACTTCTTATTTCAGAGATGGCGATGCCCTTTGGGTCAAACTGATCGCCGCGGCCCCAATCAACCCAGTCATTCGTCCCACAGATCTGCAAGCCAGTATTCAGGTCAGCAGGGAAGGTCGGGGCGGCTGACACCCACACGAGCAAGGCGGCCGCAATCTGCCGAGGCGGGTGCTGCGCTAGCACGAGAAGTTCTTTTTCTCCGCCAGCGCAGCGAGCCGAGTATCCAGTGACGTGCTCCCTGAAACTCCGCTAGTTCGAGCTAGAGTCCGCCTGTCAATCGGCACGGGATCTTGACCCCTGATCGGCGTGCAACATTGACCCCATTGCATTGGCAGTTCGGGTTGTCCCGGTAGTCCATAGGAGGGGCCCGCGGCCGGCGCCGCGCGCCGTCAGGAGCGCTGGCGGTGACGGCCGTGGGAGGTTCCTGTGGACCCACCGGGACCACCCGGGGATGGGGGTTCGGGGGAAGGGGTCAGGCGGCTTCGCGGCTCTTGAACCGCCAACTTTCGTTGCCGGTTTCGACGATGTCGCAGTGGTGGGTCAGCCGGTCGAGCAGCGCGGTGGTCATCTTGGCGTCGCCGAACACGCTCGGCCATTCGCCGAACGCCAGATTGGTGGTGACCACGATCGAGGTCTGCTCGTAGAGCCGGTGACGTGACCCCCTGGTTTCCACCAGCACGGATTAGAGCCCGGCGGCTTTGTTGCGCATGAGCGCGGGTTGAGCAATGGCCTGCGCAGCGGAGCCCGCAGGGCGTAGCGAAGCAGGCCATTGCTTATCCAGTTCAGCGGCGAACGCCGCTGGGGTCTCGTATCCAAGGGATGAGTGCGGCCTCTCCTGGTTGTAGTCCTGAGCCCAGGCGGTGATCACGACGCGGGCGTGATCCAGGCTCAGGAACAGCGTCTCGTTGAGCAGCTCGTCGCGCATGCGACCGTTGAAGCTCTCGACGTAGCCATTCTGCATCGGCTTGCCCGGCGCGATGTAATGCCATTCGACCCCGATCTCCCCGCACCAGGCGAGCACTGCGTTCGACGTCAGCTCGGTGCCGTTGTCGCTGACGATCATCCCTGGCTTGCCGCGCTCGGCGATGAGGTCGGTTAGCTCGCGCACGACCCTGCGCCCTGATATCGACGTATCGGGCACCGCTCGCAGGCACTCGCGAGTCACATCGTCGACGATGTTGAGCACCCGGAACCGGCGGCCCGACGCCATCTGATCATGGACGAAGTCCAGGCTCCATCGCTGGTTGGGCAACGCCAGCACAGGTGCCGGAGCCCGTGCACCGATGGCACGGCGTCGGTTCCGCCTACGTCGGACCGCCAGCTTCTCCTCGCTATAGAGCCGCTGCGTCTTCTTCCGGTTGATCACCACGCCTTCCCGCCGCAGCAGGATGTGCAGCCGGCGATAGCCGAACCGGCGGCGCTGCTGCGCAAGCTCGCGCAGCTTCGACCGAAGGTCGGCATCATCATCCCGCTGCGACCGATAGCGCATGCTCTTGCGATCAGCGCCGATAACACGACACGCCCGCCGCTCGCTCATCCCCAGGACCGCCTGGAGACGAGCGACCGCCTCTCGCTTAGCAGCGGGCGTCACCAATTTTTTGCGAGAAGATCCTTCAGGCCGGCGTTGTCGAGCATCGTCTCGGCCAGCAGCCGCTTCAGCTTGGCGTTCTCGTCCTCGAGCGCCCGCAGCCGCTTCGCCTCCGAGACCTCCAGACCACCATACTTGGCCTTCCAGTTGTAGATCGTCGCTTCCGACACGCCATGCCGCCGGGCCAGCTCGCCCCTCTTGGCACCGGCCTCGGCCTCCTTCAGCACCGCAATGATCTGCTCTTCCGTGAACCTCAATCGCTTCATCGTCCGTCCTTCCATCAGGCCGGACTCTAATCATGCGTGGAGGAAAATCAGGGGGTCACGTCACCTGCACCCTGCAGCGCTGATGCAGCCATTTATGGGTTCATCGCCAATATCTTTTATTACCCGATCGAGACTCCGCTCAGAACGTACGCGGCCAGTCAGCCGCGCCTCGTGCGTCACTGCACGGCGATCCATGAGATGATCAACGAAGGTGCTTAACAGGCCGCTGAAAAAGGCCACCGCTCGGCGATGAAGGAGGTGTCGTGTTGATTACCACTGAGAAGTGACTCGGCACATAGCCCAGCTCATCGAGGATAAGTAGGTCGAGACGCAGCGGGGGATCCGTTAGTTGCCCGGACCGGTTCATGGCCTTCGCCTGCTCGAGGGCGCTTGACGAGATTGACGCTGGAGATGAAGCGAACCTCCTTGCGGTGATATTCGACGGTCTGGACGCTCAGGGCTGTGGCCACGTGGCTTTTGCCGGTGCGCGGACCGCCAATCAGCACGACATTGTCGGCGCGATCTATGAAATCCTCTTGATGGAGTTGGCGGGCGCTTCATTGATCTCGCTGGCGGCAAAGTCGAAGCCCGCTAGAGCGGTTTCTGGTCGGATTGAATCGGCGGGGACTCACAAGCGCCTGGAAGTCTGATTCAGACTGCTGGCTGGGGACTGGGGACTGGGGGCCAGCGTGGATGGGTCAGCCTCTTTCGATGGATTTGCGCATGCGGCTGCTGGCTGCGGTTGATGCGGGGATGAGTTGCCGCGCAGCCGCGGCGCGGTTCGGGGTGGCCCCTGCGACAGCAATCCGCTGGCATGCGCAGCGACGCGCGACCGGGAGCTTCGCGCCCAAGCCGCAGGGCCGTGACAGCGCTCGCGCCGTGTCGAGGAGCGCCGCGAGGAGATCCTGGCGCTGTGGAGGCGTGCAAGGACATCACGCTCGATGAGCTTCGCGTGCAACTGACCGGCATTGGTCTGTCCGTGGCGAACTCGACGCTGCACCGCTTCTTTGTGCGTCACGCCATCAAGCTGAAGAAAAGACCGGGCACGCGGTCGAGCAGGACCGGCCCGACGTCCTGAAGCAGCGCCGGGCCTGGTTCAGAGGACAGGTCGACCTCGATCCAAAGCGCCTGGTCTTTATCGACGGAAGCGAAGCTGAAGCCGAAGGCGACAAACGTGGACGGCGACCAACATGGCTCGCAGCCATGGCCGCGCTCCCGAGGGCGAGCGCCTGCCGATGGGCTTCCCTCACGGTCATCGCAAGACCACGACGTTGGTCGCGGGCCTGCGCATGACCGGAATGATCGCGCCGATGGTCCTCGATGGTTCGATCAACGGTGAGTGGTTCGAGGCCTATGTTGGCCAGGTGCTCGTGCCCGAGCTCAGGCACGGCGACATCGTGATCATGGACAACCTGTCGAGCCACAAGCGTGCTTCAGTGCGCGAGTTGATCGAGACTGCCGGCCCAACCCTGCTGTTCCTCCCGCCTTACAGCCCGGACTTCAACCCGATAGAGAAGGCGTTCGTCCGGCTCGAAGCCATGCTGCGCAAGGCCGCAGAGCGCACCGTCTGCGGCCTTTGGAACCTCATCGGCAAGCTCGTCCACATCTTTCAACCCGCCGACAACTACCTCAGCTCGTGCGGCTACGATCCAGACTGATCGGAATGCGCTCTAAGCCGCACAAAGCATAACTTCTACCAGTGGCTACGCGTCCGCCTTCAGCTTGTTGGCGAAGCTCTTGCGGAGCTTCATGAGCTTGGGGGGGATGACGGCGAGGCAGTAGGGGTTTCGCTGGCCTTCGCCTTCCCAGTATTCCTGGTGGTAGTCCTCGGCCGGGTACCACTCGGCGGGACCTTCGATGGTGGTGACGGCGGGCTTGTCATGCTCGGCGTTCCAGCGCTCGATGGCGGCTTCGGCCTCGGCGCGCTGGTGGTCGTCGAGGGGGAAGATGGCGCTGCGGTATTGGGTGCCGACATCGTTGCCCTGGCGGTTCAGCTGGCTCGGATCGTGCGTGCCCATGAACACGTCGAATACCTCCGAAAGGGCAATTGCATCGGGGTCGAAAGTGACTTGCACCGCCTCCGCATGGCCGGTGCTTCCGCTGCACACCTGCTTGTAGGTGGGGCTGGGAACGCTGCCGCCGATATAGCCGCTCTCCACCGCGCTGACCCCGATCACGTCGCGGAACACCGCCTCCGTGCACCAGAAGCAGCCGCCCGCCACGATCACCGTTTCGCTTGCCATCATCCTGTCTCCTTTGCCGTGGCAGATGGGAAGGGCCATGCCGCTTGTCATCCTGCCGGGCTCGGATAGGCTGGGCGGTAAGGGATACAGGGAGATTACCATGCGCAAAATGCTGCTCGCCGCCGCGGCTTTTCTGGCCGCTCCGCTGGCTGTGACCGGGCAGCCAATTGCGGCGCAGAGCGAGGGGGCGAGTGCGGCGCTTGCCTCCGTGCTCGCGCATGAGCGGCGGGCGGAGGACCGGGTGCGCGACCAATACCGCCATCCGGCCGAGACGCTGGCCTTCTTCCAGGTGGAGCCGGGCATGACGGTGGTCGACTACCTGCCAGCGGGCGGCTGGTACACGCGGATCATCGCGCCCTATCTGGGGCCGCAAGGGCACTACATCGCGATGGGGCCGAACGTGTCCCACAGCGACGAGCGGATGCGCAACTACATGGGCGGGCTGGCGGGCAAGTTCCCCGGGCAGGCGGCGGGGTGGAACCTCGGCGAAAGCGTTCCGCGGATGAGCGCCTTCAACGTGGACGAGTACCCCGAAAGCCTCGACGGGACGGTGGACCGGGTGCTGATCTTCCGCGAGATGCACAACCAGCTGCGCTTCGGCTGGCTGCACGAAGACATGCTGGCGATCCGCAAGATGCTCAAGCCCGGCGGGATGGTGGGGCTGACCGATCACCGGGCGGCGGAGGATGCGCCCTATTCGATGACCGATGGCAACAAGGGCTACCTGCGGCAGAGCGATGTGATCGAGCTGATGGACGTCTACGGCTTCGATCTCGTCGGGCAGAGCGAGATCAACGCCAATCCGCGCGACACCAAGGATTACGAGGGCGGCGTGTGGATGCTGCCGCCCGGCCTTTCCGGCGCGACCGACGAGACGCGGCCGCGGCTGCAGGCGATCGGCGAGAGCGACCGGATGACCCTGCTGTTCCGCAAGCGGGATTGAGGGATGGTGATTCGCAGGGTGCGGCGCGCCTTCCTGCCGCTGCTGGGTGGCGCGACGTTGCTGTTGCTCGGCGCCTGCACCGACAACCGCCAGCCGTCCGGCGACGTGGCGGAGGATACTGCCAGCGATCCGGCGACCGATGCGGCAACCCGGCAGGCGATCGAGGCCGCGATGGCGGAGAGCGCCGCGGGCTGGAATGCGGGCGACATCGGGCGCTTCATGGCCGTCTACTCGGATTCGCCGGAGACCAGCTTCGTCGCCGGGCAGGAGCTGCTGCGGGGCAAGCCGGCGATGATCGCGATGTACGAGCAGGCGTACGATTTCGCCGATGCGGCGAAGCGCGGAACGCTGAGCTTCGAGACGCTCGACCTGCGGGCGCTGGGGTCTGCGCATGTGCTCTACATCGCGCGCTACACGCTGACCTACCCGGCGGCCGAGCCGGTCACCGGGCTGACCTCCGTGGTATTCGCCAGGAAAGCGGGCGGCTGGCGGATCAAGCCGAGCAAAGCGGGTAGGATCGGCTACCTCCCTCCTGAAGGAGAAGGCAGGGGAGGAGGCCGTTCGTAGCCGCGGCGCCTCCTGGGGCGTCCCCACCCCAACCCTCCCCTGAAGGGGAGGGGAGGTTCGAACGCCGCTCTGGACTTCGCTCCCCCGCAGGCGATAGGCGCGCCGTTATGAGCACGATCACAGTCGCTGCGCTGCAGCTCTCGCTGAATCTTGAGGCGGAGCAGGAGAACATCGATGCCGTCTCCGCGCTGGTGGAGCAGGCGGCCGGGCAGGGCGCGCAGGTGATCCTGCCGCCCGAGCTGTTCGCCGGCGGCTATTTCTGCCGGGAGGAGGATGAGCGCTTCTTCGCCCTCGCCCGCCCGACCACCGAGCACCCGAGCGTGCTGGCGATGCAGAAGCTGGCGGCGCGGCTGAAGGTGGCGATCCCCACCAGCTTCTTCGAGCGGGAGGGGCACCACTACTACAACACGATGGCGATGATCGATGCGGAGGGCGCAATCCTCGGCACCTATCGCAAGAGCCATATCCCGGACGGGCCGGGCTATGAGGAGAAGTACTATTTCCGCCCGGGCAACACCGGCTTCAAGGTGTGGGACGTGTTCGGCACGCGGATCGGCGTCGGCATCTGCTGGGACCAGTGGTATCCGGAAAGCGCGCGGGTGATGGCGCTGATGGGGGCGGAGCTGCTG
>Ga0210040_10008517_pt1 | contig 12142 bp, 12 predicted proteins | sample CryGeyCG12114_NA_FD_185462 | JGI IMG/M metagenome (GOLD analysis project Ga0210040, IMG submission 185462) | Groundwater microbial communities from aquifer - Crystal Geyser CG19_WC_8/21/14_NA (SPAdes) (version 2) | ecosystem: Environmental > Aquatic > Deep subsurface > Groundwater | place: USA... | reverse complement strand
CCGCGCACGCGCAGTCCCGGCAGATCCAGGGCGCGCTCGGCTCGGTTGCGCGTGGCGAGCAGCCGCACTTTCCAGACGGGGCCGCCTGGCGCCCCTTCACGACCGGATCGGAGACCGTCGCAGTGATCGAGAACGGAAACGTGAGCCAGATCGAGGGGTGGCGCGGCCGACAGCTCGCCGCCTGGAGCCCGGCGGAGGAGTCATGACCGCCCTTGTCACCGGCGCTGCCTCCCCCATCGGCATCGGCCGCGCCACCGCCCTCCGCCTCGCCTCCGCGGGCGAGGATGTCGCACTCGTCGACATCGACGCCGCCCGTCTCAAGCAGACGCGCGCGGAGATCGCGGGCCTCGGCGTGCGAGTAGTCGCCCTCACCTGCGACGTGGCAGACAGCGAGGCGGTCGACCGCGCGGCAGCTGCGGCGATCCACGAGCTGGGCCCCATCACCACGCTGGTCGCGAATGTGGGGATCATCCGGCGGGCGCCCTTCGCGGATCAGAGCGAGGACCTCTGGGCCGCGGTACTCGAGACGAACCTGGGTGGGGCCCGCCGGTTCGCGCGCGCCCTCCTCCCGGCCATGCGGGCCGCCGGTGGCGGGTCCATGGTGTTCCTCTCCTCCCACATGGGCTCGGCGCGATCCTGGGCCGAGCGGGTGCCGTACGGGGTCAGCAAGGCGGCGATCGAAGGTCTCGCCCGTGGACTCGCTCTGGAGCTCGCCCCGGAACGGATCCGGGTGAACGCGGTCGCGCCGGGGTTCGTCCGAACCGAGCAATTGCTGGACCCGATCAATTCGTCGGGCGAGGAGGGCGCGCGCCTCCTCGCCGAGTCCGTTCCGCTCGGGCGCCTGGGACGCCCCGAGGACATCGCGGAGCTCATCGCCTTCCTCGCCTCGCCCAGGGCCGACTACATCACCGGCCAGACGATCCTGATCGACGGGGGCGTCAATCTTGAATGACGGCGGCGGGTCGATCGAGCTCCTCAGGGCGAGGCTTCCCGGCTCCGAGGACCTCGTCACGCTCCGGGCCCACGACGGCCGGTTCATCGACCCGTCCTCGGGCCCTCGTCCCCCTGAGACGCTCGACCTGGACGGCGGGCTCGTCCTCCCGGCGTTCATCGAAGCCCATCTGCACCTCGACAAGGCGCTGATCGGGGTCGGCTCCGCGTCGAACCTCGCCGAGGCGATCGCCGAGTCCGCCGAATACAAGCGCACCATGACCCGGGAAGATCTGCGGACGCGAGCCCGCGCGGTGATCGAACGTGAAGTGCTCGCGGGCACGACGCTGATCCGCGCACACACCGACGTCGACCCGGTCATCGGTCTCCTCGGCATCGAGGTACTGCTCGAGCTCAGAGCGGAACTGGCAGACCTCGTCGACCTGCAGATCGTCGCGTTCCCGCAGGAGGGCGTCCTCCGGACTCCGGGAACACTGTCGCTGCTTCGCGCCGCGCTCGAAGCGGGAGCTGACGTCCTCGGCGGCTGCCTGTACAACGAGGAGGACGTGGCCCGCTCGAGACGTCAGCTCGATGAGCTGCTACTCCTCGCCGCGGAGTACGCGGTGCCGCTCGATCTCCACGCCGACCTCGCTGACGACGCGTCCGATCGCCGCTTCCTTCTTGCCGGGTACGTCGCCCAGCGAGTCTTGGCGACCGGGTTCCCGCATCGCGTGACGCTCGGGCACGTGTCGTCGTGGGCGGGCCTTCCTCCCGCCGAGCTGGAAGCCCTCCTCGAGACGGTTCGGGAGGCGGGAATCGGAGTCGTCGCGCTTCCGGCGACCGACATGCACCTCGGCGGGCGCCGCGACACTTTCGCGGTCCGCCGCGGGATCGCCCCGGTGGCGCGGATCTGGGCCGCCGGCGTCGCCTGCGCGTGTGCCACGAACAACGTGAGGAACGCGTTCACCCCCTACGGCAACGCCGATCCGCTCGAGACCGCCCTGTTCCTCGCCCAGACCAGTCACCTCAGCTCGTCTGAGGAGCTCGGCCGCGTGCTCGACTCCATCACGCGCACGCCGGCCGCGATGCTCGGTCGGACCGGGTACGGCACGGCACCCGGCGACTTCGCCGACTTCGTCGTGCTGTCGAGCGCCGACGCGGCCGGGGCCGTCCTGGACCGCCCTGACCGTCTCCACGTCTTCAAAGCCGGCCGCCGCGTCGCCGGAACCCGCAGGTCGAGCTGGATCCGCCGGCTCGACGTCGACGCCCCCGAGGAGAGGACGACCGCATGACCCGCTTCGCCGACAGAGTGGCCATCGTGACCGGCGGAGGCTCCGGAATAGGTCGTGCAACAGCGACGGCCCTCGTCGAAGAGGGCGCGACCGTCGCGGTGTTCGACATCCAGCCGGGGGAATCCCAGCCCGGGATCACCGCGATGACCGTCGACATCCGCGATCCGGACGCTGTCGCCGCCGCGGTCGCTGACGTGGCCGACGCCCACGGCGGGATCGACGTGCTCGTCAACGCGGCAGGTATCGAACTCGTCGCCGATGTCGCGAACACCTCCGTCGACGACTGGGACCGGGTGCAGCAGGTCAACGTGCGCGGGTCCTTCTTGACCATCCGCGCCGCGCTCCCCTGGCTCGAGTCGAGGCGCGGATCGGTCGTGAACGTCGCCTCGCAACTGGCGCTGGTGGCGGCCGGTCACTTCGCCGCCTATACCGCGTCGAAGTCCGCGGTCCTGGGGCTGACCAGAAGCCTTGCGATCGAACTGGCGCCGAAAGGGATCCGCGTCAATGCGGTCTGCCCGGGAGCAGTCGACACCCCTCTCCTTCAACGCCAGTTCCAGCACGGCCCGGGCCCGCAGGGCTCACTCGAGGACCTGATCGCGATGCACCCGATCGGCCGGCTGGGTCGGCCGGAGGAGATCGCGCGGGCTGTCCTGTTCTTCGCGAGCGACGAGGCGTCGTTCGCCACCGGCTCGAGCATCGTCATCGACGGCGGTTACACCGCGGCGTGATCCGTGCCCACCATGCGGGCGGTCGACTCGTGCTCGAGCAGCACGGGCCGAACCAGCTGACGGCGGGGTGCTTCCTCCGTCCGATCGAGGCGTGCGAGCAGGAACTGCACGGCGATGCGGGCGATGGGCACGAGCGGCTGCTGAACGGTCGTAAGCGGCGGATTGTAGATCGCGCTCATCTCGATTCCGTCGAAGCCGGTGACGAGGACATCGCGCGGCACCTGCAGCCCCGCACTCCGGAGACCTGCGATGACTCCGAAGGCGATGAGATCGGCGCCGGCGACGATCGCATCGGGGAGCGGGCCGCGGGCGAGGAGTTCCGATGCGCCCCGCACGCCGGTCTCCACGTCGAACGATCCGATGGTCGGCGGCCGCGCCACGAGTCCCCGCCTCTTCACCTCGCGGTCGAACGCCTTGCGCCGCGCCACTCCGACGGAGTTCCTGTCGTTGGCCGAGACGAGCGCGACGGTGCGCACTCCCCGCGAGAGCAGATGGTCGAACAGCATCGCCATGCCGGCCTCGTTGTCGACACCGACGAAGTCCGCGTCGACCCCGCGGAGCTGCCGGTCGATCTGGATCACGGGAACCGACTGCATCGCCCGGACGACGGCCTCGTCCGAGCGGCGGCGGTCCTGGCTGACGAGCAGGATGCCGTCGACCCGCCGGTCCACGAGCGTGTCGAGCCTCCGGCCCTCCTGCGCCACGTCCGCGTGGGAGTCGGCGAGCACCAGTTCGAACCCGTGCCGCTGAAGCTCGTTCTCCACGCCGTTGATGAGTTCAGCGAAGAGCGGGTTCCCGATGAGGGGAACGACCATGCCGACCGTCCGCGTCGAGCCGGCCCGCATCGCGCGGGCGATGTGGTCGACGCGGTAGCCGAGCTCGCGAGCCGTGTCGGCCACGAGTTTCGCCGTCTCCGGCGAGACTCGAGATTTGCTGCCGAGGGCGCGAGAGGCCGTGGCGATGGAGACTCCCGCCGCATCGGCGACGTCTTGCAACTTCACATCTTGCGCCACGTGCCCGCCGATCTCCTGCAACGGCGACCACTGTAGCGCGACGCCACGATCGCTACTTCAGGCCGCTCGACGCCAGACCGCGCACGAAGTAGCGCTGCAGGAAGAGGAACAGGACGACGAGGGGCAAGGTCGCCACAACCGCACCGGCGAAGGTCAAGGACCAGTCGGGAGGTGTGGTCGGCGAGACGGACTGCGCGATCGCCACCTGGATCGGCATCGCCGCCGGGGACTGGTTGATGACGAGCGGCCAGAGGAACGAGTTCCAGGAGAACAGGAAGAGGATCAGGCACATCGAGGCGAGCGGCGCCTTGAGGTTCGGCAGGATCACCTGGAGCAGGATCCGGAGATGGCCGGCGCCGTCGAGGCGTGCGGCCTCGTCGAGCTCTCGTGGGATCTCCTCGAAGCTCTGGCGGAGGAGGAACAGGCCGAAGACGCTGGCCACCCATGGCGCCGCGACCGCCAGCAGGGTGTCCTGGAGTCCGAGGCCGGACACCACCGTGTAGAGCGGCACGAGCAGCGCCTCGACCGGCACCATGAAGGTGACCAGGATGAGCGCGAACACGAGTCGCTGGCCCGGGAAACGCATCCGAGTCAGCGCGTAGGCCGCGAGGGTGCACACGACGAGCGCGCCGCCGACCTGGATCGCTCCGATGAGGACCGAGTTGATCAGAGCAAGGCCCACCCCCTCATCGGTGAACAACCGGACGTACCCGTCGAGCGTGGGGCTGGCTGCGACGAGTGCGCGCCAGCTGAAGGGGGTGAGGTCGGCGAAGATGTCGCTCGTCCCCTTCACCGAGGAGACGAGCATCCAGTAGTACGGGACCAGGAAGATCCCGGCGACGACGACGAGGATGAACAGCCCCACGACCGTGCGGCGCGCGGTCACCGAGCGTCGGCCGGAGTGGGCTGTCGGGCGGAGAGCTTCGGACATGGTGGCTCCGGTTCAGTACTGCCAGTCGGTGCGCAGGGCGCGCATCTGGACCAGGCTGATGAGGACGGCGAACGCCAACAGGACGATGGAGATCGCCGACGCGAACCCGGGTTGCTGGAGCTGGAAGGCCGTTCGGTAGATGTCGTAGACGACGAGGTTCGTCGCGCCGTCGGGGCCGCCGTTGGTCATCAGCAGCGGCGGCGCGAACGCCTGCAACCCGAACACCGTGACCAGGACGACGATGAGCAACGTGCTCCTCGACAGCAGGGGCAAGGTGATCCGGAAGAAGAGCGCGAAGCTCCCGGCACCGTCGACCTTGGCGGCCTCACGGACCTCCTCGGGAATGGCCTGCAGTCCGGCGAGGAACAGTACCGACGCAAGCCCGACCTGCTGCCAGGCCGACATCAGGATGATCGAAGCGAGCGCCCACGGCCCCTTCGTGAGGAACGGGACGGCGGCCGACCCAGTGGTGCCCAGCAGGTTGTTGAGCACGCCGTTCTGGCCGAGCAGGAACAGGAACATCGTCGTGACGACGACGGACGAGGTGATGACCGGCAGGAACACCATGACGCGGACGATTCCCCGGGCGGGCAGCCTCCCGTCGAGGTAGACCGCGAGGGCCATCGCGACCGGGATCACGACGATCAGCATGCCGGCGACGAAGAGGAGCGTCACGCCGAAGGATTGGAGGGTCTGCTTGTCGGTGAACGCATGCACGAAGTTGTCGAAGCCGACGAACTCGGCCGCGTCCGGATTCAGAAGCGTGTAGTCGTACAGGCTGTTCCTCGCCAGCAGGGCCAGCGGAATGTACTGGAAGATCAGCAGGAGCAGCAGGAACGGCGCGAGGAACCCCGCGGCGGGCAGCAGATCGGATCTGCGCAGTCGCCCACGAAGCGCTCGGGTCGTCGTCGGGCGCGTCGCGATCGTCGTCGAAGCCATGGCAGTCGTCGTTCCCCTCGAAGTGTGTCCGGTCCCCCGGCGCCGGCACAGGCCGGGCGCCGGGGAACGGACGGTCGGTGCTAACCCTTCAGCAGCGGGTCGATCTGCTCGACCGCTTGGTCGAGGGCTTCCTTCGGGTCCGACCCCTGCGCGATGCTCTGCAACGCGGTCGCGAGGTAGGAGTCGTACTGGCCGTACTTGGGCGTGACGGGCCGGGGCTGGCCCCACTTCTGCAGTTCGTCGAGCATCATCTTGTTGCCCGGGTCCGTGAGGACCGTCGAGTCGTCAATCGAGGACTGGGTGGGCGGGATGGCGTTGTTGGCGTTGGCCCACTCGGTGAGCAGGTCCCCGCTCGCCATCGCCACGGCGGCGGTCGCGGCGAGCTTCGTGTGCTTCGACTTCGCGGCGACCGCGATGTTCACGGCGCCGTTGTGGACGATCGGTGTGACGAAGTACGGGGACGGCGAGACGCCGGCCTTGAAGGGCAGCTTGTCGAACGGACCGACGAGTGGGGCCACGGTGAGGTCGAAGCAGGCCTTGCCGGACGCGAACTCGTTGGGGATCTGAGTGGTCGAAGTGACCGCCTCATCACCCGTGAAGAGGCCCTGGTAGAAGGTGGCGGCCTTCACGGCCTCCGGCGAGTTGATGTACCCGTCGACCGATGTCCCGTCCTCGGACAACGCCGCGAAGGTCTTGTACGCCGACGAGCTCTTCGACGCCGAGCTGTCGCCCGCGCTGCGGAGGAACAGCTGGTCGCGGAAGGTGGTGTTCGAGACCGTCACCTCGAACAGGCTTGCCGCGAGCCCTTCCACGCCGGTACCCGCCTTCGCCTGGCAGGCCACCATGGCCTCTTTCGCCTCGTCCCACGTCCAGGCCTCGTCGAGCTCGGTCGGGACCGTGATGCCGGCGGCGTCGGTCAGGTCCTGGTTGAAGAACAGCGCGACCGCGACCTGCTGGACCGCGAGCGAGTAGACCTTGTCTTCGTACGTGGCCGAGGCGAGATCCGCGGCGTCGACGTCGTCCGAATACCCCTTGGGGAGGTAGTCGTCGAGCGCGAACAGGGCGCCCTGCGAGGCCACGTTGGCGCTAGCCGGGCTGTCCACGCCGATGATGTCCGGCGCGTTCGAGGAGGACAGCGCGACGTTGAGCTTGGTCGAGTACTCCCCGAACGGGACTTCGGTCACCTTGAAGTCGACGCAGGAGTTCAGCTCCTTGTAGGCGTCGAGCTGGGCGTCGCTTGGGACGTTGCCCTCAGCGCGGAGGACGTTCAGCGTCGTCGTGGCACCGCTGGCGCAGTCACCCTTCGCGGCGGCGGCGTCGTCGGAGCTCCCGCCCGAACTGCCGCAGGCAGCGAGCGTAGCGGCGAGGAGGACGGCTGCACCCGTGGCGGCGAGCGCACGGTGAGCTCCCCCGGGGAAGCGGTGTTGACGCATCTGGAATGACCTTTCAGAAGGACGAGGAGCCAAGGAGGAGGCGGATGTGCTGCGCTGCCGCAGCGGACTCCAGGAGCCTAGAACGGCATGCGTAAACGTTTCCACACGGCGCGGTCCGATTTTGCGCCGCCGAAACGCGAACGTAACGCGGGCGAAATGAGCCCGCGTGGATCAGCTCGCGGCGTCCAGCGAGTGGAGCACGCGGCGCGAGGATTCCCCCAAGCCCCAGCGAGCAGTGAGCCTCTCGAACTCCTCGCGCCCGTCGGCGGAGACCCCGATCCGGGCGTCGAACGGCGCGAGCTCCAGATCGGTGGCGACCCGGACCACGGCGGGCGCGCGCGTCAGGTAGTCGTCGGCGGCGCGGATCTTCGCCTTGACCGAGGCGGACAGCGGGACGCTCGGCCCCGCGGCCGCGGCGGCCACGATGCCATCGAGGGTGCCGAAGTCGCGGAGCAGCGTCGCGGCGGTCTTCTCCCCGATGCCAGCGACGCCGGGAAGGCCGTCCGACGTGTCGCCGCGGAGGGTCGCGAAGTCCGCGTACTGCGAGGCGGCGATGCCGTATTTGCCGCGGAGCACCTCGTCGGTGACGATCTCCAGCTTGCTCATCCCCCGCGCCGTGTAGATCACGCGGACCTGGCGCTCGTCGTCGATCACCTGGAACAGGTCGCGGTCACCGGTCACCACGTCGACGGGGACGGAGGAACGAGCGGCGAGGGTGCCGATGATGTCGTCCGCCTCGTACTCCGCCTTGCCGACCATCGGGATGCCGAGCGCCGCGAGAGTGGCCTCGATGATGGGCACCTGCAGGGTGAGCGGATCCGGCACGACCTCGACATCGGGCGCGGCCTCGACGACGTCTGCGACGCGGTGGCTCTTGTAGGTGGGGAGGAGGTCGACCCGCCACTGCGGCCGCCAGTCCACATCCCAGCACGCGACGAGCTCGGTGGGCGTGAAGTCGGCCACCAGCCGGGCGATCATGTCGAGCAGCCCGCGCACCGCGTTGACGGGCGTCCCGTCCGGGGCCTTCACCGTCTCGGGCACTCCGTAGAAAGCGCGGAAGTACAGCGCCGCGGTGTCGAGCAGCATCAGGCGGTTGTCGGTCACCGCCCCAGTGTGGCCGAGGAGACCATCCGGGGTCATCCTTCCGACGGATGCGGGGACGGTGCCGGCCCGGTCAGGATGCTCCCATGACGCTTCGCCATCCCCCGGGTCTCTCCCCCGACGGCTTCGAGCTCGTCGGTTCTCTCGCCATCCCCCGCACGCGGCTTCGGGGCACTCCTCCTCTCGCCCTCGAGGCAGTCCTCCTCCGGCTCACCGCAATCGACGGCTGGCAGTCGCGGTGGCTGGGATCCGGCCTGTCGTCCACCGAGGAGGGGATCCTCGACGCTGCACCCCGCGACGCCCTCCGTGCCGTCGCCGAGATGCGCGGCTCGTACGTCGGCGTCTGGGACCTGCTGGCGTGGAGGGACGAGCAGGTCCTGTTCATCGCGCCCAAGTCCGCAGGAACGTCCGCGGTGTCCGAAGCACAAGCCGGGTGGCTCGCGGCGGCACTCGTGGCGGGATTCACGCCGGAGGACTTCCTCGTCGCGGAACAGGTGGACGTGAGAGCCGAACTCGCAGCACTCGCCCGGTGAGTCCGGTCGCCGCCCCACCGGGAACTGGCATCCGCGGCACTCCCGCACCGCCCGATGAACGAAGAAGGAGAGCCGCCCGCTAGGGCGGCTCTCCTTCTTTTTGTGGACCCGAGGGGATTCGAACCCCTGACCCCCTGCATGCCATGCAGGTGCGCTACCAGCTGCGCCACGGGCCCGTTAGGCCTCCGGAAAGGCCTCGACAAGGTTACTACACCGGCGACGCCGCGAACGACCGGCGGCCGTGACCTCACCGAAATCTGCACCCGGTTGAATCGGGGTATGGCGAGTGGAACCGGACCGATCACCGTGTCGATCACCCGGAAGGTCGCGCCCGGGCGAGCCCGCGAAGCGGCGGCGTGGGCGCGCGCCGGCCAGGAGCTCGCGAGCAGCCGTCCCGGCTACCTGGGGTCGGGCTGGGTCCGTCCGCAGCCGGACTCCCCCGATTGGCACATGCTGTACCGGTTCGCGGACGCCGAGACCCTGGCGTCGTGGGAGTCCTCCCCGGAACGGCGCTGGTGGGTGGACAGCGGCACGGGCCTCATCGAGCACGCCCGGGAGGAACGCCGGACGGGCATCGAGGGCTGGTTCGACGAGCCGTCGTCCGTCACCGTCGCCGCGGACTCCCCCGCGGCGCCGCCCCGCTGGAAGCAGATGGTGAGCATCTTCCTGGTCTTCTACCCGCTGAGCCTGCTCAGCCAGGCGACGCTCGGGCAGTTGCTCGGCGACGCGCCGCTCGCACTGCGGGTGCTGGTCATCATCGTGGTGAACGTCCCACTGATGACGTACGTGTTCCTGCCGTTCGTGACCCGGCTTCTCCGGCCCTGGCTGCAGGCCCGACGACAGCCGCGACCCGCTGAGGACCGCTCCTGACGGGACTCAGCTCGCTGCGGGGGCGTTCGCGGGAAGGTCGATCGAGATGACCGGGCAGTCCTTCCAGAGCCGCTCGAGCGAGTAGTACTGCCTGTCCTCCTCGTGGAAGACGTGCACGACGATGTCGCCGTAATCGAGCAGCACCCACCGGCCCTCGGAACGACCTTCACGACGCAGGGTCTTGGCCCCGGCGTCGAGCATGCGCTCCTCGACCTCGTCGGCGATGGCGAGCACGTTGCGCTCGGTTCGCCCGGTGGCGATCAGGAAGGCGTCGGTCAGCGGCAGCCGCCCCGACACATCCAGGGCCACGAGGTCCTGGCCGTTTTTGGAATCGGCAGCGGCGGCGGCGACCTGGATCAGCTCGACCGCGCGATCGGTAGCAACAGGAATCAGAAAATCCTCAACACGTATCCGGCGAATAGAAGGGCTGCGACACCGACCGCCATGACGGCGGCCGTGATCGCGAGCACTGTCGGAAGCATACCGCCGCGACGCTTGCGCGGGTTCACCATGCTGCGGGTGGACGTGTGGGTGGCCACGGCGCGGGTTGCGCGGACGGGAGCGACATCGGAAGTGTTGTGCTGATCGTCCTGGCTCGCCTCGAACAGCCGGTCGATCTCGGACGAGTCGTAGTGGTCCGAGTTCGCGCCGGTCGATGCAAGGCTGCGCGGCAGATCGAGCGACCCGGTGATGAGGATCTCGCCCGTGCTGTTCACCGCGGTGAAGAGGTCCTGGCTCGGGTCCTTCCGCATGATGAGCGAGTTCGCACCCGCCGAGGTCGACCCGACGTTGCGGCTCAGCTTGCCCTGGAACGGGAGGTGCTCGTCCTCCGCCTGGGCCTGGACGGACCAGTGTCCCTTCGGCGGCGTGAAGGGGCGCTCGACGCGGACGGCCTCCTCGTCGACTTCGGGCGCGGAGGCGGTGGTTCCGAGGCCGGCGCTCGCCTGGGCGATCAGGGCCTCGAATCCCTGCAGACCCGAGGACGCCTTCGCGGCCGGCTGCTCGGCAGGGGCGGGCGCGGCGGCACGGTCGACCGGCAGCTCGGGGGCACGCGGCGTGGTCACCTCGAACGGGCGACGCGTGGCGGTGGGAGCAGGCGACTCGACGACCGCTTCCGGCCGCAGCGTGACGGGCTCGTCGGCCGCCATCGCCGCACGGTCCACAGCGGACATCTCGACGGTCGAGGTGTCGTTGAACGCCGCGAACGCGGAACCGGCGAGCTGCGATGCCGGTACGACCTCAGGCGGCTGCGGGGCGGCCTTCACCGACTCCTCGGGAACCCAGCCCGGCAGCCAGGCGCTGGCTTCTTCCGTCGACGTCGCGCCGAGGGGCGGAATGGCGCCGGTCTCGCGGATGGCCCGCAGTTCACGACGGCTGAGGGTGTGCTCGATCGGCGCCGAGGAGGCCGGAGCCGGGGCGATGGGGGTGACCTGCGGCACCGGAGCGGCGGTCGGCATCTGCGACGCCGGGAAGGCGTTGCTGATGATCCGGGACACCGGACGGGTGCGGGTGTCCTCCGGGGAGAAGTTGCTCTCCGGCGCCTGGGGCGCGGGCGGAATCGGGGGCAGCGATGAGGCAGCGGTCCGGCGTGCGGAGTCGTAGGTGGGCATCTGCGGCCGACCCTGCGTCGTGTAGGTGAAGGGTTCCGCCGGTGAGACACCGTCGGGGGTGCGGCGCCCGGTGCGGCGCTCCGCCTCGTCGGCGGTGTCCGCGAGCTGCGAGGCGGCGCGACGCGACAGGGTGTCCCAGATGTCCCCCGTCGCGCTCATGTCGTAGACGCCGGAAGGGTGGAGGTTCGAGAGGTCGCCGGTCTCGCCCGCGCGACGCTCCGCGTCTCGCGCTTCGCGCCGACTGCGGGGTCCTCCCGAATTGGAGCCCGTGCCCTGGCGCTCCTGTTGCGACTGCTCCTGCCACAAGGTCATGGAGTGCTCCGATACAGGTTGTGTTTCGAGATGTACTGCACGACGCCATCGGGGACGAGGTACCAGACGGGGAAACCCCTGCTGACCCGTCCTCTGCAGTCGGTTGACGAGATCGACAACGCCGGAACTTCGAGCCAGCTTACGTCTCGGTTCGGAAGGTCCTGCTGCGATACGGCGGCGTGTCCCGGACGGCTCACGGCGACGAAATGGGCGAGCTTCCAGAGCTCGTCGACGTCCTTCCAGGTGAGGATCTGCGCCATCGCGTCGGCCCCCGTGATGAAGAAGATCTCCGAGTCGGGGCGCTGCGCACGGATGTCCTTCAGCGTGTCCTTCGTATAGGTGGGGCCCCCACGGTCGATGTCGACCCGCGAGACGGTGAACCGCGGATTCGACGCGGTGGCGATGACCGTCATGAGGTAGCGGTGCTCGGCCGGGGAGACACCCCGCTTC
>Ga0210040_10008516_pt1 | contig 12143 bp, 7 predicted proteins | sample CryGeyCG12114_NA_FD_185462 | JGI IMG/M metagenome (GOLD analysis project Ga0210040, IMG submission 185462) | Groundwater microbial communities from aquifer - Crystal Geyser CG19_WC_8/21/14_NA (SPAdes) (version 2) | ecosystem: Environmental > Aquatic > Deep subsurface > Groundwater | place: USA... | reverse complement strand
CGCGCTGTTGCACGAGATCGCCTACGCGCCCGCCCTTACTTTCATGGAGCGACCGATGGCGGGAGACCTGATGAGACTTGCCTTGTCCCCATGGCTTCAGAACGATGTTTCGGCGCAGAGCTCGACCGAGGGCGGATCGGCGCGCTGTTTGGTCATGTCGTTCCCGCACGATTGACGTGTAGTGAGTGGGACCGTACAGCTGTGGCGGGAACTTGCATTGCCCGAACGATTGCAGGGCTTCCCCTCGAAAGGGATACCATAAGCCCCGATGTCGCCACCCATGAAGCTTCCGCTCTGGTGATTGCCGTCAAGGTCGAGATCCCAGGTCGCGGTGCGCTTCCAAAGGCGAGTGCCCGGTTGCTGCGGCGGTCCTCGCCGAAACCATATCCGAGCGCCGCACGATCGCGGTTGACCTCGTACCAGTACACGTCCGTGCCGAACCCGAGAAGCCGGTTGGGTGCGGTGACGTAGACGCCGTCGGGATCGAATGGGTTGTTCGGCCCGTCGTCAGACTCTTCCCGCCTGATGTTGACGGATTTGACCGCAAACACGTCACCGACACAGTGCCGGGCAAGATGTAGGTGCCGCGGATACCCTAGTGCGTAAAGCGCATGTTCAGCCCTTCGCGGGTGCCGACCAGCTTGCCGTCGCCCAGCGGTACAGTGACATCGACAAACGTCTGGTAGATAGCGATTTCGTTGCGATTGGGACCGGTCGCAAATCGCTCGCCGAACTCGCGATTGTCGCCAAGTTCGAAATAGACGCGCAGATTGTCGCCGATATGCAGGTCCGCCAGCAGGCGCAGCCCGAGCTGCAGGGGGTTGTTGTCATCGTTGGCCGTTCGCCCGAGGCTGGAATGCTGCCAACTCGTGTAATAAATGCGCGCTTCGCCACCCAGTGTCACGTGGGTGTCTTCCGCTCCAATCTGGATGTGCTTTATTCTGCCGACCAAGGAGGTTGGGCCGGCTCGCCTGACCAATTCTCCGTCCAGCGGTGAAGTTGCGGCACGCCGGCGGGTCCCGTCCTCGCGCCGCGTAACGCCTCGGCTGGTGGCGGCAGGGACTTGGGCGGGCGTTCTCCGGGTTCGGCCTGCGTAGCCACTGTGCTGGCGGAGGTGGCCGAGATCGGAGAGTCCGGTGGAACGCTCTAGGCCAGCGCAGACGATGCCAAGACCAGGCTCGACATGCCAGCGAGGGTTGCGGCAATCTGGCACGGGCGACTGCCAGCAGTCAGATGCATGCTTATGCTACGTTGCTTTCGCGATAGCGGACGAGGGCCAGGACAATGCCGCCGGCAGCCGTTCCGCAGGCCAGGCTTAGTGCGACGGTGGAGAGCGGCCACCCCGCCGAAAAGAGGAAACCAGCGATGATAGGGCCAGATGCGGCGCCTGCGCGACCAATGCCGATCACGAACCCGGTACCGCCGGCCCGCAGCGAAGCGGGGAAGGATTGGGCAAGGACCGCATATAGGCCCGCCGTAGCACCATTGGTGAAAAACCCGCCTACACAAGCAATAGCAGACAGGCTGCCGAGGGTGGTGAACCCTTGGCCGAAGGCTGCAACCGCGACGGCACCGCACAGCATGGAACCGACAACGAGGGAGCGTACTCCAATTCGTTGGGTGAGCAGGCTCATGGTCACTGCACCGGCGGCGCCGCCGACATTCGCCCAGACCAGAACGCCCCCTGCCAGAGCAGGAGCGAAGCCAAGATCGGCCACGATCTTGGGTATCCACTTCACGAGGAAGTAGAAGGTCATCATATGTCCGAAGTAGGTTAGCGTGAGCAGCATTGTGGTGGCCGCGAGCCCAGGGGCGAACAGCTTGGTCAGACTGAAGCCCGGCTTGTTTTCGTCGGGTGGTGGCAAATCGGTGAGGGCAGGGCGGCCCTGCCGTACCATTGTGAGATTGATCTTCTCCAAGGCGCCCGCGGGCCGTCTGTGGCAAAGAAACGAGATAGTCTCGGGAACCAACCAGAGCACCAGCGGAATAAATAGCAGCGTCGCGATTGCGCCAAACTCGAACACGGACTGCCAGCGTCCGGTCGACGCCATTAGCCAGCCTGCCAGTGATCCGCCGATGACCGCACCCATCGGGTAGCCGCCTGTCATGATCGCGATGGACAGGTTGCGGCGACGCGCATTCGAACATTCGGCGACGATCGCGTTCGTGGCGGCGAGCATGCCGCCGATCCCCAGCCCCGTGAACAGGCGATAGGCCGAGAGGAGCGGCAGGCTGTCAGCCGTGGAGGCCAGGCCCATGCCGACCGCCATAATGACCAGGCAGGTCAGGATGGTCGGGCGCCGCCCGATCCGATCCGCCATGCTACCCAGCAAGAGGGCGCCGATCCCCATCCCGAACAGCTCCATCGAAAGGACAAGGCCAAGCGCCGCCCGATCGATCCCCCAGTCTCTGGCGATGCCGGGTGCGGCGAAACTGATGGATAGTACGTCGAAGCCATCGAGGGCGTTGAGGGCCGTCGCTATGCCGATCGCGAGAACCTGCCGCATGTGCATCGGCTCTCGCGCTATGATTGCCCGGGGATCTTCCATGCACACTTTCTCCTTGCCCGTCACGACCAGGACGTCCGGGTTCTTATTGTCTGCGGGACTGCCTGACTGGCTCAGTCTTCGAGCTGGGCGGCCACCGAGTAGGTCACCTGCTGATTACGGGTCTTCATGAACTCCTCGAGAGTTTCGCCGCGCATTCCGGCGTAGATATCGAGGTTGGACACACCTGAAACGGCACCCAGCTTTTCGAGCACGAAGAAGATCGCGCCGTAGTGGATCAGCCCACGCCAGTCGCGGCGGCGGATCAGGTCACGCTCTTCATCGGAAAGACAGGCTGCATCCAGCGCGGCGCCCTCGTCGGCCTGAAAGCGCGCGCGTGCTTGCGGATCGGTGAGCCCATGCAAAAACCGGTTGATCCGGTATCCCCGGGCACTGCGCTCCAGCGTGTAGGCATAGGTGCCCTCAATCGCTTCGGCGCCCCGCAGCTGCTCGGCCATTCGGTCGCGATGTGCGGCCGCAACAGCATCCGGCAGCGGCCCGGCTTCGTTCTCGAAGATGGCGGTCGCGATCGCCGTCATCGAGGGAAGATAGTAGCTTCCATGCACCTTGCGGACGCCCGCCGACAGCGCGCCGCGCATCACCAGCCACATGATCACCTCGGAACTCTCCATTCCGCCGAGTTCCGCATATTGTGCGTGGGTCATGCGAGTCAGTGCAACCGGGTCCTTCTCCAGCAGCTCGAGAAAGCGTTGATCCCACTCCGTGTTGTTGAAGCCGCAGCGTTCCCCATGAACCTGGTGGGACAGTCCGCCGGTCGCCACCAGCGCGACCCTCAGGTCCCCGGGATAGCTCTCGACCGCCATCCGCAGCGCCTGGCCGAGGTTCCAGCACCGCTTCGCCGTGGGGATCGGAAACTGCAGCACGCCGAGTTGGAGCGGCACGATCGGGACCGGCCAGCCCGCATCGTCGTGCGGCATCAGCACGGACAATGGCGAGAAGACGCCGTGATCGAGCGGCTTGTCGCGGAAAGTCGACAGGTCGAACTCGTCGGTGACCAGGCTTTGCGCGATGTGTCTGGAAAGCTCGGCATGACCGGCCACCGGCGGCACGCCGCGGACCCCGCCGCCCTCGTCAGCCACTGCATAGCTTTCGTCGACGCCAAGGGCAAAGGCCGAATAGTGGTTGAAGAAGAACGAGGTTATGTGATCGTTGTAGATCATCAGCAGCACATCCGGCTGCTTCGCCGCAATCCAGTCTTGAATCGGCTTGTAAGCTTCGAATATCGGCTTCCAGGCAGGATCTTCCTGCTTCTTCGCGTCGAGTGCGAAGCCGATTGTAGGTGTATGCGAACTGGCGATCGCGCCGATTATCCTAGCCATGACAATCCTCAGCTACAGCTTGTTGTTCTTTGTCGCCGTCACTCACGGGTGCGGCGAAGACGCGATCGCCGAACAGCTTGCGGGCCGTGTGCAGCATGCCTGTGCCGATGACACCGCCAGCCTCGCCCAGTTCCCCCACGATGCCGGTCGGATGTTCGATGCCCAGTATACAATGCCGTCCGTCGATCGCAGCGGCCGCAATTTGAGCGCATCTGCGTTCCTCGGCTAGGCTGCTGGCGCTTGATCTCCCCTGCTGCAGGTGCGCGAGCCTGCAGCAGGGCCGTCGGCCTTCAAGGTGCGGTAACAATCACTTTGCCGGTCGCCAATGGAAACGCACAATCGTTGAAGAAGTACTCGCCTGGTTCTTCGAAGGTGAAGCGGAAGTTCTCGCCAGGTGCAAGTCGGAAGTCGAAGAGCCCCTCGAAGAACTGGCTGGCGCAATGGTGCAATACGTTGCTCGCAGGATTGGTGAAGGTCACCGTCGTTCCGGCGGACACGCGCAGGATCTGCGGCGCGACTGCGGTTGGTGTTCGCAACTCCTCCGCGCCGGGCCTCCCTTCGGCCCAAGCGCGTCCGAGCGTGATCGTGTTGCTGACCGCGGCGCCCTCGATGATTTCACCGGCGACCGGCTGTCGGCGGGGCGGCGGCGGTGGGACAGTCGCCGGCGGCACGGTGCCACCGATCCTGAAGGCCCAGACCCGATCACCCTTGGGCGAGTTGTAGGGCAGCCCGTTGCCGCCCGCCAGCACGGCGACGTACTGCTCTCCGTCGACTTGGTAGGTCACGGGCTGAGTATGGACGCCAGCTCCGGTCTGGAAGCGCCACAGCTCTTTTCCGTTCGTGGCATCGAGAGCAAGCAGGTAGCCGTCGGGCTGGCCGATGAAAAGCACGTCGCCGGCCGTGGAGAGCACGCCATTGCCATGGGCGAGCGACCACTCCGTCTCCTTCTGCCAGGCGATCCGGCCCAGCGCCGGATCATAGGCAACGATCTTGCCGGAACGTTCCTGCCCAGGCGGACGTACGCCAACATAACTGCCCGTGCGCGCCTGCGCGATGCCGACGATGCCCAGCCCGACATAGAGCAGCCCGGTGCTGTGGCTGTAGGAGTATTGACTCGTATCCGCGCCGCCGCCCGTACCTGGATAGTGCACCAGCGGGTCGTCCAGGTGCGGCGTGAACAGGCAGCCTGACTGGTAGTTGGGCGGGACCCGTCCGGCGCCCTCCTGCGTTGGGCACAGGCTAGCCAAGGGCTCGTTGGTCGTGAATGGCTGGGTCGGCCAAGTGTGCTGCTCCGGCGATTGAGGCACGGGGCGTTCCTCGATCGGGAAGATCGGCTCACCCGTCGTACGGTCCAGGATGTAGAGCATCGCGGTCTTGCTGCCGTAGATCACCGCCTGCCGGGGGCGGCCATCCACGACCATGTCGATCAGCACTGGCGACATGACGTTGTCCATGTCCCAGATATCGTGGTGTACTGACTGGAAGTGCCAGACGCGCTCGCCCGTATCCGCGTCGATTGCCACCAGCGAATTGGCGAACAGGTTCGCACCTTCGCGCGTTGCGCCGTTCAGTGGCGCCCCGGCGCGGGCATTGCCGAAGGTCCAGAATACCAAGTTGAGCTCGGGATCGATCGCCGGGTGGAGCCAGGGCGCGGCACCCCCCTGCTCCCAAGACGTGTCCGCCCAGCTCTCATTGCCGAACTGACCCGGTCGTGGCGGGCCATAGAAGCGCCAGGCGATTTCCCCTGTCGCCGCCCGGACGGCGAACGCAGTGCCGCGCGCGCTGTTGGCGGATCCGAAAAGGATCAGGCCATTGTAATAGGTGATCGCCGTCGGCAGCGAGCCGATCGACGGCTCCCCGGAAAAATCCTTGTCCCACATGACGGCACCGGTCGCCTGGTCCAGCGCAACGACGTGATTGCCGCCCTTGGTGGTGAAGACCTTGCCTTCGCCTACCGCGACCCCGCGGCGCAGGGTGGGGCCGTAATCGGGCCTGTAGCGCCACTTGACCTCACCCGTTCGTCCGTCAATTGCGACAACGCTGCCCTGCGTGCTCTCCGCATAGACGACACCATCCACGACGACCAGGTTGGACTGCTGGAAGGAGCTATCGTCACCCCCTTCCAAACGCAATTCCCACGCACCGCCAAGCTGGGGCACGGTCTGGCGGTCGATCTGGTCGAGGCTTGAGTAGTTGTGGTTGCCATAATTGCCCCCGACCTTCGAATGGTCGTCCCCGGTCGGGGCGCAGCAATCAGCCGCGACGGCCTGATAGCTGCCCTGCTGCCCTGCCGAGGGGCTTACCTGGATCGGCGCCGCCACCGCCGGCGTGACCGTGTCCGGTTGCGCCTGCACGCCGACCCTGTCCGGTGAACCCGCTCCGTAACGGGCAACGAGGTAGTTCTGGATCGGCTGCCGCTCCTCCCCGCTGACTGGCGCGCCATAGCCGATCATGCGGTCGATGGTTGCGCTCCAGTCCCCGGCGCTCTTGCGGGAGGAGGTGATGATGTCCGTCTCGTGGCAGCCGGTGCAATTCGCAGTGATGAGGGTATGGCCTGCATCGTCCACCTGACCGGCAGGTGCCGGACCCTGCTGTGCGGGCCGGCCCATCACGCCTGCCGTGATCAGCACACAGGCCCCGGCCAGCCATGAAGCCTTACCCATCATCGTTCGCTCTCCCAACCGGCGCTGATGTGCCCTCCACCCCGCCTAGCCGCACAATGGGGCGGACGCCCTTAGACCTTGGTCTAAGCCCTTCGCGCACGGCAGAGCAGCGATCATGGCGTGAAGGTCGCATAGACGTATGTCTAAAGGCAGCCCGGGATCAAACATCTTATACCGACCGCGATCCGCATTGCGGCACACCGATAGACAAGTCCGACAACAGGGCTGCAACAGGAGGGGTAAATATGAGCTTCGCCCGCATAAATGGCCGTACCGCGCTTTGGGTGATCGCAACGGTCATCGCTGCGCCCGCGGCCGCGCAAACGACGGTACCTGCCCCTGCACAGGCAACTTTGCCGCCGCAATCGCAGGAGACCGCATCGCCTGGCGTACCAGCCGCCACGCCGGAGCCGCCGGCCGACACCCTTCCACCAAGCCCCCAGAACATCGAGGCTCCGGTGGAGGAGACCAGCGAGATCGTGGTCACCGGCACGGCGATCCGCGGGGTGGCGCCGGTCGGCTCGGCCACCGTCAATCTGGGTCGCGCGACCCTGCTCGAAAGCGGCCCGCGCGACCCCGCTCAGCTGATCCAGAACCTGCCCCAGGCTTCGGGGCTTGGCAGCACGCTGACTTCTTCCGGCGGGCGTGCCTCCGGCGTCAACCTGCGCGGGCTGGGCAACAATGCTACCCTGGTTCTGTTCGACGGGCACCGGGTCGTGCCGCAGGGCGCGACCGGCCAGATCTCCGATCCCAACCAGATCCCGTTCGCTGTTATCGAACGGGTGGAGGTGGTGACCGACGGTGCCTCGGCCATCTATGGCTCCGACGCGGTGGCGGGCGTGGTGAACTACATTTTCCGCAAGGATTACGACGGCGCAGAACTGACCTTCCGCTACGATGACACGCTGTACCATCGGGGCGTGATGGAGGGCATTGTCGGCACCACGTGGTCGACGGGTAGCGCGATGCTGGGCTTCGGCCTCGAGACGGGTGACGGCGTCCGCCGTTCCCGCCGCCCATACCTGCTGCAGGACCTGCGGGCCTATGGCGGCAACGACAATCGCTTGATTGGCACCTCCGTCTTTGTCGGCGACACGCCGGCCATCCAGATTGGCAACGTGATCTACGGCACGCCCGCGACTGACGGCCGCGTGCCGACAGCACAGGAGGTGCTGGCGTTGCGGGGCAATCCCAGCCTGCAGGACCTTTCCCTGTTTCAGGACTTCTACGCCGCGCGCGACAGGTTCAGCGCCGTCGCCCGCCTTCGGCAGGAGATCGGCGACACTGTCGAACTAAGCTATACAGGCTTGTTCAACCGACGCGAAACCCGGGCAACTGCCGCCGACCAGGGCTTCAACAACATCGCTCTGACGGTAACGCCAGCAAGCCCGTACTACACTCCGGGGCTGGTCCCGAACAATGGCAACTACACACTGCTCTACAATCTCTACACCAACAATCCTGACATGGAGCTCACCCAGGACAGCCTGGACCAGAGCTTCAACAACACAGTCGATCTCAGGGTTGATCTACCGGCCGACTTCCGGATGCTCGCCTTCGCGACCTATGGTGAGAGCAAGGCCTGTGGCGCGTGCCAGGCCCAGGTGAACACGGCGTTCTTCCCGGTGATACTCCAGCGGTTTTCGGACCAGTTCAACCCGTATGAGCAGGGGCCGCAGGAGGGGGCGGAGCTGCTGACGGAACGGGTCCGGCAGCGCGGCTCGTTCCGTCTGTTTGACGCAGTCGTGAAGGTCGACGGGGCGCTCTTTGACCTGCCCGGCGGCTCCGTCCGGGTGGCGGCCGGTGGCGAGTATACCTATTCGCGCTACCACCTTACCTACGAATCGACGCTTAACCTGGAGCGCGTTCGCAGCGTGAAGCGCGATGCCGGGCGTAACCGCGACATCAAGTCGCTCTTTGGCGAGATCTTCGTGCCGCTGGTGGGCAGCGATAACGCGTTGCCCTTTGTGGAGCGGCTGGATCTCAATGCCGCGCTGCGGTGGGATGACTATTCGGATTTCGGGACAACGACCAACCCCAAGTTCGGCGCCACCTGGAAGCCGATTCAAGACCTGACGCTGCGCGCCAGCTGGGGCACGGCCTTCCGGGCGCCCACCCTGGCAGAAATCACGCCGGGTTCGGTGCTGATCTACAACCGCGCCTTCGTCGCCAATGCGACCGGCGATCCGGCCTTCCCGATCACGGTCCCGGGATCAGGGCAGAGCGCCTTCCTGACCCGCACCGGCAATACGGCTGGCCTGCAGCCGGAAAAGGCGGAGATTTGGTCGGTCGGCGGCGATCTCGATGCAAGCTTCCTGCCCGGCCTGAAGCTGGGCGTCACCTATTACAATGTAGAATATCGCGACCGGATCGAACCACTGCCGGGGGGCGGCACGCTCCTCAACAGCCCGACGAACCTTGACCTGTTCCGCGATTTCGTCGTCTCGGCTCCACAGCCCTCCACCTGCGTCCAGGGCGACTTCAGCACCTACAACCCGGCCTACTTGCCATATTTGACCGAACCCGGCGCCAACTACATCGCCAGCCCGATCAATGATTGCACGCTGGTGGGCATCATCCGGGGTGGGCAGCGCAACCTGGGCTCCGTGAAGCAGGACGGGCTCGACTTTACCGCCAGCTACAGGCGCGAGACAAACATCGGGAATTTCTCAATCGGCGGCACCTTTTCCAAGATTTTGAACCTGCAGAAAAGCGTGGTGGTGGACGCGCCGTTCTTCGATGCCCTGGACACCATCACCTTCCCCGTGAGCGAACGCGGTCGCGGCAATATCGGTTTCAGCCGCGATGGGCTGACCATGAACGCCTATGTGAACTATATCGGCTCCTACCTGAACAACCAGCCGATCACGATCGCCGGCCAGCGTCAGCCGGAAAGTCGCGTGCCGTCTTGGGTGACCTTCGATGCGCAGGTTTCCTACGAACCTGAAAGCGAGACCAGCCTGCTCAGCGGCATGCGCTTTGCAGTGGGGCTGCAGAACGTAACGGACAAGGAGCCACCGATCGTGCTGTTCGGCACCAATGCGGTGGATCTGGCGAATGCCAATCCCTTCGGACGGATCTGGACTTTCGAAATTTCAAAAAGGTTCTGAGAGCCGCCGCTGGGCGACAGGCGAGGGGGCGGATCTAGTCCGCCCCCTTTTCACGAATTCGAGAACGCAGCCGCGAGCGCCTCGCGATCCCGACGCAGCAACTGATCGAATTCGACGCGGGGAACGGCCGGCCCGCCCTCGCCATAATCCCTGCCCAGCAAGCCATGATGTTCCGCCTGCAGGATCAGGGGTCCTTCGAAGCCGATCTGCCGCAGCAGCTGCAGGTGCCCGGGCATGTCGACCATCCCGGTGCCGACCGGTACCCACTCCGGCTGCCAGCCGCGTGGCCCGTGCGCCCAGAGGAAGTCCTTGGCGGACACGGACAGGATATGACGTCCCGCCGCTGCCAACGCGTCGCTCCAGCCTTGACCAGTGCGTGCGACGACGTGGCCGGTATCGTAGTTAAAGCCCACCTGGGCGGGGTCGAAGCGCTGCATCACGGGCAGCAGGTCCCAGATGCCGCCACCGATGGCGCCGGGCGTGGAATAGGTGTGGAAGGCAACCGCCACATCGTAGGTCCGCGCCGCGGCGGCAACGGTGGCAATGCGCCGGCCAGCCGCCTCGATTTGCGCTTGGCGATCCTGCTCCGGCTCGAACGGGTAAGCGACACCGCCCCGGATCAGGCCGATGTCGGCCGCGCGGCACGCTTCCATGATCCCTCGGGTGACCGGATTGTCGCCATCGAGGATGTTGGCGGTGATCATCGGTGCGGCAAGCCCCGCAGCGCGGGTGGCGGCGGCGATACGTGGCAGGTCCCGTGCGGCATTCGCAGGCTCGATATGACTGCCCGGGCGCACACTCCATTCTATTGCGGAGAAGCCCAGCGCTTTCGCGACGACGATTGCTTCCAGCGGGCCGGTCCATTGCAGGTGGCGGCTGTAGATACCTACGGGCGCCCCGGTATCGGCCGGGGACATCGCAGGCCCTGCGGCGGCGACTGAGGCGGCCATCGCCGCGGCTCCGCCCAAGAATGTGCGTCGTGCGATGGCGGTGTCGGTCTGCTTATCCATAGGCTGCTGCTCCTTCCACTTGGCCAGTGACGGACGCGACCGGCGGCACATGCCGGCGCATGGTGGCAAGCGCGAAGAGAGCCACTCCCAGTGCAATGGTGATGGTACCGAAATAGGCAAAAGCGCCACTGCCGACCACCGCGACGCCGACGAAGGAGCTGACGATCGCGCCCAGTCGGCCGACCCCGGAGGCGGCACCGACGCCCGAGCCGCGGATCGGCAACGGGTAGAGTTGGGCGGCGAGAACGTAGAGACCGGTCTGCACACCGTTTATCAAACCCCCTTCTAGGAACAACGCGATGAAGGCAGCCGCGGGCTTGGCTGGAGCGAGCGGAAACAGCGCCAGCAGGGCGGCGCCTGCGGCGGCCAGGACAGCAAGCGAGACCAGCGCGCGCCGTGATCCGGCCTGTGCGATCCAGATCGCGGTGGCAATTGCCCCTAGGACGCCGCCTATGTTGAAGACGGCCAGGCCCTGACTGGAAACGACCAACGAGAAGCCGCTCTGGCTGAGATAGGTCGGTGCCCAGCTGAATACGAGATAGGTGCTCAGCAGGCAGGCGAAAAAGGCGAGCCATAGCGCTAGCGTGTCCACGCGCAAGCCCGGGGCGAGCAACATTCGAACCGAGCCGCGTCCGACCGGGCTGGAATCGCCGGTGTCGCGTAGCGGCAGCGAGACCTGCTCCCCCGTAATCCGCGCCATAATCTTAGCGGCTGCAACCGTCTGCCCTTTCCGCAGCAGAAAGCGAGGGGACTCAGGCAGCAGCAGCAGCAGCAACCCGGCGACCAACAGAGGTAGCAGCCCGGCAATGCCGAACAGCATCCGCCAACCGGTCGTGGGCAGGACCTCGGCCGCGATGAAACCGCCGAGCACGCCGCCCAGCGGAATGCATACGATCCCCAGCGTGACCGCCAAACCTCGTCTCGCCGCTGGTGTAAATTCGGCGATCAGGGCCGCGGCTGTCGGCATGGCGCCGCCGAGCCCTAACCCTGCTGCCACGCGGCATAGACCAAGGGAGACGATGCCGTCCGTAAAAGCGGTCAGCGCGGTTCCGGCACCAAACAGCACAACGCTGAAGATAAGTGCTAGGCGCCGCCCGATCCGATCACCGGCCCAACCCCCGAGCATCGTGCCCACCGACATGCCAAGAAAGCCGAGGCCGAATACGGGACCGAACGCGGCCCGATCAAGGCCCCATTCCTTGACGAGCACCGGCACCGCGAAGCCGAGTACCTGGTTGTCAAAACCGTCCAGCACGATCGCGCTAGCGACAAGTACGAGTACCAGCTTCTGGTAGGCGCCCCAGCGCCCATGGTCGAGAACCTGCCCGATATCGGTTCCGGGCTGCTGCTGCTGCCTGATCATACCGGCTCCAGATTGCCCCCGCCGATCTTGTTCGGAGTGAGCCGAGCCTAGCAGATGCTCGACAGCCCGCCTGTTAGACCAAGGTCGAGCATTGCGTCTTGCAGCCGGGCG
>Ga0210040_10008515_pt1 | contig 12143 bp, 10 predicted proteins | sample CryGeyCG12114_NA_FD_185462 | JGI IMG/M metagenome (GOLD analysis project Ga0210040, IMG submission 185462) | Groundwater microbial communities from aquifer - Crystal Geyser CG19_WC_8/21/14_NA (SPAdes) (version 2) | ecosystem: Environmental > Aquatic > Deep subsurface > Groundwater | place: USA... | reverse complement strand
GGCGTTCTGGCTGGAAAGCGACCGCATGCTGTCGCTGGCATTTTCGGAGCGGAGTTTAAATGTGCAGCGCAAAGTGGTGTGCGAAGAATTTAAAGAACATTACCTTAATAAACCTTACGGCGATGTATGGCTGAAAATGCGCGAGCTGGCGTATCAGGTGCATCCGTACCGCTGGATGACGATTGGTAAAGAACTTTCGCATATTGAAAATGCACAATTGCAGGATGTAAAGGACTTTTTCTTTAAGCATTACCGCCCGGTAAATGCCATTTTGGTTGTAGCGGGAAATGTAACCGTGCCACAGGTAAAAGAGCTGGCAGAAAAATGGTTTGGCCCCATCGAAAGCGGCGAGCGTTATGTGCGCCGGTTGCCGGAAGAACCGCAACAAACCACGCCGCGCAAGCTGGAAGTGCATGCCGATGTGCCGCTGGATGCTTTATACAAATGCTGGCACATGGGTTCCCGGCTGGACAAAGGCTATTACATTGCCGATTTAATAACGGAAGTATTGGGCGGCGGCGGCTCGTCGCGCCTGTATCAACGGCTGGTAAAAGAAAAGCGGCTGTTCTCCAATATTGAATGCCACCACCAAGGAACGGTGGATGCGGGCTTGCTTACCATTGAAGGCAAACTGGTGAAAGGCGTGAAGATGGAAGAAGCGGAAAAAGCGATTGAAGAAGAACTGGAAACCTTGCGCCGCGAAGCCATTACGGAAACCGAACTGCAGAAAGTAAAAAACAAAACTGAAAGCGTAATTGCCTTTGAAGACATGACCGTAATGAACCGGGCCAACAGCCTTGCTTTTTATGAACTGCTGGGCGACGCCAACCTGATGAACACCGAACTGGAGCGCTACCAACAAGTAACCGCCGCCGACATACAAACCGAAAGTAACGCCATTTTCACTGATGGCAATTGCAGCACGCTGCATTATTATAGCAAGAATTAAATTGTATTTTAAATTATGCTAACAATAGAAGCCATACGCGATAAAGTAAATAATTTTCCGGCTAACCGGCCGGTTGAGGAATTATTGGATGAATTGGTAGTGTTATATAAAATTGAAAAAGGATTGCAGGCTGTAGCGGAAGGAAATACGATGACTCTGGAGGAAGCGCAAAAAGAAATGGAATTATGGTGGAAGTTGAAATAACAGCACCTGCTTTGGATGATATAAAAAACATTATAGATTATGTGCATCAACAGTCTGCACAAAATGCGCAAGCGCTTTACAAAGAAATTTTTCAGAAAATAGCTTCTTTACAAACCTTTCCGGAGCGCGGGCAAAGGGTTCGCGAATTAGTACGCCAGGATATACGGGAAATCAAATTATTTCATTACCGGATTATTTATAAGCTTAATCGTAAGGTTAGTATTCTAACGGTGCATCATGCCGCACGCTTACTTCTGAATAATCCGAATCTTAAAGATATTTTATAAAATCTTATGCTCAACCGCAAAAAACCGCCGGTTATAAAAGATGCTGTAGATATGAACCTGCAGCTACGGCCCTACGAAAAATATATATTGAAAAATGGCGTGGAAGTATATGCTATAAATGCCGGTGCCGAAGAAGTGCTGCAACTGGAATGGAACTTTCGCGCCGGTAACTGGTTTGAAGAAAAGAATTTAGTTGCCGCCAGCACTAATTTTTTACTGAAGAACGGAACAACGACAAAAAATGCCTTTCAGATAAATGAGCATTTCGAATACTACGGTGCCTATCTTAACCGTGCCTGCAACAACGAAACGGCTACGGTTACCTTGCATTCGCTGGCAAAGCATTTAACACATTTGCTGCCGGTGGTGAAAGAGTTGTTGACTGACTCTGTTTTTCCGGAAGAAGAACTGGCCATTTACAAGCAAAACATGAAGCAACGGCTGCATGTGAATTTGAAAAAGTGTGATTTTGTTGCCAATCGTTTAATTGATGCGTACCTGTATGGCGAGCAGCATCCGTATGGCAAATACACGCGCCACGAAGATTTTGATGCCATCACGCGCCAGCAGGTGCAAGCCTTTTATAAAGATCATTACCTGAATGGCCAGTTAACGTTGTTTGTAGCCGGAAAGCTGCCGGCCAATATTTTCGACTTGCTCGATCAGCATTTTGGCGATCTCCATTGCACGCCGCATGCGCTTGCCACCATTCCGGTACAATCGGCTGCTGAAAAAAAGTACCGCGTCATCAACGATCCGGCTGGTGTGCAAGGTGCCGTACGGCTGGGCGCACATTTTCCCAACCGCCATCATCCGGACTTTGTAAAAACGCAGGTGCTTAATAATATTTTCGGCGGTTTTTTTGGTTCGCGGCTTATGAGCAACATCCGCGAGGATAAAGGCTACACCTACGGCATTCACAGCTACCTGGAAAACCAGATGCAGCAAAGTGCCTGGATCATCAGCACCGAAGCGGGCCGCGATGTATGCGAAGCTACTATTGCCGAAGTGTACAAGGAAATGGAAATTTTGCGGGCCGAACCGGTAGATGAAGACGAACTGATGCTGGTGCGCAATTATATGCTGGGCTCTGTTTTGGGCGATCTGGACGGGCCGTTTCATATCATTAACCGCTGGAAAACAATCATCCTTAACGGGCTGCCGCCGGATTATTTTTACCGGCAAATGGAAACTATCAAAACCGTTCCGGCTGAAGAACTGCAAGCGCTTGCCAACAAATACCTGCAGCCCGAGAACTTCTATGAATTAATTGTGGTATAGCCGGTGTATATGAGGATTTGAAAAAGTTTGATGCACAGCATCACGCCGTTCTTTCATAAGTGGTCAAATAAAAAAGCGCTCCGTTTAAGGAGCGCTCTTAAGTAAATGACCAGTGATCATCTTACTTCAACCGCATTTACTACTATAAGATCAGGGAAAATACCGGCGTATGAATGGCCGTTGTTTCCAGGCCGCCTTTCTTACCCTTTTGGTTATTTACCTTGCCTGTACTTTGGGTATTGCTGTTTTCCAGTTCTTCCAGGCGGCGGTTTTCTTCTTCTACTTTTTTCCGCTGCTTTTCTATTTGCTCCTGCCGCTGGCGTTGCAAATCCTGAATCTGGCTGTCTAAGCGGCGGCCTTCGCCTTCATTATACTCATACACATCATTATCTTTAGGAACCACGGGCTGCGACAAATCCACCAGTTCGCCGCTTTCTGTCATTGTATAATTTATACCCGACTGCAATTCGAAATTGGCACCAAAGCGTTCGTCAAAATCCCAGTCGCGGTCCCAGTCATAGTTGCTGGAGCGGTGTTCGTTGCGTATGTTGTAATACGTGGGGTGCAGTTTATTTTCAATTGTTTCGTCAAAATGTATTTGTTTGCCCACAGGTATGCTCAATTCCACAATAACCTGCTGTGCGCGAAATTTTTGTGATTTACCAATGCCATACCCGCTGCCTAAAACCAAGGCGCTATCGAGCGATGTGACCGAGTAACTCAGTTTTTCAGCGCGTGAGGCGGCATCGGCACGGTTGCGGCCACGGCTGTATTTCCAAAGGGTAACATGGTACTGTGAATCGCGGCTTTTTAAAAACCGCATCTTTACATTCGACAGGCGCAGGCTGTCTTCCGTAAGATCCCAGCCGCCATCACTACGGTCGCCGTCCACATGAAGCCAGTCAAATGTGCCGCTGTAGCGAATGCGCGGTTCATCCACACGCAACAGCATTCTATTGGCAACAGGTTGTGCAATAGCTACCGGGCTGCTTACTTCGTCGTAATTGCGGAAATCTTTTGTAATGGAGGCAATAAACAGCACCAGGCTAATCCAGCCAAGTGTCCACAGGCCGCTAAACGTCCAGCCGAGGTACCGCTTTTGCGAACGCACTTTCATTAAGCGGCGCACGATCCAGGTAATCATAGCAATAAGCGGAACGGCAAGAAAGAATAACAAGGTGCCCCACAAAAACAGCCGCTGCCAAAAACCATCCAGCAAAAAGTCGTTAAACGGCTGCGCCAAACCGCCAACGGTAAATACGACAACCGCTACAAAAAGCGCAAACGCAATGGAACCGAAAATAAACAGAAAGAACGCTTTAAACAACATGCCGATGATATGACCCAGGCCACGTGCCAGCGGTCGCGTGCTTTGACTTACTTCTGCCGCAAACGATTTACTGCGGGTATTGGCAAATTCCGTTGCGCGGCTGCTCCATTGGTTGGCAGCGGCGGTTACTTCGTTGCCCCAGGCCTGCGCCCGGCTGCTGATATCCGACATATTTTGCTGCACATTTTGCTTAATGCGGGCCACATCTACTTTTTCGCCGCGCATTTCCATCCGTTCAAATGGACTGCGCGCTTCGGGCAGCACAATCCAAAGTACAATGTAGATAAGAATAAAGGTTCCGGTAAACGATCCGAAAAAGATATCCGGACCAATATGGTTATCAAACCCGTTAAACAAATTCAACGTACCAAATAAAATATTCAGCAACAGGGGCCCGGCAAATATGAGGCGAATGACCCAAACCTCTTTGCTGAAATACGCAGCCAAACCACCAGCAACACCGCCAAGTACACGTTCTTCGGGATTGCGAAACAAACGCTTACCTACAAAACCCACCAGGTCTTTCGCTGGTAAAATGATCCACATTAAAATATAAATCAAAAAGCCAAAGCCAAAACCGCCAAACGTAATGATGGCAAACAACAGGCGCACAATGGCAGGGTCCACATTCATATAACTGGCGACACCGCTGCACACACCACCCAAAATCTTATCCGACGAATCGCGGTACATGCGGCCACGAAAGCGTTTGCCGGTGCCGGTTGCGGTATGGGTATTTGAAAAAGTTTGGCTGCCGCCCGCAGTTGTGCCGGCAGGTTCCGCCGCATCGGCTTCTTCAAAATCTTCCACGCGGCCCATGGTGGCCATAATTTCCTGGATGTCGGCTTCGGTAACGGCATCGGCGCCTTTGCGCACTTTATCATTCATCAGCTCGGCTATGCGGCTTTCAATATCGTTAATGATTTCATCGCGCCCATCTTCGGCAGCAAAATAGCGGCGCAGGCTTTCGATGTAGCGTTGCAAACTTTCGTACGCCGCGTCTTCAATGGGTATTACCCGGCCCGATAAGTTTATGTTGATGATCTTTTTCATTTTTCTATGTGGTTGAAGTGTTATGAGTTGGTTTCTACTTTTTTGGTTAATGCGTTTACGCCGTTGGATAGTTCCTGCCAGGTTTGCTCGAGTTCTTTATAAAAAGTTTCCCCCCGCTCGGTAAGCAGAAAATATTTCCGGGGCGGGCCGCTGTTACTTTCTACCCAGCGGTAGGTGAGCATTTCGGCATTTTTTAAGCGGGTGAGCAGCGGGTAAAGCGTGCCTTCCAGAATGTGGAGATTGGCGCGCTTCATCTCCTCCACAATATCGCTGGGATACGATTCGCCTCGGCGGATGATGGAGAGAATGCAAAACTCCAAGATCCCTTTCCGCATCTGGCTTTGTGTATTTTCGATATTCATTGGTTACCTCCGGGACTATCTTTTTAATTTGATAAATCAAAGATAAGAGGATTAATTGGTACTATGTAACACCAAGTACCAAATATTTTATGGTAACCGGCAAAGCAAACGGAAGATTTTACTTTAACTATTTAGGAATAAGCTTATTATAAAGAGTATGGTTTTTAAATAAAATTGCAACCGGTTCAAAATTTATTTGAATGGTAAAAGAAAAGTGCCTTTTTCAGGCACTTCTAAACTTTTTCAAAAACCCATATTGCGCTAAACAGCATTTGCAAAATGCTATACGATGATGTTGAAGGAGAAAAGAAGCGTGGTGATAAACAAGAGTACAATGCCGCCGAGGAAAAGATAATCGGCAATGCCTTCGTACCGGTTGCTGTTGCGGCTGCCGCGAATGGATAGAAACGAAAGAAAGCAACTTGTCATAAACAACACAATGGCGCAGGCGGTAATTTCGTCGATGATGGTTTTATGTGAAATGTTCAGCAGCTTCAGCGAAGTAAGCACTACAAAACACAGCCCCAGCAAATTGGACGAAGCGTTTAGAATATGCGGGGATTTGGGATTGTCGTTACGCATCTTTTTCAAAAGTCCATATACCACAAAATTGAATAAAGCGATGCGGAACAAATAAGGCTGCATTTTTCAAATGCCCAAACTTGTTCTGAACGCTGACGTGTGCGACGCAAGGAACGATCAATCCTTATTCAAACGCTTGTAACCACAATTTCTTTTTTCGGTTTCAGGTTCGTAGCGTCAACTTTTTCAAATTCCCATGTGCGTTCTGCCCCTATTTCTTCAGCCCGATTTCGCGCAGGCGCTCGTCTAAATATTCGCCGGCGGTGGCGTCTTCGTACGCTTTTGGCTGTTGGTTATTTATACAACTTTCCAAACAAGCGAGGCTCATGCTGCCTTTGGGGTGCAGAAAAAACGGTATGGAATAGCGCGACGTGCCCCACAGCTCGCGCGGCGGGTTCACCACACGGTGGGTTGTAGAACGCAAACGATTATTGGTAAGACGTTGCAGCATATCGCCCACATTTACCACAATCTGCTCCGGCAGCGAGGTTACGCCAACCCATTCATCGCCTTTGGTTAAAATTTGAAGGCCATCAGCAGAAGCGCCTACCAGTAAGGTTATTAAATTGATGTCTTCGTGTTGTTCGGCACGTATGGCTGATTTCGGTTCATTTTTTATGGGCGGGTAATGAATGGCGCGCAGGATGGAATTGCCGTTGTGCACATATTGATCGAAATAGTTTTCGGCCAAACCCAAGTAAAGGGCAATGGCTTGCAACAGCGCTTTGCCGCTTTGCTCAAAAGCTTTATATGCCTGGCGAAACGTGGGCGTGAATTGCGGAATTTCGTTTACGGTTACATTATCGGGATATTCTTCTTTGATCGGATCGCTGTCTTCTACGGTTTGGCCAAACTGGAAAAATTCTTTCAAATCCGGTGCATCAAAACCTTTGGCATGTTCGCGGCCAAACGACGTGTAACCGCGCTGCCCGGCCAGTTCCTTCTTTTCATAACTTTCCTTTACCTCGGCCGGCAGCGAAAAAAACTGTTGTACGTATTGATATAAATTACGGATAAGATCATCGGGAATGCCATGATTTTTTACGGCTACAAAGCCAACGGTTTCATAAGCTTTGCCCAGATCGTTTACAAACTGCTGCTTTTGCGCCGCATCGCCTTTTACAAACAAGGACAGATCAACAACCGGAATATTCATACAATACGTTTTAACTTTTGAAGGGCTTCAAAATTACGCTGCTTATCAGATACTTCGTTTGTGTTTGTGACAAGTTTTTCAAATCAGTTGCGGGTACAGCCAACATCAGGCAAAAAGCAAAACCCCATAAAAACTATGGGGTTTGCAAAGGCATGTATATGAGGTTTTGAAAAACTTATTTAATAGTAGCCGATACAAGATACGTGCTATCATCCACCTGATAACCAGCGGCATCTAAATGCAGCGTTGTAAGAATTGCGCCGACGCCTTTTGCATAATACTGCTTGCCTGTAGCAATAGTAAGTGTGGTGCCGCTTAGCGGATTGGGCGCTGCAATATTGTAATCGAGTGCAATCACATTTTTGTACGTGTTTCCGTTTATTACTTTGTCGGCATCGCGGCTTTCAACCGTGTAGGAAAGCGTAATGGGAATGCCGGAATAAACGCCAATATTGTTCCAGGTTGTTCCCACAGGCGCATCTTTCAGGTACAGCAATGTTATCGTCGTATCTATCGTATTTATCTGCGGCAGTTTACCGTACGATGTATAAATGCCGTTGTTCTTATTGACATATCTTCTGCCGGTGGCCGAATTGTCAAATGCAAAGAACTTTTGTCCGTCAATGGTTGTATCGGTGCCCAATGCCGTTTCTGTATAAACGCCTTCGCTTGTGGAATTGTATTGCCAGGTAGAACCCGCTGTTGTTGGTTGATAATCTTCTGTTTTAGTGGTGTCGGTATCGGTGGTTTCTTCGGCATCTTTCTGGCAGGCAGAAAATACAGCAATCAAGGCAGTTAAGGCTACAAATAATTTCGTTTTCATAATCACATTTATTTTTTAAAGATATATCAAAATTCGGCGCTCTTTGGCGTGCGCGGAAAAGGAATCACATCTCGGATGTTCGTCATGCCGGTTACAAACTGCACCATGCGCTCAAAACCAAGCCCAAAGCCCGCGTGCGGCACCGTACCAAAGCGGCGCGTATCCAGGTACCACCACAGGTCTTCTGCCGGCACGCCCATTTCCTGCATGCGTGTTTGCAATTTATCCAATCGTTCTTCGCGTTGCGAACCGCCTACAATTTCGCCAATGCCCGGCGCCAGAATATCCATCGCCGCTACCGTTTTGCCATCGTCGTTTTGCCGCATGTAAAACGCTTTTATTTCTTTTGGATAATCCGTAACGATGATGGGCTTTTTAAAATGTTTTTCTACCAGGTAGCGTTCATGCTCGCTTTGCAGATCGGTGCCCCACGATACATCATAGCTGAATTTTTTCTTTTTATAATGCGACGATTGCACCAAGATATCAACTGCTTCTGTATACGTTATACGTTCAAAGCCATTGTCGGTAACGAATTGTAATTTTTGCATCAGGTCCAGTTCGCTGCGTTCGCCCTGCGGTTTTCCCCGCTCTTCTTCCAGCAGGCGCTGGCGCAAAAACTCCAGATCATCGCCACATTGTTCTATTGCGTAGCGAATGAGGTATTGAATAAATTCTTCAGCAAGTGCGGCATTATCTTCCAAATCGTAAAATGCCATCTCCGGCTCAATCATCCAGAACTCGGCCAGGTGCCGTGCCGTGTTGGAGTTTTCAGCGCGGAATGTTGGTCCAAAAGTATAAATGGCACCAAAAGCTGTAGCGCCCAGTTCGCCTTCCAGCTGGCCACTCACGGTAAGGTTTGCGGCACGGCCAAAAAAATCATCTGCAAAGTTTACCGTACCGTTTTCCTGCCGTGGCGGATTGTCGAGCGGCAAGGTGGTTACTTTAAAAAGTTCGCCGGCACCTTCGGCATCAGAGGCAGTAATAATAGGCGTATGCAAATAAACAAAATGGCGCTCGTTAAAGAATTTATGTACGGCAAACGCCAGGGCGTGCCGCACCCGAAACACGGCACCAAATGTATTGGTGCGAAACCGCAGATGCGCCATTTCACGTAAAAATTCAAGGCTGTGTTTTTTAGGCTGCAACGGGTATTTTTCCGCATCGCTGTCACCTAATATTTCCACAACATCAGCTTGCAAATCCAGTTTTTGGCCGCGGCCCAGCGAAGCCACCACGCGGCCGGTTACCTTAAGTGCAGCACTTGTAGTAATGCGTTTTAATAACGCTTCATCGTAGCGGCCCAGCTCCAGCACCACCTGTAAATTCTGATTGGTAGAACCATCGTTTAAGGCAATGAACTGATTGTTGCGAAATGTGCGCACCCAGCCCATTACCGTCACTTGCTGCTCGTGCGGCTCCCAGGTAAGAAGCTCTTTTATTTTGATTCTGCTGTTGAACATGCGCTATCTTAAAAATTAAAGATTACTGATTATACCTTGTTGCAAAACTTTTTAAAACAACAGCACTGCCGCACCGCTACAAACTGACTTTATAAAAGAAATCAATATGGATATTTAAAAAAGTTTGTACACTGCTATGCCACCTTTTATAACGTCTTGCTTTTGTTGTTTTTCTTTTTAAAATCCAAATGCGGCTATGAGGTTTTGAAAAAGTTTATACTACTCAGGCGCGGCAAAGATAAGTACTGCAATTAAGGAACGGCAGTTGGTTCGCTCCGCTAATTTTACGTGAAAAGGAGGCATAAAATTTTTGATTTTATTATTTTAGGCGTATACTTGCAGCAGAAACAGTTGAGCGGTTAGCGCTTTATCACTCCCTACAACCGTTTTTTCAAAATTCCATTCACATTAATTCAGATTAACAAACTCATCGGTGTTTGATTTCCGTTTCACACAATTCCTTTTAGTATGTACGATATTTTGCAGTTGAACGACATGCTGCTTCCGGAGCTGCTGGACGTAGCAGATGGCTTGCACATTGATAACGCAAAAAAGCTGGACAAGCAAGAACTTATTTATAAAATTTTAGATCAACAGGCTGTTAGCGGCAATGGCACAACGGTGAAAACCGATGAGGGCGAAAAACCGCGCCGCCGCCGTATCTTAAAAGCCACAACCGCCAACAGCGTAGAAGAAGCGATTGTAGAAGATACGAGCACGCCGGAACCGGAAGAAAAGAAACCGGCCAAAGCCGCTGCTAAAAGCGGAGAAAAGCCAAAACGCGGCCGCAAAAAAGCAGAAGAGCCGCAACCGGCAATTGAACTGCCGCTTGATGCCGCACCGGATGGCAATGTTCAAGACATAAACACAACCGAAAATACTAATGCGAACAACGCGAACGCTGTAACCGAAGAAGACACAGCTGTTACAGAAGAACAGCCGCAGGCGCCGGAACGTCCCAGCCAACCACGCGAACTAAAGTTTTTTTCGCAGCGCCGCGAACAGCCGCAGCCACAAGGCTTCAATATTGAATTTGACGGTATTATCATAGCCGAAGGTGTGTTGGAAATGATGCCCGATGGTTATGGCTTTTTACGCTCATCCGATTACAATTATCTTTCCTCGCCCGATGATATCTATGTATCGCCCTCGCAGATAAAATTATTTGGTTTAAAGACAGGTGATACCGTACACGGATCGGTGCGCCCGCCCAAAGAAGGCGAAAAATATTTTGCGCTCCTCAAGGTTGAAAGCATTAATGGCAAAGGTCCGGAAGAAGTGCGCGACCGCGTGCCGTTCGATTACCTGACGCCGCTTTTTCCGTTTGAGAAATTAAACCTGTTTACAGCGCCTAACAATTACAGCACGCGCATCATGGACCTGTTTACGCCTATCGGCAAAGGCCAGCGTGGCTTGATTGTAGCGCAGCCGAAAGTAGGTAAAACCGTGTTGTTGAAAGAAGTGGCAAACGCCATTGCTGCCAATCATCCGGAAATTTACCTGATGGTGGTGTTGATTGATGAACGCCCGGAAGAGGTAACCGATATGGAACGCAGCGTGCGTGCCGAAGTGATTGCATCTACGTTTGACGAGCCGGCTGAAAAACACGTAAAAGTTTCTACCGTTGCCTTGCAAAAAGCAAAGCGTTTGGTAGAATGCGGCCACGATGTGGTGATTCTGCTGGATTCAATTACACGTTTGGCACGTGCCCATAATACGGTAGCACCAGCTTCGGGTAAAGTATTATCGGGTGGTGTGGAAGCCAATGCCATGCAAAAGCCAAAGCAATTTTTTGGCGCCGCCCGTAAAATAGAATTCGGTGGTTCGTTAACCATTCTCGCTACCGCTTTGATTGATACCGGATCTAAAATGGATGAGGTGATCTTTGAAGAATTTAAAGGTACCGGCAATATGGAACTGCAACTGGATCGCCGTCTGGCGAACAAACGCGTGTTCCCGGCTATTGATCTTGTATCTTCTTCTACACGCCGCGACGATTTGTTGCTGGAGCGCGATGTGCTGCAGCGCATGAACCTGCTGCGGGTATACCTAAGTGACCGTAACCCGGAAGAAGCGATGAATGAATTGTTGAAACGGATGCGCGGCACCAAAAGCAATGAAGAATTCTTGGCTTCGATGAATAGTTAAACTATTAATTAGCGCTTGCCGCAATAAAAAATGCTTTCCAAACCGGGAAGCATTTTTTATTGCCACACCAATACCTTTGCACTTGTGCCTACCGAACGCTTATCGATTGATGCCTTTTTACACACCGCTTCTGGCGCGCTTCTGCTGGATGTGCGCTCACCGGGCGAATACAATCACGCACATATTCCAGGTGCTATCTCGTTTCCGCTTTTTACAGATGACGAACGTGCCGTAGTGGGCACCGCGTATAAACAGCAAAGCCGCGAACAGGCCATTAAAATCGGTCTTGATTATTTTGGCCCAAAGATGCGGTTGATGATTGAAGAAGTGGAAGCGTTGTTGAAAGCGCGGCAAACCACATCAAAAACAATTGCCGTTTATTGCTGGCGCGGCGGCATGCGCAGTTCGGCAGTGGCGTGGTTGCTGAATATGTACGGCTTCAATCTTTTTGTGCTGCAGGGCGGCTACAAACGTTTCCGGCAATGGGTATTTGAAAAACTTGCAC
>Ga0210040_10008514_pt1 | contig 12143 bp, 8 predicted proteins | sample CryGeyCG12114_NA_FD_185462 | JGI IMG/M metagenome (GOLD analysis project Ga0210040, IMG submission 185462) | Groundwater microbial communities from aquifer - Crystal Geyser CG19_WC_8/21/14_NA (SPAdes) (version 2) | ecosystem: Environmental > Aquatic > Deep subsurface > Groundwater | place: USA... | reverse complement strand
TTCTCCCTCCTAGCAGCACGAAGACCTTCGGTGACTGGACGCACCAGCGCAGGCGCATTTTCTCGGTCTTCAAGATAGATGTTGAGGTTCCAGAGGTCGACATCTCTTACTTTGTCGCAAAGTGCCAGTATTTCCTTGTTAATATCTCGTGACTCGTCGTGCAACGCTGCTTGGAGTGCATTCGCACGGAACTCGCTGAATGCGCGCGCAAAGGACGGTCTCGGACGCCCAGTTGGTGCAGGTTCCCCGACCGTGGGCGCCGCCGAGACGATGTTTTGTACTGTCTCGGGCGTGATGCTCTTGGCGATTGCCGCTTGCCGAAGCTCGTCCCTTATCTGTGCTAGGGGATACACGAATTCTTTTGCTGCTTCTGGAATTTCGATGCCTTTCCAGCCGAGACTTTCTCCGTCTGCCTTCTCATTACCATTGAGACCAAGTACATTCACCATCCTTGTCACAAGTTGCGCGACAGACCAGTGATCGCCGGTGGTCAACTCAGCTGTGCTTGTAGCATTGTAAATGTTGATGAGTGAAGCAATGGCCGCCATAGCTGGTGGCGTGTTGAACGAGTCCGACAATGCTTGATAGATCTTGTCCTCCGTGTCTTTGATCTCCTTTTCAAGACGACCTGCTGACTGTGAAGACGACGAATCTGCCGTTTTTACAGCTTCAATTGCATTGATGAAGAAGTTGTCCACTCTATCCTCCCAGTTTGTACCCTCCTTCACCATGCTGTCCGTAATTTCTATTGGATCTCGCCAGTTGCCAAGGAGAAAAACAATTCGTAAACTCCTCGATGTCCATTCCTTTTTGTCTAGTGCAGATCTGACGGTGGTGAAGTTCTTCAATGATTTCGACATCTTTGCGCCTTGTATTGACAGATGGCCCATGTGCAGAAAGTAATTGACCCACTGGCTTTGCGCTCCCTGGTGCCAGAACGCTTCACTTTGTGCTAATTCGTTGTCGTGGTGAGGAAACGCTAAATCAATACCACCGGAGTGGATGTCCATTTGACGCCCTAGTCTCTCAGAAGCCATTGCAGAGCATTCAATGTGCCAACCCGGTCTCCCAGGAACACCAGGAACTTGTGCAGCGACTGAAGCTGGTGGGGGCCAATAAGGTTCCCCAGCTTTCGATGCCTTCCACAGCGCAAAGTCTGCTTGTGATCTTTTACCACCTGTCTTTTGCGACAGAGCACCTTCCCCATCTGCTTGCAAGTCTGAGTTTCCACGGTTCCAAGGCTCTAATCGTGCATAAGGATTGCCTGCTTGTTCGAAAGCTCTGATGTCAAAATATACCGAACCGTCGGCCGTCGGATATGCAAATTGGTTCTGAACAATCTTATCAACGAAATCCGAGATTTGTTGTCCATGCTCTGTTACACGAACAATCTCATCTGGTCGTAGAACGTTCAAATCATCCATATCCTGGAAAAAGCGCTTCTCATACTCCTTCGTCAAAGTTGTGAATATGGTATGATCATCGCCTCGGATTTCCTTCCCCTTCTCGGCGTCAAGCACTGCGCACATGGGATCGTTGACAAAAGTATAGAATGCTTCAGGTGTGAGTGTCTTAGGATCCGCTGCCAGCGCTCTCACCACGTTGTTGGCCGTGTTGATGTGCATTTTGATTTTTGCTTCTGCATCGCCAGGCTTTTCACCAGGTACCAGTGCTTCTCCTCGCAAGACATGACCATACCCTTTGTTGATCTCTGTGGCGTACTGATCCAAAGAGAGCCCTTGCTCTTGTCTGACTATAGGAAGGTTCTTCTGCAGGTAGCGCAGCCACGACTTGTATACATCCTGCCGCACTTCATCCGTTATGTATCGATGGTTTGCCTTGTAGAGGTCGTAGAGGTATTTCTGTCTGGCCCGAAGGATAATCTTATCGTCAACATCCGTGATGTTCATCACAAAACGAATGTCAAACCCGAAGTAGTCTCGGAGGACACGACGGATAATGTCTGTTGCAACGTAGTTTCGAGCGTGGCCAAGATGAGCATCATCATAGACTGTAGGTCCGCAGGCATACCAAGTAACCTTACCCTGTTGTATAGGGACGAACGGAACTTTTGATTTCGTCAGGGAATTGTAGACAGCCAGGTCTGGCTGATGAGTTGGGCCCGTGGGGGCTTTCCACGGTGGTTGCTGGACAGACATGTTGCGAGCGTGACAACGACGAATGAAAGGTCTGTAATTGACGACAGGTCGTAAGGAGGAAGGGCGAACCATGCAAGAAGAAAAGAAGAGGTCGTCAAAAGTCGCTAAAGCAAATGCGAGTCAGGACAATCACATTGATTCTTGGGAACATTTGTCCTTCTTGGGCTGCGCAAGGCTGGCCGGTGCTTCTTAACGTAGCGTTTGTGATCGACACCTAACTTAGCCTGCACCGCTGGGGCTCCTCAGGCCTAACCACAAACAGTGTTATAGTGGGGACCCGGAGGCCGCCCGTGTGCCGCGGCTCTCTAACTCAGGCGAACCATACACCGGCCCGGGCTTACTCCTCAACATGCAGTGCTACAACACAACATTATCCACCAATTTGTGGTAGATAGATAGGTAGGCGGACTACGGCCTCACTTCTCTAGAGCAAGCACAATTCCACTCCCCTGGGTTTATGATGAAGCAAGGTGGCATTGATAGCTATCATGCAGTGGGGTCTCAGAGACTTCCTGGCTTCTGTTTAACATGGCCGGCAAGAAGTCTATGAGCAGCAAGCCTGATTGACACCGCTCGTTCCACTTCCAGAACTGTTCCTGGTCATGGTCTCCGTCTTGGCTCAGGACGCTTGCCTCGCCATCGCCTTGGCTTCGTCCTGTGCCTTTGCTTTCCTCTTCGCTTCTTTCTTTAGCTGTCGTTGACTCTTCGGTCCATTCGGGTCGACAGCAACCTTACCACCCCACTGCTCACGAGCGGTCTCCTCATCCTCTTCGTTCCATACTCGAGGTAGTATGGCAAACACTAGATACGATGTATGTGTCTTGATCTCGGGCTCCGTTCGATGCACGAGCTCACCTTCAGTAAATAGAGCCTTTGCTGCGTCCTGCTGTCTATTCTGTGCTTTTGTAGCTTTCGTCTGGTCAGTTGTAGGCCCATCCTTAGAATGAAAATCCTTTGCCCGCTGCTCGACCTCCCGCAGTTTGGAGATCGCCTCGTCCACGTCGACAGCAGCTGCGTTGACACCTCTCATACCGTCATATTTCAGACCAGTGTACTCCCGGCGAATCTCTATTCGCTTGTGCTGCATTTCGACCATTTCAATATCAAGCCAGCCATATCGGCGCAACGCAGATATTGTCCGTTGAGCTTGCTCTATACATGGACTGAATGTGCAGATGTGAACCGTGGACGAAGCATCAAGAATGTGAAGGCCGAGCTCCGCATGACGCGTGAGATGCGGTAATGCATCCCACGGTGCTGGCAAGTCGAGAAATACTGCATTCGCAGCAGGAGGATTATAGAGACCGTTTTCGCCTGGGCCTTTGACCATGAATCCGTCTCTGCAGACATCACGATGGGTAGCCGACACAATGGAAGTTAACCCGTGCGCTGCCATTTCAGCTTGTAGCTTTTCGTGTCGCCCAGCATGGAATTCGTACGTAAATATCCTGCCTTGTCTCGTGTCACCATTCCAGTTTAATCCTTCTACTTCGCCATCAGTAGTGTCAGAGCTGACACGATAGTCCCGGCCATTGAAAACTGCACGGGCCGCTGCATGTGTGAAACTCCCACTGCCGCTACCTGCCTCGATCATCGTTGAGCCAGGTCTTACACGAAGGCGGTGCAGGATATAACTGTAGTCAGGTGTGTAAACGACTTGTGTCCGGTGAGGCAAGCTCGTTGTCCAGTTTTCCGGAGTAGGTGGGAGCACATGGATGAAACCAGAGGAGGCTGTGACAGCATCCTTTTGAGCTGATGGGCTGTCGACACCATTTGCACCAGTGGTACCGTCCATGGCATCAGCTTTACGTTTCTTGCTCTTTTTATTATCCATGCGGCCTCTAGAGCCTGTGTCGACTTGACTTGCTCGGACCTGACTGCCCCATGGTACGTCAATTAGTGTTGAATGTGGAAAAGAGCCAAATCGAGTATTGGTAACGACCCCTTCTGCATATCCCTCCTGTTCTGCATTTGACAAGATGGTGCCTAACACAACAGGCATTGACAGGTCTCGTCTCAAATGTAAGGATGCTAACTGGTTTTCCCGTGTTGTCACATCTCGCGAGAAGAAAACAGACGACCCGAGTGTCGCTATCACTCTAGGGTCATGAACATCCATGACGATTAGACTGGGCAGCTTCGGTTTGGTGAGAACAGAACAAAACGGTGACTCAGAACGCAAGATAAGAGACGAATTGTACAAATATCATAAGACGGCCAACGGGGTGGCTGTCGGGGCAGCGAGACCAAAAATTATGGTACGTGGATGCCAGCCTTGCATATCTTGGCAGCAGCATATCCACCGGAAGGCTTCGAGTTCCGAGCTTCGAACTGGACAGAACAATCATTGTGATCGTTTAGAGGGATACAGAATCATGAATACCGGTCGCGAACGTTTACAAGAGCTGGCTCACCCGGGACCGGCACAATGGTTATCTAGGTAAGTATCGTCTATCAGCTACATGATTGTGGCGCGGTGAGGTTGATATGCAAGGTACCTACCTACCTAAGGTAGGTACAGCGACCTTGTTGACCTCATTGGTACCTATGCATGACATCACAACTATGTCGACGATGACGACTCAAACTTCTATGGTCGAGGCTTCTTTGTTCATATTTGATACCCTTCATTCTCACATAGCATACATATTCCATTCTCACACGTATCTTGGGGGAGTTCAGCACTACAGCAAAACCACAGATTCAAGCCCTACAAAACATTGAACTTTCCACCATGGCTCAGTCGGGACCCAACAGCGGAGGTGACCTCTTCGACATGGCCGAGAAGGGAACTACAGTCCCTGAGGATTCAGCGAAACCTCGATACATTCCATCCAAGCCACGCCCTGATCAGATTGCTTCGGAATCCGACCCGAACGATCTTGGTGCAACGAACCTTGAGGAAGCTGCAGACAATGCAGTAGACATTCCTCGAGTAAGTCTTCCTCAGACACAGAAGATAATCACTAATCGGTTGTAGAACCCGGGCGACAACGACACCACCGAAGCTCTGACGGGCACCGGTGACGCCTTGCCATCGCAGATCGCCTCGAAGAGGCTACACAACGTGCCCGGAGGCGTTACCCACGACGATAACGCGAAAGGCTCGACGAGATACACAGCCCACATTAAGCAAGACTCTGAGTTCGCAACGAACAATGGACCCCAAACCGACCGAGCACCTGGTGACGAAAACCTGACAGATGATCAAGCCATGGACAAGCTGGAACGCAAGGAAGTTTAGGTATCGACCCCGGATAACACGAATCTGGGAACGGCTTGTCGCACGTACAAGAAATACCATAATTGCCTGGGGCTTCAGAGTAGTCCGGGAACAAAATCACAAAATACCTCGATATGAATCGCACAATTACCACTTGGTTTTCGTCCTTCTACCGCCAGCATAGTCATGATGGAATGCATATGTACACGGGATTCTCAGAGTACGATGGCCAGGTACTGAGGGGTATTTTTCAGCATTCAGTCCTGTAGCCCCAACAGCGTGTAGTTCAAAAAGGCCGTGAAGACGATCTGCTCCGTGATATAGCCGTACTGTGGTAGTCTTGCACCTGAGAGCACCAAACAATCTAGCCTCAGGCGGCTGTGGTCGCTCTTCATGGCCTAGACCGGCCAACAACCAAGCACTGGGAGAGGCACTGCACTGGCACAGGTGCAGGTGGGAAGACCGATGAGGAATGGGGCAGCTGCACCCCGCGTTGCCAAGGTTCCGAGATCCCGACGCCCTCTGACCACCGACAGGGCCATGCATGCCATCCATGGATGTAGGTACCTTCAGGTACCTTCAGGTAGGTGGTGTTGGACATCTCCGACGGCCGTTTTCCCGTCTTGACCCCTCCTGCGGAATCACTTTCCTAATCTTGCTTGGTGGACTGGAACTACAAACTATTGGCTCACATGCTCCGCCGTGCATGCGACAACAAGACTACCTCACGAGCGTAAACTGCGTCGATTTGACGAGCCCAATTCCTGTTCAAAACTTTTAAGGAGAAGCCTCCATAATTGCAATACAGGACAAGTTCAAGCAGCAACTACAAGGAATCTAATATGGCTTCCGCGCCACGACTCGCGGCTCGGCTTCGGCCACTCACACGAATCGCTTCTTCAATGCGCATGCCCGTCCGTTCCATGGCATCTGCCACCGGCCCTAGAAAGGCCACTGCTGCCACTGCTGAAGTGCAGTATGATAACGCCTCCTCCACGAACAGCGCATTTTTCCCCGATGAGCCTGTTGGTCCACAGGTCAAGACTCCGATCCCCGGACCCAGGAGCAAAAAGGCCATCGAAGAGCTGAACAGGGTCTTTGACACGCGCAGCTTAAACATGCTTGCCGACTACACCCACAGCTATGGTAACTACATTGCTGACCTCGATGGCAACGTTTTGCTCGATGTTTATGCGCAGATTGCTTCCATTCCGGTCGGCTACAGCAATCCTTCCCTACTTCTGGCAGCCACGTCCCCAGACATGGCATCCGCCATCATTAACCGCCCTGCTCTGGGCAATTTTCCCCAGCACGATTGGGCCTCAATCCTGGAGACTGGTGTTCTGAAAGTCGCACCTCCTGGCATGAACCAAGTCTTCACTGCCATGGCGGGGTCAGACGCGAACGAAACAGCATACAAGGCTGCTTTCATGTGGCGCCGACAGCAAGAGCGTGGTGGACCTGATGCCGATTTCTCTGCGGAAGACATGGAGTCTTCTATGAACAACCAAGGGCCTGGATGCCCGGATATGTCAATCATGTCGTTCAAAACCGGCTTTCATGGTCGTCTGTTTGGCAGTTTGTCTACAACGCGCAGCAAGCCTATCCACAAGATTGATATCCCAGCTTTTGACTGGCCACAATGTTCGTTCCCACATATGAAGTACCCGCTTGAAGAGCACGTCGAGGAGAATGCAGCTGAGGAGAAGCGCTGCTTAGAGGAAGCTGAGCACATCATTAAAACCTACCACCACCCCGTCGCAGCAATTGTCATCGAGCCCATACAGTCCGAAGGTGGTGACAACCACGCATCGCCAACTTTCTTCCAGGGCCTCCGCGAAATCACTAGGCGTCACAATGTTCTCATGATTGTTGATGAAGTACAAACTGGTGTCGGCGCGACTGGCAAGTTTTGGGCCCACGAGCACTGGAGCTTAAAGACACCTCCGGACATGGTCACTTTCTCCAAAAAGGCACAAACTGCTGGCTATTACTACGGCAATCCTGAACTGAGACCCAACAAGCCGTACAGACAGTTCAACACATGGATGGGTGACCCAGCTCGTGCTATCTTATTCCGAGCTATCATCAACGAGATTGAGAGATTGAACTTGGTAGAGAACACGGCTATGGTTGGTGACTATCTCTATAACGGCCTCGAACAAATCGCAAAGCAACACCCACACCAGATCCAGAACCTTCGTGGCAAGGGCCAGGGTACATTCATTGCTTTCGACAACCCGAAGAGAGACGAGTTCTTGGTCAAGGCTAAGGCTATGGGTATCAACATCGGTGGCAGCGGCGCCCAGGCGGTCCGACTCAGGCCTATGTTGATCTTCCAAAAGCACCACGCCGATATTCTCCTTGACGTGATGCAGAGATTGGCGAGCTCTGCATAAAAACGAGTGTCCTTTCTATGAATTGTGTATGGCGTTTTAGCGGTGGTTTGCCGAAATCCGGCGTTAATGCTAGCCAATGTGCCGGAAATAGCTTGATCAAAAATGCAAAATCCTTCGCGTATCGTATGTTCAGCTGTTCTTGGACGGGTTAGGGTTCTTTGTTTCAGCGCCACGGTGGTGTAGTCCTCAGTCGTTCATGACGCGACTAGCGATTTATGGAAGTGTTCAACGTCTGCCAAAGAGGCGCGAAGCTAAAGTGCTGTGTCCTTCTGCCCATGCCCATGTCTGACTTATCTATGCATCCTCAAGATGACGAGTGCCAGGCAACCTAAGCTCCGACATCTTCCTCCGTGGCGCTTCCGTCCCTGGGTATGTACTTGATGCCATTGTCCTCTAACGTGTTGATGATATCCCCCGGAAGTTGCCCAACGACCTTGACTGCATATACTCCAGGTTGGTACCCCGATAGTCGCTGCCACTTTGCCACCCAAGACGTGGTTGGATCGCCTAGACAGACGAGTCCTTCGAAGACTTGTGATGTGCACTCCTCGATGGCGTCCTGTGAACCCCGGAGTTGGAGGAGGGATTCGCAATTTGGACAGCCTTCACGGTTGAAGTCCTGAAATTCGGTGTTAGCAGACACTGGTCGCTGATAGAGGAAGACCAGAGAGCAAAGGTACCTTGAAGTCCTTCACGATGGAGCAGACCATGCAGGCACGGGCGTTGCGGCCGAAGACGGACATCGTAGCACTGATTGACTGTAGCTGCGGTTGACCAACGTCGCTGTCGCGAGGTGGGGTGTAATGGAACGGCGTCAAGCTAGTGGTTCCTCAGAGGACAGAAGCTGCCTTCGATCCGACCCTGTTGCAGCTCACAGCGTGGGTACAATGTCGAGCCTTGGAAGTTGATTTTCTGGAGCGATCGATATGGGGGAGAACGCCAAGTTGATGGTTGCTTCAACCTGCAGCCTGAGAACCACAACTCTAGCGGACGCCAGTGCAACTCGGGGAACGCCATTGTACTAATAGAGCTTAGCTCAGAGATCGACAACTAGTGCAGATCACCGACCAGATCCGAGTGCCCAGAGGCCAGAACCTTCGGCGTCCTCGACGCTTGCCGTCATCCCAGGCACAAGACCACTCCAGAATACCATTTTCGTGTCCGTAGATATCCCGATACTGGTTTCATATTGATCTTCCAGCTCATGTTTCGATAGCACTACTTCTTGCATCTTACTACTGTCATTTGTATTTTTCCCCATTACATACAATGGCTGCAACAGATACCCGCGATGCCGCCACGGCATTGAAAGTCAAGGGCAACAAAGCTTTTGCAGAGCATGATTGGCCTACCGCAATAGACTTCTATACGCAAGCAATAGAGAAGTATGACAAAGACCCCGCCATATTCTCGAATCGCGCACAAACAAACATCAAGCTAGAGTCGTATGGCTATGCTATCGCCGATGCAACGAAGGCGATTGAATTGGATCCGAACTTCATCAAAGTATGTATTTCATAGCCTTGCTGCATGTACCACCGGCTGACAATTTCAGGCATACTGGAGAAGAGCTATCGCAAACACCGCCATTCTCAATTCTCGAGAAGCTCTTCGCGACTTCAAGACCGTATGCAAGAAAGAGCCGAACAACAAAGACGCAAAGCTCAAACTTGCAGAATGCGAAAAGCTCGTCAAGAAGATTGCATTTCTCCACGCCATCGAGGTTTCCGACCCTCCCTCAGGGTTTGCCGATCTAGACATCGATTCCATACAGGTGGACAGTTCATATGATGGTGTCCAACTAGGCGGAGAAATGACACAAGAATTCATTGATGACATGACGGAAAGGTTCAAGACTGGCAAGCTGATACACAAGAAGTACGTTTATCAGATAATAAAGGCCGTAAAAGACATCGTTTACGATGAGCCGACCATGGTCGAGATGGACATCGAGAAAGACAAGCGCTTGACCGTGTGTGGCGACACGCATGGACAATATTTCGATCTTATGGAGATTTTCAGGTTGAATGGAGCCCCTTCAGACAAACACGGCTATCTGTTCAATGGCGACTTTGTCGACCGAGGATCGTGGTCCACCGAGATCGCGCTGCTCTTGTACGCATACAAGTGGCTAAGACCTAAGTGGTTTTTCTTGAACAGAGGTAACCATGAAACGGACGACATGAACAGAGTGTATGGTTTCGAGGGAGAGTGCAAGGCCAAATACAACGAAAAAACTTTCAAATTGTTCTCCGAGTCATTCTCCGCACTCCCATTGGCTACGCTAGTAGGAAAGAAATATTTCACACTACATGGCGGCTTGTTTTCAGATGACAAGACCTCGTTAGATGATATCCGAAAACTTGACCGACACAAGCAGCGTCAGCCTGGCCAGTCAGGACTGATGATGGAAATGCTGTGGACCGATCCTCAGCCGCAAAACGGCCGAGGACCTAGCAAACGTGGTGTTGGTCTGCAGTTTGGTCCTGATGTCACTGCGAAGTTCTGTGAGAACAACGGATTGGAAGCTGTGATTCGAAGTCACGAAGTGAGAATGGAAGGTTATGAGGAAGAGCACAATGGAAAATGCATCACAGGTGAGTTCGACACGATAGTTGTAGTTGTTGTTGCTAATGAAGATGCAGTCTTCTCGGCACCCAAATACTGCGATACAACAGAGAACAAAGGTGCATACATCAATATTGGTCCCGACCTAAAGCTCGAATACCACAAGTTCGATGCCGTGCCGCACCCGGACATCAAGCCGATGGTAAGGACGTTCATTCCACACCTTATGGATATAAGCTAACAACATGACAGGCATATGCACAGAGCTCTCTTTCGTCAATGATGTGATGTGGAATAACTCGATGAAGACATTTTGCATAGAAAACGGCAGAAACCAGGATTCATGAAATATTGTGCCATAACATGCATCAGGCAGATTTGGTCTTGTAAGCTTTGCATGGGACCAAGTGGCAGGCGTAGCACTAGTCATGGTTGTATATTAGCGAGCGAGGCATTATGAAGACCCCAATCTATGCAAGATAAAGTAAGCGACCTCTTCGCATGCTAGAAATGTGAAACATGATTCAAGAGAAGGCACAGTAGTTTTTCTCTGCTGGTTCTGTTGTTTTTCGGCTTGGGATATTTGGGGTCTAAGCATCATATGCACACTGCGAAGTGTAAGTGTGAGAGTCAGTATGCCATTGGTGACGGCGGTACGCTGAATTGTTATAATCTTCCCATATTGACATTTGTATTACACGTTTTCTACTTCTTATGAGGTGAGCCTTACCAGCTTTCACTGTAAAGTAAGGGTGCAAAATTACCCGTCTCGATCCATACGTACCTATGGGCTATTACACCTGCACTCTCTGGAGCACGTCATATTACCTGGTGCTCAAGATATCCAGGTAAAGCGTGTGTCTTCTGCGGTGAACATTGCAGTGCTATGTTGCCCATGTCGCCAGTGTGTGGTGTAATTAGTCGCTCTCGATGTTCTGCTCGACCGCACTATAGTGTACCCTCTTTGACTATGACTACTTCCATGGCTCCACTGAAGAAAGTAAAGTCCTTCAAGACAAGTCAGGGTGATTTTTATCTAGGTACCTACGGTGGCCAAGAATTATTACTGGTATGAGTATCCTTGCTTTGTTGGATCGGAGCCTTCGGCCGAGACTTTAAACACTGGCGTGAAGCCACAATCGACCTCATTTTCTGGAGCTTGGGAACTTCAAATCTCGCTCTCAACTCATTCACACGAAACTTGTGCTCAGTCGACATGCCTCCATGTCTCGAATCTTATCGCGGAAGCCCTGCTTGTGAGCAGCTCCAAGTTTAGCCTCGTTGATCACCTCCCGCCAATAGGCAGGGAAGATTCTTTAAGGCCCGGAAGAGGTACTAACTCGCTCTCACAGCGATCGTCTTAAAGAATCTCAGCGAATCTATAAGTAAGCGGTGAGTCCGGTCTTGAGTTAACCTTGTCCGCAAGCTTCGATGATAGGCCTCCATGGTGCCTCCGAAACCCCATGAGCCAGCAGCATGCGCTTGCAAAGGACCGATATTGATGTCTAAAATGCATTTGCTGCTCGCGGCTCAAACTGGCACGAACGTCGCCATGGGATTCCAAATCAGCATGGACACAAGCTTGTAAGACCTTGATACACGATCTTTGCTTCAGCCGTTGCAGATTGTCGACCAGCCAGACAAGTCGCGAAGCAACATCCTAATGGCGCTCTATGAGCACCGGAAGAGTTAGCGCCATGCCACAGTGGCCCAAGGACACTATCCAAGCATGAAAAGGCGTGATAATGGACGCAGGCTTGAGGTCCAACATTTTCCGTGCATGCAAGCATCTCA
>Ga0210040_10008513_pt1 | contig 12144 bp, 11 predicted proteins | sample CryGeyCG12114_NA_FD_185462 | JGI IMG/M metagenome (GOLD analysis project Ga0210040, IMG submission 185462) | Groundwater microbial communities from aquifer - Crystal Geyser CG19_WC_8/21/14_NA (SPAdes) (version 2) | ecosystem: Environmental > Aquatic > Deep subsurface > Groundwater | place: USA... | reverse complement strand
GGGCAGGCTAGACCACCGTGAACAAAACGCTAGCCGGGATGCTACAATGTTCTGGATAATGCCAACGTAGGCCGTTATTAACTGCGCGCACCCAGGTTGGGACTCAGGGTCCAGCCGGGAGTAATCGTAAGAGTGCTGTTCTGGCAGACATCCACGCGGCGGCGAGCTTCCATCGCGCCTCCTTCAAACACGATCTGCACATCGGCGCGGCAGTCACCAACATAGTTCACCGTGACCTGACGGCCCGTCTCGATGACGTCTGTCCCGAGTAGGTCCGAGCCCCAATCCGACTCCGTACTTGGCGAGATCAGCACCTGTTCAATGGTACGAGGCGAACGGTTGCTCACCACCACCCGGTGCGAGGAACCAGGTGCCGCGGCTGCAGGGGGGGACGGCTTGCGGTCCTGTGCCACTGCCGAGGTGGCTGTTAACCCAACCAGGAGAGAGAGGGCGAGCAAGTATCTTGGGGAGCGCAGATGCATCTAAGAGCCCTCAGTAAATGCAGAGCCAACCCCATGTGGAAGCGCCCGCAGAGGTACAAAGCTATACAGCACCCGCCATTCGATCAAGCCGGCATCCTGTTGATCCACACTAAAACATTGACCTTGTCCGTTCGTTCAACACGTAAACGAGTGTAAGGAAACACGCCTGACGGAAGAGGTTCGCGTCGGATTTCAGCACCCGGTGGCGTGCAAGTTTTGCCTTGCGCAGAGGAAACCTAGTAGAGGTGACCACGGCTAACCGGACTTGGCCAAAGGGTTTCCTCAACCAGCTGGCGGCACTTTAGCGGCGTCAGCGCCCGCAGTCAGTGATGATTTCCACACCCGGGGGGGCGTTCGGCATAGGCGTATGCTCAGGCGTAGGCCTAAACCCTCGCGACTGCGCCCAGTGTCCGGTCGGAACAGGGGGTATGCCAGCCACCACCTAACATCTGTCCACTGCGCTAGGCTCTCGCACTCCGCCTTTTTTGGCTTCGGTGTAGGTAGAACCTTTTTTTTGCGTGGTCCACGAGTGGGGCATAGTCGCGTACCGTATAAGCGAGTGGTCGGTACAGAGTACGCTGCTGCACTCCGTGGCTCGCATCTTCATCTGAAATGCGGCGTTGCCGATCTTACTGACGAGGATGAACGGCCGATGCGCGCTATAGCTACCGCTGCAACGCTTTCTTTAGTTTGCTATTGCGCTCAGGCGCAGGATGCTCAGCGCGCCCCTCCCGTTGTGACCAGCATGGAGAATGTTGAGTCCTACGTTGGATATTTGCGTGTGGCAGCCATGGCCCGATCCTGCGGTCTGCGAACCGCGGAATGGGAGAAGCTACGCCAAGCCAAACTGGCAGAGCTGATAACCCGTGCCGTCAGCAAGGCTCCGCCTGCAGGAGCACCTCTCGACGGTCCATCGCTTGTCGTTGGTGCGGAGATCGCTGCTGGTCAGGAAGCTCGCTCGCCGGCTCCTGCAGTATGCGAGGCGCTGAAGCCAATGGTAGATGAGCTTGACGCCGCGCTGCCGCAGGACCCATCGACACAGCGTTGACTGGGAAGCCATACCACATCGAGCGCCGCAGCCGAGGCGGAGCAGGCCCTGGCCACGGCTGAAGCCGCTGAGGCTCGGCAGGCAGTCGCTAGTGCCAAAGCCCGTCTCCAGGGCATTGAGGCGCAGCGGGGGGATCTGGAACTTAGCGCGGATGCCTTGGCACCGGTGCACACAAGGGCAGAAGTCGCCGCTGCAGCCGCCATCGCCACCGCCGTGGCAGCCGCCGAAGCTCAACAGGCGGTGGCCCACGCTAGGTCCGACCTTTCGCTCGTGCGGCGTGATGCTGTCGGCCGACGTCGTAGAGCGGATCACCTCGGCCGTGTGCTGGACAAGATGCGCTACTCTGCTAGCCGTGCTGACGAAGAACTGTTGGGAGTGGTGAGCGGTCGTTGCGGGCTTAATTTGAATGAGGGTGGTCAGGCCTTGTGTGCGGCGCGGCTATCGGCAGGTGCTTGAATCCGGTCATCCAGGCCGTAGTCGCGCAGCACCCTCGCGATCCGTAGCCGGTAGTCGCGAAAGACCCCGGCACGCCCTTTCGCCTGTGTCGCCCGGTGGCCGGACTGCTCGCGCCACTCCCGCACGGCCGCTTCATCCCGTCAGAACGACAACGACAGCAGCTTCCCTGGCTCGCTGAGGCTGCAAAAACGTTCCACAGACAGGAAGCCGTCGATGGTAGCAAGCTCGTCTCGTAGGGCCGTGGCAAGGTCGAGATAGGGACTGCCGCGAGATTGGGGGTGCGAGGCCGAGAGGGGTAGTTTCGGGCCTATTTTCCCGTTGAGGTAGAGATAGCGTGGCCTGGATCGTGAAGCTGGTGAGCATCGGGGCCGAGGGCGAAGAACACAGCACTGATGTCATGCGGATCGCCAAGCCCGACGACCTCACCGATCTGGCCAGCCTGGGCCTGACCTTGGCCGAGGGCAAACGGCTGCTGGCCGGCGTCCAGCGGGAGATCGTCGCGGCCCAGGCCCGGGTCCATGCCGCGCGCCGTCCGGGGTGCCGCGGCTGCGGTGGTGTGTGCCGAGTGAAGGACTACCGCCAGCACGGGATGGCGACGCTGTTCGGCCAGGTCAGGGTCTGGCTGCCTCGCTTTCGCTGCGGCGGATGCGGGGCGACCGACACCGGCGTGGGATGGCCATCGCACGTCCGCTCGACCCCGGAGCTGGACCGGTTACGGGCGCAGTTTTCCGCCCTGATGACCTACCGGACTGCCGCCGAGATGTTGGCGCAGCTGTTCCCGGTGGACGCCGGCGCGGACCCGGAGACCTTGCGCCGTCACACCTTCAAGGTCGCCGAGAGCCTGCCGGTGTCGGCGGCAGCCGAGCCGGCAGCTTCTGCCGAGGCCATCGTGGTGACCTTGGACTCCACCTTCGTCCGGAGCTGCGAGGAGGGCGAGCGGCACCTCGAGGTCCGGATCCACTTTGTTGCATGGCTCGCAGGTGTGAGCGGACTGCGCCCTAACCCCGATCTGGGCTCATGTGAGGCGGACGTACTCCGGGCGCCCGAGTTCGAGCATGCGGTTCAGCACGTCGACGGCGATGGCCACCTCGGCTTCCTGACGCCCGTTGGTCTGCGAGCGTAGGCCGTCGCCGATGACGCGCTTCCATCGTGAGATGTCGGCCTCCACAAGGGCGCGCCAGTTGTACCCTGACGCCCGCTGCCAGCCCATGCGGCCGCGCTCGGCAATGGACTGCAGATGTCGGTCCCGCTGCGTCGGCTCGGTCCCAGCCGTATCGCTCCTCACCGCATTTGCGCGAGGTGGGACGATGACGCCGGCTGCTGGGTACCGCGCGGCAACCCCGGCGTAGACGTCGTCCCGGTCGTAGGCCCCGTCGCCGGTGAAAGACGCCACCAGTCCGTTGACCTGGTCGAGCAAAGGCCCGACCCGCGAGCCGTCATCGGTATCCTTGTCGGTCAGCGCCGACGCGACGACGGCGAGGTCGAGCCCGAGAAGGCTGATGATGGAGGCGATGAGGCCTTCCGTCTGCCGCAGCGCCAGGCGGAACACCGCCCGCAGGGTCAGAGCCGTGGTGATCGCCAAGGCGGAGTAGCGGGGCTGACCACCACGGCCGGTGCGAGGCTCTGCGCCCCACGCCTCGATCGCCTCCTCCGTGAACCACACGGTGAGGCTGCCGCGGGCGCGCAGACCAGCCTCGTAGGAGGGCCAGTTCGTCACCCGGTGCCGCTGCTTCGGGATGCGGTGCCGGCGGTCGGCATTGGCCTTGTACGGCATGGCGGGCGCCCCATCAGCAATCGAGGGTTAGCCCTCACGCCAGCCTACCCGAGGATGCCCAACCGAACGACCCATGCACCAAGGTCCCGGCCGTGGGGACCTCAGCCGGTGTTCGGCAACGTGCGCTCCATGAGCGAGGCCAGCCTGAAGAAGTTCGATGCGGACGGCTATGTCCGGGACGTGGAGCGGCTCGCGGCGGCGGAGCGGGAGTAGGTGCGCGAGGCGGTGATTGCGGAGCGATGACCCCGACGCCTAGTTTTTTGAGGATTTAGAGAAGCGGGTCGGGTCAGAGTGCCAACAGACCGTCCCGATACCCACCGAACTATCCCCAGCAAATGTGGATAACTTCTCCACAGCCTGCTCTGTGTGTTCTCGCTCGGACGCCGAAGCCGCCGACAGTGCGCCCTGCCTCAGTTTGGTCTTTGTTGCTTACAAAAGAACCCAGTAGATCCAGTTCGAACCCGCCCCTGTAGCCACCACCCGCGAACAATAATCATCCACCAGCGTGCCATCTCTCGGCTGAGCTGACACCTGCCACAAGGGGCGGCTACAGTTGGCTTCTCGGTCAAGATGCCGAAGTTGGCTTTCCTGTCGGGAATGCCAGCACTTGGCCGACGTGATCGTTGACGAGAAGGCTTGCGATTGCCGCGACAAGCTGTTCCTGCCTGAACGGCTTGGCGAGACGCGGCAGGCCGAGGGCGGCTCCCTCGGGCAACTCCGCGTAGCCCGATATGATCAGCACAGGCAGTTCAGGCCAGCCGGCGGCTGCCGCTTCGGCCAGCTCCGCCCCAGACATGCCAGGCATGGCGAAGTCGGTCAGCAGCAGATCGACCTTGTGCTTGGCAAGAACCTGAAGCGCTTCCTGGCCGGAGGACGCCTGGAGGACCGTGTGGCCAAGATCGGAGAGCATCGCCGCCGTGTTGATGAGCACGATAGCGTCGTCATCCACGGCCAGGATGGTCAGCGGATTAAGGCCGCGAGGGCTCTTAGCCGCCGCCTCAGGCCTGGACGGCTGGTTCTGTTCGGCGGCAACGGGAAGCCACAGCTCTGCCGTGGTTCCCGCCCCTTTGGTGCTGCGCAGGATGAGCTTGCCGCCACACTGCTCTGCCATGCCGGCAACCATGGAGAGGCCGAGCCCGGTGCCCTTGCCCACGTCCTTGGTGGTGAAGAAGGGGTCGACCGCCTTCGCGAGGGTCTCCTCGTCCATACCCTCCCCCTCATCTTGGATGGAGAGGCAGACATATTCCCCGGGCGCGAGGCCGTTCCGCTGTTGGACCTGCTCCTGCCTGGCGGCAATGACGATCCTTCCGCCGCGCGGCATCGCGTCCCGGGCATTCACGGCGAGGTTCAGCAAGCCAAGCTCCAGCTGTGCCGAGTCTGCTTGAGCACGCTTCAGAATGAGCGGGAACTGCGTGTCGATCGTCACGCCGACCCCGATTGTGCGCTGCAGCAGTTCGGCCATTCCCCGCACCAGAGTGGTGAGGTCGACCGCTTCCAGCCGGAGGTCCTGCTTGCGGGCGAAGGCCAGCATGCGCTGTGTCAGCGTCGCGCCGCGTTCCGCTGCGTGCATGATGTTGTCGAGAAAGGGCGCGATGTCCTTTCCTTCGGTCAGCCGCCTTTTCGCGATGTCGACGCTGCCCATGACGGCAGCAAGAAGGTTGTTGAAGTCGTGGGCGACGCCGCCGGTCAGCTTGCCGATGGCCTCCATCTTCTGCGACTGAAAGAAGGCCTGCTGCGCCTGCTCCAGGGCAAGCTGGGAGCGCCGCCGCTCGCTGAGGTCGCGCGTGATCTTGGCAAAGCCGATCAGTTCACCATTCGCTCCCCTGACCGTGTCGATGACGACGCTTGCCCAAAAGTGGGTCCCATCTTTGCGAACCCGCCAGCCCTCCGCCTCAAACCGGCCTTCCCGCAATGCGGTCTGAAGTGCAGTCTGCGGCACGCCTGCTTCGCGGTCCTCGTCGCGGTAGAAGCGTGAGAAATGCTCCCCCATGATCTCGTCCGCGGAATAGCCCTTGAAGCGCTCGGCGCCGGCATTCCAGCTGCTGACATGGCCTTCAGGGCTAAGCATGTAGATGGCGTAGTCGGTGACGCTCTGGACGAGGAGGCGGAACCGTTCCTCGCTGCGCCGGAGTTCCTCGTCTGCGAGCTTCCGCGCCGTCAGGTCCCGGGTGACCTTGGCATAGCCGATGAGATCACCTGAGGGGCTACGGATCGGGTCGATGATGACGCTGGCCCAGAAGCGGGATCCATCTTTGCGAAGCCGCCAACCCTCCGCCTCGAAGCGGCCCTCCTCCTTGGCTTTTCGAATGGCCAACTCGGGAATGCCGGCCGTCCTGTCCTCTTCGGTGTAGAAACGGGAGAAATGCTGGCCGATGATCTCGCTCGGGAAGTACCCCTTGAAGCGCTCCGCGCCGGGGTTCCAGCTCGTCACCACGCCCTGTGGGTCGAGCATGTAGATGGCGTAGTCCGTTACGCTCTGCACGAGCAGCTCGAAGCGGTTCGTCGTCCCGGACAACTCACCTGTCGACGTCATTGGTATCTCTTCCCTCTGCCGGCTTCACTGAATCGTCCTCGGCCATCCACATCAGCGCGATTCCGTTATAGAAAGCAAACAGCAACGGCGTTGGTAAGCACTGGAATGGCGGGACGGGTTAGTGGTCATGGGGCTGGTCAGCCTCACGTCTGCTATGTGCCTATCTTGTTGGGGAAGTCGCGGGCAGTAGGGGGTGGGGCGAGGTAGCTCCAACTGATCAGGCCCGACGCTACGTCACCGGCTGGGCCGCAGCGCTTTCGCCAGAGCCTCGACCGAGTATGGCTTGTGCACCAGATCAAAACCCTGAGCACCACCCTTCGCGAGCACATGGCTGTAGCCGCTGGTCAGGACCACGCGGAGGTCAGGCCAGCGTCCCCGGATCTCCTGACCGAGTTCCACCCCGCTCATGCCGGGCATGACCACATCCGAGAACACCACGTCAAAATGGTTGGCTTCCTTCTCCAGGATCTGCAACGCGGCATGCGCATTGTGCGCCCATGTCGTGGTGTAGCCGAGATCCTCCAGCAACTGCCTGGCGAACTCGCCAACCTGGGTGTTGTCCTCGACCAGCAGCACGTTCCTTCGCCCTTCTTCGGACAGGCCTGCTTCCGCGTCTGGTGCCGTGGGCAGGCTCGCTGGATTGCCTTGAGCCTTCGGGAGGTAGAGCGTGAAGGTCGTGCCCCGCCCCACCTCACTCTCGACATGGAGTTCACCGCCGGACTGCTTGGCAAAGCCGTAGACCTGGCTGAGGCCGAGCCCCGTGCCCTTGCCGACCTCCTTGGTCGTGAAGAAGGGCTCGAAGATCCTGCCCAGTACCTCGGGCCTGATGCCCTCTCCGGTGTCAGCCACGGAGACGGCTACGAACTCGCCTTGGGTGCCAGCATGGCCGCGAGACGGCGGCACCTCGGTGGCCAGCCAAGTCCTGAGGGTCAGCCGGCCCTCCCCGTCCATCGCGTCCCGGGCATTGACCGCAAGGTTGACCAGGGCTGTCTCGAACTGGTTCGGGTCGGCCTGAACCGCGCAGCCCTCGCAGCTGATGGGCGTTTCGATCGTGATGCGCGCGCCCATGAGCGGTCGGATCAGATCGCTGACTGCCTGGAGGCGCTCGCCAACATCGAAGGCTTCGGGCTTGAGAGGCTGGCGCCGCGCAAAGGCGAGGAGCTGTCCCGTAAGCTTCGCCGCCCGGTTAGACGTGTCCGAGATTGCCTCAACATAGCGCCGCCGTCTCTCCTCGGAGAGGTTGGGACGACCCAGCAGATCCGCTGAGGAGCGGATGATTGTCAGAAGGTTGTTGAAGTCGTGCGCCACCCCGCCGGTGAGCTGACCCACAGCCTCCAGCTTCTGGGATTGCCGCAGGGTCTCTTCGGCCGCCATCAGCTCGGCCGTGCGCTCGGCAACCAAACGCTCGAGCTCCTCAGACACGAGGCGAGACTCGGTGATGTCCACGTTGCACCCGGTGTAGCCCAGGAAAGTGCCAGCGTCGTCCATCCGCGGCACACCCTCGCAGCGCAGCCATCGTACCTGGCCGTTCCGGTCCCGTACGCGGGTCTCGGTCCAGAATGGCGCCCGTGCGTGGAAAGCCGCCAGGAACGCGGCGGTGTGCCGCTCGAGGTCCTCGGGCAGCACGATGCTGGCCCACCCGCCTCCAAGCATGTCCACCGCAGGGCGCCCGAACATGTGGTCGTAGTGCATGTTGGCAAAGGTGACCTCGCCCTCCGCGTCAGTCATCCAGATCAGCGCCGGGGCACTGTCGGCGAGGTGGCGAAAGCGCGCCTCGCTCTCGCGCAGCGCCTGCTCCACCTTCTTGCGGCCGGTAATATCCAGGGCAAACTCGACCACCTCGTCGCCCACCCGGCGCGCGGCGAACAACCCCCACCAGCGCGAGCCATCCTTGCGGAAGTACTGCTTCTCGTAGGGCGTGGTCTCGCCAATCGTGAGCACCTCCGCCACCGCCTTCAGCGAGGGCGCGTGGAACTCCGGTGGGGTCAGCTCCTGCCAGGTCTTGCCCAGCGCCTCCTCGTGACTGAAATCGGTCATGCGCAGGAAGGCGTCATTCACCTCCGTAAGGCCGAAGTCTGGCCCCCAGAACATGACCCCAACCGTCGAGATGGAAAGGGCTGTTCGAAGCCGCTCTTCACTGCGACGAAGTGCCGACTGTGCTGTTTCGAGCGCGGTGACATCACGCGATGAGGCCAGCAGCAGACCGGGCTGTCCCTCGCTGCATGGCACCGAAGTCACCTGCACATCCCACCACTTCGGGGTTCCCTTGGCGGTCGGGCAGAAGCCCTGGAAGCGACCCACCCGCCCTGCTAAGGCCTCGGCCAAGGCGCCTTCAACCTTGCGCCGCTCATCTTCAGGCCAAAGGGATACCCAGCTCTTGCCGCTGATGTCCTGGAGGCCGTCGATCTCCATCAGCTTCAGACCAGGACCGTTCATGAAGCTTACCCGCCCGTCCAGGTCGAGGAGCTTCAGGCAGTCGGGATTGCTTTCCAGTACATTCGCCAGGAGCACGTTGCTCGTTTCGAGCCGCTGACCGGCCTCGTGTTGCTCGGTGCGGTCACGAACGATCTTGCAGTAGCCGAGATGCTCCCTGGTTTTGTCATCCTCGAGCCGGGTCATAGAACCCGCTCCCCAGAAGAGCGAGCCGTCCTTGCGGCGATGCCAACGCTCATCTTTGGCGCGGCCTGTGGCCTGAGCCTGCGCCATCTCCAGATCGCACGCCTTCTTCGCTTGCTCCTCGGGCGTGAAGATCATGCAGGCGTGCTGCCCGACCGCCTCGGCCTCGGACCAGCCCATGACGCGTTCGGCCGCGCTGTTCCAGCTCGTGATGACGCCGTCGAGGTCAGCCGTGAAGATCGCGAAATCCGCCGCGCTCTCCAGCACCAGCTCGGCGAGCCGACCTCGGCTCAGCTGACGAACACAAGAGGAGCTAACCGGCCTGCTGTCCATCGGACCCACTCCTGCAGAGGCTCGGAACTTCGGCATGGCGTGGGAGGATGGGCTCCGCCTCGGCGCGCTCAAGCAGGCGCAAGGCAGCGCGGACCACCTCGCTGGAACTCCGATAGCGGCCGGAAGCCACGAGTTGGGAAACAAAGGCGCAGAGCTCACCCGTTAGAGCGACGTGGAGGCTATGATGGGCAGGCATGCCACCCTTTTAGCTGGGTGTCACAAGGGTGTCACCCAGACAAACCAGCACACAGCCGTAATGATTTGCGCCAAGTGACTAGACGCTACCTTGGCAGACAGCTCCTCTCCCGATGCCCACCTTCGGGAGAATCCGCCCTACCGCCGAGTTCTCACGCGTGCTGGCGGTCTGGACGGCCGAGCTCGAGGACGACGGCGAGCAGCTAAAGGAGCGGCTATCCGGCCTAGCCGAGCAGTTGACGACCGGGATTAAGGAAATGCACGAGGGCACTGCCGAGGCGAGCCACAAAGGGGAAAACCCACGCTGCGCCGGATACCGGCGACCCATGAAGCGGTGCTGGACGAGGTGCGAAAGGCAGAGAGGACAGGGTAGGCATCCTCTCGGCCCCACCAGGGAGGCTACTGCAGCCGATCCAAACCGGTCACCCGCGCGTTCTGCTGGCATCTACGCGCCAGCCAGGGACGAGAATTGATCCGACATGCCAAAGTCAACGCTGACGATGCCGCCGCCGAAGCCGGGTGGCCTGAGCACTTCCCTCCTGCGCAACATCCAGGCGCTGGAGGACCGACGCCGTGAAGAAGCCGCGGCCGCGAGCCGCGAAGAGCGCGTCGCTCAGGCTATTACCCGCTTCACCGGCAGCATGACCTTCGTCTACATCCATCTCGCTTTTTACGGCGCCTGGATCCTGATCAATCTGGGCTTCATCCCGGGTGTGCCCAAATTCGACCCGTCCTTTGTGGTGCTGGCGATGGAAGCCTCGGTCGAAGCCATCTTCCTCTCTACCTTCGTGCTCATCAGCCAGAACCGCATGGCTGCGGCAGCCGACAAGCGTGCCGATCTCGACCTTCAGATCAGCCTTTTAACTGAGCACGAGCTGACCAAGCTGTCCGAGCTCGTTGTCGAAATTGCCGAGCGTCTGGACATCCAGGCCCATGCTGACCCCGAGTTACAAGAAGTCCAGCGAGACATCGCACCAGAGGCCGTGTTGGACGAGATCGAAGCGCAGCAGCAGAAAAACTGAGGCGTAGGGAATGACTGCTATCCACCACTGCAGCGGTTCAGGCCGGAAGGTTGTTCGGCAGGTTGCGGCAGTGGGGAAGGGGGACACGGCTCCCATGGCGTGGCCCAGCATGCCAAATTGGCAGCATGATTGACGTCGCCCTGTCCCGTTCCGTTCGTGTCCGCTCCTACCGCAACGCTGTCCGCGATGCAGGCCGAACCTTCCGCTTGGCGCCCAGTGTCGACATGCGGGCCGCGCTAAAGCGGGCTGCCCTGGCTGCGGTTCCGAAGGTCGAGGGCTGGACGCTGCGCGTGTTCACCCTCGAACGGACCAAGGAAGGCGAACGGGTGACGGCCCTCCTGGATGGCCTCGCACGTGCTGCGATGGGCGGCTCCGACTTTGCCGCCGCCCTGGCCGCGGCGCTTGATGGGGGCACTGTCGTTCTGGCCGTTGTGGCCAGGGATGCCAGGCGTGTTGAACAGATGAGCTCCAGGCTCAGCAGGGCAGCGCGCTAGCCCGGGTCGGACCCGCGCTGGCTGCCAAAAACCTAGCGAAACTGGCTTGAGCCCACCCCTCCTGCCACCACCTAGGCACGATAAATGCATTGGTTGTGCTCAAACGCAGACAAGATGCTGTTTGCGTTTATCGCAGTGCCTCAAGCCTGTTGAGGTACATCGCCCAGGGCCGGTTCTGCACGCTGCGCCGACACGAAACGGTCGTGGAACTCTGTTCCGGTATGCCGCGCTTTCTCTGCCGCGGGCTGAACTAACCCGAGCGGCTTTGCCGTTGAACGCCAACGAACTTCTGAGGTGATGACCATGGACAAGGACAGGACGGACCAGCAGCGCGACCACGAAACCGGGCACTGGGTTTCCGATCTGCGGCCCGGTGCGACCCACGAAGCCAAAGTCGACAAGGGGATCGAAGACACCTTTCCCGCTTCGGACCCTGCCCATAAGAGCGGCGCTACAGGCTTCATCCTGCCCGACGGGAAAGACACGGCTGTCCATGGCCATCCTGCGGAGCAGGCTCGGCACGGCTCTGCGGAGGCACTGGGACGGGCTGGTCAAGCAGGAGGAGCCGCCATTGCGGCCATCAACCAGCAGCCGCTGGCGGCTCTCCTGATTGCTGGTGCAATCGGATTCGTGTTCGGGCTCTTGGTTCAAGAGAAGCGATAATCAGGCCTGTTTGCGCGGTGTGGAGTTAGTGGGGAAGACCTTACTCTTCGGCCCGCTGCCAATGGAGTGATGCTTCACCGGGGGCCGGACAGGAAGAACGGCGCGTAGGAGCGCCGCTCTTCCATGCAGTTCCAGTCTCAGCGGATCAGAACACGTCGGTCAACCTCGTACGCAGCTTTGGGGCCCGCAAAGCCAGCGGGTGAGCGCGTGACGAGGATTGAGCCCTGCCAAACCGACCAGCGCCAGGTGTTCTGGCCCGGCCCGTCCCGGCTGATGCGGATTTCCCTGATTTCGGGTGCCTTGTGCGAAGGGTGGAGTGGCCTCGTCAGCATGGCCGGGCCCTAAAGGACCCGCGTGAGATGCCAAGCCAGGAGACCGCCGCCACCGCCGATGACCTCGAACCACAGGGCCCTACCTTGGCAGCCAGTACGCACTCAAACACGGCTCAAGCGGCCCACGGGACCTTCGCCCTTCTTGGATTAAGTCCGCTTGGGTCGGCCTCTAAGGATCCGTGCCACGCCTCTGCCC
>Ga0210040_10008512_pt1 | contig 12144 bp, 15 predicted proteins | sample CryGeyCG12114_NA_FD_185462 | JGI IMG/M metagenome (GOLD analysis project Ga0210040, IMG submission 185462) | Groundwater microbial communities from aquifer - Crystal Geyser CG19_WC_8/21/14_NA (SPAdes) (version 2) | ecosystem: Environmental > Aquatic > Deep subsurface > Groundwater | place: USA... | reverse complement strand
TTTGTACAAATCTTATGGTCCCACACAAAGGACAATCTAATCCAATTAGACTCCAATCTATGAATCAAATGGGAGCCTAAACTTCTCAAGTTCATATGCATTCAGAGTTACACTATACTACCAAGGTCCCTCTGTAACTAAATTTCGAACAAGAAGCAGACTTACATCTGATTTTGATGTAAGATGCAGATGTGTTCCATCCTAGATTTAGATTATCCCTAGAATAGTTCATAGAAATGAATATTCTAGCTATTCAATAGATTTCCACTGAGCGTAAATGGAACATTAACTCGTTTCAAAATGGCAAAAATCTAGACAAAATTGTTGAAATAGAGTTTTCTGCTGAAGAAAAGTCATTGAATTGCATAATTATTAGGTTTTGGTTACCCTAACCTGAATAAATCTATATCATAAAGATAAAAATTGTCTAGAATGCATTTTCAACCAATTCTATGTAATCATGATTATGAAAGTGCTATAATTTGTATCACTTGCACTCCAGAATCTCCGCAATGATGTTGAGAATCCATCAAAACAAATGGTAGTGCATTTATAAAAATAGTTATTTGCATTCTTTTGTGGTCACATATTGTGCATAACCATAATAATTATTACACTAAACAGCTTTACATTTGCATATGGCGAGTTCTGTAACGTGGTTTAGAAGTTTGTCTGCCCATGTGTAGTAAAAAACACTCTAGTTTTGTGTAGTTACTTGTTAAAGATGGAAGAATGGAAACGTATTTCTCTGTTATTGTGCCTCTTCGGAGTTTTAACAGAACTTCGTCCATCGGAACCATTTGTAACAGAATATCTGATCACATACAAAAATATTACGGCTGACTCCGTGAGTAAATAATTTTGGTAAAGTCTTCTTTTTTTATATGCACCAACATAATGCACGCTTTATTTTGTAGATAATTCACGTGGCATTCCCTGTCTCAACATATGCCTCCGTTTTGAGTCTAATCATTGTGTTCATGGTGACAGATTTTGTGCGGTACAAACCTATCATCATTTTTGAAGCTCTATCTTACACCATTGTATGGGGACTTCTTATCTACGGTCAAAATCTCAAGTCACTTATTGTAATAATTAACTTTTTATGCAGCCTCAATCAAGCATCTTTAAATATCATATTCGCCATATTTACTGCTGTCATAATAATCAATAATGATATTAATAATTTATCACAGATCGTCGAAATATTTTATGGACTTGGCGCTTCTGCTCATGTAGCCTATTCCACCTACATTTACTCCAAAGTAGACAAGCGTCATTATAAGATAGTCACTTCTCACAACAATACCGCCAGTTTGATTGGCAAATTCTTAGGAGGAGTTGTGGGTCAAGCCTGTGTATCATTTCATCTGCTTAATCTCCATGAGCTGAACTACATTTCCTTTGTCTGTAGTAGCATTGCACTACTTGCCGCATTGTTTCTACCCAACGCCCAAAAATCATCTTATTTCCATCCAGTGCCCTCTTATTCTTCCCTACCAGCTGTTAAAACAATCAAACATGTTGATCACGAGGATAGATATCATTGCAAAAGTGCATTTCGTCTTCTATGGAATGATTTCAAGTGTGCATATTCCCAGCCATACGTTCTCAAATGGAGCTTGTGGTGGGCCTTAGCTTGTGCAGGACAATTTCAGGTTGTCAACTACATTCAAGTATTGTGGGAACATATTGCTACTGATGAAGTTCGGTACAATGGCGTGGTCAAATCCATACACACGTTGCTCAGTAAGTACTGATGTTCAAAAGTGAATTAAATTTCTTTTAGCTAACTAATATTGATGTCAAGATATGGGAAGCTGTGAAATTCATGCCTTGTTTTATGAATGACTAAACTTGCGCCATGGAATTAAATAATGAATTTTGTACAGGTGCAGTCTTGGCTTGTGGAGTTGGCTATTTGACTATCTCTTGGGAAAAATGGGGTGAAGGATTTCTCAGCATTGTCTCATGCTTTCAAGGGTTTCTTCTCCTTTGGATGGCATACACTGAAGAAATAATGGTGGCATATGTCGCTTACATCGTTTTCAGGGTTCTGCATCCATTCATGCTCACTGTAGCCAGGTATTGTGGACAATTATTAGTGACTGTTTGTTGTATATAGCAAACGCATAGAGTAAGGGATTGATTAGGGATTGATGTTCTTTTTTGTTGCAACTTGCAGTGCAGAAATTGCTCAAAAAATTAATAAAGACAGCTATGCACTAGTGTTTGGGATCAACACATTTATCGCCCTTGTGTTTCAAACTATACTGACTTTAGTAGCAACTGATCAATCGGGATTCGCGTTGAATGAAAGGAATCAGTATGCTGTGTATGGGTACTGCTATTTTGGAATCAGTGTACTGTTTTGCCTATTTGGAGTTTGGACAGTTTATGATAAGCAGGACTTGGAAGAATCTGACCAGTTTGGACCCAAGGATGATTTTATTCAAATGGATGAAGTAATAAAGACAGAAGGGTCCACATTGCTCAAAAAATAGGTTGGGATTTTTTCATTGCGTTAAATTTTGATACGACCTTGATGTAAATATGAGAATTTGCTAATTAATAAGTTTTGCGTACTGTTTGTCGTAGTCGTGAATGATCGTGAATGATCACATAGATTCGAGTAAAGAAGCTAACTGGTTCAAGTTATTTCTTGTTTGCATCATCATATTACTCAAAAAAGCATATTCAGGACATCAAGCATGGACAAAAAATATTACATTTATGAACATGAATGGAACTGTTTCCTTGACCAAACCAAATCTAATCCAATAGTCCAATGAGTTCCTAAAATTGATGAAATATCAAAATTGTGGGAGTGATTAAAATGATTCTTTCCTTCGTAGTAAAAATGATCCTGATAACAAAATAAATTTGTATAATCTATACGATTATATGACCTACGGAAAAAATATCTTATTTTATTCATTACAAACCTTACACTCCTTCTCTCACTACCATACAATTCAAATCACCTGCTCCTCCTAAAATAGATTACAAAATATTCGCATTTACTCGTTGGAACAAATTCGACCTCAGGGCGCGTACTCTCGCTTGAATTCTCTGTATCAACGATCTAACTTTACGGATCACGGATAACCGCATTCTCAGCTCTCTCAAAGCTGGAACCACCGGCTGGACTGTGTCAATAAATGTTTTCAAAGAATTTGCAACTGCTGCAGAAGAATTTTCACCATCTGAGGATACTGCTGCAGCGTCTCCAACGAGACTTGAAGTTTCATCTCGCCTTACTACAGACTGACGATTCTCATACCCCACTGGCGCCGGAGACTTGACAAAACCTTTAACCAGAGGAAGCACAAAAGACAAAAGAGATCCTGCCAAATTTGAAGACCCCAAACTTTGTCTGCGATCCACTGAGTGAACAAACTTATTTGTTTTCGTATTCACATCTTCACCAAGACTGCGCTCAAATTGAGCGGACAGTTTTTGCAAGCTCAACAACATTTCTGACAAAGTCTCCTCCTTTTCCTTATTATTTCCATTGGTTTTAGCAGAAGTCGCTACGTGTTGTTGAAACAAAGAATTCTGTGTTGCCGCTTGTTTGCGGATAGGTATAGCAGCAAAGTTATTGGCAGATCTCAGTTGAGGCTCAGATGCGGTTTCTCCTTGATTTCTTTGTGTTGAATAGGCAACTTTACTGTTCTTTTGTTCTTTCGGATTTGGAGGGATATTGTAGATTAAACTGGAAGAATCAGTCGAAAATTGCTCCAGTGGGTTTATAGAAGTTTGAAATCTTTTTGAGGGATCAAAACAGCCCAATTGTTGACCATAGACATAGCCAGTTTTGTAGCATTTGCATTGCCCATATCGGCATAAATATCCACGAGCCAAGTCACAATCTTCATTTAATCGACATTTAATAGATTGGTCCAGTTTTGCGATGCTAAGGGAGTCTTGTACATTGTATTTTGACTGTTGGTGAGATGATTGAATTTCGGATAGTAGTAGGATGAACAGCAGTCCATTTGAAAGGTAATATGAGAGTTGCTTGATGAAAAAAATATTTGACTTAAGATTAATATTTTAAAGTTAATTTGTGCAATAATTTGTATTGTTAAATAATCGACTTACTGAATTCATGTTGTTTGTTTAATTGGCAAGTTACTGAAACTCAAATGGCTGTTCGAAGAACACTGATAATAAAAAGAGTGAATACTAATCATTATTTTTTTCAAGATGGTCACCCATAACGAAAAGACTATTTTAAGCGATTGATGAGAAACATTTGACCGTGAATGTCATTTCTTAATGCTATATTTAGCTAGTTACAAAACTAGTTTAAGGTGATTCGATTGAAATTGTTTCAATCAGGAACAGGACAGCTAAAGTACTAATTAATATTTCTATATTCATATGCAAGGTATGTGAGAAAGAAGCAAGTGACCTTTAAAAAATTGCATTTAAAAATAGCCATATATGCATTTAAATAATACATACAATTTTAAAACAAATTCATCAGAAATTTTTTTCCCATGCATAATTATACAGGTAGTTTGATGCGTGTTTTCTGCTACATTTCTGCATAGGACGAATACATTTACAACTCTCATAATGCAAAACTTGCTTGTCTCAAACGTATTGACATTTAAGTTGTCTAATTCGCAAAAGAACTTACACAGTGTCTACGCAATTTGAGTCTTCCTTGAAATGTAATGCATCGTAACTCTAATATTATCAAAACAAAGGGTTATCATACTGACACCATGTTGAGGTTAAGATTGATAAATTCCACTTTTATTTTATGCTACTATCTCTATTATATTGCATGACTTTAGTAGACCAATAGCTGGCAGTTTGCGAGCTTATTTACGACAGGAATCGAGAGTAACTAGCTACAACTCGTTTTTAAATGGACACAATGCTTAGTAATTTAATGCTTCGAGAGAATACAAGGAAGGATTTAGTAGATCAAGGAGATGCCCATTTATCACTTCTTACTGTTATCCACACGTCGATTTCAATCAATAGTGCATGTGAAAGAATTCTTTATGCTCCAATAAAAAACCAGGCGAGAGATAGTCAATTCATTTTTTAATACCACTTTGCATTTGTTTACAGAGAGAGAGAGACTGCTCAGCAGATCATGCAGCTGTGGAAGTGAAGTTGGAAATCCAACACAAACTCAATATTTGACAACAAAAGAAAGTTAATAGAATATCATGAAACCAGTTTGGATTGAAAAATTATTACACTTGGTTAACCCGCAACAAAATAATGTTAGTTACTTTAGTATTTTACGATTTTTCAATTCACTCATTCATTCATTCAATGACAAAACAAATTCTGGAATGAATTTTGTTAAAGTATTTAAAATAAATATCGATGTAAACTAACTAAAAAATCCTCTGCTTTTCTGATGCTTTGATATAATAAAAGAAATTACGCTGGCAATGAATCGTTTAAAATATGAACTTACAGTCTAACCATATTATTATCAAGGCTATAGGCTACCATTCTTTTCCTGTGTGGGAAATCAACATGACTACATATTTTACGATAGCTAAAAAGCTGAATTCAAAGGACATCATATCTGTGGCATCAATGAACTAGGAACTTTTTTGTAAATGAAGTCAAGGTGTGAAATCACTGGTGTTGACAATAAAGTTGCATGTACTCAAGTGTTTGAATGCATGGCATGCATCTACGAAATGAACAAATTAGGACAAATATGGTGTACTTACTTAGTTCGTTAGGTACACTGGTAGATTTAGATTCGTCTTATTCTCCTGTATGCATGAATTGTTAATATTTTTTAGTCGTTAGTCTCTGATTTACGCTGTTCACATACATTTTTTATTTCCTGTTCGGCAAGTGCGAGTTATTTGTTTTATAGATATTTTATATAGTGTTTGGAGAGTTTAGACTGACCTGCTTGACCAGATAAAAGTGTACGTGTATAAAGTGACACTTGTGATAATTAAATGGTGTTATAGTGCCAATCTTTCATACATCATTAAGTTCTGGTTGCACTGCAAAGCAACATGACACTTCAAATTACCAACCCGTGTCTCAAACTAAGACATTTTTTCTCTAATTTGCTATTTCTATGGGTATTCCCATTATTTTGGAAAGGCTCAACAAAAAATGTCAGTCACGAGGACTTAGAAACAATCTCAGATGAAATAACTTCCGAGCGACTAGTAAAGAAATTAGAGATGTCAGCGAAACATTATTTTAGCTTTATTATAAATAGCTTCCCATGTATTGCTTCAAAGCAAGTTAAATGATATTTCGAACCGCGTTTTTATACATTTTTCAGAGCATGGGAAGAAGAAAAGTTTCAATCTGCTTTGAAAGGAAAACCACCATCTTTATTCAGAGCTTTGCTAAAATCGTTTGGTTCAACCTATGCTTTGTATATACTAGTTTTCATGGTGGATGGCTGGATAGTGCGGTACGGTAACACAATCATATACTTTGTAATAAAAGTATACAAATAATCTTTTCATCACATTTTTAAAATCAGTATGTCAACCTGTACGGTTTAGAATATGCCAGCCTATATTCCTGAAACTCTACATTGGTTCATTCAGTAACAGCCATGTTTCCACACTCCAACAATTAGGATATGGCGCTGGAGTTTGTTTCACGACATTTCTGCACATACTTTTGAATCATCCCAGTGCATTTCAAATGTGCATCGCTGGAATGAAATGTCGTATTGGTGTGTCCGCATTGATTTACAGAAAGGTATGAATTTTGAACTAACTAACTCTCTGTGAGTTGCAAAATATGTTTTCGGTTCGAATTTTAATCCATTTACAGGTGCTCCGGTTAAGCCAATCATCCAAAGCTGCGTCTTCGGTTGGGGAAGTTGTAAATTTGCTTGCAAATGATGCTAGCAAATTCGATTACAATCTACACTTCATCGCCTTCTTTTTTGTTGGACCTATTCAGTTGTTGATATTTTTTGTTATTCTTTGGCAAGAGTTTCAAATTGCAGCTCTTGTTGGTGTCGGGTACATCTTGCTCCTATCCCCCAGTCAATGTAAATTGAGAACCAACAATATTTCTCGTTTCGTTCTAATGATTTAGATAGCTACTGCTTTCTACAAAACAAAAGGATTAATGTTATGATGTTCACTAGATTTGATTGGACGCCTTTCAGTGAGATTCCGAAACGAAATAGCCAAATCAACTGACGAGCGTAGTATGCTAGTGAACGAAATTGTGGTTGGCATTAAACTTATTAAAATGTTTACATGGGAAATACCGTTTTTCAAAATGGTGGCGAAAATCCGAGAGTAATAGGAACCATAGATGGCGCATGAATAAGCGTTTCAAATTCTGTGGTTTACTACAGAAATAATATTTAGTCTATAATTTGCAGGTCAGAAGTGTACGGTTTGACGAAACGAGCATTGCTTAGAGCGTCTTTTATGGGTGTTTTCACTTCGAATTTTACATTTGTTCCATTCCTGGCATTACTTACTTATTCGTTACTGGGAAATAAGGTGACCCCACAGAAAGCCTTTTTTGCTGTAGCTGTATTCAACGTGATGACTGAAGTCATGATGTATTACGTTCCTAATGCTGCAGCATGTTTGGGAGAACTTTTGGCTTCAGTGAAAAGAATTCAAGTATGTGGGTTGATGCAAGGTCCCTATAGTGATCAAAACAAACTCCTTCTCTACCAGGTCTGGCAATACTTCAATACTCAAGCAAAATATTTTGAAATTTTGAAAGGGGGCTCAATAGAAGGTAGAGAAGGAGTTTGTTTGATCACTATAGGGACCTTGGGTTGATGCATCCTTTGAATAATTTTTGCTAATTTAGTCCATGACTGTTGCATTATTGTATTTTAGACATTTTTACTGGTAGAAGAGAAACAAAGCAATCCAAATGGGTTCATAAAAGTGCTCAAGTCCGACAACTCAAAAATTGAAATGAGAGACGTTTGTGTCAAGTAAGATGTCTGCATAAAATACCAATTGCATTGGGCAAAATACCCTCTTAAAGTTAACGTAATAATAATAATAGAAACATTTATTGATAGATGGAACCAGCGTGGTGAAAAATTTACTTTAGAAGACGTGTCTTTGAATTTAAGTGGTCCTCAGCTAGTCATGATTGTTGGAGAAGTCGGGCAAGGAAAAGTATTTCAAATTCTACAATTACATACTGTGCTAGAAACTCTATGTTAAAACTAACATGATCACCAACATTTTTTTAGTCATCCTTGTTACTATCCTTAATTGGGGAGCTGCCAATCAGTACAGGGCACCTTAATATACAGGGACGGACTTTATATGCATCTCAAGATGCATGGATATTTCCCGGCACCATACAGGAAAATATAGTCATGAAAAAATCATTTGACGAGAGTAGATACAACAATATTCTTGAAATTTGTGGTTTGCAAGAAGATTTACAAGAGTTCCCAAAAGGGGATGTCACTCGGATCACTGAACAAAGTTTAAGTGGTGGTCAGAAAGCCCGAATAAACTTGGCGCGGGTGCTGTATGAACAGGAGGCTCACATTTATTTATTAGATGATCCATTAAGTTCGGTTGACGCCAAAGTTAGACACCATATTTTTGAAAGGTGTATAAAATCTCATTTAAAACAGCGACTGGTTGTACTTGCCACACATCAGCTTCAATTTCTTCCACAGGCTGACTATATTGTCGTATTGTCTGAGGTGAGATTTTTCGACCAATTTAGTTTTTTGAAGCTTATTAAATCAATTCAATTATACAACAACCTCATTTGAGCGTAGGGTAAAATCAAAGCCCAAGGAACCTATGAAGATCTTACGGAGCAAGGGGTAGACTTTTTAATATCATCCAAGAATTCATTCGAAACTTGTAGAACCAGCGACAAGACTTTGGAATTGGAACAAGTTAGAATTTTTATCAGTTTCACTTGAAAACGACAAAGAAAAACAAAGACATAAGTGCGTCTTTTAAACCGTAGGTGGCGCTAGAACCGGAGTTATTTGAAGTTAAGTTGAACGAATGTGTGGACGACGCCCATTTAAAAAACACGGAGGAATCTATCCTGAGTGGTTCTGTGACGTACAGTACTTATTGGAACTATTGGAATGCTGGAAAATCTTCCATTGGGCTACTAATTTTAGCAATCTCCTTTGTAGGAACTCAGGTTTTAATTACGTCTACAGATATCTGGTTGTCTATTTGGTGAGTGTGGGTAGAGTAGCAATTAACCATCATTTAATTCGTTTATTTCGATAAGTGAATAATTTTCATCCATAGGACTACGGCTGAAGAAAAACTGGGAAGCAATGCTTCTGGAGAAAGTCATCATCATTTATGGATGTATGCTGTATTAGCTTTGAGTGTGTTTTTTGCGGACACTTTAAGAACAATTTATTTTTTCATTTTCACCATTCGCATAAGCGATCATATTCATGGAGAAATGCTCAGAAATATGATCAACGCCTCGATGAAGTTTTTTAATAGAAATCCTACAGGTTTTACTTTTTAATTTAGCTTTTGTAATAAACTAATTAAACTAAATATTTTCAGTTAGTAAAATTCAAGTGTTTATTACGTGTACTTTGTTTGCAGGCCGAATTATTAATAGATTTACCAAGGATATTGGTGCCTCAGATGAATATTTACCAATTTGTATATTCGACTCTTTGGATATTGGATTTCGTATGATTGGTGTCATTGTGATTGTAATTTTTTCAAATCCTCACATGTTGTTCCCTGCTGCAGTTCTTTTATACTCCTTTGGCTCCCTGAGAAATTTCTTTGTGAAAACTTCTCGATCTGTCAAAAGGATTGAGTCAAATGGTACCAGTGCATGTTCATTTTCTAAAATATTTTCTGAAAATTAGTGTGGAATCATAAGCTGCTCTGTGAATTTTAGCTCGATCTCCAATATATACTCATTTGTCATCTACGGTTCAAGGATTGACAACCATTAGGGCTTTAAATGCCAAGGAGGTTGTACTTTCTCAATTCGATGGTCTTCAGGTTTGTTTTACAACTTTTAAAACATTTAAAGCTCACCGAAAGTAACATTTTTTCGTGATTTCGTTTCAATTTTTCAGAACTCTCATTCCAAAGCGTGGTATAACTTTTTAGCCGGAAATAATTGGTTCAGCGTTTGGCTGGAACTTTTATCAACATTGTTTATAGCTGTAGCAACTTTTAGCTTTCTGCTGATAGATCAAAGTAAAAAAGTTTTTTTATAGATTTTGACCTTGACCTAAATTAAGCAAAATGTATTGCAACTTCCAATGTTTTTGACCGTAGCGAACACTGCACAAGTGGGTTTAACTGTAGCAGCACTACTACAACTGATGAATACTTTCCAATTCGGCATGCGTCAATCAGCAGAAATGGAAAATTTCATGACAAGCGTTGAACGAACATTAGAATACACAAAACTAGAGCCGGAAAATAACAATCAAACTGGCTTTCCAGGTTTGTTGCCAATTTCATAAAAACCAGAACATGAGATGCAGTGAATTCTAAATCTTATTTATATTTCACAACTCTCGTCGCAGATTTTGACTGGCCAAAAGAAACGAATGTTCTCTTCAAAAACGTATCCTTGCAATATGATGATCACTGCAAAAATGCACTCGATAAAGTATCATTCCAAATAAATGAGAAAGAAAAAATAGGAATTGTTGGGAGAACAGGAGCAGGAAAATCTTCGTTAATGTCAGCCATATTAAGACTACATGAAGTAACCGGAGACATTATGATTGGGAATGTGAATATCAAAGCTATGAAGCTATGCACACTTCGTAAAAACATTTCTGTCATTCCTCAAGACCCTGTATTATTCTCAGGGACCATTCGATACAACCTTGACCCATTCAACGAGCACAGTGATGATGATATTTGGAAAGTTTTAGGCGAAGTAATAAGATTTATCATTACGATTGGCTTATTACATGACTTTAGATTACTATTAGATTACTTACTCTTCTTGGCTTTTATCCTTCATCGTATACATCTATGTAATGTATTTGCCGTTTGCAAATACTGATCAATCCTTAATTAATCCTCAGGTAGAGCTGAAAGACCAAGTGACTGCGTTAGATTTCCAAGTCTCAAATGATGGCAGCAATTTTAGTGTTGGGCAGCGTCAATTAGTAGCTCTAGCAAGAGCTATATTGCGCAAGAATAAAGTGCTCATTATGGATGAAGCTACTGCTAATGTTGACCCCAGGTTGCAATTCATCCAATATGTTTTCCATTGAGTTTGTTAGATTGAAACTAACTAACTATATTTGTATCTTAAATGTGAATTCAGAACGGATCAACTTATTCATGCAACAATTAGGAGGGTCTTTATGGATTCTACAGTCGTAACTATTGCTCATAGGCTTCAGACTGTACTGGATTGTGATAAAATTCTTGTGATGGACAAAGGAAGAATTATGGTGATAAAAATAGTCTTTATTACTCTCAATTGTTATGTTGTGTCTGCTACGTGATCCAACACTTGTAGTTACAAACTTACTAATGCTAAAGCACAACAAACACCGCATAAAAATGTTCTTTGTTCTTATATTAATGTGTGTTGTTAGTTAGTTATGAATCAAGCTTAAACTACATGGTTGGGGTAATATGATACACAGGAATTTGATCAGCCAAGCGTATTACTTGAGAATAAGAATGGATACTTATCCAACTTGATGAAGATGGACGGTGCAAATGTTCGAAGGTCAGATTGAAAGATTAATGGAAGTATGAAATGAGGAGCCAACTTTTATTGTATTTGTGGGGATGTTTAGTTAGCCCTGGATTTTTTTACACCTGGTCGGTTACTTATGCTACTGTTACACTGTTATAAAAAAAGTTTGCGTATTTAATTGTTGTAGAAATTACTATGTTTCTATTGAAATAAAAATTCTGTAAACAAAGTTGTTTAGCCAAATCTACAGCCTTCATATTAAATTATACAACCTGTTTGTTCAATCCTGGAATTTAAATTGCGAAAAGGTAATTCACTGCTGAACTTAAAATAAACATCATAAGTCATGAAACAATTATTTGTTTTTAAGGTTCATTCAATAAAATTTCTGTGAAATAACACAGAACAAAAAACACAAGGTTTAAACTCAACAATAACCATCGGACTGTGTAGCATATGAAATTCATAATTGAATCATTCTGCTAGAAA
>Ga0210040_10008511_pt1 | contig 12146 bp, 4 predicted proteins | sample CryGeyCG12114_NA_FD_185462 | JGI IMG/M metagenome (GOLD analysis project Ga0210040, IMG submission 185462) | Groundwater microbial communities from aquifer - Crystal Geyser CG19_WC_8/21/14_NA (SPAdes) (version 2) | ecosystem: Environmental > Aquatic > Deep subsurface > Groundwater | place: USA... | reverse complement strand
CAGCCATTGGTTTTTTTAATTATGAAAACGTAAGGAAGCGAAAAATACATATGGGGATTTGAAAAAGTTCATTTCGCCAAAACATTTTCAAATGCCCATGCGGAATTTGAAACGGCAGTTGCTGCGAAACCGGCTTTTGCCGGCTGGCTTACTTATTGCCGTGCTTAAGATTTGGATACAAAGGCAACGAATTGCTATTGCCAGACATCTTAACTCAAATAATCCTAAAATGACTCGTATGAAATGGTTGCTTGTCCTTACCGGCTTTCTTTTGTTTCAATTTTCAAATGCACAACAGCGTGTAAATCAGTGCGGCATTATCATCCCGCCAAAATCATTACAGTCCAAGTTTCAATCGGTGTACGAGGCCCGCGAGTACATTAATACCATGCTGGAGAAAATAAACTGGCAGGAAAATTTCAACCTGCAAGAACAAAACGGCATCAACAATGCTTATGCTACCATCATTAACAACAAACGTTATATTGTATATGACAATGATTTTTTAGAAAACCTGGACGGCTATGCCGGCACCAAATGGGCATCCATCAGCGTACTGGCGCATGAAATGGGCCATCATTACCGCAATCATGTAGTGAGCGGTGGCGGCAGCACGCCGCCAAAAGAAATCGAAGCCGATTACTTTTCGGGTTATGTCATGGCAAAATTGGGCGCTACGGCAGCAGAGGCAAGAGCGGCCATGGAGCAAATTGCCTCGCCTCAGGCCAGCACTTCGCACCCCGGAAAGGCTGACCGCTTAACGGCTATTGCAAATGGCTGGAACTATGCAAATGGCATTACTACTTCCACAGGCGCACCCACCACAACGTACCCGGCACCGCAGCCGCAGCAAAACCCGCCGCCGGCTTCTAACGATGCCAGCTGGATTTACCTTTCGCTGTATGGCAATTCGGATATGACGGTTTATCTTTCTGATAACGGACGCGATTACAGCGAAGCGCCGTTAAACACATCGCAACCCTTTGTTTTTAAATTTGATGTATATAATTATGGCTGGTTGCGCTTTGGCAACGATAGCCGGAGCCGCACGTACAAATTGACGCACGGCCGGGATTATGCCATTGTGTGGAGCCGCCGCGCCAATAATTGGACGGTTATCGAAGTACCTTAAACTTTCAGGATTTTAGCACATGGGGTTTTGAAAAAGTTTGGATGAGCAATATCAGATTTGGTTTGATTCCGTCACCAGCACTTTTCTTTTTGCTTGTGAACTTTTTCAAAACCCCATGTGCTGCTTAAATAATCATAAAAATCAACTATTTACCCGTTTGGTTACATCTTAAAATTTCCTAACCCATGCGTTTATATACCCAAAAAGCTATATCAACGCTTAATTATATCTTTTCGGCGATACGGGTTGCCATATAGTAACTTTTAAGATTAGCTTGCAACGTATTTTTTATAAACAAAGGGCAAGTAAAAAATATTAAATAAACTTTTCAGACGTGAAATTAAATAAAGCAATTTGTTAACACAGGATTTTGAAATTCGGAGAAAAATTATGTAATTTGCTTCCGTTAATATTTAGGCTCCTTAAATATTTTCTTTCCCTCTGCAACTTTCCTACGAAAACGCCATCTATTAACAGCCATTATTCTCAGTTACTATCGCCTCCAATTCCTCATTGATCTACTAACCAAACTATTTTCCGACATATTTGAGCTTTTATTACCGACTAATGTTTTAGTATGAAACAGCATGTACTCTATTCATTCAGATCTTTGTTAATTTTTAGCCTTTTTATTTTCCCATTCTTTTCGCAGGCAGGCGTGCCTGGCAGCGGCCGCATTACCGAGGCGGACAAGCTTGTAAATGTGAACATTTACGGCGGTACCAACGCGTACAGCAATACAGCGTGGAACAACTGGAATGTGGGCACCGCAAAAGCAACCAACAAAAGCATTACAGCCCTGAAGTACTCCGACGGCACCTCCTCTACCATTGGTGCGGTGCTGAGCTCTACAGAAGCACTTGGTGATAACGGCTCAACGTACGGCGGCACAATGGCGCCAACCGAGGTGCTGCGCTACTGCTCCAATGCGACCACATCACGCACCCTCACTTTAAGTGGGCTTTCCACTACAAAAACGTATAGTTTAGAACTGTATGCAAGCCGGGCAAAAACCGGGTATTCTTCCATCTTTACTATTGGCACCACAACGGTTACGGTGAACACCGATAACAACAAAACAACCAAAGCTTCCTTTACTAACCTGAAGGCAAACAGCTCCGGACAAATTGTTGTAACCATCAAAAGCGGTACGACCGCCAATACCTCCCCGTACAATTACCTGAATGGTTTTGTTATTACCGAAACCGGAGAAAACACGACTCCTGGAAATCAATCGCCTACGGCCAATGCAGGTACTGATAAAACAATCACGCTCCCAACCAACAGCACTTCCTTAACCGGCAGCAGCAGCGATGCTGACGGAACCATAGTCTCTTCTCAGTGGAGCCAGATCTCCGGACCAAATCAGGCTACGTTAAGTACACCAAGTGCTGCCAGTACTAATATTTCAGGGCTCATAGCAGGTACATATACGTTCCGTTTTACCGTTACCGACAACAGCTCAGCAACAAGCTATGACGAAGTAAATGTTATTGTTAAGTCAGCCGCCACAACTGAAGAAAATGTTTTCAATCCGAATGATCCGGTAGTAAATTATGATCCGGCCAATCCACCTACCAAGCCAGCCAGCGGCAAAGTAGGCAAATGGGTGCGCACCCCACGCGTTTCGTGGAACACCAGCAGCTTTAAATGCTACATTTACAATGGTATGGCGTTCCGGCTCAAGTTTCCTAAGAACTACGATGCTACAAAAGCCTACCCGATACTTATATTTTTCCACGGCAAGGGTGAATATGGAACCATTTACGACAATGAATTTCACCTGTACCTGGGTGGCTCTGCCCATGCCAACGCTGTAGATAATGGTAAGTTCAACGGCTTTTTGCTTTATCCCCAGCATACTTCCGAATTCTGGAGCAGCGGCAATATTGCGAATGTTAATAGCCTTATTGAACAGGTGATGATCCCCAAGAATATGGTAGATCCGTTCCGGGTATATGTGAATGGCCTTTCTGCCGGCGGAGGCTCTACCTGGATGTTTTTAAGCAAATACACCAAACTGGTTGCAGCAGCTACTCCAATCAGTTCCGCGCAAGGTTATTCTGACTCAGTTTACAAGTACAAATTCACACCGGTCTGGCATTTTCAGGGCCAGTTAGATCCCGATCCAACTCCGACGGAATCCAGAAGGTTAGGAACTAAAATTCTGGCAGCTGGTGCTAATTACAAATACAAAGAGTTTGCAAACCGGGCGCATGACTGCTGGAACCAGGCCTGGGCAGAAGATGATTATTTTCCATTTTATGCACGTGCTTATAAATCAAATCCATGGCCGCTCAACGGAAGGACAGAATTTTGCCAGGGAGAAGTCATAAGGGATACATTAGGTGTTACACCGGGCTTTGAAGGTTACGAATGGCGGAAAAACGGGGTTCTGATACAAGGAGCAACATCGAATGTAATTTATGTTACTGAATACGGTACGTATGATTGCCGCATAAAAAAGGGAACTACGTGGTCACTTTGGTCGCCAACGCCAATTGTAATCAAGGTAAAAGCGACAACTGTTCAACCTACAATAACAGTTAGCGGAGCTGCCAGCAACGTAATACCAGCCCCAGATGGCAGCACTACAGCTCCATTAGAGGTACCCGATGGCTATGTTGCTTACAACTGGCAAAAAGAAGGCAGCGCTACCGTGCTAAGTACAACACGTTTTCTTAATGCAGCTACCCCTGGAAACTATAAAGTGCATGTTACCGAAAAATGGGGTTGCGCTACTTCTGCAGACGATTTTTCACAGCCGTTCCAGGTAGTAAATGCTAATGGGAACAATGGCCCGGATGCGGTCACGGCCCTTTCAGCAAAAGCGCTTTCAAAAACATCAATTCAGTTATCCTGGAGTCAAACGACAAGTCCGGCCTACAATGAAACAGGTTTTGAAGTATATGAGGCCACTGCATCAGATGGACCATACACCTATAAACTTAAAACAACGGCAAACGCTACAGGTGTTACAATCACCAGTCTGAACTCGGGAACGACGTATTATTATAAAGTACGGGCAGTGAATGGTAATGCAGCTTCGTCTGTGGCCGGACCTGCTTCCGAAATAACGTTGTCTGATAAAACACCGCCTTCAACACCGCTTAGCTTGCGTATCGGGTCTTTAGGACGGAGTGCAATTGAACTAATCTGGAACGCTTCCTCAGATGATGTTGGCGTAACAAACTATGAAATCTTTATCAATGGGGTGAAAAGCTTTGTTTACGGCAAGGTAACAAAAGGAACAGCGTACAACCTGTTGCCCGCCAAATCGTATACCTTTACGGTTCGGGCAAGAGACCAGGCCGGCAATGTTTCTGCCTTTAGTAATGCTGCCGTTGCCAGCACTACTTCCGGTTCGTTGAAAGTAGATCAAAGCATGGGATCAAACCCGGCTAACTATTCTTTCTATCTGAATCTGAATTTAGATAATCAAGCCAGTGCTCCCTGGAACAATACTAACGTACTACCAAGCGAAGGCACGGTTTTCAGCACCTTAAAAAGCTACGCCAGTAACAACTCCGGAGCGAAAATGACGATCGTTGATAATTTCTCCGGATATAATCCAGGCGGCATGATTACAGGTAACAATTCAGGGGTTTACCCGGATAATGTAATGCGCTCCATGTATTATTGCGATCAGGGCCAGGTTGCCAAACTGAAGTTCTCCGGCCTGAGTGTGAATCATAAATTCAGCTTTATATTCTTTGGCAGCCGTAATCGTTCCGGCGACCTTACCTCGGTATATAAAATCGGTAATCAGAGTGTATCGCTGAATGCATCAATGAATACGACTAAAACGGTACAGATTGATAATGTACTACCGGATCAGGATGGCAACGTCTACATTGAAGTGTCGCTTGGCGCTACATCGGTCTATGCGTATCTTAATTCTATTGTAGTAAAAGCCTACAGTTTGGGCGGAGGCAGCGCAGGTACAAGTACTACAGCCGCTACTGAAACCAATGGCCTGGAAATGTTACCGGAAACCAGCACGGATTTTACAGAAGCACGCGCCTACCCGAATCCGGCACAAAGCCATGTAACTCTGGCTGTGCCCCTTCAGCAAAACGCTTCGGCACTTACGGTGAATGTAACGGATGCAGCAGGCAGCATTTTAAGTACACAAAACTTCAGAAATGTGTCACAAGGACTGTGGCAACAACGCATTTCGCTGCAAGGCAGGGCTTCTCAACCAGGTGTCTATTTTATAAAGATTACCGGCTTGCCCGAAGGGAAATCGCAAGTACTGAAAGTGGTGAAAGTAAAATAATATAATCTAAAAGTAGCCTTATAAAGCCGGTTCATACAACGAACCGGCTTTTTCGTCTTACTCCTGTTTTAGTAAAAGAAAACGCAAATAAATGAAACCGGAATAATCTTTGCTATTGCTTGCAAACAATCGGTAGTATATGGGCTTTTGAAAAAGTTGAGGTTAAGTTTCAATTACCTCTTAGCTATTTGCCTTACTGTACAGTTGTCTTAAGTATCTTTGCACCGTTCAGCAAGAAACCTGTGAAATGCCGCCAAACGAGATTGCGCTATACATTAATCAGCTAATTTCAATTGCGGATGAAAACTTTTATACCGTTTCTAATTCTTCTCTCTTTTTTTTCGGCTTGTCAAAAACAAATCACGCCGCCGGTTATACCCGAACCGCCATCTGTTGATGTACCCATTGACAGTACAGTAATAACAGACAGTACAATAGTAGATAGTACGGCAGCAGACAGTTCCCTAACAGGTACTGTTGTTTGTACACCTTTTATGCAACGCACTATAGTGCAATTGGATAAAACGCATGCGGACAGCGCTTTATTACAATTGCCATGCGCTTACAATGCAGAAAACAAAAATGAAAGGTATCCTTTGCTTATTTTCCTTAACGGTATGTACGAAGGTTCCGACTATGGCAATTTGAATAAGTTATTAACGCTGGGGCTTACACGATACATGGCAGACAGTGCCCGTTTTAGTTTTACTTCAGGTGGACAGAAATACAACTTTATTGTTGTCTGCGCACAAAGTGCAAACGGATTCAGAAAGCCTAAAACAACCAACCAAATCATTGACTATATGGTTGCCAATTACCAGGTTGACACTACCCGCATTTACCTGACAGGACTGAGTGCCGGCGCCAACAGCATTTACACCTATCTGACAGATAAACCAGAATATGCGCAACGCATTGCGGCTGTTGTACCAATGAGCACAACTTTTCTGGATTCAACTCATCGCTCCCGGCTGGGGCTGATCGGGCAAGCCAATATTCATGCACTTATTTATTGCGGGGATGAAGACCATCAATACCTTGCTTCTAATAAACGGTATGCAAGTATGATAAACGAGGCTGCGCCGGGCTTTGCAGAATTCCATACCTATCATGGGGCACATAAAAACTGGAACCCGATGTATGCGCCAAACCATAAATACTACAACCCCAATATGTACGAGTGGCTGCTGCAGTTTTCCAAGTAATATGGCATTTTGAAAAAGTTCATTGCCGTTTCAAAATATAAGCGGGTTTAGTTTTATAAGATGTAGCTTTTAAGTTTGCGGTTCCTCTATTTCTACGTGTAGAAAGGCCATCTATCGTTTTGCAGCACGCTAAAGCGGGAAGTAGCAACAGAATGTAGAGCCATGGCCAGGCGTGCTTTCCACGGTAATGGCGCCATCATGATTTTCCATTACTTTTTTTGCAATCGTAAGCCCAATGCCGGTGCCTTCATACTCGGTGCGGGCGTGCAGCCGCTGAAAGATCTGAAAAACTTTTTGCTGGTAATGTTTTTCAAACCCGATACCGTTGTCGGCAAAGCAAATTTTGGCATAGGCATGTTCAATGTTTAAGCCTTGTTCCACAATTTCAGCTTCGTTAACGGTTTGTGCTTTTATATTGATTTTTGGAGAACTGCCCGTCGTTTGAAACTTGATGGCATTGGATATGAGGTTTTGAAAAAGATGCTGTAACTGGATTTTGTTTCCCGTAATAGTCGGCAGCTTATCGCTCTTTATACCCGCTTTTGTTAACTTGATCGATTCGGCGAATTCAGCTTTTACACTATTTAGTACATTGTTTAAATCAACCACCTCTCGCTCAAATGCAGCGGATTGCAGCTTTGTAAGCACCAGCACATCTTCAATCAGGCGGTCCATGCGCTGCACCGATAAAATCATGCGGTTAAGGTAGTTCTGCCCCATTTCCGACAAGTTTCCGCGCTCGCGTTGTTTCAACCAATCACTAAAGGTGTGAATCTTGCGCAACGGCTCACGCAAGTCGTGCGAAGCAATAAAAGAGAAATTTGCCAACTCGTCATTTTTGGCTTCCAGTTCTTTATTACGCTGATCCAGGGAGCGGTTCAGGGCTTTTAATCGTTCTTCGGCTTTTACCAATTCTGTAATATCCAGATCAACACCCAGCATACGCACAGGTTTGCCGGCGGCATCTTTTACAACCACGCCTTTTAGTTTAAGTACTTTGCGCGTGCCGGCGGGTGTTTCAATCGTTAGCGTTTCATCCATTGTGTCAGCACCGGCGCGCAATTGCCTGACTAACGTTTTTGCTATGGAACGGTCGTCTTTTATAGTATAATCCAGGTAGGTTTCTTTTTTTACATGGCTGCCTTGTTCCAGATCAAACAACTGGTACATGCCTTCCGACCAGTTCATTTTGTCTTCAGTTATCTTGTATTCCCAACTGCCCATGCCGCCCAGTTCTTCGGCCTGTTGCAACAGGTTGAAGTTTTTAAAAAGCTCATCTTCACTATTTTTACGTTCGGTAATGTCCTGAAAAATGCCAATTTTTTCAATAGCTTTTCCTGCCGCATCCCGCCTGAATACCACGCAACGGTTTAAAAACCAGCGCAAGAAGCTCCCGTTTGCGTGCTTCATACGGCATTCTATTTCTACGATCTTGCCGTCAGCCGCTTTTTTTACCGCTTCCAAATGCGCAAGCATCGGCACAATGTCCGGCTCATAAAGTAGATCAAAAAACAGGTGTTGCATACCGGATAGCTGTTCGTCCGAATACCCCAGCACGTTTGCCATCTGCCTGTTGGTATACACAATAGCTGTGGTTTCCAGATTCATTACCCATATAATATCGGGCGTAGCCGTTGCAATACCTTCAATGAAGTGTGCCTGCTCTTTTAATGTATCTACGGCTGTTTTGCTTACATTAATGTTTTGAACCACATTCAGGCAATGCGCGGCAACACCACTATCATCCCGGCGAAAAACCCGGCCCCGCGCCCGGAACCATTGCCACAAGCCGAAATCATTTGTAGCCCGGTATTCCAACACGCGTTCTTCCGTATCCAACGCGGTAAGAAAGCTGCTGAAATAAGCGCCTACAGCTTTTTTGTCGTCGGGGTGAATGAGTTCCCGTAATTGTTGAGGCGATTTTTTTGTTAACCCATCATAATTGAATCCAGATTCCATTAAAGATTCGCGGTTGATATATTCAATGCGGTTGGTTCCCAGCTCAATCACCGAGATCATATCCGGAACCGTATGCGTTACCTGGCTGATGAAGTTGGCTTGTTCTTTCAGCTGCTCTTCGCGCGCTTTACGCTCCGTGATGTCTTCATGTGTGAGTACGAGGCCATCGCCCAGTTTATTATACTGGCTGTATAGCCAGACAGGACTTTTACCAAGTAGATAATGCTGGATATGGTCTGCCGGCTGCCCGGTTTCCACTGTTTGCACCATAATACGGAAGGCTTCCTCATCCACATATCTTGGTGTTACGGTGCGCAGGGTTTTGCGGGTAAAGTCGCTTCCTAAATGGCGCTCCGCCACGCCGTTGGATAAAAGATAGCTGAAATCAATAATCTCGCCCTTTTCATCGCGCATGGCTTTCATCACCACAATGCCGTGCCGCACGGTACGGAACACGGCTTGCAGCAGATCTTTGCTTTCCGTTCTTTCCTGCTCGGCTTTTTTTAATTCGGTAATATCACGGGCAATCGCCAAAACCGTTTCTATCTCGCCAACCGCATTTTTCTCGGGAACCATACGGGTAAAAAAATGCATTTCGCCGTTCCCTGCCGGGTAAAAATTGTAGTGCTCCATAGCAGCACCTGTTTCAAAAACCTGTTGCAAACTTTCCATAAAAGACAGGTCCGGTTCATTGTTTTTGCCGGGCTGTGTTGTAGCAGGAACGCTTGTTTTGGATTGAAAAGCGCTGTTTGCAAATATCAGTTTCAGGTTTTTATCCCAGCGGCTGATGCCATCGGGTGTGTTTTCCACAAGTGAGCGGTATTGCTCCTGCACTTCCTGAATTTCCTGCCGGTCGTAGAAAAAAAGAATAACCCCGTCGGCAGAAGGCGCAGCCGACATATACACTTGTCGCTTGAAAATATTAGAATAAAATTCAAGGCCGGTTTGTATGCCTTCGGCTGCCACTTTTTCTATAGCTTCCCGTACCGATGCAATCAGCAACTGCGGATACAGCTCCCAGATGAGCTTTCCAAAAAGTTGAATTTTGGACATGCCAAAATAAACTTCGGCCATTTTGTTGGCGTACCGGATATTAAAATCGCTATCCAGTTCAATAAAGGCGGCATTTACGGCATTAATGATCTCATCAGACTTTTGCAGCTGCCTGCGGATATTTACTTCGCCGCTCAGGTCGTGATGCATCCATAACACGGCCGAAACAGTATTGGCATCGTTGAATATGGGTATCAAAAAAACTTCATGGTAATGAGCGTCCGAAAGGCCTTCAATAGCCGGAATATGCACTGTTTCGCCCTTTAACGCACGGCGAAAATGTTCGTGCGACAGATCGTTGACTGAAGCCGGAAATACTTCCAGCACATTTTTACCAATGATTTCTTCTTTATGCAGGCCGTAATAATCTGCCGCTTTCTGGTTGCAATACAGGTAGTTCATGTACCGGTCCATCACCAGAATGCGGTCTACCGAGGCATCAACCAAGCTTTCAATAAAGTTCAGGCGTTCGCTGAGGCGCAGTTGCATTTCCTGCTCTTTCGTTACATCCCGCAGCAAGTGCAGAATGCCGGTAACCGTGCCGTGTTCGTCTTTAAGCGGCACCATATGCACATCATGATATTCCTGACGGACAAGAGATTTTGAATACGGAATGAAAACAGGCACCCCGTTCAGTACACGGTTGAAAAGAACCAAGTCGGTTTCATTTTTCAGATGCGGAAATACATCAAAAATATTTTTGCCGATTACAGTTTCTTTTTTCAGGCCGTACTCTTTTTCCGAACGCCGGTTCCAAACCCGTATGGTATTTTCCACATCGGTAATAAAAACACGGTCTAAACTATTTTCAGTGATGGATGCTGCTTGCTGTTCTTGTACATCCCGCTCGTGCTCCAGCTGTTTTCGTGGTGTAATATCCTGCACCATGCCGATAACGCTTTCGGTGCCGGAGTACGCTACCAGCTGTAGTATTGCCTGGCAAAGCCGGATGCTGCCATTACGCAACAGGCGGAATTCAAATTTTCGTTCGCCTTTTTCCTGCACGATAAGTTGTAGTTCATCGGCAAACCGTTTCTTGTCTTCGGCATGCACGTTGCGCAGCAGTTGTTTAGTTGACGGCTCCACAAGTGCCGGTCTTTGCCCAAGCAGATCGAAAAGCCCATCACTCCAGGTTATTTTATCTGTTTGAAGATCCCACAACCAATTGCCTAAGCTTCCGGTTACTTCAGCTTGGCGCATGGCAGTTTGTTGTAAAAACAGTTGTTGCTTCTGGTCGGCCAGCTTTTGTCCGGTTGCCATCTCCACGGTTACATCCTGAAGCGTTATGATCATTATCATATCGCTTTCACCAGACACCACCAGCTTGCCGCGCTGGCGCATATAGCGCAACTTGCCATCGGGGCGCACAATCCGGAAATCAATATCGGGCGGCGCCTGTTGCTGCACTATTTTTTTGGTGACGTCCTGCACCAGATCACGGTCTTCCGGATGCACATAGTTGAAAAAAATATTGCTGCCTGGTGCTATAGCGCCGGCCCTGATGCCGTGCAGCCGGTACATATTGTCGGAATAGAAAACTTTGCGGGTCAGCAGGTTTACCGTCCAGTGCCCGATAGCAGCCGCCTGCTCTTGCAATTGCAACACTTTCTGCCCGAAGTGCAAATCATTTTCAGCCAGTTGTATGTTCCGCTCCAGCGCCGTTTGTTCGCTTATATCCTGCAGCATGCCATACAGCATGTGCTGGCCTTTTTCATTGTATTCCCAGTGCGTTGCCTGGCGCAGCATCTTTTCCTCACCGCTTTGCGTAATAATGCGGTAATCAATATATAATGACAACCGTTCTTTCAGGCTTTTTGTAAAAGCCTCACCTACAATGTCACGATCTTTAGGATGAATAAACGATGCGAACGTATTCAGGTGCGCGTTCAAACTTTGCCGGGGCAGGCCATATATGCGAAACACTTCATCGGAATAATACATTTCATGCGTTTCCGAATCCAGGTACCAGATACCGGTTGCTGTAAGCCGCTCGGCCAGTTCACCGGCGCGCTTTTGCCAGCTTAGTTTTTGTGCCTGTTTGTGTATAACCGTTTCGGCATTCAGCTGCTCCTGCTGGTCTGCAACGGGATTAAACGAAACCACAACATCTACAGCCTGAAGATTGCGCCCGGTCAGCGTTTTCACTTCGCCGTAAGTAGTAATAATGCGGAATTGAAAAAAAGAAACTTCAGCGGCATTCGCTACTTTAGTACGCTCCAGCACAATGCCTTTATCATCGGGGTGAATAATGCCTTTTGCTCCTTCAAACTGCTGCGGAAAGGAAAGCATTACGTCACTGCAAAACACGCATTCACACTGTAGTTCCCACTGCCAGTTGCCGGTATATTTGTATTCTTTCCCGTCTATAAATAAGGTTACAAACCGTTCTTGTTTCGTTTCCTTGTCTGAAACTGCTTGTTGCGCCAGTTCTCTCAAAATACGCGATTGAGTAATTAGATAGGTTTTAAACAGCGGTTTTTCGGGATTTATTTATAAGGCAGGATCTTCTATAAGGCGG
>Ga0210040_10008510_pt1 | contig 12146 bp, 15 predicted proteins | sample CryGeyCG12114_NA_FD_185462 | JGI IMG/M metagenome (GOLD analysis project Ga0210040, IMG submission 185462) | Groundwater microbial communities from aquifer - Crystal Geyser CG19_WC_8/21/14_NA (SPAdes) (version 2) | ecosystem: Environmental > Aquatic > Deep subsurface > Groundwater | place: USA... | reverse complement strand
AAGCAACAATGAGATAGAGATATGCGAAAATACCAATCTCGGTTTCCGCCATGGTAAAAAACGATTGCGGAGTCATGTCCGGTGATATCAGCCTGAATAAGCGGCTTAAAAAGGAGCGGCTGTCGTTCCGCCGGAGTTTGTCTCGAATGCCCATCTCCACTTTTCACATCATAGTGCGACACGACGAAAGCTACATTCTTACACGCCTGTTTCCCTCATAACACTTTCAGCGAAAGTACTTCACTATCACAAAAGCGGACCGCTGTTGCATATCAAGCAAAGACACGTTCTACATCGTTGCACTTACCCGCTAACGACACACGCAGCGTGAAGATCACCAATGGCAGACGGGCCGGTTTACTTGGGCTTTGACCTATCTACGCAACAATTGAAGGGCTTGATCGTAGACTCAAACCTGAAGCTTGTTACACAAGCTAAGTTTGACTTCGATGCTGACTCTAAAGGTTGGGACATCAGGAAAGGCGTCCTCACCAACGAGGCCGAGAAGGAAGTCTTCGCTCCTGTTGCTCTATGGTTGCAAGCAATTGACACCGTGCTTGCAAGACTGAAGGAGTCAGGAATCGACCTCAAGCGAGTGAAGGGAATAAGCGGCGCTGGTATGCAACACGGGAGTGTGTTCTGGAATGCCGATGCAGAAACAATATTATCCCATTTAGATTCGGGAAAGAGCTTGCAATCACAGCTCGATGCTGCTTTTGCTCATCCGTATAGTCCCAACTGGCAGGATGCTAGCACTCAAACGGAATGTGATGAATTTGACCAATGTCTTGGGAGCCCAGAACTGCTCGCAGATGCTACTGGCAGCAAAGCACATCATCGCTTCACAGGTCCCCAGATACTGCGCTTTCAAAGAAAACATCCGGAGGCATATGTGAAGACTACTCGGATAACGCTTGTCTCGTCCTTCATCGCAACGATTTTTCTTGGCAAATTCGCTCCCTTCGACATCGCCGACGTCTGTGGCATGAACTTGTGGGACATCAAGGCTGGAAGATGGAATGAGAAAATCTTGAAGGTAACCGCAGGCTCTTATGGAGTTGATGTATTGAGGAAGAAGCTCGGCGATGTGCCCCAGGATGGCGGAATTCACCTTGGTTCTATATCGAAGTATTTCGTCGATCGCCATGGTTTTAGCTCTGATTGCACTATCATCGCTTCGACTGGCGACAATCCATCAACCATTCTGGCTCTACCACTCCGCCCCAACGACGCGATGGTGTCTTTGGGCACGTCCACCACTTTCCTTATGTCCACACCAGAGTACAAGCCTGATCCTGCCACTCACTTCTTCAACCACCCCACCACAAGCGGTCTTTACATGTTTATGCTCTGCTACAAGAACGGTGGTCTTGCAAGGGAGGGGGTGCGAGACGCCATTAATGCAAAGCTACGTCCGGCGGATGCCAATTCATGGCGAGATTTTGATGAGTACCTGCTCACCACCCAAGCTCTAGCACAGGACGGCGGCGAAGGCACAATGAAGCTTGGTCTGTATTTCCCTCGCCCCGAGATTGTGCCAAACATGCCGGCAGGTGAATGGCACTTTGAATACGATCCCAAGAATGGAACACTCACCAAGACCGAGAAAGTTCCCAACAGTCCGCGTGAAGATGCACGTGTGATCGTCGAGTCGCAGATGCTATCTTGCCGCCTCCGGTCTCAAGCTCTTGTCCGGAGTCCTGGAAACGGTCTCCCACCACAGCCGCGACGTGTTTATCTTGTCGGCGGTGGTTCCCGCAATAAAGCTATTGCCAAGGTAGCTGGGGAGGTCCTTGGTGGCAGTGAAGGTGTGTTCAAATTGGATGTCGGTGAAAACGCTTGTGCATTGGGCGCAGCTTATAAGGCGGTTTGGGCTGTGGAGAGAAGAGAGGGTCAAAGCTTTGAGGACCTCGTTGGCGCACGTTGGAAGGAAGATGATTTCGTGGAAAGGATTGCTGATGGGTATCAGAAGGAGCTGTTCGACCAGTATGGAGTGGCGGTCAAAGGTTTCGAAAAGATGGAGAGGCAGCTTTTGGAGGAGCATTCATAAGACGTAAGCACTCACAGGTGAAATGGGAATTTACGTTTTGGTTGGTTACTCGTCTGCTCCACCAATCTGGAGTGTATCTTGGACTTATGCTCGCGTGCCAGCTCCGTTCCTTGGCCATTGATGCCACCAGTGCGCGCAAATGTCCATTCTCCTTCTGTAGCGTTTTCCACGGTGCGATGGAGAGAACCAGGAGCACTTGTTTCGTACAGACGAAGACTACCCGGCTTAGCATGTGGTTCGAACCTACCGGAGTGACAGCGAATGAAGACGTCTTGATGCATAGGTACTTAGGCAGTCTTGAGCCAAGCAGTCATCTAGTTCCGAGTTCTAGAGCCTTTTCGGTCGCATGACCCTCTCTTTCCACAGGTAGCAATGAAGGCAGAAGACTGTAAATCACCAAGGACGAACTAACAAATGAGTCATGCTGACTAATGGATGTCGAGGCTCTCGCGCTTGCACCGTTCCAACTACAGAAGCAGACTTGGCAAGCGCATAGTGGGGGGTCGGAAACTATTTTCCCAGCACCGATTTGTCGTCATTCTTCTCCGACTGACTCTTGCGCTGCCACAGTGACACAGGTGATTCAAACTGCAAGGCTCTGACTCCTACCGCATTGCCACGAAAGTACACTACTGTAGGTTCGCCATTACCGTTCACCACAAATAGCCCATTTTCAAAACTAGAAAAAGCAGAACCGCAGTCTACAATTTCAGCCACCGAATCCTCCACTTCAACGAAGACCTTGCAACCCCGCCCACACCAAACTTCGATTTATTTATCCAGCACAAACTCACAAAACTCACATCTCACATCTCACATCTCACATCTCACATCTCCGTGACTCCACGCAATCATGGCTGTCCGTGCTGTATTTGAGAACAGCAACGAGTACGCTCTTTTCCCTTACAAGAATGCTTTCATCAGTAGCTAAAAACATTGCAGAGTCGGCGTCTTTGCAACCCTCACCAACTCCTACGCCCTTGTCGCTATCGGCGCATCCGAGAATTTCTACTCCGTCTTCGAGTCTGAGCTACAAGATCTCATCCCTGTCGCACACTGCACCATTGCCGGCACCCGGATCGTTGGTCGCTTGACTGCAGGAAACAAGAAAGGTCTCTTGGTACCAACCTCCACGACCGACCAGGAGCTTCAACATCTTCGAAATACCTTACCAGACTCGGTCAAGATACAGAGGATAGAGGAGAGGTTGTCAGCGCTTGGCAACGTGATATGCGCCAACGACCACGTCGCACTGGTACATCCCGACCTGGAGCGAGAGACCGAGGAGATTGTTGCAGATACCTTGGGTGTCGAAGTGTTTCGGCAGACGATAGCAAGTAACGTGCTTACAGGATCATACATGGCACTTTCAAATCAAGGAGGACTAGTGCATCCCAAGACCTCGATACAGGACCAGGACGAACTGAGTAGTCTGTTGCAGGTACCACTTGTGGCGGGCAGCATCAATCGAGGAAGTCCAGTTGTTGGTGCCGGAATGGTGGTCAATGATTGGTTGGCTGTGACGGGAATGGACACTACAGCGACCGAGCTGAGTGTCGTGGAGAGTGTTTTCAGGTTGGGAGAAGGTGGACAGGGCGGGCCGGATGCAAGAATGGCCAATATGGATGAGGACAAAAAGAACAGTGTTGTGGAGAGTTTCTTCTAACCGAGTCAGAGAAGATGGCCGATTCATGGGCGTTCTGGGATCAGCCTGCAATGAGGCGTCTGACCAGGAGATCGCAGTCCAAGGCCGCAAGGATTGCGCACTATTATTCCACAGGGACGAAGGTTTATCAGTTTTAATCCATGACTGAAACGTGCACCAGATGTTACATGAGAGCTCTATGATAAGCGTGTCGAGCGGTCACACCCAAAAGCCCGTGCCCAGTGATGATACAAATACTATGCATGTGTAATGCCGCCTGCTCTTGAACGAGGGGCTACAGGCACCGCGGAGTCGCATATCCAAGTCTGTGGGTGCCCTACTGTTGCCGAAGGACGCAGATGTGCTAACTTCCCGCACCCAATGCATGATCTTTCATCTCCTGTATTGGTTCCTGTCCGTCGACCATGGGATTGTCCAAATCAACGTCATTGCCAACGAAGCCGTTGTACTCAAGCCCTTCCTCGAACCGCGTGTTGTGTCGATGACCCTGTCTCATGTCGATCTGATCATCCGTACTTTCCTCTTGAGCCTGGGCCAGCACGTCCGCCATACTCTTACTCTTGAAATTGGTGTCGGCGTGGATATCTGTGTCGACCTCCATCGTGCCAATGGGCGAGGCTGTGTCTGATGGAGTCCCAGCTGGCGGCGGCGGCGGCGGCGGCGGTGGTGGGGTATCCATGTGAGGCTTCTTGAGAGGAGACTTGGCTGTGTCATCTTCGCCATTGCCATTGTGATCGCTGTCGTTCAACCACTTCCGCTTCAGGGTGCCGTTTTGTTGTGATGGAGTCAAAGGTGTCCCAGATTCTTCAAGCATGCTATCGTCAGGCGTCTCCACGTCATCGTTCCCTGCCGTGTCCCTCTTAATGTCCGTGTCTGGTGTCAAATCCATCGCAGGTGATTGTACTACGGGGGATGCTATAGCTGACGAGGTAGCTGACTCCTTCGTTGCCTTCGTAACAGCCTTTTCATGTTCATTTTTTTTGTGTTTCTGCGCAGCTTTCTCGAAATATTGTTTGCAGTATTCTTTTACTTTCTTTTGCTGTTTTTCGTCGATCTTGGTTGGATTCTTGACTCGGCCAGCCTTGAAATCCGAAGCTACTAGCTTCTTTGCCAGTTCTTTCGCAAACCGTTTCAAATCATCCCGAGGTATCTTGTTTTTGTATTTGTTCATGACATGGGAGATATGAGGGAACAACTACTTGAAATTAGCACTGAGCAGATGTACGACGCTCTGACAACTTACCGTATTTTCATATAATTTCTGCTTCTTGTCTTCGTCATACGATTTCCATTTGTCCTCCTTCTTCTCTTTTTTTACTACGTCAGAGCTGTCGGGAGTTGCATTTCCTGTGTCCTTTTCCTTGTCTTTGGCTGTGACGATGCCATCGATAATGCTCTTGAGCACATCTTGTTGTGAAGGTTGCTTCGGTGGAGGTGGAGGTTGCTCCACTGGCTGGGACGGTCTTGTCCATGTGGTCTGACCATTTGATGAGTAGTAGTATGTCTTTCCGTTGTCTTGCGCGGCGGACCAACCTCGAGGTAATGGTAGAGGGGCTCGGTTGAATGATGGCGGCGCTGGTCGGCCATAGAAACCGCCACGATTCTGTAACGATCGAGGTCCGGAGGGTGCTGAGAGAGTTGATGGTCCTCGAGGAGGTGATCTGGATCTCGATCTTGATTTTGATCGCTTGCGTTCTTTGATGGAGGATTCCCGGCGTTCGAACCCACGTTCAGTTTTGGCTGGCGTGGCATTCTCGTCACGCTTCTTTCGCGGGATACGGTAGGCCAATTCGAGCTTGGACCAGGAATCCAAGAGATGAGCAGCTCGCGTGCCGACCCTTTGATCTGCATGTTCAGTAAGAGGCTGTAGAGTTTGCTCTATTTTGGCGTCTGCAATCTTGTTGCGTGTCAGACGCGGAAGCTTGTCTAGTATGTCGAGGATTTGAAGAACGACGTTCTCGTCATCTCGCCATGCCGATAGTTGCGAATTGAAAATTTGATAGCCGTGCAATTTGACAATGCGATGTCTTACGTCTTCATCACTGGACCTCTCTATGCGTTGTAGCAGTTTGACAGCAATCCACTTCTCTTTGCACTGCATGAGTGCGGCCATGACTTTAGTCACATCAGCTGCATCCAGGGATTTAGCCTCTATGTTGTCAACATATTCTTCGTCATCTTCGCCTGTCTTCTTCTTCTTGGGCTTCTTAGCAACCATAGTATCCCAGGCGTCGGCATCATCGATACCAAGGGCTTCAATAGTCGCCGTACTGAGCTTGGTGGCACGTTCCGTCTGCGTCTTTCCACCAATGAAGCCAGTGCAATTGCTTTCACCACAGTAACAAGGTTGGGGGTTTGCGCCGTATCTATCCACATTGTAATTGAAGACCAGCTCTTCGCCAGCTCGGATGTTTCGTTCAGCGAAAATCCCCATGCGCAGTTTGTCTCCCACGACCCATTTGTCCACATAACAGTTCGGGTTGCAAGAGTGGTTGCAGAAGCGTCCGAGGTTGCCCTTCTTCGTTGCATCGACGAATTCGCCTTTACTGAGGGACATGAAGTAAAAATGCTTGATGCCCTCCTCGTCGTAGGCTATCATACGCTTCCGAAAGGTAGCCTCAGGTATCACATCACCGATATATTCAAAGATAAAGTTGTTCGGCTTGAGATCCGTGTTCGCACGAAGACCGAAGCCCTTCTTCTCTGTCTTGATGACCGAGACGTCTGCAAAAAGTCGTCTCTGAAACCGTTGATTCTGGCATTGGGATCCACAAGAGCAGTCGTCCTGACACTCCATTTTGCATACACGGTTGATACAGTCGGAATCATCGCCACAGGCACGATTCTGCCTTGTGACGGAATCTGAGGCATGGTTAGCTAAAAAGTCATCACAGTCAAAAGAGCGACCCACCCCACTCTTCTGTGCAGTCGCACTCCAGGGCATGTTCACTGTATCCGAGATATTTGTTTTGGTATATGCATGAGTCGATGACAGTGAACGTTCGTTCGGCTTCTTCGGTGGCGTCAGGAAGATCGTCAAAAAGAGGTGCGATGCGAGGTGGTGCTTTTTGTGTTGCCGCGCGACCTTTCTTGGGCACCGGGGTTTCGTTTTTCACAGAACTTTCACTCGAGTAAACGTTGTCGACATCTTCCCTAACATGACCAGACTCGTAGGCATGTGGGTCGGGCGTAGATGCTGTTGATGAACGACATGGCTTGATCAGCGGCTGCACAAAAGATATCGTGCTTGTAGGTATATCGGAGGTCGCATCTTCTTCCTTGAGATCTTCGACTCGTGTCGAGCTCGGATCCTCCGTAAGCGCAGCTTCGCCCGGGAATTCGTGCTTGACTTCGACAGTTCCACTGTCCAAAGACTCAGCCTTAGAGGCTTGGCGACTCATGCGACCCATCGTAAATTGTCCGCCCGAGCAAGAACAATGACAAGGACAGGAAAGATGTGGTGGTTGACACGTCGGATTCCAGGCAGAAGAGAGAACAGTGGCCGATCTCAAGTATCTACGGGACTTGCAGATTCGCTGATCACGTACGGCCTTCTGGCAGGCTTGGACCCCTTGATCGACGTACACTTCAGACAAGGTGAGATCCAAGCAGTCGTTATCTAGATGGTCGGAACTGATGACAAGGGCATGGATGGAGGTAAGTGGAACGAGTCGAGTCGTGGTGTAGGTACGAACAGGCGATACAACAAGTCTGTGGCAGCATGGAAAATGTTGCGCTGCCGTACTGCCAGTGCTGATTGGGTGCAGCTGGGTGGCTAAGAAATTTGTTCTAGTTGGCGAAGGATACTAGATGCCTTGAATAGATGATCGACAAAGATGTTGAGTGATGAGAAAGGACACTCCACGCTGTTCTATAAATCATGTTTCGCCACGATCGAAACACAAGACGAAGCAGACTTTTACAGCCAGAGGACTGACAGAAACGAACGATCAAGTTTCTTCACAGTCAAAGGGATGCGCTTGCATCAGACAAAGAAGTGTGTCCTTGAGATGAAAGTAACGAAAAAATTGTGATAGGTTTGGAGGTTTACCTAGGTAGGTAAATGGAAGCTCTCCTTGCTAACCTAGTAGCTCCTGCCGTCCAGCAACATGCCAAGAACTGCCAAACTTCATGTTTTACTACACTCCGTGTCCACTGCGCTATCCACGCGATTGCTGTCGAGTATGCTGCTGTCCAGCGAACAGATACCTGGTACCTTCTGATAATTTTGTGCCATAAGATTCGGTTTGCGTTGTATGCTTTGCCTGTCCGCAGCTCTCTTCGTTGCCCTGCATAAAGTAGCTTTGGACTGTGGCTATCAGTGTCTGATGCGTCCTTGCATGCGGGGCATGTTATAGCATGATGCCGAAAGGAAAGATCACGACCAGCATACCGTGGCCATTCCTTCTGAGCACGGTCCACAGCTGTCCAGCCTGATGTTGGCCAGCCACGCACAGGTCTAGTCAAGCTTTGGCTCGCTGACTGTGCAGCTATATCGCAACCATCCACCTTCGCGCTCTGCGTCTCAAAAGACTGTGTTGTTACGAAGGCGTTGCTTTACAGAATTTCTGTGAATCGTTAATAGGCGAGTTTATCGTCCGTGCTTGTGCAACTGTCTCCCCAACGACTCTCAGCTCTTCTTGTGCGCCCTTGCAGCCTGCTCTTGCTATCCGTCTCAGCGAGTCGCTCCGAGAGATAGTTCGCAGTTTCGAGACCAGGAAATACCCTGCGGAGTCGTACTCTCCTTGATGAGGGCGATCGATTGTGGTATCGCCATAACAGCGTGGTTAGGTTGCATTAAGCACACGATCCTATCCCATGGCACCCGGTTAGCAAGCTGGTGATCTATTCCAGTGTTTCGGCTTCCACATACCACAAATTGCTCCAAGCTTGCTTCGAAAAGCTCATTATTGACGCCAATTCCGCCTGGGTGTTCGGCCGGCGAAAGTGGGTTCTTCACCACGTACTCGACATAGCAATTTACATATATCTGCTGCAGTGCAATGCGCATTGAGCCGGATTTCGTGTCTGTTAGCATGACGAACTTGATGTTGGTTGGTGTTTCGTAGTAATGAAGCTTGTATTGGGATGTTCTATACGATAAGAAACTAGCATTTTGTGAGCAATACCAACTTCCGTATGGCACAAAGGACGAACCTGTCATCTTCCCCACCAAGTTTGCGCACCATATTCCTCAAAGAAAAAACGGTGCCAAATATGAGCTTCGCATCATCTTCTGCGCTCAGGGCTTGTCGTGGTTGTACCATACCATTTGTGAAAGCGACCTGCGAAGTCGGCTTCGCGACTCTACCAGATGATGAAGCTGGGCGCAGAAGCCAGCGCCTTTTGTAGACACATTCGGCTAGGTCAAAGTTAGTCATGGCAAAGCTTGGGTTTGACCTTGTATGTACCGTGCCGATCGAAGATGTAGAACGAGTAGACTACCATGGCCGAAGAAGTTGTCAAGATGTTGATCGAACAGGTCCACTGCGTATGGAATTGCTGACTTAAGGGTCCCAAACTCGTCCAACTGGCATGCTGTGTCCCGAAGCCTGCGTTCTCAACCTCACCTGCACAGGGTGGTAGGTATGATGCAGACCACCGCGACCCTGATGTGCATTGTGGACCGTGGAACTGCACGGCGCAGACAAGCATGACACGGCTGGTGGGCGCTTGTTAGCTTATCGATAGCGACACGCTATGGTGCGCCCTGCAGACAGCGAACCGGAGAGTATGCGGAAGGATCGAAAATGCCATAGCTGAGCGCCCCATATGGGTCTGCGCTTACAGTCCTTCCTTCGAGCCTCAGTATCCCGTCGACCTCCATGTCTGCACAGATATGGACATCGTGGCATCTCCCACGTCGACTGAAGCGGCCGAGACTTCGCGCCTGCCAGAGTCAACAGAAAAGCAGGCTGGCCTGCTTCCGTCGCACAATATCTCGATCGACGATGAGAACGAACATCCCTCCGAGCTGAGCAAACCACCGTTACTGAAGCACGTGTACGTTCGAGCAACGCCTCAAGAACAAAACACATGTCACTAACTTTGTTCTAGTTCGGCGCCTACATACAACAGCCCCCTACGGCACCATCGGCGACATCCCTCTACCCCACGCCAGGTGAAGGTGCATTCATTAGAATTGAGTTCCACTTGCGATGTCTAATTTCGTCCAGGAGTCGCTCAACGCTCGGTCGGAGTACACCACTAGCCAGGATGACGGCGTTGCAGAACACAGAATCAACCAATATATAATCAAGCAAGAGATAGGAAGAGGGTCTTTCGGCGCAGTCCATCTTGCTGTAGATCAGTATGGCCGAGAATATGTAAGACATAGAGCAATGTTACTGGACAACTACTCATTCACTTGAAGGCCGTCAAAGAGTTCTCCAAGTCACGTCTCCGAAAAAGAGCGCAGTCGCATATCCTACGCAAACCATTGAGCCAGAGACGACGAGGAGGACTTGAGGGCTTCAACTCCCCTCTCCACAGAAGGGCGTCTGGTGACAAGCATGAAGTCGAGTCAAATGCTATCGAGCTCATCAAACAGGAGATAGCAATCATGAAGAAACTAAACCATCCAAATCTGGTGTCCTTGATCGAAGTTCTGGACGATCCATCCGAGGATTCCTTGTACATGGTTATGGAAATGTGCAAGAAGGGTGTTGTCATGAAGGTTTGCCTCGAAGTGCGGGCTGATCCATATCCAGACGATACTTGCCGATGCTGGTTCAGAGATCTCATCCTCGGCATCGAATATTTGCATGCTCAAGGTGTTGTGCATCGCGATATAAAGCCCGACAATTGCCTGATCACAGAGGATGATGTACTCAAAGTCGTCGATTTTGGCGTCTCGGAAATGTTCGAGAAAAATTCAGAAATGTTGACTGCGAAATCCGCTGGGTCGCCCGCATTTCTCCCACCAGAACTTTGCGTCGCCCGGCATGGCGACGTCTCCGGAAAGGCAGCCGATATTTGGTCTATGGGTGCCACCCTTTACTGCCTCAAGTACGGGCGGATCCCGTTCGAGAAGAGTGGCATATTTGAGCTCTATGACTCCATCAGGGCGGACGAGCCTGACCTTAGCAGCGAATGCAACCATGATTTCCAGGACCTAATGGTCAAAATATTTGAAAAGGATCCTTTAAGGCGGATCAAGATGCCTGAGCTGCGCGTGCGTTATTCCAGGGTCGTGTACTTGTCATCTGCTAACTTATCAAGAACCATCCTTGGGTGACCAAACGGGGCGACGATCCGCTGCTTTCGGAAGTCGAGAACACTGCAGATCTTGTAGAACCTCCCACCGAAGCGGAAGTCGATCAAGCCATTACTGGCAACATGAGAAGTCTGATTACTGTCGTAAGGGTGTTGCTCGGCTGTGAATCCTGTTTCTGACTGTTGCATAGTTAAAAGCAGTTAAGAAGTTCAAAGCTTTAAGCTCTAACAAAAGACCACCCGTGATGGAGTCAATTCTAGGCGAAGGTGGTGCTGCGCACTTTTCTCTGCCCCCGGGGGCAATGGTTCAGCAAGGCCTTCCAAGACCTAGAACATTGCAGAAATCACACAGCGAAGCCCTGTTCAACCGTGAACAAGTTGAACGAGCACTGGTTGCGGAAGGCGTGCATCGAAATATTGAACCGAACAAAAAAGGCCGTCGTGTTGAGGAGCTGCCGCTGGCGACCGAGGTCGGTCAACTGCGCCAGAAGGTCAAGGCCGCGAACGACCCTTCGTCGATACCAGAAGATCCTGAAACAGACTTCGAAGAGTCCTTTTCGCAAATGTCGACGATGACCGGCGGACCCCTCGGCGACCTGCCAACATTGTCTCCCTCCCGCTCCAGTAGCCCACTCGGACTCACGACCGACGAGGTTGGCCACCGAGGGCAAGCGCACGATCCACTGGAGGATCACCTCTACTTGTATATCGGTCCTTCGACGTTCGCTGGGACCAGCGGCGATGCCGGGCGTGATGGAAATTTCACTTCCTCTGACGAGGAGGTACCTGTTGTAAGCGAGAGTCCTGGTGCGGCTGACGTCGATATATACGAAACCGCATATCGTGACGAAATCGAGCGTATCAGAGCTCGAGCCAACGAAGCTGGAGAACCCGAGAAAGAGCCCACAGTATACTTGACACGGAGAGTTGATGTTAAGCTGATGGCTTTATCAGGAGCTGCTGGACGATGGATGGCTGTCGGTGAAGAGGCCAGAAACCAGATCAGAGATTACACTCAATTTCAACAACGTAAAGCCAAAGTCACTGAAGTCAGCAGAGCATTACGACAAGCTGCGAAGGATGAGTACGACCGGAAAAAGCAAGAACGCAAAACGACGCTCCCATCAGCCAAGGCCGAGAAGACCAAGGTCCAAGAGGAGACTGCCCCCGAGCTTGGGCGACCACCAGCTTCATTGCCAGCCGAGGTGACCGCGA
>Ga0210040_10008509_pt1 | contig 12146 bp, 10 predicted proteins | sample CryGeyCG12114_NA_FD_185462 | JGI IMG/M metagenome (GOLD analysis project Ga0210040, IMG submission 185462) | Groundwater microbial communities from aquifer - Crystal Geyser CG19_WC_8/21/14_NA (SPAdes) (version 2) | ecosystem: Environmental > Aquatic > Deep subsurface > Groundwater | place: USA... | reverse complement strand
CGCCTCCTCGCAGGCCCGGGCGCCCGTCTGGGAAAGCCTGCAGGCGGTGCAGCGCGCGGTCAGCCGGATGCACGAGGGCGCCACCGTCGACATCGCCGGCGACAAGGTCGCCGAGGTCAGGGTCGAGCGACAGGACCTCGACGAGATGCTCGGCAACCTGGTGGAGAATGCCGCCAAGTACGGCTCGGGCCGGGTCTTCGTCACGGTGGAGAAGAGCGCACCCTTCGTGGACATCATGATCGAGGATGATGGCCCGGGCATCCCGGCCGAACAGCGTGACGAACTGTTCACCAGGGGCAAGCGGCTCGACACCACGGGCAAACCCGGTACCGGGCTGGGGCTCGCAATCGTTCGCGACGTGGCCGAGATCTATGGCGGGCGAGTCAGCCTGGAGGAAAGCGAAGACCTCGGCGGGCTGCTCGCCCGGCTCAGTCTTCCGGCTGGCTGAGGCCCTCGCCCAGGCTGCGCGCCACGGCGGCGATCAACTGACCGGACGTGAAGGGCTTGGCCAGGGTTGCCGTGTCCAGGCACGCCCGGCGCAGCGCGTCGCTGTCGGCAAAGCCGGTGACGATCAGGAACTTGGCGCCGGGACGCACCCTCCGGGCTTCCTCGATCAGCTCGGCGCCGTTCATCATGGGCATCAGGAAGTCCGCGATGACGAGGTCGAACGGCTCGGCCGCAAGCGCCGCCAGGGCGGTCGTCCCGTGGGCCACCGCATCCACCGCATGCCCGCGCTCGGTGAGCATCTGGGCAATGGTGGTGCGCACTTCCGCGTCGTCGTCGACCACCAGCAAGCGCAAGGGTCGCAGGTCCGGATGCGACGCCGCCTCCTGCGTGGAGGGCACGGGCGGGACCTCGGAAGAAGTGCCGGCAGGAAGGCTGAGGGTGACCACCGTGCCTTCGCCGGGCACGCTGTCGATCGCAACGCTGCCGCCCGACTGTTCCACCACCCCGAAGACCTGCGCCAGGCCAAGGCCCGTGCCACGGCCAGCCGGCTTGGTGGTGAAGAAGGGCTCCAGCGCGCGTGCCTTGGTCGCTTCGTTCATGCCGCTGCCAAGGTCGGCGACGGCGAATACCACCCGCTCGGGATCGCCGTCAGGCCGCTCGCCTTCCGCCGTCACCCGCAGCACGATCGGGCTTCCTTCCGGCGAGGCGTCGCGGGCATTGATGGCAAGGTTGAGCAATGCCAGTTCGAGCTGGTTGCGGTCGCTCTGCACGCAGCGGGCGCGCGGGTCGGCCTCGACCCGGAAGGGGTGCTTGCCGCTGATCGAGCGCTGCACCAGCGCGGTGACGCCCTCCAGCAGCAGGGGCACGTCGATGGGCGCGATCGCGAGGCGCTGGCGACGCGAAAAGGCGAGCAGTTGCTGCGTGAGCCGCGCCGCCCGCTCGGCCGACGACAGGGCACCGGCTGCCAGACGGCGGCCGCGCTCGTCCAGGCCTTCGCGTCGCCGCAACTGGTCCAGCGTGCCAATGACTGGCGTCAGCAGATTGTTGAAATCGTGCGCGATGCCGCCGGTCAGCTGGCCGAGCGCTTCCATCTTCTGCGCTTGCTGCAGTCGTTCCGAAAGGCGCCTTGCTGCAAGTATCTGGCGGATAGCGAACGCAATCAGCAGGCCGGCGAGCAGCAGGGAAAGTATCCCCGCCACTCCGAGGGAGGCGAGGTAACGCCGTGCCGGGCTGTCGATATAGTCGGAGCCGAGCGCGAGGTGCGCGGTCCATCCGGTCCGCCCCGAACGGTGAAAGGCAGTGTAATTCTCGAGGCCCTCCAGGGTGCGCCCGCGATACAGGCCCGAGACCTTGCCCGAGGTCACCGCATCGCGCACGAATTGCGAGCTGAGCTGGGCGAAGCGTTCGTCATGTTTGAGGGTGCGGGCGAGGAAGCGTCCCTTGGGTCCGACCAGCGCGGATACCTCGAAGTCGCGAGGCGGCGGCAGCAGCGCGACAAAGGTCTCGGAGCGTGACAGCAGGATCAGCGTGACGGGCCGTCCGCCGCTCACCCCCGTGCGCTCGAACATCAGGTAGCGACAGGCCGGCGATGTCGCATAGCCGACGAAGCGCGTCTGCATGCTGGGCGGTCCGTCGGCGGCCCGCAGGCGCTGGCCGTCGACCCGCCCGGACGCGCTCAGCAGGGCGCCACTTCGCGCATCGCGAACCTCGATCGCGACCACGTCCTTGTGCAGCACGAAGAACCGCGTGACCCGGGCACGGAAGGCGGCGAAGTCGCCGCGCTCCAGCACCGCCGAGGTCCCCATGGCGTCCAGCAATGTCTGCAGCCGCAGCACCTCGCCGTCGGCGCGCAGGATCACGGCTTTGGTGTCCGACAGCGCCGTGGCTTCCAGCACCCGGCGCTGTTCGCGCGCGGAATAGCCGATCTGGAAAATGGAGAAGAGCAGCAGCGGGACGAGCGCAGCGGCAACGATCAGCCACGCTGATCGCCGCACGGAATGCTGCTGATCTCCCCCTCTCATTCGCCCTCACAAGCGCAACGGGCGCGGGAAAGTTCCAGTATCGCAACAATCGCCCGACTTGCCCAGAGCGCGGTCGCAGCCTACCCGCTCAATTTGTGACCGCCTCGCTCCACCAGATCACCCCCGGACCCAGCCTCGATCCCCTGGTTGCACTTACCGCGTCCGACATGAACGCGGTCAACCAGGTCATCCTGTCGCGCATGCAAAGCCAAGTGCCACTCATCCCCGAGCTGGCCGGGCATCTCATTGCCGGCGGCGGCAAGCGGATGCGGCCAATGCTGACCTGCGCCAGCGCGTCCTTGTGCGAATACCCGGGCAGCCGCCATCACATGCTGGCCGCGGCCGTGGAGTTCATCCACACCGCCACCCTGCTCCACGACGATGTGGTGGACGGCTCCGGCACGCGCCGCGGCAAACGCACCGCCAACCTAATCTGGGGCAATCCGGCGAGCGTGTTGGTCGGCGACTTCCTGTTCTCGCGCGCATTCGAGCTGATGGTGGAGGACGGCAGTCTCAAGGTCCTCAAGATCCTCAGCCGAGCCTCGGCCGTGATCGCCGAAGGCGAAGTCGCGCAGCTGACAGCGCAGCGGCAGATCGGCACCAGCGAGGACACCTATCTCCAGATCATCGAGGCCAAGACCGCCGCGCTGTTCTCGGCTGCCTGCCGGATCTCGCCGGTCGTCGCCGAGGCCGGCGAGGAGGCGGAGGATTCGCTGGAAAGCTTCGGCCGGAACCTCGGTATCGCCTTTCAGCTGGTCGACGATGCGATCGACTACACCAGCGAGCAGGCGACCAGCGGCAAGGACCTCGGCGATGACTTCCGTGAAGGCAAGATGACCCTGCCGATCATCCTGGCCTATGCCCGCGGCTCGGACGAGGAGCGCCGCTTCTGGCGCGAGGCCGTGGGCGGGGAGCGGACGGGCGATGAAGATCTCGCCCATGCCGTGGCGCTGCTCAAGCAGACGGATGCGATCGGCGAGACGCTGGAGCGGGCCCGGACCTATGCCCGCCGTGCGCTGGACGCGATTGCCTCCTTCCCCGGCGGCAAGGCCAAGGCTGCGCTGACCCAGGCCGTCGAGTTCGCGGTCGCCAGAGCTTATTAAAGGTTTCGAGATGCGACGGAACCAACATTCCGCCGGCGGCTTCCTTCTGCTCCCCCCAAGCCAAGCAGAAGTGAACTCCCATGGTCGATACAATCGGATACGCCGCCAAGCATAGTTTCAGCCGCCTGAAACCGCTGCGTTTTCAGCGCGAAGAGCCCAAGGGCAACGAGCTCGAGCTGGAGGTGCTCTTCTGCGGTGTGTGCCACTCCGACATCCACCAGGTGAAAAACGAGTGGAGCAACACCGTCTATCCGTGCGTCCCTGGCCACGAGGTAGTCGGCCGGGTGACCAAGGCAGCGAGCGGCGGCAAGCACAAGGTCGGCGACATCGTGGGCGTCGGCTGCATGATCGACAGCTGCCAGTCGTGCGAGCCCTGCCGCGAGGGCGACGAGAATTATTGCGAGGGCCCCAACAGCTGGCTCGCCACCTACAACGGCCCGATGATCCCGGCCAAGAAGGCTTCGACCGGCGAGAACCAATATGGCCGCGACAACACGTTCGGCGGCTACAGCTCGACCCTCGTCGTTCGCGACGACTTCGCGATTGCGATCCCCGACAGGCTCACCCCCGAGCAGGCCGCGCCGATCCTTTGCGCTGGCGTGACGACCTTTTCGCCGATGAGGCATTGGGGTGTCAAAGCCGGCGACAAGGTCGGCGTGGTGGGCCTAGGCGGGCTTGGCCACATGGCGGTGAAGCTTGCCAAGGCGCTGGGCGCGGAGGTCACCGTCTTCACGACCAGCGCGGACAAGAAGGCCGACGCCGAGGCACTGGGCGCGACCCACGTCACCATCGAGAAGGAAGTCACCAAGAAGGCCGAGGAGCTTAGCGCCACTCCCGGCACCTTCGACTTCATCCTCTCGACCGTGCCCGAAAAGCACGACATCAATGCCTTCGTTGCCCTGCTCAAGCGCGACAAGAGCCTGGTGATCGTCGGTGCGCTCGAGCCCATGGCTCCGGTCAACAACCAGGCCGTCGCCTTTCACCGACGCTCGGTCTCGGGCTCGCTGATCGGCTCGATCAAGGAAACGCAGGAGGTGATCGACTTCTGCGCCGAGCACGGCATCGCACCGGAGATCGAGGTCATCCCGATCCAGCAGATCAACCAGGCGATGAAAAAGGTCGAGAAGGGTGACGTGCGCTTTCGCTACGTGATCGACATGGCGTCGCTCAAGGGTGAGACCGACGGCGAGGACGAGTAAAGTGAAGGCCTGCCCGAGTCGTTTCAAAATGAAACGTCTCGGGCAGCTTTCGGCGGTTTTTCGCAGTTGCGAACGCTCTCCCGAGAGCCGTTGACAGGTAAAGCGATGATTTTGAGCGCCAGACGGAGTGGCCGGACCTAGGTTAGACCAGATCGGTAAGTTACTGAAACGAGTGAATTTCTTTCCTGACCTCAGCGGCAGCAATCTGTGCGCCCGGAAGCTCCTGGTGATTGTCACCGTGTCGCTGCTGCTCTGGGCCCTGCTGCTTCAGGGCTTCTCCGCCATTTTCTAGCACTGCGCCAGCGGGCGGCTCGGCAAAGACCCGCACAGGGCCTTTGTCCTTGAGCAGCATCCAGCCCATGACGAACCCAAGCAGGATCGCCGGGGCGACCCACAACAGCAACAGTCCAACAACGACGCCCACAAGCTGATCTCCCGACAGCAGCAGGGGCATAAAGCGCCACGGCTGAAGTCGTCGCCTGCCACCTCGCTCCTGTCCCGTTCCGGAACGCTCCGTTCAACCAGGCTTCAGCAGGCGCATTCCGCCTCTTCGTACCCCAGCGCAGGAAACAATATCTCATCAAGCCCAATGGGCCGATGGTCGAGCGACTCGGATGTTTCAGGAGCTTGCGTCATGCGACCTGTTCCCCTTGCACTTGCCGTCTGCCTCACGGTCCTTGGAGCTGGTGCTGCCGCAGCCGACCTGGCCTGGACGACGACCGGCCTTGCCCCAACGCCCACAGACCAGCCGACCAACGTCCTGCACGTCGCCGGCGAGCAGCTTTTGTGGAACGGCGCCGCCATCGGCGAAACGGCATTGCGGACCTATCTCGACATCACCGTACATATGTCGCCGCAGCCCCTGCTGGTCCTTACTCATCGCGAGGGCGCGTCCGCTGCGCGCCTGCGGCAGGTGCGGGCACTGGCGGGGTCGTGGGCCAAGTGCCGGCCGGATCGCTGCCTGGAAGTCACGCGGCCCGCGGGCTAGCTTGCTGCAAGGCTCGATTGCCTCTCTGCCCTGCTCGCCCTTAGGACGAGCAGGTGAGCGCCTCCCTGCCCATCCATGCCGTCCTGCCCGACCTGCTCGCCGCCCTGGCCGGGCATTCGCGAGCGCTGCTCATCGCTCCGCCTGGCGCTGGCAAGACGACGGCGGTACCGCCCGCCCTCCTCGATCAGTCCTGGTGCCAGGGACAGGTCCTGCTTCTCGTGCCCCGGCGCCTCGCTGCCCGCGCGGCAGCTGAATTTATTGCCAGGGCGCGTGGCGAGCAGCCGGGCGACACCGTCGGCTACCAGACGCGGCTCGACAGCCGGGTAGGCAAGGCCACGCGCCTCATTGCCATGACGCACGGCGTCTACCTGTCGCGATTGCAGGCCGACCCTGAACTGACCGGAGTGACGGCGGTCTTGTTCGACGAGGTGCACGAACGCAGCCTCGACAACGACCTTGCGCTGGCCTTGTCTCTCGACGCCGCCGAAGCGCTTCGCCCCGATCTTCGCCTGCTTGCGATGAGCGCGACGCTCGACGGTGAGCGCTTCGCGCGCCTGCTTGGTGAGCCGCCGCTGATCCGCTCCGAAGGCAAGAGTTTCCCGCTGACCGTGCATCACCTCGGCCGCGATGCCGCCGCGCGGATCGAGCCGCAGGTCGCCGCGGCCTGCCGCCGGGCGCTTGCCGATCAGTCGCACTCGGTGCTCGCCTTCCTGCCGGGCGTCGCGGAGATCGAGCGTACCGCCGACGCGCTTGGCGTGCTTCCTCCCGGCGTGGTCCTCCACCGCCTGCACGGACAGATCGATCCCGTGGCCCAGCGCGCCGCCCTTGCTGCGCCGGCGCCAGGAACGCGCAAGCTGGTGCTTGCCACCAGCATCGCCGAGACCAGCGTCACGCTGGAGGACGTTGCAGCAGTGGTCGACAGCGGCCTTGCCCGGCGTCCACGCTATGATCGCGAGGCAGGGCTCACCCGGCTGGTGACGGAGCGGGCGAGTCGCGCCGCGGTCACCCAGCGCGCCGGTCGTGCCGCGCGGCAGCGGCCCGGCTCCACCTATCGCCTGTGGGAGGAACCGGCGACCGGGGCCTTGCCCGCGCACGATCCACCCGAAATCCTCGAAGCGGACCTGTCGAGCCTGCTGCTCACCTGCCTCCTGTGGGGCGAAGGCGACCCCGCCCGCCTCCCCTTCCTCGATCCGCCGCCCGCAGCGGCAATCATCGAAGCACGCGAACGGCTCGCTGCACTTGGCGCGATCGGTGAAGACGGCAGGGTGACCGACCATGGCCGAGCAATCGCGCGCCTGCCTCTTGAGCCCCGCCTTGCCCACATGCTGCTCGAAGCGTCCGTGCGCGGCATTGCGCCCATCGCTGCCGATGCAACCGTGCTCCTGACCGAGCGGGGACTTGGTGGCAATGACCCGGACCTCGAGCGCCGCTGGAGCCGCTGGCGTTCGGATCGAGGCCGGCGCGCCGAGGCTGCGCGGGGGCTTGCCCGGCGCTGGCATCGCTCCGTGTCGGGCAAGGACGATGGCGGGCGATCCGACCCCGTCGCGCTTCCACTCGCCATTGCACTCGCCTTTCCGGACCGCGTGGCCCGGCGCCGCAGCGCTTCGGGCGAGCAGTGGCAATCGGTGGGCGGACGCGGTTTCCGCCTCGACCCCGACTCCAGCCTGGCGTCCGCCGCGTGGCTGGCGATCGCCGAAGTCGCGGGCAGCGCGGCCGGCGCGCGCATCCTGTCGGCCGCCGCAATCGACGAAGCGGACGTTCTCGCTCTCTTCGCAAGCGACATCGAACTGCGGCACGACGGGTCCTTCGATCCGGTCACGGGTGCGGTGACTCCCACCCGCAGCAGGCGACTGGGAGCCATCCGGCTTTCCTCCGGCCCCGACCCGAACCCGGATCCGCAGGCCATTGCCGAAGAGTTGGCGGAAGGCGTACGCACTCATGGCCTCGACCTCCTCCCGTGGAACGAGGAAGGCCGCAGCCTGCGCCAGCGCGCCGCCTTTGCCAGGGACCATGACCCCAACCTGCCCGACCTTGGCGATGAAGCCTTGCTCGACCGGCTGGAGACATGGTTGCCGCCCCTTGTCGCCGGTCGACGGCGCCTGTCCGACATACCCGCGGCAGCGCTCACCCACGCGCTTGAAGGCCTGCTCGGCTGGGAGGGCCAGCGCCGGCTCGACATGCTTGCTCCATCCCATTTCCGGGCACCTGCGGGAAGCGGCCATGCCATCGACTATGCGGCGCCAGGAGGGCCGCAGGTCGAGGTCCGGGTGCAGGCGGTCTTCGGCCTTTCGGCGCATCCGGCAGTCGCCAACGGCCAGGTGCCGCTGACCCTTGCACTGACGTCACCCGCCGGGCGCCCGATCCAGACCAGCCGCGATCTGCCGAGCTTCTGGGCGGGCAGCTGGCGCGACGTCGCCAAGGAAATGCGCGGGCGCTATCCGCGGCATCCCTGGCCCGAGGACCCCGCCGGCGCCGCCCCCACCTTGCGAACCAAGCCGCGCTCCTCTTGATTTCGCCGCGGCCTTCCGCCACCTCGCCCGCATCATGCCAATCGCCCGGATCATCGAACAGGACCGCAAGACCACCCAGTCCGGCCGCGCCAAGGCCGGCAAGTGGACGCTGGAATTCGAAAGCGACCGCCCGCAGCGCCACGATCCGCTGACCGGCTGGGTCGGCAATGCCGACACCAGGGTGCAGGTCCGCCTTGCCTTCGCGACCAAGGAGGCGGCGATCGCCTACGCCCAGAAGCATGGGTTCGAGTACAACATCGTTGCCGCGCCGCCGGTGAAGCTCAAGCTGCAGGCCTATGCCGACAATTTCCGGTAGGTCGCCTGCCCGCCTTGTCGGCGGCGATCACTTAAGTTAGCCTTCAGGTGCCGGATCGTTCTCGTGGGAGAGAGCGCCGGTGTCCCGTTTTCGCGTCATGCTGGTGGTCGGGACCCGTCCCGAGGCCATCAAGCTTGCCCCCGTCTGCAAGGTGCTGAGCGGTCGGGGGCACCAGGTCCAGGTCGCGTTGACCGGGCAGCATGCCCAGCTGGTCGCAGCCGACTATGGTCTTGGTGCCGCCGAGCTCATCTCCTTGGGCTGCAAGTCCGGCACTGATCCCACCCACCATGCCGAGCTGGTCGCCAGCAGCCTGCAGCCCGCGCTGCATGGACCGGGACGACCGGACCTTGTCGTGGTCCAGGGCGACACGTCCAGCGCACTTGGCGGAGCGCTGGGCGCAACCGCCGCTGGAGTGCCACTTGCACATGTCGAGGCCGGGCTGCGCAGCCACAACCTGGCCCTGCCCTGGCCCGAGGAGGGCAATCGCGTCGCGATCGACGCCCTTGCCGACCTGCTGTTCGCCGCGACCGCGGACAATGCCGCGAACCTCCGCAACGAGGGCGTGGACGGCGAGGTGCATGTCACTGGCAACACGGCGATAGACGCCTTGTTCGAAGTCCTCGATGCTCTGCCGCCCAGGGCTCCGCCCCGTTCCGGGCAGCACCAGCTCTTGGTGACCTGTCATCGACGCGAGAACTGGGGTGCGGCCTTCACGCCCATCGCCTTGGCGTTGCTGGAGCTCGCCCGACGGCCGAGGCTCCGCATCGATTTCGTGCTGCATCCCAATCCTGCAATGGCCGGCGCTGCGCAACTGCTGCTCGGCGGCCAGCACCGCATCCGCTTGCTCCCGCCGATGGAGCATCGCGCCATGGTTGCCGCGCTGCGCTCCGCCACCCTCGTACTGAGCGACTCCGGTGGCATCCAGGAGGAAGCGCCGGCGCTTGGCGTTCCCTTGCTGGTGCTGCGCTCCACGACCGAGCGGCCCGAAGGCGTCACCAGCGGCAACAGCCGGCTGGTCGGCGCGGATCGAGCGGCAATCCTGAGCGAGGTGCGCCGCTTGCTGGACGACCATGCCGCCTACGCCGCCATGGCCGTTCCCGCACTGCCGTTCGGCGATGGCCATGCCGCAACAAGGATCGTGGCATTGGTCGAGGACTGGCTCGTCCGCCAGCATGGCCGCCGCGAGCGGCTGATCGCCTGATTGACGAACGCCCGCCCCACCGCCATATGGCCGGCGCACGCTTCACAGCATGGCCCCTTCGTCTAGCGGTCTAGGACGTCGCCCTCTCACGGCGAAAACACGGGTTCGAGTCCCGTAGGGGTCACCATCCGGCGGCAAGTTAGCGAAATCTTGGAATGTCAGGCACTCGTGTGTGTCACGGTAACACATAGGAGTGACACAACATGCCGAAAGTGGCCAAGCCGTTCCGTGCGCTTCGTTCTTGAGTAGGAGCATCGCCTCCGGGATCGCGCCCTCTTCGACCTAGCGATCGACCGCAAGCTTCGCGGTTGCGATCTTTTATAAATCAAGATCGATGAGCTAGTGAGTGGAGCCCGCATCCGTCAGCGAGCAATCATTGTCTAACAGAAGACTGGCCGTCCAGTGCAATTCGAGCTTCTTGAGCCCGGACGCACGAGCCTGCTTCAGTGGCTCGAACGGCAAGGAGGCTCCCTTGAGGAATATGTCTTCGCCAGCCGTAATGACAGGCTCGCTCATCTAAGCACTCGACGATATGCTCGCCTCATCGATGAATGGGTGACGGCCGTTGGCTTGCGTCGAGAGGATTACGGCACTCACTCGCTGCGGCGCACTAAGGCCGCCCTGATCTACAAGCAGACAGGCAACCTGCGCGCCCTCCAGATGCTCGTCGGGCACACTAAGATCGAAACGAGGGTTCGTACTTAGGCATCGAAGCTGAAGACGCATTGGCCTTGGCAGAAGCGACTGAGGTGTGATCAAGACGTTGGGCTGGTGGGTCAGCCCACCACTCGGCGGCGGCTCAGCACGTCTGCAGTTGGCCGGTAGCCGACCGTCCGCTTGCCTGGCGCGGCGCAGCCAAGCGGACAGTCGTTCACCGCTACAATCGCCTCGCTCACACCCGTTGCTAACGAGGTTCGGAGCGCTAGTCTCATGCTCAGGAAGTGCAGCAGGCTCTCGCGACAGTGAGAAGCTGATTTGGAAGGCCCACTCACAATGAGGTTCTTGCTTCGCGCCGTTGCGCTGTCATTCGTGGTCTCCGTGCCTGCTGCTGGCCAAGACAACCTGTTCCGCTACCAGCCGGGAGAGCAGGCCCGGTGGGTAAGTCCGGAAAATCCGACGGGAGCAAAGGGAGCGGGCGGCCGCGAAAACAAAGGCGCCAAGGGGCATGCATTCGAGACGATCGCCATCGGCGGCTCTCACGTGCTCGCCGATCTCCCCGGCGCCGGAGTCGTCGATCGAATCTGGATGACCATAGAGGACCGCTCGCCTGAAGCGCTCCGGGGTCTCAAGCTCGAAATGTACTGGGATGGTGCTCGCAGCCCAGCAGTGTCCGTGCCGCTCGGCGACTTCTTTCTTCACGGCGCCGGTCAGATGGTGCCAATGGAAACGGCGCTTCTCGCAAGCCCCGAAGGTCGCTCGTTCGTCTCCTACATTCCAATGCCCTTCCGCATCGGTGCCAAGATCGTCGTGATCAACGAGTCGCCAAAGCCTGTTAATCTCATCTTTTTCGACGTGAATTACAGGCAACTCGCGCGGCAGCCCGCCGACGCACTTTACTTCCACGCTTGGTGGAGCCGTGAGCAAGCAACCAAGCTCGGCCGCGATTTTCGGATCCTGCCCCGCGTTCGAGGCAAAGGCCGTTTCCTAGGTGCAAGCGTAACCGTGCTGACCAACCCGATTTATGAGAAAACTTGGTGGGGCGAAGGAGAGGTCAAGATTGCGCTCGACGGCGACCAACTGAGCCAGCCATCGCTAGTCGGGACGGGCACCGAGGATTATATTGGAACCGCCTGGGGCCAAGGCGCCTACATCAACCGCTATCAGGGTGCGCCGCTCGCGACGTGGGAGGGCGATGGGCGGTGGACCTTCTACCGTTGGCACGTGCCTGATCCGATCTGGTTTCACGAAGATATAGAGGTTGCGCTCCAGATCATCGGAGGCGCTCGCAAGAACATAGTCCAAGGCCTCCTTGCCAAGGGTGCGCCACTCCTCCCCGTCACCATCGATCCGGGGAGCCGCAATGATTTTCAGAAGCTGATGGAAAGCGGGAGAAAGCTTTCCGACCCTTTGCTTCCGGACGGCCATACTAATTTCTACCGAAGCGATGACGTCGCGGCCGTCGCCTATTTCTACCTCGATCGTCCTGGAGGCGCACTCCCGCCGATCAGCGGCGCCGCTAAACGTCTTGCCGCCCTCCGCAAAGTGCAGCCAGAGTAACGTGGGTGGATCTACAACTCGCTGACTCGGCTTCCGGGACAAGCTGCTGCAAGTGACGAATGACCACACTTGGCCAACAGCTGTCGATCAGCTTCGGGAGAAGCGGCATTTTCGGTCGTCCATTCAGAGAGGCGTGATTGTTCT
>Ga0210040_10008508_pt1 | contig 12152 bp, 10 predicted proteins | sample CryGeyCG12114_NA_FD_185462 | JGI IMG/M metagenome (GOLD analysis project Ga0210040, IMG submission 185462) | Groundwater microbial communities from aquifer - Crystal Geyser CG19_WC_8/21/14_NA (SPAdes) (version 2) | ecosystem: Environmental > Aquatic > Deep subsurface > Groundwater | place: USA... | reverse complement strand
CCGGGTAGGAGCGCGGCGTCGCGGGGTCGCTCATCGTGGGTGGTCGCTCATCTCGGCTCCGTCCGTGGCAGGTCGGCCCGACGCTAGCCTGCGCGGCGGTCAGCCGCGGGCCCTTCCCGCCCTGTCCCGGCCACCCGCCCCGGCCACCAGCCCGGGGCCGACCGCGGAGACAGGCTGCCGGGGCTGACTGCTCAGGGCCGCGCGCTCGGGGCCGACCTCCCCGGCAGCGTCCCCGGGACGGCAGTAGCGTGGGAGCCGACGGCGCGCCGCTCCCCCCGCCCTGCGTGCGTGAGCCGTCGCCGGTCGGGCATCGGGCGCTGCGCACCTCGTCGAGGAGGTCATCGGTGGACTCCTTGGAGCTGACCGCCTGGACGCTGGTCGTGGTGCTGGTCCTGCTCCCGGCGCTGCTGCGGATCGGGCCGGTGCGGCGGGCCGCCTTCCGGCTCGGGGCCGCAGCGGTGGAGCGGCTGACCCCGGAACCGGAGGTCGACCAGGACGCGCTCGACCTGTACCGCGCGCTGCGGTACGAGCGCCTGCAGCGCGACCTGGACCGGCTGCGCCGGGTGCTGCTCACCGACGAGACGAAGTCGGCCGTGCGCCAGATCGGGAACCGGATGGCCCACGACCGGCTGCTCCACGACCTGGCCGAGCTGGCCGAGGCCGGGCGGTCCGCGCCGGCAGCGGGGCCGGTGGCGCGGGGCCGGCAGCCGGTCCGCACCCAGCCGGCCGAGGCGTGGCCGCTGCCGACGGCCGCCCCCAGCGCGCTGCCGACGGGTGGCCAGCACCGCCCGGTGGTGGAGGTGCTGGAGCTGGGCCGCCGCCGCTGACCCCGGCTGCGCGGTGCGCCCCGCCCGGTGCGGGAGACTCGGGTCCATGAGCTCCGCCGGCCTCCCTGACGTCCCCGGGCTACCTGAGGGCTCCCGCACCCGCACCCCCGACGAGCGGGACCTACCCGAGGTGGTGGCCCTGCTCTCGGACCTGCGCTCGCCGGGCGACAAGCCGGTCGACGTGGAGAGCGTGACCGCGAACCTGGTCGGCGTCGGCTCCTGGACCCGGCGCCAGCGCGTCGTCCGCGACGCCGACGGCCGGCTGACCGGCTGGGCGGTGGTGCACGACCGGGCGGCCGGGCGGACCAACGTCGGCCTGGTGGTGGCCCGCCACCCGGCGGAGGACCAGGTGGCCCGGGCGCTGCTCGGCTGGCTCGCCGCGACCGGCGCCGACCTCGCGCGCTTCCGCGGCCAGCCCGACACCCAGCTGGACGCGAGCCCGACGGCCGCCGACGTGCGGACGCAGGGCTGGCTCGCCGCGGACGGCTACCGCAAGGTCCGGGAGTGGCTGCAGATGGTGCTGCCGGTCACCGACGCCGACGCCCCCGCGCCGCCGACCCGGCCCGGGGTGGTGGTGCGCCGGGTCCGCGAGCACCCGAGCGGGCTGCCGGTCGCCGACGACGTGCAGACCGTCCACCGGCTGCTCGAGGAGTCCTTCGCCGACCACTTCAACTCCTACCGGGAGAGCTTCGGGGAGTTCGTGCAGCGGCTGCGCGAGGACCCCTGGCACCGCTGGGACCACTGGTGGGTCGCCGAGCTGGAGGAGGCGGAGGGCGAGGAGGTCCGCCGCCGCCCCGCCGGGGTGCTGATCAGCTCGGTCGCCCCGCCCGACGCCGAGGGCCGCTACGGCAGCTACGTCGACTACATCGGCGTCCACCGCCGCGCCCGGGGCCGCGGGGTGGCCAAGGCGCTGCTGGCCACCGTGGTCGCCGACGCCGCCGAGCGCGGCCGGGACCGCGTCACCCTCGAGGTCGACGCCGACTCCCCCACCGGCGCGGACGGGCTCTACCGCTCGCTCGGCTACCAGGTCGACCACGTGACCCAGTCCTGGCACCGGCAGGTCGACGCGGCCCCGCCGCCCGGCTGAGCCCGCTCCCGCTCCCGCTCCCGGAGTTGGCCGTCAGGGGCGGACCGACATCAGCCAGGCCAGCAGGTAGCTCCGGCTGTCCCCGTCGTCGACCCACCGGGCATCCAGCGTCCGCGCCTGCTCGAGGGCGGCGCGGCGCTGCTCCTCCCCTGCCAGCGCGGAGTACATCAGCAGGTAGTCGCCGAACTTCTGGCCGAACCTGCCGCCGGTCGCCTCGGCGACGGCCGCCTCGATGTGGCGGGGGTCCCCGGCGAGGTAGCCGGCGGCCGGGCTCATCGGGATCAGCTGGATGCCGAGGATGGCCGCGGGCTCGGCGGAGAACCAGGTGCCGTAGTCGCGCTTGCCGCCCCAGTTCAGGGACACGACCTGGTGGTCGAAGCCGCGGTACGCGGGCTGGGCCAGGTCGACGTCGGTCCAGTACGTGGTGGCCGACTGCGCCTCGGCGGACAGCATCCAGACCGCCTCGGTGCGCAGCGCCTGGTCGCCGGAGGCCTGCGCCCAGGTGGCCAGGCCGGTCCAGGCCGTGACGGCCTCCGAGCTCGACTCCTGGTTGTTGCCGTCGGCGAAGGGCGAGGTGCCCGAGGCCCACGAGTGCCCGGCGTAGGCGTCGAACACGCGCCGGTCGGGGAAGGCGCCGTTCTGCCCGGAGCTGGCCAGGTCGGCGGCGAGCAGGTCCATCACCGGGGCCCACCGGTCGGCCAGGGCGGGGTCGTGCGCCGCGAGCACACCGGCCGCGAACAGGAAGTAGCCGTAGTGGAAGTGGTGGTCGTTGAACTCCTCCGAACCGAAGGAGGGGGTTCGCCCGACCATCCCGTGGGCCTGCTCGTCGTAGACGAAGCAGGAGGACGTGCGCCCGGCGCAGCCCTTCGGGTCGGTCCACTGGTCCAGCGTGGTGGTGAGCCGGGTCCTGATGTCGGCCGCGGCGTCGTCGGCGCCCACCTGCAGGGCCAGGGAGTAGAGCATGGCCGCGCGGTAGAGCGCCTTGCCGCCGTAGTAGGTGTCGGCGGGGAAGGTCGGGGTGGCCTTGACGTCGGCCCGCACCTGGGTGGCGAGCTCGGTGCGCTGGTCGGCGGTCAGACCGCTCAGGTCCAGCTCGCTGGTCGGGTCGGTGACCGGGGAGCTCCAGGTGAGCTCGGCGGTCGAGCAGAGCGTCATGGTGCCGTAGATCGTCTCGTAGTGGCCCAGCTCGCACGAGGTGCCGGCCGCCAGGCCCTGCTGCTGGTGCGGCAGCACGGCGACCGCGGTGCCACCCTCGGCGCGGTAGGAGATGGAGGTGGTGACGGCGTCGGCGCCGACGCTGTAGTCCAGCGCGCTGCCCGTCACCGGGTGCGCGAGCGCCGCGAGCGCGGCGGCCGAGCCGCCCTCCGGCACCACGAACCAGGTCGCGGAGCCGGACTTCTCCAGCGTGACGCTGGTGCGGCCGCCGGCGGCGTCGACGGTGCCGCCGGTGACGACCAGCCCGTAGGTGGTCGAGCCGACGGTGGCCGTCCAGACGTCGCCGGAGCGGGTGAACGGCAGGGCGGTCCGCACGGTCCCGGGACGCGCGGCGGTGTAGGAGACGAACGGCGAGCCCTGCGCGACCACCGTGCGGCCGAGCACGGCGCCGCCGTCGTCGAGCTGCTCCAGGGTGACGGTGGCGGTGTCGTAGGCGCTCACCCGCGAGGAGGCGGCGCCGGCGTCCACGGCCACCTCCGGGGCGAAGCCGCCGCTGATCGTCTGGGCGGTCGCGGTCACCGTGGGCAGGCCCAGGCTGAAGCCGCCCTCGGTCAGGCCGAAGGACAGCGGCATCGGGAACACCGGCTGCGGCTGCTCGCCGAAGACCAGGCCCGAGAACCACCGGTTGGTCGGCGGCACCAGGTCCTCGGCCAGCCGCCGGGTGGGCAGCGGCTTGAGGGTGTCGTGCACCACCGCGTCCACCAGCGGCTGGACGGCCTCCCGGGGCAGGACCGGGCCGGCGCTCCCGACGGCCGACACGGGCGCGGGCCCGCTGCCGGCCGGGGCCGCCCCGGGCGTGCAGCCGGCGCCGGCCAGGACGACCACGAGCGCCCCGGCGAGGGCGAGCCGCCCGCTCCGGCGGCGGGCCGACCCGGCAGCGGGGACCGGACGGGGGCGAGGGCTCCAGCGGCCGCGGAGGCCCGCCGTCACTGCAGGCCGATCTGCCGGAGGAAGCCGAACAGGGCGTCGCTGGTGCCGGCCAGCGGCCCGTCGTCGCGGAGCTGGACGGTGGCCACCACCGGGGTGCCGCTGCGGGCCAGGGTGGAGAGCTGCGGGGTGGCCAGGGCGGGGCTGTCGACCCGGATCTTGGTGGCGGCGAGACCCTGCTCGGTCGCGACCTTGACCGTGCTCACCGTGCCCTCGACCTTGGAGTTGTCCGGCAGCAGCACCGAGACCGCGGCGCCGGGCTGCACCCGCTCGTAGTCGCGCGGGGTGAGCAGGAACTGCGCGTCGACGTACTGCGAGCCGGTGACGGTGATCCGGGCGAAGGACTGGCCACCGGTGAGGGTGGTGCCGAGCTTGGCGCCCAGCTGGTCGACCTGGCCGGCGACGGTGGCCAGGTAGGTGATCGTCCCCTTCTTGGCGTTGACGTCGTAGGCCTCGGTGTCCTTGACCTTGACCTTGTTGGCCACGTCGGCCTGCATGGCCGGGCTCTGCATGGTGAAGAGCCGGTCCCCCACGGCCACGCTGTCGTTCTCGCGGACGTACTGCTTGGTGACCGTGCCGCCGTAGCCGGCCCCGACGTCGTAGGCGTCGGTGCTGATGGTGGCGGTCTGGCTCTGTGCGCGGGTCTGGCGCTGGTTGTAGACGACGGTGAGGACGGCCACGAGGACGAGGACGCCCACCAGGCCGGCCAGCAGGCGGAAGCGGTTGGTCCAGGTCATGCGACGTTCTCCTTGTAGGTGCGGTGGGCGCCGACGAGCTCGCCGTGCTCGGCGGGTGCCGGGTTCCAGGACCAGCCCTCGGGGGCGGGGACCTGCTCGCCGGCGGACACCGCCGCGAGGGTGCGGGCGTCCAGGCCACGGGCGGGGGCGGCGGCGGGCAGCCGCGCGCTGCGCCGGCCCCGGGCCGACTCGCGCAGGGCGACGAGCATGAAGACGGCGAGGATGGCGGTGTTGGTGACGTTCCAGGCGGTGGCCAGGGTGAGCTGGCTGTTGTCCAGGTCGCGCCAGATGGCCACGACCGAGGTGAGCGCCAGGAACACGAAGGTGAGCACCTGCGGGATGATGAAGTTGAACGGCGACTCGGGGCGGCTGGTGCTGCCCGTGACGTGCCACTTCTGCTCCTTGCCGACGAAGGCGTTGACCAGCGCCTGCAGGTAGATCGGGAACGAGACGGCGGCGAGCATCAGCACCTCCCAGCGGAACGAGCCGAGGGTGTAGAAGGCCAGCAGGATCTGCATCAGGTAGAAGCCGGCGTAGTAGATCACCCAGGTGGTGATGCTGATGTCGAGGTTCACCGGGCGGAGGTCGAAGAAGATCTCCAGCGGCGGCACGAGCAGCAGCAGGCCGGGCGCGATGCCGGTCAGGTAGTGGGTGGCGGTGACCAGGTACATCAGCCGCTGGTCCATCGACAGCCGGCGCCGCGGGCTGAGCGGGTTGTGGGTCAGCATGATCTCGAAGCCGCCGGTCGCCCAGCGCAGCTGCTGCTTGGTGTAGGCCTCGATGGTCTCCGGGGCGTCGCCGACGGCGAGCTCGGTCGGGATGTAGATGGTCCGCCAGCCGCGCTCGTGCAGCATCAGCGAGGTCCACACGTCCTCGGACTTGGAGTCGGTGTAGATGCCGCCGACGTCGTCGACCGCCGCGCGGCGGTAGATCACGTTGGTGCCGACGCAGAAGGCCGCGTTGAAGTGGTTGCGGCCGGTCTGCACGAACTTGTAGAACACCGTCTGCATGTAGCCGGCGCCGCGGGAGATCAGGGTGCCGAGGTTGCCGTACACCTGCGGGGTCTGCACGAAGGCGACGTTGGCGTCCACGAAGAACGGCACGGTCTCGACCAGGAAGTTCGGCTTGGGGACGAAGTCGGCGTCGAAGACGGCGAAGAACTCGCCCTTGGCCAGGGCCAGCGCGTGGTTGATGTTGCCGGCCTTGGCACCGCCCCCGCTGAGCCGTCGGGTGTAGTGGCAGCCGAGCTCGGCGGCCAGACCGCGGACCTCGTCGGAGCGCCCGTCGTCGAGGATCCAGGTGCGGTGCTCGCCGTGCAGGGCCATCGCCGCGGTGGCGGTGCGGCGGATGGTGGCGGGGTCCTCGCCGTAGACGGGGATGAACACGTCGACGGTGATCCGGCGGCCGGCCATCACGATCGGCCACAGCTCCGGGGAGCGCTCGAGCCCGGCGGCCCGGATGGCGCCGCGGTCGAACAGGCCGTCCTTGGCGGCGTAGAAGGGGAAGTCGCGCGGGCCCTTGGTGCCGGTCAGGATCGTCCAGCCGGACAGCAGGGCGTGCACGACCAGGGTCAGCTCGGCCACCACCACCAGCAGGTAGGGCAGCAGGTCCCCGCGGTTGCCCGGTGCGAGCAGGAAGGCCGCGTAGCGCAGGATGCCCAGCGTCGCGACCAGGGTGATCAGGATGAGGACGGGCGGGTACGGGTTGGCGGTCTCCGCGCGCCGGGTGGTGGGCACGTGCTGGTCCACCCGGGCGTAGTCATGGGTCGGTCGGGTCATCGGTGGCGTCTCCGCTGGGGTCGATCACGATGGGGATCGCACGGCGGGGAGTCAGCGCCAGTGGGGGCACTCCGGCTCGCGGTCGGCTGGTCGTGGTGACCGCCGTGACCGGGGCGTCGGGTGAGGAGGCGGGTCCGCTACGTGCGCGGCAACACTGCCACCGGGGACGCCGCTGCACATCTGTTTGTGGTCGTGCCCCCGAGGAGTCCCGCGGGCGGGGCCCGGGGAGTTCCGACCCGCCGGGGTGACCGGCGGGACATCGGCACCGCCGGAGCGGGGCCAGGCCTCAACTCTAGGGGAGGGCGGGCTGTCGCGCAGCGGATCGGGAGCGGCCTGCTCCACCGGGCCGCGGGCGGCGCAGACGGCCGGGTGGACCGGGTCGACGGGCGGCGGTCCCCCGACGGCAACTGGTCTGGCCGGGCCGGCGCCGCCTCCCACCGCGCTCCCGCCGACGCTGGTGGACCGCACTGGTATGGCACCAGTGCAGCCGGTGGTCGCCCGCCCCGGCGACCCTGCCGGGCGTCGGGCCGGCGGCGGGCCGGATGACGAACCTCACACCCGGGCAGGGCGAGGTCGGGGCACGGATCTCGGCGGCAGCACCATCCGCCCCGTCACTTGTAGGTTCAACTAAAGTGGGTGCACCACCGCCGCCGGGCTCCTCGCACCGGCCGCCCACCACGCCGGAGGACCCCGCACCATGACGACCGCCCGATGAGCACCTCGACACCCGACCTGCTGGCCGCCGGCACCACGATGGGTGCGGTGACCCTTCGGGTGGCCGACCTCGACGCGATGACGGCCTTCTACCGCGACGCGGTGACGCTGACCGTCCTTTCCACCGGGCCCGGACGGGCGGTGCTGGGACGCGGCGGCACTCCTGTGGTGGTGCTGGAGCACCGCCCGGGGCTGGCGCACCAGGGCGCCGGGCAGGCCGGCCTGTTCCACACCGCGATCCTGTTCGAGACCGAGGCGGACCTCGCGGCGGCTGTCCGCGGCGTGGCCGTCGCCCACCCGGGCTCGTTCACCGGCAGCGCGGACCACCTGGTCAGCAAGGCGTTCTACTTCACCGACCCCGAGGGCAACGGGATCGAGCTCTACTGGGACCGCGAGCGCAGCCGGTGGAGCTGGACCCACGGGCGCATCGAGATGGCGAGCCTGCGGCTGGACCCGCAGCGCTTCCTCGAGGAGCACCTCGACGAGGACGCCGTCCGGCACGCCCCCGAGCGGCCGGCCGGCGTCGGCCACGTCCACCTCTGCGTCGGCGACGTGGCCACCGCACGCCGCTTCTACGTCGACCAGCTCGGCTTCGAGACCACCGCCGAGCTCGGCGGCTCGGCCCTGTTCGTCAGTGCCGGGGGCTACCACCACCACATGGCCATGAACACCTGGACCAGCGCCGGGGCCGGCCGACGCCGGCGGGCCCTCGGTCTCGGCCTGGTGCGGATCGACCTCCCCACCGCCGACGACCTGGGCGCGCTGACCGACCGGCTGCGGCACCACCGCGTCGGCACCCGTGACGACGGCCGCACCGTCAGCTTCGAGGACCCGTGGTCGAACCTGATCGAGGTGTCGCCGCGCGCCTGACGCCGACCCAGGCCACCACCGTCTCTCCCACTGGACACCCCGTCCGCGATGCGAGACGCGGTGGACGTCTAGCCGATCTGCCGTCCAGGCTTTGCTGCGTATCCCGAGTAGCGGGGTAGGAATTGAGGAGTCGAGATGGTGTTCGGTCGTCAGCTGGGCCGGTGGGCGCGTCCCGCCGTCGCGGTCGCCGTGGGTCTCAGCCTGGCCCTGACCGCGTGCGGCGGCGGGGGCAGCGGATCGGGTTCGGGGTCGGGCCTCTCCCTGGTCGCCTTCTCGGTGCCCAAGCCGGCCTACGACGACCTGCAGCGCGACTTCACGGGCTCCCCCGACGGCGGGGGCGTCACCTGGAAGTCCTCCTACGGGGCCAGCGGCGACCAGGCCCGGGCGGTCATCTCCGGACTGCCGGCCGACTACGTCGGGTTCTCCCTCAGCTCGGACATGACGAAGCTGGTCGACGAGGACCTGGTGGCGAAGGACTGGGACACCGGTCCCACCAAGGGCATCGTGAGCACGTCGGTGGTCACCATCGTGGTGCGGCGCGGCAACCCGCTGGGCATCCACGGCTGGGCCGACCTCGTCAAGCCGGGGGTCAAGATCGTCAGCCCGAACCCCGGCTCCTCGGGCTCGGCCCGCTGGAACGTGCTGGCCGCCTGGTCCCAGGTCACCGCCAACGGCGGCTCCGAGGCCGAGGCCACCGACTACCTCACCAAGTACTACCGGAACGTGGTCAGCCTGCCCGCCAGCGGGCGCGAGGCCACCAGCGCCTTCACCAGCGGCACCGGCGACGTGCTCATCTCCTACGAGAACGAGGCCATCGCGGCCCGGCAGAGCGGCGCCGACATCGACTACGTCGTCCCGGACACCACGCTCAAGATCGAGAACCCCGGCGCGGTCACCACCAAGGCACCCGACACCGCGAAGAAGTTCCTCGCCTACGTCGAGTCCGACGCCGGCCAGCAGGTGTTCGCCAGCCACGGCTTCCGCCCGCTGTCGAGCTCGGTGCAGCCGGGCCAGGTCGAGGGCGCCAACGACCCGGCCCACCCCTTCCCCGCGGTGAAGAAGCTCGTGACCATCGCCGACCTCGGCGGCTGGTCGGCGGTGTCGACGAAGTTCTTCGACGAGGACAGCGGCATCGTCACCAAGATCCAGGACGCGAGCCCCGTCTCGTGAGCCTGCTGCTGGGTCACCGCCGGTGACCACGGCGACCGCACCGGCCCCCGCCGCCGGCCGCAGCGACGCCACCCCCCAGGGCGTGCTGCGCCTCAGTGCCGGCTCCGGCCTGGCGCTGGGGGTGGTGCTGCTCTGGATGAGCATCCTGGTGCTGCTGCCCCTGGTCGCGGTCCTGGTCACCTCGGCGACCGACGGGGTCTCCGGCTTCGTGGACACCGTGACCAGCCCGGCCGTGGCCGCGGCGATCCGGCTGACCGTGCTCACCGCCGCGGCGGCGACCGTGGTCAACACCGTGATGGGCACCGTGGTGGCCTGGGTGCTGGTGCGGGACCGCTTCTGGGGACGCCGGCTGCTGAGCCTGGTCATCGACGTGCCGTTCGCCCTGCCGACCATCGTCGCCGGGCTGGTGCTGATCGCCCTCTACGGCAACCAGAGCCCCCTCGGGATCGTCCTCGCGCAGACCCGCTGGGCCATCTTCGTCGCCCTGCTCTTCGTCACCCTCCCCTTCGTGGTCCGGGCCGTGCAGCCCGTGCTCGAGGAGCTGGAGCGCGACGTCGAGGAGGCCGGAGCGTCGCTGGGAGCCAGCCGGGCCGTCATCTTCCGCCGGCTGATCCTGCCCAACATCGCCCCGGCGATGGCCGCCGGCGCCGCGCTCTCCTTCGCCCGCGGGCTGGGTGAGTACGGCTCGGTGGTGCTGATCTCGGGGAGCCTGCCCCGCCGGACCGAGGTGGCCTCGGCGCGGATGCTCGGCCAGATCGAGAACGACAACCTGGCCGGCGCCTCCGCGGTCGCGACCGTGCTGCTGGTGGTCGCGCTGGTCGTGATCATCGGGCTCGGCGTGGTCCAGCGACGGACGGCCCGCCGTGGCTGAGCTCACCCGGCCGACCACGCTCGGTGCCACGCCCGCACCCGGTCGCCCTGCTGTCCCGGGCGACCCGCCGGCCCGGGCGGCGTCCGGCCCCACCCGCTGGGTGCTGCGCCTGGTCGCGGTGGCCTACGTCCTCGTCCTGGTCGTGCTGCCGCTGGTGGTGATGGTCGGGCGGACCTTCGAGGACGGCATCGCCGCGTTCGTGCAGTCGGTCACCTCACCGGAGGCGGTGGCGGCGGTGACCCTGTCGCTGCAGGTCGCCGTCCAGGCGGTGGTGGTCAACACCGTCTTCGGGGTGGCGGTCGCCCTGCTGCTCACCCGCTACCGCTTCCGCGGCCGCGGGGTGCTCAACGCCCTGGTCGACCTGCCGGTCTCGGTGTCGCCGGTGATCGCCGGGCTGGCCCTGATCCTGGTCTACGGCCGCAACGGCTGGTTCGGCGGCGCCCTGGAGTGGCTCGGCGTCCAGGTCATCTACTCGGTGCCCGGGATCGTGCTGGCCACCTGCTTCGTGTCGCTGCCCCTGGTGGTGCGGGAGCTGGTGCCGGTGCTGGACGAGATCGGGCTGGAGCAGGAGCAGGCCGGACGCGCGCTCGGCGCCAACGCCTGGCAGCGGCTCTGGCGGCTGACCCTGCCGAGTGTCCGCTGGGCCCTGGCGTACGGCGTCGTGCTCAGCCTGGCCCGGGCGCTCGGGGAGTTCGGGGCCGTCCGCGTGGTGGCCGGGAACGTCCTCGGCTCCACCCAGACCATGCCGCTGCTCGCCGCCCAGCGCTACGCCGACCTCGACGAGTCCGGCGCGTACGCCATCAGCTTCGTCATGGTGGCTGTCGCCATCCTCTGCATCCTCGTCGTGGCCCTCCTCCGTCCGCGCGACCACCGTTAGGAGCTCCCCATGGGCATCCAGGCACAGCACATCGTCAAGCGCTTCGGGGACTTCGTCGCCCTCGACGACGTGTCCATCGACGTGCAGAGCGGCCGGCTCACGGCCCTGCTCGGCCCCAGCGGCGGCGGCAAGTCCACGCTGCTGCGGGTGATCGCCGGCCTCGACCACGCCGACAGCGGCACGGTCTGGATCGAGGACCGCGAGGCCACGACGCTGCCGCCGCAGGCCCGCGACGTCGGCTTCGTGTTCCAGCACTACGCGGCGTTCAAGCACCTCAGCGTCTACCGCAACGTCGCCTTCGGGCTCGAGGTGCGCCGCCGTCCCAAGGCGGAGGTGCGGCGCCGGGTGACCGAGCTGCTGGAGCTGGTGCACCTCGACCAGTTCGCCGACCGGCTGCCCGCGCAGCTCTCCGGCGGGCAGCGGCAGCGGATGGCGCTGGCCCGGGCGCTGGCCGCGGAGCCGAAGGTGCTGCTGCTGGACGAGCCGTTCGGCGCCCTCGACGCCAAGGTGCGCAAGGAGCTGCGCGACTGGCTGCGGCGGCTGCACGACGAGGTCCACGTGACCACGATCTTCGTCACCCACGACCAGGAGGAGGCGCTGGAGGTGGCCGACGAGCTGGTGGTGGTGAACCGGGGCCGGGTCGAGCAGGTGGGCAGCCCCAACGACCTCTACGACCGGCCGGCCAACGAGTTCGTGATGGAGTTCCTGGGGCCGGTCACCCGGCTGGGCGGGCAGCTGGTCCGTCCGCACGACCTCGACGTGTTCGCCGACGCGCGGCCCGGGACGGTGCCCGCCCAGGTCGAGCGGCTGCAGCGGATCGGCTTCGAGGTCCGGGCGGACGCGTCCGCCGGGGCCGAGCGCTTCTGGCTGCAGCTGACCCCGGGCCAGGTCGAGGCGCTGGAGCTCTCCCCCGGCTCGCCGGTCTGGGTGCGGCCGGCCCGGGGCGCGGCCACCATCGCCTCGTCCGCGACCGCCGCCCCGGTCGACCAGGCACCCGCGGGGGCGTTCGACCGCGCCGCTGCCGGGTCCTCGTCCTGACGCCTGCCGGCTGACGCCCTGGGGACCCGACCCCAGTGGTG
>Ga0210040_10008507_pt1 | contig 12152 bp, 9 predicted proteins | sample CryGeyCG12114_NA_FD_185462 | JGI IMG/M metagenome (GOLD analysis project Ga0210040, IMG submission 185462) | Groundwater microbial communities from aquifer - Crystal Geyser CG19_WC_8/21/14_NA (SPAdes) (version 2) | ecosystem: Environmental > Aquatic > Deep subsurface > Groundwater | place: USA... | reverse complement strand
GCTGGCCGAGGAATTCGCGGTAACCGAGTACAACATAGAGACCGGGGCTTCGCTTAGTCCCGAGAGCGGACTGGCGGGGCATGAGGTGGTGGTGACGCGCGCGGTGTACGGTCTGCCGCCGGCGGCGGCCGATCAGCTGCCCGATGCACGCCTGCTGTTGTCATTCGGCGCCGGCCTGGAGCGGATAGACAGGGCAGATCTGCAACGGCGCAACATCGAACTGGTGCACACGCCGGACGAACTGACCGAGGATGTTGCCGATTACGCCATCGGACTGGCCTATGCCGCACGCCGGCGGATCGCCGAAGCGGATCGCTTCGTGCGGGCGGGCAGGTGGCGGGGCGAGCGGTTCGGCGTGTCGTACAATCTCAGTCACGCCCGCGCCGGGATCCTGGGCATGGGCAAGATCGGCCGGCGGATCGCCGACAAGGCACAGGCGCTCGGGATGAGCGTGAGCTATACCGCTCGCCAGCCGCTCGCCGATCTGCCGTTCCGCTACGAGCCGACGGTGAAGGCGCTCGCAACGGCCAGCGACATCCTGTTCATCGCGTGCGCGGGGACCGCGGAGACGGATCGCATCGTGGATGCAGAGGTGCTGGCTGCGCTGGGCCCCACCGGTTATCTGATCAACCCCGCGCGCGGTTCGGTGATCGACGAACAAGCGCTGATCGCCGCGCTGGAGGCGAGGCAGATCGGCGGCGCTGCCCTCGATGTGTTCGCAAATGAGCCGGACATCGATCCGCGGCTGCTCGCGCTCGAGAATGTCGTCCTCTCGCCCCACGCGGCATCCTTCACCCACGACGCGCGTGAAGCGATGGTCGCGCGGCTGATGGCCGGGGCACGGGCCTATTTCGCTCAGAGCCCGACCGCGGGGGCATGGTAGCCGGCAGCATCGGAGACATAGGGCCGCCGCAGGGCGCGCTGCTTGCGCGCGGGGCTGCTCCTCTCTAGGACGCTTGATCTAGAAGGTTGAGTTTACGCGCTCGGGCGCTGGCGAGGGAGAGAGCTGCGTGCAGATGGCCGGGATGTGCGACGCGCATACTCATGTTTTTGGCCCGTACGAGCAATTCCCCGACGCTGGCGGAACCACCTATACGCCGCCATTGGCACCGTTCGATCGGCATGCCGCGATGTTGCAGGATGTCGGCATCGACCGGGCGGTCCTGATCCAGCCGACCTCCTACTTTCGCGATCACCGCGCACTCCTCGATGCATTGTCCCGCTCGCCCAGCCACCTGCGCGGCGTGGGGGTCATCAATGACTCCGTGAGCGACGAGGAGCTGGCGATGCTGCGTTCGGCTGGCGTGGTCGGGCTGCGCTTCGTGGAAATGCCCAACCCTGCTGGTGGCGGACGCTATCCGGGCACCACCGGCTTCGATTGTGCGCGATCGCTTGCCGACAGGCTGCGCCAGCACGGGTTCCACCTTCAGCTCTGGGCGCCTCTGGCGGTCTGCGCGCAACTGGCCGGCGAAGCTGCCGCGATGGGAATGCCGCTGGTCCTCGACCACATGGCCGGCATCGGGCCGGAGGCGCACCCGCGGGACGAGGCATTCGCCGCGCTGCTCGCGGCGTTTCGCGAGGGCAATCTCTGGATCAAGCTGACCTACCACCGGCAATCGAAGAAGCCGCGAGACTACAGCGACATGCGCCACGCCGTTGATCTCCTGGCGGAAGCGAACCCGGACCGGCTCCTCTATGCCTCTGACTGGCCTTTCGTCCGGATGGAGGGCCGTGAGCCCGATCCCCACTTCCTCCTGTCCCAGGCCCACGAATGGCTTGGCCAGGAACGCTTCCGCAAGGTGCTGGTCGACAATTCTGCGGCGCTGTTTGAATTCGATTGAGTGGTCCAGAAGGAGGCTCCCGGTAAGCCGGCGCCGCCTTCTTCATCCCTTATCAGTCTGCCCCGATTGCCTCATCAAACATGACAGGAGAGTTCCGATGGCAAGCCAACAATCCCCCACGATCTACCTCAAGCGGCCTTGTCCATTCTGCCTGAAGCTGAGGATTTTCCTTACCGAGGCGGGCATCGCTGACCGGTTCAACTTCGTCGTCTTCGATGATGGCGACGAAACGCACAAGGCACTGCGCGCCCGGATGGAGGAAGCGGGACAGGAGCCCGGCTTTCCGGCGGCGGAACTTACGCCCGGCACACTCGAGACAGGAACGGATGCGCTGATCGCCCGCTTCGCCGAGGACGCCGATGTGGACCCGGCCTCGATGCCGCTGCTGGCCTATTATTCCGATGGCGCATTCATAAAGCACAGGCAGATGTTCAAGGAACTGCGCGAGTTGAAGGCCGCCAAGGCTGCTTGAGCCGGCACAGGCTCCGGCAGACGAGGGCTCTCTGCCGGAGCAAAGTCGGGCGCGGATCAGGATGTGGGTCTCGAAGGCGGTGTACTGCCTGTTGAAGCCTGCCGCCGCGCCGCCCGGCTCAGATGTCGGGCGTCATGCGACCCCCGGCCAGGCCATCGGCCTGCGAGCGTTCGCCGGCAAGCGGGGCGCTGGGCGCTGAGCCGGGTGCCGCGCTGCGCCAGGGCCAGCGGTGATACAAGAACCAGCCCATCACCAGCGCAGCCAGCGAGCCGACGGGGAAGCTGAGCCAGATCGCGTCCGCATCAAGCGAGCGGTATGTGAGTTGGTAGAAGCCGAGCCGGATCGGAAACAGCGCCACGCCCACCACCAGCAGCGGGATCCATACCGCGCCCGCCGCACGCATCGTGCCCGTGTAGATCATGGTCACGCCGAAGATGATGAAGTTCCAGCTCGCCAGGAACTGGATGTGCCGGGCGATGGGTACGGCGGCGCTGTCTGGGCCGAGAAACAGCACCAGGACGGGTCGGTCGAACAGGAGCAGCAGCGCCGTCATGATGCTGGTGAGCACAAGGTTCATCCACAAGCCGGCGCGGGTCACCTGGTCGAGCGTGCTCCATTTGCCCGCGCCGATGAATTGCGCCGCCATGGCGCTGACCGCGCCGCCGATCGCCATGGCCGGCATCTGGATATAGGTGAACAGCTGCATGGTGGCGCCATAGGCGGCGGCGGTGAGCAGCCCCTCGCGGTTGACGAGGCCCACCATGATGATGCCCGCCGCGCTCATCACCAGCATCTGCGCGCCCATCGGCAGGCCCTTTGCGACGATGAAGCCGAGCTCGGCGCCCGCGGGCACCAGGTACGAAAGCTCGGGCCCGCGCAGGCGCAGCGGGAGGTCGCGCGCGTAGACATAGCCGACCATGCCCAGGAAGGAGAGGAAGCTGGCGATGATGGTCGCCAGCGCGGAGCCGGCGATGCCCAGCTCGGGCAAGGGCCCGAAGCCGGAGATGAGCACCGGATTGAGCACCGTGTCGATCGCCACGGTCACACCCGTGAAGATAAGCGGCGTCTTGCTGTCGCCGGTGCCGCGCAGGCCCATGGATAGGATGATCGAGACCATCATGAACGGCATTGAGAGGAAGATGAGCCGCAAATACACCAGCGCGAGATCGTAGGCCGCCGGAGGCGTGCCGAGCAGGCGCAGCAGGTCCGGCGCGGTGAAGAAGCCGACCGCCGCGATCGCCGCCATCAGCACCGCGCAAAAGCCCACCGCGGTGCCGAAGCTGCGCCGGGCGCCATCGACCTCGCGCGCGCCCCAGCGCTGGCCGATCAGCACGGTCCCGGCCATGCCGAAGCCGAAGGCGCCGCTCGAGATGAGGAACATGACGATGTTGGCGTTGGCCGTGGCGGCAAGCGCGGCCTCGCCAATCAGCCGGCCCACCCAGATCGAATTGATCGTGCCCGAGAGCGATTGCAGGATGTTGGTCAGCAGCGTGGGAATCGCGAACAGCAGCAGCGTACGCCCGATCGGCCCGCGCGTAAGGTCGCCTTGGAGAGCGGTGGGGTCTGCGGCCGGGTCGATGACCGGGTCGACAATTGGCGAGTGAGAAGGCGTGTTCATGCGCCCGCATAACACCCAACAGGCAGTTTGCGAGCCAGCGCGGCAACGTCCGTGCGAGCCATAGCCGTTCGGGGCACGACACGACCTTCATCTTCCAAGCGCGCCAGCGATCGCGAACGGGACCTATCGACGCGTGTGTGAGCCGGCCCGCACCGCATTGCGTTTTTCAGTCGATGCCGATCGCGCGCATCACCGCCTCGTCCTGGCTCAGCGTGCTGCCGGCCGGATAGTCGTTCGCCTGCAGCAGATAGGCCGTGACCTGCAGGTATTGGACTTCGCTGAGCGATCTACCGGCACCAGGCGGCATGAAGTCGCGCACATAGGCGAACAGCTCGCCCACCGAGCGACCGCGCCAGTTGGCGATGAAAGCCTGGCCCTTGACCGGCGGGACGCCCGGCGCCGGTGCGAAGTCGGCGCCGTGGCAGGCACTGCACGAGCGCGTGTAGACGACCCTGCCGGTTGCTGCCTGCTCTGCCGAATAGGCCCCTTGCGCCGCCATCCGTTCGAACCTGGCGTCGGACCGCTGCTGATCGTTGGCAAGCGACTGGCCGCGTGGATTGATCTGTTCGCGTTCCGGCCCGCGCTGGCCGATGCCCGCTTCCGGCAGCGCGAACACGTACAGGGTGTTCTGCGTGCCGTGCGTCAGTTCGGGCGTGAAGGTATCGCCCAGCCAGCGCCCCGTGGAAACCGCGACATATTGCTGGCCGTCGATAGAGAAGCTTGCGGGGTAGCCGGTGACCGACGAGCCGAGATTGACCTGCCAGAGGATCTCGCCCCCATCCTGGTCCAGCGCCATGAAGCGCCCGCCCGCATCGCCTGCGAAGATGAGGCCTCCGCCCGTGGTGATGAGCGATTGCATTCCCGCGCGTTGCCGGTGGACCCAGCGCGTGCGCCCGGTAACCGCATCGACCGCATGGATGGTGCCGAGCAGGCCATCGGCCTCGGGCGGGATGAAGCCCCGCGTGCTGACGCCGTAGACCCCCGGATCATCGGCCGGGTCGAGCGCAATCATGTCCGCGCACAGGTTCAGCAGCGGAAAGAACATTGATCCCGTGAGCGGGCTGTATGCGCCCGCCATGTAATTCGCTCCGCCCGTGGCCGACGGGCAGACTCCAAGGCTCGTGCCGTACTGCTGTGGAACGCTTGCCGGGTCCAGCGTCACCCGGCCGGTGGCGCCCTCGATCGAGCGGATCACGTTCTGCCGCACGGTCGGGCGTGCCCACAGGAACTTGCCCGTCTCCCGGTCCAGCGTGTAGACGATGCCGGTCTTGCCGGGCACGCCTGTTACAGTCTTGTAGGTCCGCCCCTGCTCGATATCGGGCGCCATCCAGGGGACCGCGTCGGGAGCGGGTGCGACCAGTTCATCCACCAGCATGCGCGGGAAGGTGTGGTCGAGGTCCCAATTGTCGACCATGTGCTGGTAGTGCCAGACGATCTTGCCGGTCGCCACGTCGAGCGCGAGCGTGGAATTGTGGTAGAGATATTCGTGCTCCGCCCCCACGAGCGAGATCTTCGGCGCAGGCGCGGTGACCGACGTGCCCATGTAGACCAGCTTCAGCTCAGGGTCGTAGCTCGCGACCATCCACGCGCCGACCTGGCGGCGCTCGGCCAGCGGCACGCCGCCCCAGGTGGCATCGTTGGGGTCGTCCCCCTGGGCGATGGCGCTGGTGCGCCAGACTTCCCTGCCGGTCCGTGCGTCATGCGCGGTGATCACGCAGGCGGCCGGCCCGCCCTCCGGCTCGCACGAGCGTCCGGTGATGGCGAGCCCATCGGCGATGATCGGGCCGGAACTCTGCTTGGCGCCGTGGCGGTAGTCGAGGATCTTTGTTTCCCAGACCAGCTCGCCTGTTCGCGCATCGAGCGCGTAGAGATAATCGTCGGCCGAGTTGCCGATCACGAGATTGCCGTAGAGCGCGACGTTGCGGGTCGTATCGTAGACCGGCAGGAAGTCGCCGATATCGGCGGGCAGGTCGCGGCGGTACTGCCAGATCATCTCACCCGATCTGGCATCGATCGCCTCGATCGTGTCGGCCGGGCCGGGAAAGAACATGATCCCGCCGCGGACCAGCGGCGTGCCTTCCTGATGGCCATCGGGCAGCGGATGCGCCCACACCATCCGCATGCGCGCCACGTTGGATCGGTCGATCTGGTCGAGCGGGCTGTAGCCCCAGCTGTCGAGCGTGCGCCGCCAGCTCAGCCAGTCAGCAGGGTCGGGTTCCTGTATCTGGGCGTCGGTGACCGGCTCGAACTCGGCAATCGACTGGCCGGATGCCTGCGCGACGATCAGGAGCAGAGCACCTGTGCCGAGAGCGATCTGCCTTGTAATTCGCATCTCAGCGCTCCGGTCGGCGGTGTTCAGGGTCGATCTGGGCAGCCGTATCGCGCATGAGCGTGCCGTACTTCGCAATCCCTGGAGCGCCGGTCCAGCAAAGATTGGTCGCCCAGGCAATCTTGCCCGCGCGGCAGCCGACCTGCGGCGCTATCGCCGGGAACCATGACCCCAGGGGCCGGTAGGACCATGGCGTCGCCCGCACACGAGAAGGACCGCGTCATCGTTCGAGCTGTTGCAGGCGCTTGCAGGTTGCTCCCGCGAGAGCGCTCCGCTCGGGCGGTTCGCCGATGCCCCGGTCCCGCGTGGCCATGAGCGCGTATTTCCGGCCGCGACTGGTCAACGGCCGCTTCGGCGATCCGGCGCTGTTCGTCGAACTGGCGCACGAGCAGGACGCCCTGCTGCTCGACCTAGGTGACCTGGCGCAACTCTCGGCGCGCGACCTGCTGCGCGTGCGCAGCCTGGGCATATCGCACATGCATATCGACCACCTCATCGGCTTCGATGCGCTGCTGCGGGTCAATGTCGGGCGGGATGCGCGCATCTCGCTCGTCGGCCCCGAAGGGCTGGCCGACCGGCTCGGCCACAAGCTGCAAGGCTATAGCTGGGACCTCGTCGAGCGCTACAAGACCGATCTGTGCTTCGACGTGGGCGAGCTGCATGTCGGCGGCCGCTTGCGCCGATGGCGCTTCCGCATGGCGCGCCGGTTCGTGCCCGAATTTCTCGGCGAGGAGGCCAGCAGCGAGGGCCTGCTGCTCGAAACCTCGCGCTGGGCGCTGCGGGCCGCGATCGTCGAGCATCACGGGCCGTGCCTCGCCTTTGCGCTCGAGGAGCCCATGCGGATCAATGTCTGGCGCAACCGGCTCGAGGAGCGGTCGCTGGAGCCCGGTCCGTGGCTCAATCGGCTGAAGGAGGCAATTCGCCAGCGATGCCCGGACGATGCCCCTATCGCCATGACCGGGGGCGGCGCCAGCCAGCTGGGCGCGCTGCGCGACCTCGTCAGCATCGGCCCCGGCATGAAGCTGGGCTATGCGACCGACCTGCGCGATACCCCCGGCAACCGCGCGGCGCTGCGCCATCTCATGCGCGATTGCGACGTTGCCTATATCGAGGCGTCCTTCGCCGCGGAGGAGGTTGAGCGCGCCGATGATCGCGCGCACCTGACCACCCGGGCGGCCGGCGAGATCGCCCGCGAATGCGGCGCCCGGCGGGTCGAGCCGTTCCACTTCTCCCGCCGGCACCAGGGCGAGGAGGAACGCCTGATGGCGCAAGTCGAACAAGCCTTCGCCGGGCCTGGCTAGCTCGGCTTCCTAGGCCCGAGGACTGGGAATGTCCGGCCTGACCCCGTCGCTCTGCGCTCGGGGCAGAAAACCTACCGTGCGATGCACTCGGCCGGAGCCGACAGGATCCAGGTCAATCCGGCCGGGCCGTAATCGAGCGCCACTTCGCCCTCGAAGGCTCCGGCGGTGACATCGGTGATGAGGCGCGTACCGAAGCCGGACTTCTGCGGCTCGACAACAGCGGGTCCGTCGCGCTCCGCCCATTGCATCCAGAACCGGTCGCCGGCTGCGTCTGGGATGATCTTCCAGAACAGCTGGACCGAACCTTCCGGCGTCGCCAGGGCACCATACTTGATCGCATTGGTCTGCAGCTCGTGCAGCGCCAACGTCAGCGACATCACCGCCTTGCGCCCGAGCCGAAGCTCCGGCCCGGCACAATGGATCCGGCCATTGGCGGCACCCGAAAGGCGCAGGGCAGTGCTGATCGTGTCCTTCAGCGACCCGTCCTGCCAATTCCCGCTCGCGAGCAGATCGACAGCGCCGGCCATCGCCGCGAGGCGTTCGTTCAAAAGACGGCGGGCCTGCGCGATCGGCACTCCCTCCTTCAGCGTCTGGCTGACGAGCGCCTGCGCAATCGCCACCATGTTCTTGAACCGGTGACGAAGCTCGTCGCGATCGTCGAACGGGGGCAGCGCCTCCTGCGTGATAATCAGCCCGCTCGCGGGCTCTGGATCGTCCAGCCCGGGTCGGCTCGCCGCAACGATGCTCGCGTCTGCTTCGGAAAGTCGGGGGCTGCCGGCGCGCTCGGACGCGACCGTCTCGCCGAAATGGCAGTAGGTCGGCGAGAAACCGGCAAAGGAGACAAGCGCATCGAGATCGGGGATGGTGATCCGATCGCCGCGCCTTTCCATCAGGTCCTGGGCACGCAATTGCTGCAGCATGCGGTTGACGTGCACGCCTGTCAGGCCGAGAACCTCGCCCAATTGCTCCTGCGTGAGCGGCAGGCGGAATTGCTGCTCGCTCGCCTGTCCCACGAAGAACAGGCGGAACAGCAATTGGCACACCAGGTGCGCCAGGTCCTGAACACCCTTCCGCTGACCCAGGCCACAAATCCGCTCGCCCAGGATGGTGTTTTCGGTCGCGGCGAGGCTGCCCATCGCCAGGTTCAGCGCGGGGTATTCCTGCATCAATTGCAGCAGGTCCGCGCGCGCGACGGACACGATCAGGCATTCGGTCAGCGTGGTGACCGTCTGGTCGGGCCGGGGCAGATAGAGCTGGTCGAGATCGCAAATGTCGCCCGCAAGCAGGAGCGCGGAAATCTGCCGCCTGCCGCCCGAATGCACCTTGTGGCGCGCGGCCCAGCCGTCGAACAGGATGTGCAGATCGCTCGCGCGTTGCCCGATGCTGACCAGGTCGGTCCTTGCGGGAACCAGGCGCGGCTGAGCGCATGCGGCCTTCAATCGCGCGAGTACGGACTCGCTCAATCGTCCATTCGCCTGCAGACGCGCCAGGAACGGTCCGGAGCGCGGCCAGGTAGTGCCAGACGTGGGCAGGTCTGCCTCTTCGTGCGAGGCCGGTTGCCAATGAGATTGCATTTCTAGCGGCTGGAACCCTTCGGCCATGTCGTGCACCCATCATGAGCCGTACATTAACGACTCCATAATGGTTCTACATGATTTTGCGGGCCTTTCGGGGTTCGGTCCAATAGCGCACAGTCAAGCGCTGCTGATCCAGCACTACGTGCATCCATCGTGCTTTGCGTCATCCCGCGCAGCCAGGAAGCACCGCGCGCTGGCCGCTGCGGCGCGCGGATCCGAACCGATGCGCTGCGCGATCCAGGCGGCGGCCGCCGCAAGGTCGGCGAACGAGGTCAGCGTTCCCGCGCATCTTCCGAAGCCTGCCTCGAGGTTCCAGCGCCCCCGGTCGCTGCCGTAGAAGGAGGCCTCGAGGCAAGCCAGCACGGCGATGAGGATGCCGTCCGCGAACACCAGGACACCGTCCTCGCTGCAATCGTCGACCGCGATGCGCGTCGCATGGAAGGTCAGCTGCTGCATCAGCGCTGCCTCCCTCGCGCATGGCAATCCTGTGCCGATACGGTCAAGACGAGGTAGCTGCCTGGTCGAGATGCAGATAGTTCGGGTCGAAACCGCTCAGCGCTTTCAATCGCTCGACGTCGACGACCGTCAGCTGCTTGCGGTCGAGCTCGATCAGGCCCTCGGCGCGAAGGCGCTGCAGGGCCCGGTTCACGGTGACGGCATTCAGGCCGATCGTATCGCCCAGTTCCGCCTGGGTCAGCGGCAGGTTAAAGGTTCTTCCCTGCACCAGATCCACCGCATTCATCCTCATCGACAATTCGCAGAACAGATGCGCGATCCTTTCCAGCGGCGGCCGGCGCAAGCTGTTCGCCAGCCATTCGCGCAGCGTCGCCTCGTCCACCAGCGTCGCCCAGAACAGGGCGCGCGCGATGCCCGGATACCCGTCCAGCAGTGCGAGCACGGCTTTCTCAGGCACAAGGGCGATTTTCGCATCGCTCAGCAGGCCGATCGAATGGTCCATGCGCTTGAGGACGAAGATGTGGAGGTCGCACAGATCGCCCGGGATCAGATAGGCCATGATCTGGCGCCCGCCGCCGAGCAGAAGCTTGTAGCGAAAGGCCCATCCCTCGAGCAGGATGTGGACGAATTTGGGCCGTTCGCCCTCGCGGATGAGGTCCTCCCCTGCCCGACGGTCGACGACATCGCTGCTGACCCGTTCCAGGGCTTGCTGTTCATCAAGTGAAAACGCGGCGAACCCCTCCAGCTTGCGGAGGAAGGGGCCGGACATTGCGGGTCTCCTGAAAATGAAGGGCGACTATACACGTATAAGGCGCATTCACTAATATCGTGTATCCGATCGCAAATCGTCCGGCGGTTTATCTGGGAAGCGGATGCCGAGGAGCCTGCTCCTGCCCTTTCGGCAGAGGTTTCCTTGTCCATTATTTCACAATCAGAAGTTCGTAATCGCCTGCTGCGGGCGATGAGTGAGGAAGATTTCGCCTTGCTCGCGCCACACCTGTCGCACGGCAATTCCGAGCGGGGCGCGGTCATGTTCGAACGCAATCAGCCGACCGACACCGTCTGGTTCATGGAAAGCGGGATCGGCTCGATCATCACCACCTCGCCCGAAGGTCTGTCTGCGGAGACGGGTCTGTTCGGGCGCGAAGGGTTCGCGCCCGTCAGCATGGTCCTGGGATCGGATCGCTCTCCCCACAGGGCGATCGTCCAGGTGCCTGGCGATAGCCTGTGCGTCTCGAGTGACGCGTTCATGCGTGCGCTATCGCAAAGCGCCAGCCTGCTGGCGATCTTCCTGCGCTTCGCCCAGGTCCTGTCTGTCCAGACGGCCTACACTGCGCTCGGCAATGCGGTACACCAGATCGACGAGCGGCTCGCCCGCTGGCTGCTGATGTGCCACGACCGGATCGACGGCGACGAACTTGCGCTGACCCACGAGTTCCTGTCGATCATGCTTGCAGTTCGCCGGCCGAGCGTAACCACCGCGCTTCACGTGCTTGAGGGCAACGGCTTCATCCGCTCCGAGCGGGGATGCGTCATCATCCGCAACCGTGCCGGACTGGAAGATTACGCCGCCGATGGATACGGATGTCCCGAAACCGAGTACGAACGCCTCATCGGGCCATTCCGCTGAGCCGGCTGCGCTGCGGGTAACCGGAGCCTGGCGGCGCGATTGAGCAAGTGGCCCCGCGCTAGACGGGCTCCAGCACGAAGCGGCTTTGCGGCAGCGTGGGGAGCTGGGGCGAAGGAGGTTGCCGCGCCCGCGTGACCAAGCTCCTGCAACATAGATCGGAAAGGGAACCCGGCGCTTTTCGCGGCGTCTGTAGATCACCGGGCCGGTGGGCTTCGTGGTGCTCGCGCTCGCCCTTTGGCTGGCCGGGATCGGCGCATGATCCGACCGCCATCGTGCCGAATTGCGCACGCTTTCGACAAGACTTGACCGGAGCTGGATGATGCAGGCCGAAGACCTCCGCGAGCAAATGGTCGCGAGGCAGATCGCCCGTCGCGGCGTGAGCGAGCCGCGCGTCCTGGCGGCCATGCGCGCAATCCCCCGCGAGCGTTTCGTGCCCGAAAACATGCGCGAATTCGCCTACGAGGATAATCCCCTGCCGATTGGCGAGGGGCAGACGATCTCGCAGCCCTATATCGTCGCGGCAATGGTCGAGGCGGCGGAGGTGCAGCCGGGCGACAAGGTTCTCGAAGTCGGCGCCGGGTCGGGCTACGCCGCGGCCGTGCTCGGGCAGATCGCCGGTCGCGTGATCGCCATCGAGCGCCACGCGCCGCTTGCACATTCCGCCGCCGAGCGGATCCGCCAGCTTGGATACGGCAATGTCGATATCCGCGAGGGCGACGGCACGCGCGGCCTGCCCGACGAAGCGCCGTTCGACGCCATCCTGATCGCGGCGGGTGCGCCCGCCGTCCCCGACGAGCTCAGGCGCCAGCTGGCCATCGGCGGGCGCATGGTCGTGCCCGTGGGGGAGGCGGACGAGCAGCGCCTGTGCAAGATCATCCGCCGCACCCAGGACGGCTTCGATGAAAGCGAGCTCGGCCGCGTCCGCTTC
>Ga0210040_10008506_pt1 | contig 12154 bp, 10 predicted proteins | sample CryGeyCG12114_NA_FD_185462 | JGI IMG/M metagenome (GOLD analysis project Ga0210040, IMG submission 185462) | Groundwater microbial communities from aquifer - Crystal Geyser CG19_WC_8/21/14_NA (SPAdes) (version 2) | ecosystem: Environmental > Aquatic > Deep subsurface > Groundwater | place: USA... | reverse complement strand
GACAAACGGAGTTTTGGGATCAAATGGCAGACTGGAACGACAACCGAGCGACCCGCACGGGCTTCGGTGCGTCGCCTGCTTACCGGGGCGACGTAGCCGGGCGCACGACCTTCGATGCGGGTCTGCGTGGACACATGCTCTCGATCTATAACTACATGGCCTCGGGCGTGTTGCTTACGGGCGTGGTCGCGCTCATGACGGCGCGGTCCGGCCTGGCATATCAGTTCGCGCAAGGTCCGTTGATGTGGCTAGTGGCGCTGTCCCCTCTGGCGATTGTGTTCGCGATGAGCTTTGGCCAGAACCGCTTTTCGGAAGGCACGTTGAAAGCGCTCTTCTGGGGCTTCGCGCTGTTGATGGGCCTGTCGCTGTCGACGATCTTTCTCGTTTACACGGGCGGTTCGATCGCGGCGACCTTCTTCGCGACGGCCGGTGCCTTTGCAGGTCTGAGCCTTTTTGGCTACAGCACCAAGAAGGATCTATCGGCTTGGGGCAGCTTCCTGATCATGGGCGTGATCGGCATCTTGATTGCCTCGGTCATCAACATGTTCCTGCAGTCGGAAGCGCTGATGTGGGCGGTGAGCTTCATCGGTGTGCTCCTCTTCGCGGGTTTGACCGCGTATGACACCCAGCGGCTGAAGAGCGAGTATTTGAGCATTCAGCAGATGAAGGTGACCAATCCGGGCGTTGCTGCGGCTTATCCGCTTGGCAAGATGGTGGTGATGGGTGCTTTGTCGCTCTATCTCGACTTCATCAACATGTTCCTCTTCCTGCTGCGTTTCATGGGCGCCAACAGGGACTAAGCGGCAGCCTGGTCTTCCGCAAAGTGGATTAGGAATGCCCGGTGTGCACAGCGTGCGCACCGGGCATTTTCTTTGTCCGCGGCTGCCGCTAGTGGTGTCGCTTAATGGGATGGCAAGCACTGGCGGTGCATAGGCTGCCTGCTTGCGACTGAAGGACGCCCGAGCGACATGTCACCGGCTTTTCGTACCACAATCAAGCGTTTGGTTTTAGCGGCCGGCGTCGCCTCCCTGGCTGCCTGCGCTCCGCCACCGCCCCCACCTCCGCCGCCGCCTCCGCCGCCTCCAGCTCCCCCGCCGCCCGTGGTCGAGGCGATCCCGTATCGTCCGCTGCCGCCTGCCGGCGCACCCTACGCCATGGCCATGCCGGCCCGCCTCGGCGCCGGCGAGTGGCAGACGGTCAATACCAGCCTCACAGAGGACGAGACCCTGTGGCACTTCCGCTCGGGCTGGAACGTCGCCGCCCTGAACTGCACCGGCGAGCGATACGCGCCGATCACCGAGGGTTACGGCACATTCCTCAAGCGCTTCAGCAAAGAGCTGACAACGGCCAATCGGGACCTTGATCGTTCCTTTCGAAAGGAAACCGCTACCCAGCGTGAGGCGGTGCGCGCACGGGAGGCCCGCATGACGCAGGTCTACAATTATTTTGCGATGCCCGGTGCGCGACGCGTCTTCTGCGACACTGCGCTGCAGGTCGCCAGTGAGTGGTTGCAGACCCCGCCGACCGACCTCGATGTATTCGCCCAGTCGAGCTTGATGCGCTTCGAGAGTGCCTTCCATCAGTTCTTCGGCGAATATGCTGAATATGAAACATTGTCGGCCGAGTGGGATCGCAAATACGGCGCTCAATACGGCGCTTCCCAGCCCGGCTACGTCGCCGTTTATGGCACGGGCAGCAGGGCCGGCGTCGCCGCCAGCCTGCTCCAGGGCGAGCCAGAACCCGTGGGTGCGGTGTTTGATCCTGCCACCGGCGTCATGATCCCGGTGATCGACGTCCCCCAGGACAGTGTCTCGCAGCCGATCGTGCAGCCGGTGGCGGATGCCGGCAGCGACCCGCAGCAGGGGTGAGGCGCCGGTGGTCGGCGCCCTCTGCTAAAGGGCTCGCGAGCGCTCGATTTCCTCTATCCAGCAACCGGGCTCTTCGCTAGAGGCCGGCTCTTCGGCGGGACCCACCCCGCCCTGGGACGTGACGGGGCCGTAGCTCAGATGGGAGAGCGCGTCGTTCGCAATGACGAGGTCAGGGGTTCGATCCCCCTCGGCTCCACCAGTCGCAATCAGGCTTTGTGATCACCGGCATCAAATCGGTCGATTACGAGTGAATGTTTGCGTCATCGGTTTGGCGGGCACAGCGGAGCCAGCCGTCGTGATCCCACGCTACGAGTGCGAAAACCGTCAACCGATGCAGTTTGGTCGCTTGTGGATCGCGCTGTAACCATCAACCGCTGGCGTAACGCATTCCGACAGGCGCTCACCGGCAAGCGTTCACTGGCGCATCGCCATTTAGTCTCCTATCTGGCAGCCCATGCATTTTCTCGATCAAGCCAAGATTTTCATGCGTTCGGGTGCGGGCGGCCCCGGCGCGGTCAGCTTCCGACGCGAGAAGTACATCGAGTATGGCGGGCCTGATGGGGGCAATGGCGGCAAGGGCGGGGACGTCGTGCTTGTCGCGGTGCCGGGGCTCAATACGCTGATCGACTTTCGCTATTCGCAGCATTTCAAGGCCAGGCGCGGCGGCCATGGCATGGGGCGGGACCGGACCGGCAAGAGCGCGGAGGACCTTATCATCGAAGTGCCCGTGGGCACCCAGGTGCTCGACGAGGAGCGGGAAGAAGTGCTCGTCGACTTCACGCATGCCGGGCAGAGCGTCGTGCTGCTGGAAGGCGGACTGGGTGGCAGGGGCAATGCCAGCTACAAGACCAGCACCAACCGGGCGCCGCGCCAGCACCAGCCGGGGGAGCCCGCGCAGGAATTATGGGTCTGGCTGCGGCTCAAGCTGCTCGCCGATGCGGGCCTGGTGGGTCTCCCCAATGCCGGCAAGTCCACCTTCATCAACGCTGTTTCCAATGCCCGCGCCAAGGTGGGCGATTATGCCTTCACCACGCTCGTCCCCAAGCTGGGCGTGGTCGACCACAAAGGGCGCGAATTCGTGCTGGCGGATATTCCCGGCCTGATCGAGGGCGCCGCTGACGGTGCCGGCATTGGTGATCGGTTTCTGGGACACATCGAGCGCTGCCGCGTACTTATCCATCTGGTCGATATCAGCGGAGAGGATCCGGTGGAGGCCATGCGCGTGGTCGAACGCGAGTTGGAGGCATACGGGGCGGAGCTTGAGGACAAGCCCCGGCTCGTCGCGTTGAACAAGGTGGACCTAGCCGATGCCGAACTCGCCTCGGCCTTTGCTGCAGAGCTCAAGGAAGCGGGCGCGACCCGTGTGTTCCCGATCTCGGGTGCGACCGGAGCGGGGATTGGCCCCTTGCTGGACGCCGTGCTGGCCTTCCTCCCCGAGAGGACCGCGACTGAGGCGCCGGGATCTGCAGAAGACGAGCTGGACGATGACATTCCTGGCGCAAGTGACGCAGAATGGTCGCCTCTCGATTGAGATTGGCGCCAGGGGTCGCTAGACCATGCCTTGTGAGCATTGATAGCGTCCCCCACCTGTTCGATCCCGCGATGACGCGGCGTTTGGTTCTCAAGATCGGCTCTGCATTGTTGGTGAGCCCCGACGGTCAGGCCAACAAAGGCTGGCTTGCCTCCCTTGTTGGCGAGATCAACGAGGCGCGGGAGCGCGGCCAGCAGATCATCGTCGTCAGTTCGGGCGCGGTTGCAATGGGTGCGGCCATCCTGGGCTTTGGCAAGGGGGTGCGGCTCGCCGACAAGCAGGCGGCTGCCGCCGTGGGGCAGATCGCGCTATCGAGTCTGTGGGCTACCTTGCTCGACGCCTATGGCATCAAGGCCGCGCAAATGCTGCTCACGCTTGACGATCTGGAAGACCGGCGGCGTTATCTGAACGCTTCGGCAACCATCGGCCGCCTGCTCAAGGCGGGCGCGGTGCCGATCGTGAACGAGAATGATTCGGTTGCGACGGCTGGCTTGCGCTTTGGCGATAACGACCGACTGGCGGTGCGCGTTGCGCTCGCCGCCAAGGCCGATGCGGTGGCCCTGATGAGCGATATCGATGGGCTTTATGATCGCAATCCCGCGCATCCTGACGCCGAGATGCAGGAGCGTATCGACGGCGTTACTGAGGAAGTTCACGCCATGGCGAGCGCTGAATCGAGCTCGGGCGTTGGCACTGGCGGCATGGCTTCCAAGCTCAAGGCGGCGGAAATGGCCGAACGTGCCGGCATCGCAATGGCCATCCTCAATGGCACCTATAACCGCCCCATCGCCCATGCGCTCGAAGCCGATCGCGGAACCATATTCCTGCCTCAGCGCCAGGACGCCGGGCGCAAGGTGTGGATTGGCGGGCGCCAGCGAATGGAAGGCGTGCTGACCGTGGACGAGGGCTGCGTACGCGCGCTCGGCCGGGGCAATTCGTTGCTGGCCGCTGGGATCATCGCGATCGAGGGTGAATTCAGGCGCGGCGAGCCGGTCGGTGTGCGCGCGCCCGGCGGCCGGCAGGTGGCTCAAGGGCTGGTGGAATATTCATCGGCCGAGATTGGGCTCCTGAAAGGCCACCGGAGCGAGGAGCACGAGGCACTGCTTGGCTATCCGCCGCGCTCTGCGGTGATCCACCGCGACCATCTCGTCCTCCTCCAGGCGAATTCTTGACCGTTGCGATTACCGGGGCGACCGGCTTTCTCGGGCAGGCGGTGCTCGACGAGGCGGCGTGTGCCGGCCTGACCGTACGCGCGCTGACTCGGCGCCAGCAATTGCCTCGACCTGGCGTCGAATGGATCGCGGGAAATCTTGCCGACACTGCCGCGCTTGCCCGCTTGGTGCAGGGCGCACAGGCGGTGCTGCACATTGCCGGCGTGGTGAGTGCACCCGATCCGCGCGGCTTCGCCGAAGGAAACGTTCGCGGCACCGAGCGCATTGTTGCGGCTGCGCACGAGGGCTCTGCCGGGCGCTTCGTCCTTGTCTCCTCGCTTGCCGCGCGCGAGCCGGAACTGTCGGACTACGGGCGATCCAAATGGGAGAGCGAGCGGATCGTCGAGGCGAGCGGACTTGACTGGACCATCGTCCGGCCGCCCGCCGTGTACGGCCCGCGCGACACGGAGATGCTGTCGCTGTTCCGCAGCGCCAAGTGGGGCATCGTGCCCATGCCGCCGGCCGGGCGCGCATCGTTCATCCATGTGGAGGATTTGGCCCGCCTGCTCCTCGCCATGCTGCCTGGCGGGGCGGACGTATCCGGCGGGTTGTTCGAGCCTGATGACGGAAAAGAGGGCGGCTGGCGCCATGCCGATTTCGCCCATGCGATCGGCGACGCCGTCGGGCGCAGGGTGCTTTCTCCCGCCATGCCGCGCAGGCTCCTCGGCGCGGCGGCGCGGCTCGATAGGTTGCTGCGGGGGGACAGAGCCAAGCTGACGCCTGACCGGGCCCGTTACATGGTGCATCCCGATTGGATGAGCGCGCCCAGTCGCCGCGTGCCGGAAAGTCTGTGGGCGCCCCGCATCGCGACCCCCGATGGCGTGCGGCGCACCGCGGATTGGTACCGTGAGCAGGGCTGGCTCTAGCTTGATCGGCTGAGGCGATCAGGCAAAAAGAAAGGGCCCAGCCAATGGCTGAGCCCTGAATAGTTTGGGAGAGGATGCCTGAAAGGCGTAATCCTTATGGCCAATCCCACCAACTGCCTCAAACGACAAAACTGCAAGCGCTGTTGCGCTTCGTGCAACAGACCTCGGGAGATTTACCTATCCCGCCAAGCGACTAGGTTTGCTCAAGCTTCAGCTATCACCCGCCGGCCTGCCTTGAGCGGCCGACCAGCAGTTGTCGATCGGCTGGATCAGAATGCCGGTTCGTACCCCGGCGGCAGATCGTCGGTGTCGCTGACCAGATCGCCCGGCGTGTGGATGCCGCATTCAGTCTTGTCCCAGCCCCGCCAGCGCCCGGCGCGCGGATCTTCGCCCGGCTTGACCTGGCTCGTGCAGGGTTCGCAGCCGACCGAAAGATAACCCTTGGCCTCCAACGGATGGCGAGGCAAATCGTGCGCCGCGAAATACGCCTCCAGATCGTCCTTGGTCCAATCGCCGAGCGGATTGATCTTCAGGCGCCCTTCTTCCACTTCGAAGCGCGGCAGGTTCTCGCGGGTGACCGATTGGAACGCCTTGCGGCCCGAGATCCAGCTGTCGAGGCCCTGCTTGGCGCGCTTGAGCGGCTCGACCTTGCGAATCGCACAGCACCCGTCCGGGTCCCAGCTCCACCTGAGGCCATTCTCATCCTTAGCCGCCAGCACCTCGAGGTCGGGCGCGACCACCGAGGCATTGGTCAGGCCAAGGCGCTCGATCAGCGTGTCGCGATAGTCGAGCGTCTCCTGGAACATCTTCAGCGTGTCGACGAAGATAACAGGCACGTCCCGGTTGGCCTGCGCCACCAAGTGAACCAGCACAGCGCTTTCGGTGCCAAAGCTGGAGACCACGGCAACCCGGCCCAGAACGCCGTTCTGTTCGTTGCCGGCAAGCAATTCGTGCAGCATCGTGACGACATCGACACCGGCGAAGCGGGCGTTGAGTGCATCAGCATCGGCCTGCGTATAGGCAGGCGCGGTGTCGATCACGTCGCGGTGCCGCTCCGGACGGCGGGCGAGCGGATCAGCTTCTGCCATGGCGCAGGGTCCAGATGGGCACACCCCCATGCGAAGGCTCTTCGGAGCTGGCCGATTGGGTGTCGGCGGCGGGCTGATAGACATAGGGCCAGCGCGCAAAGGCGGCCTTGGCATCGGCCTCGTCGAGCGGACGGTCCGCTGCGAAGCTGTCAAACCCGCACCGGCGCATATAGGCAAGCTGATCGATCAGCACATCGCCCACGGCCCGCAACTCGCCCGTGTAGCCGGCCTCACGCAAGATGCGGGCAGCCGAATAGCCACGCCCGTCGGTAAAGGCCGGGAAGTTCACCTCCACCAGCGCCAGCCGGTCGAGATGCGGAAGCAGATCGCGTGCATTGTCGCCCGGCTCCAGCCGCACCGCGGCTGCATTCGACTGGTCGACGAACGAGTCCACCGTCACCGCCGGATGATCCACCATCGTGTCGTCACGGAAGCGGAACTGCACCTCGTCCAGTCCGGTCCAGTCGGTCTGATCGGAACTAATCATTGCGCGTCTCCTCGGCTGGGAAAACCGCTTCACGCCTGCCCATAAAGCGCCTCCTTGAACGGCTCCATGCCGATCCGGCGATACGTATCGAGGAAGCGTTCCCCATCTTCGCGGCGCGCCAGATAGATGTCGGCGGCCTTTTCCACGGCATCGACCACCCCGTCCTCGTCAAAGCCGGGACCGGTGATCTTGCCGAGAGAGGTGTCCTCAGCTTCAGAGCCACCGAGCAGCAGCTGGTAGTTCTCACGGCCCTTCCGGTCGACGCCGAGGATTCCGATGTGCCCCGCGTGGTGATGGCCGCAGGCATTGATGCAGCCGCTGATCTTAAGCTTCAGCTCACCCAGCGTATCGCCCTTGCCATTGGCGGCGAAGCGCTGCGAGATCTTCTGCGCGAGCGGGATCGAACGGGCATTGGCCAAGCTGCAATAATCGAGGCCTGGGCAGGCGATAATGTCGCCCACCTGGTCCAGATTGGCGGTGCCGAGGCCGTTTTCCTCCAACACCTGCCACAGGGCGTAGAGGCGCGCCTTTTCCACATGCGGCAGGACGATGTTCTGCGCATGGGTGACGCGGCATTCGTCGAAGCTGTACTCACGCGCCAGCTCGGCCATCAGGTGCATCTGCGCGGCCGAGGCGTCGCCCGGAATGCCGCCGACCGGCTTCAGGCTGATGGTGGCCGAGACATAGCCAGCCTGCTTGTGCGCATGGCAATTGCGGTCAACCCAGAGCGCGAAATCCGGATCCGAGCGATCGACAGTGTCGGAAAGCCGGTCCTTGAAGGCAGGGTCCTCGAAATAGGTGCGGATGCGCTCGAGCTCGGCGAAAGGTGGCTCGATCCCCTGACCCAGCAAATGCGCGAATTCCTCGTCCACCTGCCGGCGGTACTCATCCGCGCCCATCTCATGGACGAGGATCTTGATGCGCGCCTTGAACTTGTTGTCGCGCCGGCCGTAGCGATTGTAGACCCTCAGGCAGGCCTCCGAATAAGTGATCAGCTGGTCGAGTGGCACGAAGTCGCGGATCAGCGGGGCGATCATCGGCGTGCGGCCCATACCGCCGCCGACATAGAACTGCGCGCCGAGCTCACCCACATCATTGCGCACGATGCGGATGCCGATATCGTGCAGCTTCATGGCCGCACGATCGGTCTCGCTGGCGATCACCGCGATCTTGAACTTGCGCGGCAGGGCGACGAATTCCGGATGGAAGCTCGACCATTGCCGCAGCAGCTCGGCGTAGGGGCGCGGGTCCGTCACCTCGTCGGCCGCGGCGCCGGCGAACTGGTCGGAACTGATATTGCGGATGCAATTGCCGCTGGTCTGGATGGCATGCATCTCGACCTTGGCCAGATCGGCCAGGATATCGGGCGCGTCCTCCAGCTTGATCCAGTTGTACTGGATGTTCTGCCGGGTGGTGAAGTGCCCGTAACCGCGATCGTACTTGTCCGCGATGTCCGCCAGTGCATGCATCTGGCGCGAATCGAGCGTGCCATAGGGCACTGCCACGCGCAGCATGTAGGCGTGCAGCTGGAGATAGAGCCCGTTCATCAGCCTGAGCGGCTTGAACTGGTCCTCGGTCAGCTTGCCTTCGAGGCGGCGGCGCGTCTGGTCGCGGAATTCCTCGACACGCGCATCCACCATGGCCTGGTCGTATTGGTCATATTTGTACATGTCAGATCACCCAGTTGCCGGCTTCGGGATCGGCGGGTTTAAGCGTGAGGTCGGGGCGCACGGTCGGGCCGAGTGCCCGTACGCGGTCCTTGATATGAGCAGGGCGCACGCTGCCATCATCGGCCCGCATAGCCTCGATGGCGTAGGACGCGTTCACGCGCCGGGCGGCCTCCTCGCGGCCAAGGATTTCCTCGGCCTGATCGCCCACGTCGATAGCGTCCTCCACGTGGAGGGACCAGTTCGTCCCGTCCCACCACACGACCGCACCGGTCTTGAGGTCATTGCCCGTGAGTATCTTCATTCGCCTGCTCCGACAGCCATCCGCGCGCCTTGCGCAACCAGTTCGGCGGTCACTTCACCGATTACGATCAACGCCGGGCTCACCACTTTTTCTTGCGCCACGAGATCGGGCAGGCCGGCCAGTGCCGCGCGCAACACGCGCATTTCTGGCCGAGCACCGTTTTCGATGACCGCAATGGGCATATCAGGTGCAAGGCCATCGGCCATCAGCTTCTCGGCAATCTGCGGCGCGGTCTTGACGCCCATGTAGATCACCAGAGTGCGACCTTGCCCGGCCAGGCCCGCCCAGTTCTGCTCGGCCAGGCCCTTGCACTGCCCGGCCACGAAGCTGACGATGCTCGCATGGTCGCGATGCGTGAGCGGGATCTGCGCTGCCGCCGCCGCACCATTGGCGGCGCTGATGCCGGGCACCACGACGACCGGAACACCGGCAACCCGGCAGGCCTCGGCCTCCTCGCCGCCGCGACCGAAAACGAACGGGTCGCCGCCCTTGAGCCGCACCACGTCTCTGCCGGCCAGCGCCTCGCGAACCAGCATGGCGCAAATGTCCTCTTGCGGCACCGTATGATGTGCCCGCCGCTTGGCGACTGAGATCAGCCGCGCCTGCGCATCCGCCATGGCGAGAATTGCGCGGTCGACGAGCCCGTCATGCACCAGAATGCGCGCGCCGGTTATCAGCCGCGCGGCCCGCAGTGTGAGCAGGTCGGGATCCCCGGGTCCTGCGCCCACCAGATAGACGGTGCCGATCTTGTCCATGGGGCTCGAAATGGCGAGCGTGTCGCGCGCCCGCCAGCGAGAATGGGTATCGGGGCGGCTAGGCCAGCTTTAGCCATCCGCCCTCGGGTACCAATCTGGCGGCAATTGCGGGATTACTCGGCGTCGTCCTTGCGCCGGTCGTCGACCCGCTGCGCGATGGCGGCCACGAGCTGCTGGAATTGCGCGTTGTCGCGCAGGTTCAAATCGCGTTGCGGGAAGGGGATTTCGATCCCGTTCTCCTGGAACAGGTCCCAAAGGCGCTTCAGCACCGCCGAGCGCACATTGCCGACGCCTTTTTCCGGATCGAGGATCCAGCAATGGATAATGAAGTTGACCGAACTGTCGCCATACCCGCTCATCCACACGGTCGGCGGCGGGGTCTCCAGCACGCGGGTGCAGTCCTTTGCTGCCTGCAGCATCAGCCTCTCTGCAACCTTCATGTCGCATTGGTAGGACACACCTACTTCTACCTGGATGCGCACCTGGCGCGAGGAATAGGACCAGTTCTCCACCTGATTGACCATCAGGTTCTCGTTGGGGATCAGATATTCCTTTTCGTCGCGGGTGATGATCGAGACCGCCCGCACGCCGATCTTGCGGATCTGGCCGAATGTCTCCTTGCCTGACATGTCCGCCACCGCGATCACGTCACCGGGCTTGATCGAGCGGTCCATCAGCAGAATGATCCCGGCGATCAGATTGCCGAATGTCCTCTGCAGGCCGAAGCCGATCGCCAGGCCGAAAGCGCCCGAGAACACCGCGAGCGCGGTGAGGTCTATGCCCAGCAGGTCGATGCCGAGGAGGATGGCTATAGACCACACCCCGATGGTCAGCAGCTTTTCGGCAAGCAGGCGCTGCGAGGGATTGAGTCGGGTCAGCCGGCGCAGCGTGCTGTGCGCCAGCGCCACACCGATCCGCGCGAGCACCACCACGCCGACGATCACCAGCACCACCACCAGCGCGGTCCACAAGGAGAAGCGCGTGTCGGCCACGGTGAAGCCGAAGGCATCGAGCTTATCGACGATGCTGCCGATCGTGCCGCTCTTCTCGGATACGGTTTCACGCAGCGAATCGACGCCTTCAAGGGCGTCAGACTGCTGCACTTCCTGCAGTTGGGCGGTGACTTGATGCGCCGCCTGCGCCGCTTCCTGTGCTGCATCGGCGGCGTCTGACGCCGCCTGGCTGATCTCCTCCGCGCTGGGGCTGGCCGGGGCGCCGGGGGCAAGTGCGGCGTCGGGCAGGGCGGTCGTGGCGGCGGTCATCCGTTTCCTATCGCTGCGAATGCGCGTTCGAGATCGTGAATCAGATCCCGGCAATCCTCCATACCCACCGACAAGCGGATGCCGAGCCGATCCCCGGGGGACCAGCCGGCAGGTGGCCAGCTCGTGGCGCTCCGCGCGCGAGCCGGATCGCAAGGAATGACGAGGCTCTCGAACCCGCCCCAGGAGAAGCCGATCCCGAACAGTTCCAGCGCATCGATGAAGCGGGCCCGGTCCGCAGGCCGGCGCCCTGCGAGCACGAAGCTGAACAGCCCGCATCCGCCGGCAAAGTCGCGCGCCCACAGCTCATGGCCGGGAGCGCCGGGCAGCATCGGGCACAGCACATGCGCCACTTCAGGGCGTTCCCGCAGCCACCCGGCGATGGCGAGCGCGCTCTTGGTCGCGCGTTCCAGCCGCAGGCCCATGGTCCTGAGGCCGCGCAGTGCCAGAGCCGCATCGTCCGGCGAAACGACGATGCCGAGCGCCTGCGCCTTGGAGCGTAGTTGCCCATACAATTCCTCGCCGGCGCTGACGGAGCCCATCATGAGGTCCGAATGGCCGCCGACATGCTTGGTGAGGCTCATAATCGCGATATCGCAGCCATGCGCCAGCGCCGGAAAACCGATGGGCGAGGCCCATGTGTTGTCGAGCAGGCTGACAGCACCATTCTCGCGCGCAAGCGCGGCGAGCGCTGGTATGTCGCACACTTCCATTGTCAGGCTGCCGGGGCTTTCCAGCAGAACGGCACGCGTGCGCGCGCAGAATTGATCGGCAAAGCCGGCCAGATCGAGCGGGTCGAAGAAGCGCGTTTCGATGCCGCAATCGGCCAGCAGGCTGTCCGCCATCGTGCGCGAAGGCTCGTAGGCATTGTCGGCCATCAGCAGCACGTCACCTGCCTTGAGCACGCCCAATAGCGCGCCGGCTATGGCCGATACGCCGCTTGGATAAAGCAGCGTGCCATGCGCGCCGGGCTCCAAAACAGTCAGCGCGTCGGCGAGAGCCCATTGCGTGGGGGTGCCTCGCCGGCCGTAATAGAAATGGCCGTCCGTATTGGGCCTGCCCTTCGCCAGGTCGGCGCTATCTGCATAAAGGTGTGTGCTCGAGCGCCAGACCGGCGG
>Ga0210040_10008505_pt1 | contig 12154 bp, 7 predicted proteins | sample CryGeyCG12114_NA_FD_185462 | JGI IMG/M metagenome (GOLD analysis project Ga0210040, IMG submission 185462) | Groundwater microbial communities from aquifer - Crystal Geyser CG19_WC_8/21/14_NA (SPAdes) (version 2) | ecosystem: Environmental > Aquatic > Deep subsurface > Groundwater | place: USA... | reverse complement strand
CCCGTTCCAAACAGAGTTTACTAACACAAATTTCATCTTGCGTTTTCAGGTGATTTTAGCTTTAACATGTGCAGCATAGGGCGCTCCCGTTGGTAATTACCTGACTTCGCCTTCGGCTTCGTAATAAATAATTGTTTTGGTGAATATGAATGCAGTATAGATAAATATGGGCTAAAAATCCATTGTGGAATAAAATATTCCTCCATTGTCTCCTTGAATAGATTTATTCCAACATACCAAAGCAAAAGCCCAAATGGACCCGAAAGACATTTAAAAACATTGAAAACTTATTTCACAAGTGGCTGACGCAATAAATGGCAAATAAATTATATTTCCCTTCTATTTAGACCTGTCCGAATGCCAGCTGATGCAGATCCCTGACGCAGTTTTTCATCTCATGAGACACACGAGCTTGAAAACATGTGACTTGTCATTTAATGTGATCACAAAGATCCCCCCAAAGTTGGCCTCCAAATTCTCATCGATAAAAGGTTTGTTTAGTTGTAAATAAGTGAAAATTATCTGCTCACAAATATATCTACACTAGTTTTAGCTAAATGACGAAGCATAATTGTGGGCTACTAAAGTACTAATTTCAATTCGCAATTCCATGACCTTTACTCCATGTTTTTATTTACACTCTTCATAGTCATTCATAGGGTTTTTGGGTTGAGTCGTACATGGGAATTATAAAACCAGACTGCGGGGATTTCCGACCCAGGTTGTCTAAAACTAACCAAACTAACTGCGTTGGAGAAATTCCACGGACGAGATATGTATGTCTGTCTCATTGGGAAATCCAAAGACTGTTATATATTTAGTTGTAGTATAGTTAGTGATCCAAAGAGCTATTAGTTGACTGACTTTTGGACGCGAGAAAGGTTGCTTCATTCAACAGATTACAGGAAACTTTGAGTTTTTTGGCAGTCTTTTCACTTTAACGTTCTTAACGTACAATGTACACAAACAAACCCAATTGCCAGTAAGCTGCATTTATTATTGACAGAGTAGAATGGCGAATGCAATTTTCGGGATGGGAAAGGTAAAGGATTTTTCTCAACCCAATTGCATTACGCATATGGAGAAAATGGTCGAGAATTGCGCCACATTTTGTCTTTACATTTATACATTTTGCAGCAGATCGCAGTTTTTATATAGTTATTTTGTAATGTGAGTGTGATTCATTTGAATGGTTTGTCATGTAATCTCTATTTGTTGACGATTAATTAACTTATATTTAGTTATTTACATACCAAACTAACTTACTATACGCATTTCAAAGATACTTTGATATTGTTTTGACCGTTACACAATTTGTTATTTCACATGAGGAACATTTCACGTCAGAGTTGGACAATTTCCATCTTTCTTGTGTATCCCCTCATTCACCATCAAGATGATTACATCTTCTTCCATTTGCCCGCAATTTTTGCGACCGAACCGAGTTTATAGTTTGTTAGTCTGCGCAGTTAAAAATGCAAGGCTACTTACCCGTATTTATAATACGATCGCTTTTGGCAGTTGCTCCCATGGACAAAATGTGTTGCACTAACTTGTATGTGTAAATAAAGCAGCAATCACGAGTTGATCTCATGAGTCTTTTGAACTATAACGTAATTGACGCTACTTTTTTAGGTGAATGACATTTCCAGTGTTGTCAACAATGAATCCATTGTTTTTTAATTAACGTTGATTAACTAATTAATATGACAATCTATCTCTTTCAGAGCTGAATATAGGGAACAATCGAGTGAGCAAGTTGCCTGATGAGTTGACCCAGCTCACAACGCTTGTCAAAGTGGATATTTCGTACAATGGGTTTGTGACGCTACCCAGAGTGTTGTACTCCCTGCCGAACCTGGAGATTTTGAATTGTGAGAAAAACTATATCGCTGGTGAGTGTTTCTGACATTTATACAACTTTGTAAATTGTGTAATAATACCGATGCATATATTTGCATTAGCATCCGTAATAATAATGGTTTTGTAATGTATGCATTTATTTTTTTGTAGATGTGGATGCCAAAAAATTGAGCGAGAAGTCGTTGCTTCGGTCAGTGAATTTGAAACAGAACCCATTGTCCAAAGAAACATATGATGCCCTCTCATCTATGAAGACGTCAATTATAGTGCACCTCAGTCCCCTGGAGAAGGAGGATGACTGGGAGAAAAGTGAATGCAAAGATTAAGAACTGGAAATAGGGAGCTTAATAATGCTATTATAGTGCATCTATTTCGTTATTGTGTACAACAATACAAAGTGTTTGATGTTAATACTACCACACCACGTGTAAATCAGGAAATGACTGACTTCTTCTGAAAATTTTGAATCATCATGGTGCAAACATAATCAAACCAAATCTTGTCGTCCTGGTCATTTTTTTACAATCTTTTTCTGTTATAATAAAACAAGAACGCAATGCTATATAATAGTTAAGATGATTATAGTCAATATGTAGGTAGCTTAAGGAAATTCAAGTTTGCTTATGCCGCATTCATCTGGGTACGCAAAACGTAATATTGTAAATACATACATGTACATGTATGCTAGTTTTGATTAGATAGTTAGTTAGGTTGTCGCCGATGTATCTTTAAAGTTAGCATATATTGTAGCTTCGATTGCTTTTCTTGCTAACTTAATCCGAAGTAGAAAAAACATACTTTTCAAATATTGCGATCCGGGCAAAAATCTACGAGCAACAGGTTCTTTGAAATTCGTATCATTTGGCTTCACTGTACCTGAAAATTCAGATTGCAGTGTAATCTTCTGTGATACTACTCCATAATATACTATGTGAGTGATGGAGAAGAAGCTACTTCATTTTGTGAATTTTCATTTTTTTATGCATGCTTATTTGCAATTCAAAGGGTAAAACTGAATTTTTCAAGTTTGAACTTTTTGGTTTCTGGTAGATCTGATTTAACCTAACGTAGTTTGAATACAATACCTTATACCATAAAGTGAAAAACAATGAATGTAAATAAAGAGCTTGCGAATTATTAAAATCTTTCGTGTGTTTTCCCTATTTGCAGATTATTACAGTTATCGCATGCAAGACAATGAAATGATCAAAACTGTTTAATTTTTCAAACAAACATTTATTACACCATATTGTAACATGAATATCAACTTTCTGGACACAAAATGCACAAAGAACTAAACTACAACTAAACTACGTCGCTCGGCACACGAACACGCAATTTTTCACGTCCTGGGGATTACGAATACGAAACCATCAGGATACTTGAGAAACACATTTGAGTTGTCGGTAGTAATTAATTTATGCTACAGTTAGGCATAGACTCCAATAAAGTAGATGGCATTTTCTTTTTGAAATTATTAGTTAGCACTAAAGTTTCAAAAATGGTGCAATTGTTTATCAACTTCCATGCTTGTTTTTCACAACAACACACAACGTAGGACATAACATTACTCACAATGTTGTTCCATTTACCACTAGAGGACGCTTGACCGCCAAATGGGAACTACAACCATCAGTACATAACGATTCTTGCATGCTTTCCATCCAGAATCTCTCACAACATTATTAACAGTTATAAACTTTTACCACCGATAAAAATAAACGTGGAAACCAATTAAGTCGGTCAGTAAAATACAATTCAATTTTTTTTAAATTCTGATCAAACTGTGATATCTGAGACTTCACCCGCAAAAATTAGTTGCCCGTCACAGTATAAGATTAATGAATTCGGTTGGTATCCTAATGAGATTTGGTCGTACAAACCAGTAATTTTGCGAAACTTGATTGGACCAGTTTTAAAAATAAGCATTCTTTCTTACCACACACAGTAATACTTGTTTCGTACATAATTAATCAGACATAATCAAACTCTATATGATCCCATTTCAGAAGCTGGTGACTATCACTACATAGCCGTATGACTTGAATATAACATCTCAATCCTTATGGTCCATCTCAATTCCCAAGGAATCAGTTTAAACAGTAGTCTAGCTCAAGGTACATGAATATACTTGAAGGCACTGAATCTTCCCAGTTCCATCTCAATCTACATAAATAATGCCGAAAGTCTCAGTCAATCCGTTCTGAACATTTTCAAATCTTTCCCGTACAACTCAGTGCAATCCAGTGAATCAAAAAAGTGCTGATATATAGTACGTATATTTTCTATACTTCCTTCCTGACATCCTCATATAAACCATGCATTTAATCATTCACCCTCACTGGCTTACTTACTTGCTCACTAATTAGTAATGCAATATACCCAACATCATGCTCAGTAAGTAATAAATAAGCAACTGATAAGAAAATCATAAACTGATGGGTAATATGAAGATGAAACGACCAAAAATGAAAAACACATATGCAAAATAAAAAACGAGAATCAAAGCACACAAACTTAAATGTCTAATCACATCTTTAATGAATAATAAATCGTAAAATAATTATCATATATGTGTTCAGATATATATAATATAAGATATAATAATTACACAATTGTTAAGACACAGCATGGGACATATATGATGATCACCTAAGCTATAGTAATGAAATACATCTCTTTCTCTCCGTACGTGGGCGCCATCTGAGATGGGACGCTTCATAAAACATTGATCATCATATCATTCAACGAAGTCTAACTACTAACTAACTACACTTGTAAATACAACCAATTAACACTAGAGCATCTTATCCGTGTATGTGAGAGTGTACTAAAAATATCAATTCGACCCATTGTACATGTAAAGATGAGACGAGTTGGAGTAGTGAGAGAAGCTACCTTCTTATATAAAGACACAATGATCATTCTTTTTTCTAAAAAATCAAACTATTTATACTACAACCGGTAGGACACAACGTGTTACAAAGAAGCGATTGGATTACAAAAAAAAAATTGTGCTTTTTCCCTTAACGAAAGAAAGAAACGACAATGATCACACACTTATACATTCCTGTTTTCACCAAACTGTACATTCACAAATAATAGCATTTGTTCTCCTCATTTCGTATAATCAAGTCGGGGATAGAGTCACAAGTGGATCAAGTGAGTAAATTAATAAAAATCAGACAAAGTATGAAACCAAGGACATTTTTACGGATACAGCAAATGGTGAAAAAAGTTATGTTTTCCAGGATCACATGCTCAGTAATGTCATAGAGAATTTAGAAACTCAAGGAAACTTTTGACTGATGTCAAAAATTCACAAAATAGGGAAAACAAGTTTACGTAGCGAACGTTTTTGAACCAAGAATCTAACAAGTATTCGAAAAATGTTTGCAGACTTTTTTTTAACTGAATGGGGACACTTGTTTTACAACATGGTCATGGACTATGTATACTTGACGCTTTGAATACCAGCCATTAACTGACTTACACACCTTACTTGTTGACCCATTCGTCTATACTTTATGCTTTCATGAGTTGTTCAATAGTTTTAAAACTCGTATATTTGTTGCATTATGCAATCACTCACGAGTTGCTAGCAACACTGTTTGAAGTGAAAGCAGTACAGTAGGCCAGCTACTTTCATTCTCCAACAGGCGAGTAAACTGCAGTATGCGTTTAAAACTATGTGCAGTACAGGAGTACGGTTTTTCTCTCGACATTCTCGGACTCATACAATATAGTCTCTAGACAAAGAATCACCTAACCTGTTAACTTCTATGTACACAACGGTTTACAAAACTAATTCATTTTTTTTACTTAGACAGACTAAACAATTCACTTGTAAGAGCACAAACATCAGTTGTATCAAGTCCTACATAAGGTTTGAATTCAGAAGTGTTACACATTGATCCATGGAATCCATTCTATTTATACAATCCGTGTCTAAAAGTTAGTTAGTTATAATCTATGGTTTCAAATAGGTACTTGATTCGCCATTTCAAGGCAGATGAAAAATTCTACTACTGGCAACATGAAAATTATTCTCAAGATTTGGAGACAAAGAAAAGCAAATTTGTAAAGTTTTTACTCAATTACTTGTTACTCAATTTTCACGAACCAAAACGGACATAGATATTTTTCAACCCATTTAGCCGATGGATACAAAAAACTACTCTCAGTCAAAACATCTCTCTGCCAATAATACTATAATAGTACTTGGACCTGAACTCGCAAAAAATATGAAAATGAATAAGATCCTACAATCCATAAAAAAGGTCATGTAGGTCAATTATGGTAGACTAGACACTACTACTACACACATTTTTTGCCTCACAAAGACATGAACCATCAATCTTTTTTTTTTCTTCACAATGCCATCACCTTTTCATTTCAAATCTCATATAGTTCCCTTTACTTCCAGTAGTTTCCTTTTCCTATATAATATCAGCCAAAATACAATCCCATGGATCAGTTGTGTCACACGTCTTTGATATCGTGCCTCTTACTTTTTTCGTAACCACTTGTTGCCAACTCACATTTAAAGACAATCCCTACTAAACACATATTACTAAATATATACATTAGTACAACTATAACTCACTAGTTAGTATCTCACATGACGTTGCCAGCACATGAGACATACGGGCTCACGGCTACAACTCTCCGTTACAACAACACAAGTACACGCACAACCTATACTCTCAGATTCATTTTTTAAAACTCATATGAAATTAATATTTACAAAGACAAGTACATACGTAATAATAATATAACTATATTCCTAAAGTGGCTACTGTACTACATTATAGAAAATAAAATTAACCTGTGTGCACATGCACATAGATAAATTTATATATTTTAATAATAGTTATGCTCGTATATATAATAAAGATTAATTTGTAAAGATGATTGTTTCCATGATGATTAGTAGATGTTGATTGTATAATATGACTCAATGTTGTACACATAAAAAAAGGAAGATAGATTTTTTTTTCGTTTCCAGTCGTCCCACTCATTACAGACTGAATGTTGTCTACTACGTGACTGCACACAATTCTTGTAAAATATCGCAATCATGTTTCACACAAAGTTCAATCAATTCATGTGCAGACCATTTTTGATGTGCTACTCCAGTTTTGTTAGAGAGTTTTTTTTAAAGACATTGTGCATAACACTATACACTACCATAATATTAATGAGTTCATAAATTTCTATTCTGTCACACTACAGAAGAAGAGTACGACTTACAAAAAATCAAAGACCAATTTATATAATAAAATGTAGATCATCATATTCATATAAATATGTATGTACATATGTGCTCTCTTAATGCAGCTAGCCTATTATGATTGAAAAAAAAAGTTGTACGATAGTCCAATGAAGTGTTTTAGTAGCTGTAGTTACTAATATTTAGGCGTATAATGGATTTCCTCCCTGGCAGGCGTTCAAGTCTGTGTTTTTTTTCTCACGCAGCATGTTTACAATTAGTAGACTCTATTGTATAATAATTAGGTAAGATACTCTGAGAAACGTTAGGTCCCTTTGCTTCGTGAATTAAGTGGAATATCAAAGTTATCTCTCCATTCCATTTCTGGATCATTTGCTTGTACTTGAAGAATATATTGGGATGCGTTCGTAAGGGTGGATTTTGAGGTTGTCCCATTGTCACCAGTGTGAAAAACAACAGGGCTGCACAGTATTCATTAGGTCCCGTTACAGTCAATTTCCACAATATCCTTAGGAACGTCCACGAATTGGTATACCAATCGTTGTCCATCAACTTTGGCCAGAATTCCTCGTTGATAGTAATATCTGTGTCCAACAACATAAGCAAATTAGTATCCTGTCTTTTTTTATCACCCATTCCAAAATGCATACATGGTATAGCGTTTTCATTAGCTATACAAATGTGATTACCACAGATAATAATTGCCATGTCCTTAAATACACATATTTAACACAAACACAATAACTCATAACAGCTCATAACACAAACAATATAAAAACCAACTGGACACGTCATAAAATACTGATGCTACGAATATAAGGGAAATTTTCTGTCACTACAAATACTACAGTCATCAAATGACAAGGACACAATTTTATGACCAAATCAAAATAAGGAAAACGTTAGCCGATATTATTTTTTTTACTCGCTCTAGACATATTGCCCACCACAATGCCTTCTCGAATGTAATAAGGAAAAGGCTTTCATTTCCTCACATACTACATACAATTCGGTCAGAACAAAAACTTCAACTAATGCAACCATGTTATACAAAGAAAAAAAAGAACTCTCTGGAGAACATAATTCAATTTAGTAGTTGTGGCCAACCGAAAAATAAAATCTGCACAACCAAAGAGATTCACCAACTGAGATGAAAAAGGACAATTTCCGTTCTTTTTCTCCTCCATTCACTCCACCATAGCATAAGAACACAGACATATTGAGACAAAAAAAGCAAACTCAATCAATCACCAATTCCGCCGGCTGACCAGACTGCTACCAATAAATATAAAAAAGTATTACCTCAGAGCACGACCCATAGTCTCGTAGTTCATATCGGGTTTGTTCTTATGAAGACCCCAGAGTCTGGAAACAGCCTTGGAGTCCACCAATTTAAAAACACCCTTCTCTCGGTTTGTCCACTTAATATAGCGTGGACAGTACTCCTTGTCTTGCAGTAGTTTCAGCAGGAATTCCCAGAGGTACGTAGTTGAACCTGAAACCAAAAACAAGGTTTCATTGAAATGGATGAACTCACAAATCCATAAATACAATCCACTATCTACGTTACCTGTGCATGCACGCACACTGCTACAAAGTACTTACACACACAATATACTATAATTCCCTCCTCATGAATAATAATACATGCCACCATCATCATTTAAAACAAGAAAAAACATATTTTTAGGCAAATACAAAGACTATTTGTCTAACAATGTAACATAGACTCCTTTTTGTTCTAAAAACAGTTTTACCATACTATTCCGTTTTTTCCACAGGGAACTATAACTATTAGAGGAGCATATGGGTATACCTTCTCTACTCTTGCGCTTCATAGGTCCACTGTCCATCCCTTTGGGCTTCCTCGACTTCTTCTTCATACGTGGGGGGAAACCCAGTTCAGACAGGTAGAACTCTTCCATTGAGGAGCTGCTGCTGGGACTGGTGGTGGCAGGAGTTGGATTCATCATCGAGTTGGGCATGGAGTTCCCCAGGGAGGCGAGGTGATGGGGATGGCCATGACCGTTGAGCATTGAGGAGTTGGCTCCTCCCCCATTTGGAATATGTCCACCATTCATGTGACCATTTAGACTTGGATGATGAGGGAATGTTGATGCACTTGGACTCGTCAGCTCTGAATACTGTCCATTCAGATTGGCAAACAAGTAGTTGTCTGGAAAAATAACAAAAACGGTAAAAATCAGATCTCGAATGTAGACAGGCAATACACCGGAATAATGCATAATACGATTTACATCTGTGAGAGCATGTTTCCTAATGAAGGGCAGGTTTTTTCTCACAAATCAATTTGTTTGTACTTGGTTGACAGATATAGAGCTTACAACTGACTTAACGTTACTACCTAACTAGTCAAGTAATCTGAACATGGTAAAAAAATGGAAACGTTCTATGAGTGTGTCAAACGTCACACTTGGCTAGTGTTCCCTACATCCTTTGTCGCCATCTTAATCATCCTGAGTAAGAAAAAAAGCCAAAACAGCAATGATAAGGTTTGTAAGCAACTAACTCTCAATATGATGGCTGCTTATAGAGCTTCTTCTATGATCTGTCACTCCTGATATAGCACGAGAGAGAACTTTCTTTTGATTATTGTGGTTAACACTGTTGACTTTTTTTAGTCATCACTTATATGTAGAATCCATCCATTCTTCTAAGAAGACAGAGTTCACAACTAACTATAATACAAGACTCACTTTTTATACCACCAGTTATGACCAGTTAGTTAGTTAGTTAGTCAGGTGTACTGAATAGCATGTGAACTACTGACTGCGACTACAAAGGAATACCTAAAGAATGGAAAAAGTCTTGCATGAGGAAGCAAGTCGAACTCTTTCGCCGCCAGTTAACAGTTTTTCCTATAAATGAAATGTATCAAACCTACTTGCACTTAAATAGGTAATAACTCACACTGCTACGTATTTAGCTGCAATGCAAGGGTGTACATAATATCCATTGGAATCGAAAGTGTACATCACACTTTCCCTAAAACTCCCACTAACTAACTAACTAACCAAGTGACTGCCTGACGGAATAGTAGTTGCAACTTACAAGTATTTACTATTGTCATCATTATATAGAGCTAAAATTATTGTGTACTCAATTGGTTATTCGAGTAGAAACAATTGTGTAGAGCCAAAGAAAAGACGCCAAAAAGTGAATCAACCTGTGAGCAGAACAGTAATTTTCTTTTTGATTCTTAAAACTTGAGAACAATCGTAATATAGGAGCATCCATCCTGCACATCTTTCATAATATAAACACAAGAGTGTACTTGTACTTGTATTTCCTAATACACTTTACTTATCGATAGAAGAGGACACTGTTTTCTATGCAGTCCTAGATAATAAAAGTAGCAAGTCACAGGAAATGATGACGCACACACAAGAAGAAGACAAACAAACAGGAAAAAAGTTATGGAGCAAACGCAGTATGGATGAGAAAATCTCATAGAACCCAGCCTGGATTGTTAGACTATGTAGCAATGTATGTATTTGTAGAATCATGGGGATCCCATACAAGTTTAGATGGATTGAACTGACAAGGAAATCTGCAAGTTCAATGGTTACCAATTGTGAGGTAAAAAGCCAGTAATGAGGCGCAGCAGCAGCATAATCTGGATATTTATCACATGAGGAGCACAACTACACAAGATTATAATCATAAATCCACTGGAGAGACACAACCAACAGTTTGCAAATGGATATAATGGAAAAGGTGTGTGCAATCATGATCATCCCTATAGAGTGTATATGAGGAAATTGTGCTGGGAAAAACTTTTTTTTCAACTTGTGGGCGGGAGGGAAGAAAATGCTACAATTTTCCACAAACCTTATTAACCCTATTGAATGCCATGGAGAACATGCAGAGCATTTGGTATCATTATGGAGTCAACGACAACGGTTCATAAACAATGCATGGGAAAAACGTTTTTTTCATGTCCGCATGCTACAGTCAAGTATACTATAGTGACTTAAAAGTAGTCAGGCAATCTCAACTAAAAGTCATTAAATAATGCCTAGTACAAAAGAAAATACAAGAATGTGTTCACTAATGGTGGGAAAAAGGAAACCAGAGGCAAAAAAAAACGTATCTTTTCACAATATTTTCAGACTCAAAGAATGAGACGGAGAAAAATATATAGAACTGCGACTTCCTTCCAGGAAAATCTCAAAAATTTTCATGAGTCACATCAACACAAGTTTTATAAATAGTCCATTGCTCATTATATAAAAAAAAGGTATTCAACCAGCTTAAAACTATAATTAGTTACAACTAACTGTATCTTATGTATATACCATTTTATTTCTACAACATCAAATACAAGAGGGGACAAGAAATTCAAAAGATGGAAAGTGATAAAAAATAATATGCAGATACCTCTCAGTGAGAAAAAAAAAGATGCAAATCCTAGCATTGATCCCAATGACAATGAGTCCAAACACCTTTATGCAAATATTTCATTCAAGAGGGGACAAGTCAACTCTCTAGTTTATTCTCAGGACACATCAAATTAATGGATGCAGATGCACTAGGCCCTAGGTTTCTTATTAAGATCAAACCTAGACCCTCAACTAAAGCAGGTAGAATCCAAACCTACAATGGTGCATGTGTATGCCTCTACACACCTTTGAGATGTAAAGTCGGCAAAAAAAAAACAAGCTAATCAATGAGAAAAAACATGATTAGTGTCACAATATGGATATATGGAACAAGCTGAGATAGTTTGGTGTACAAGATGCATATGCAAATCCTAGTGTACCAAGGTGCACGGGTTTGGATAAGTGAACTTGCATAAAAAACCGCCTTTTTAGTTCGGAAGGAAAAAGTGGGAGAGAACGGAAGGAAATTCTTTTGAATTTGGTCAGGCTTTTTCATAAACAGATTGCAGCAAGGGCGACCTATAACAAACCTCCACCAAGAAATTTAGTGAGCCCTAACTCATTTCATAACGCTACAATTGAGAAAGGAAGGGATAGAGCGGAAGGAAGGAGAGTGGCCAATTTTCTCATAGAGAAAAAAAGATCAAAAAAAAAC